>Ga0335081_10021055_pt1 | contig 10552 bp, 5 predicted proteins | sample Lox_Sample_35_FD_206713 | JGI IMG/M metagenome (GOLD analysis project Ga0335081, IMG submission 206713) | Soil microbial communities from Loxahatchee National Wildlife Refuge, Florida, United States - Lox_Sample_3.5 | ecosystem: Environmental > Terrestrial > Soil > Wetlands | place: USA: Florida... | reverse complement strand
GCTGCGGCCGCGCGCCTGCCAGCGTCTCGGCCAGCACCTGAGCGAACTGGCTGGGCCAGCTGTCCCCGGCACAGCTTCCCGTCGCGGCCTGGCCGGCCGCACTGGCGCCTGTCCCGCCCTGGCCGGCCGCACTGGCGCCTGTCCCGCCCTGGCCGGCCGCACTGGCGCCTGTCCCGCCCCGGCCGCCCGCACCGCCCTGACCGCGCGCCGCACCCGGCAGGCCAGCCCCGGATCGCGGAACCGCCGCGGCGCAGACGCCGCCGGATCGGCCATCGGCAGCGCGGATCTCGGCTGCCCCGCCGGGCGCGCGCCCGGCTACGGCCGGCTCATCGTCAAACGGCGGCGCGGACTCCGGCACGATCAGACGCCGAACCGCCACCGCATCGGGCAGCGGACGGCGGATGCCGGGCGCGCGCGTGACACGGGGGACCGCCGGCAGCACCACGTCGCCGGCTGGCCGCTGCTCGCTGTCGGCGCGACCATCCGGGCCACCATCTGTGCCACCCTGCTTGGCTGTCCCGCCTGATCGGGGCGGCGGTTTCTCCGGCATGGCAGAGTTGTACCGGGCGCCGGTGACATTCTTCGCGGGCCGCAGCGAGTACCGCCGTGCGGAATGCATCGCCGGCGCGGCTGGTTCTCTGCCAGTGGGCACGCATATCGACCAATCCCGGGAGTTCACGTTGTCATTGCCACCGCTAGTCGAGCCGGCCGCAGAGCTGAGTGCCGACGAGGTCAAGCGCTACTCACGCCACCTGATCATCCCGGAGATCGGGATGACCGGGCAGAAGCGGCTGAAGAACGCCAGAGTGCTGTGCGTGGGCGCTGGCGGCCTCGGGTCGCCGTCGCTGCTGTACCTTGCCGCCGCCGGGGTGGGCACGCTGGGCGTGATCGATTTCGACGTCGTGGAGGAGTCCAATCTGCAGCGCCAGATCATCCACGGCCAGTCCGATATCGGCCGCCCCAAGGCCGAGTCGGCCCGCGACGCGATCGCCGAGGTCAATCCCTATGTCACTGTGGTGCCGCACGTAGAGCATCTGGACTCCGACAATGCGCTGGAGATTTTTGCGCAATATGATCTCATCGTCGATGGCACCGACAACTTCGCTACCCGGTACCTGGTGAACGACGCGTGCGTGCTGCTTGGCAAGCCCTACGTCTGGGGCTCGATCTACCGGTTCGACGGGCAGGCGAGCGTGTTCTGGGCCGAGCACGGCCCCTGCTACCGCTGCCTGTACCCCGAGCCGCCGCCGCCTGGCATGGTCCCGTCCTGCGCGGAAGGCGGGGTGCTTGGCGTGCTGTGCGCCTCGATCGGCTCCATCCAGGTGACCGAGGCCATCAAAGTGATCACCGGCACGGGCGAGCCGATCGCCGGACGCCTGATGATCTATGACGCGCTGGAGATGAGCTACCGCACCGTGCGGGTCAGGAAAGACCCTGAGTGCCCGATCTGCGGGAAGAACCCGACGATCACCGAGCTGATCGACTACGACTCCTTCTGCGGCACGGTGTCGGCGGACGCGCAGCAGGCAGCATCGGGATCCACGATCACGGCCACCCAGCTGAAGGCGATGCTCGACGCCGACGACGGCATCTTCCTGGTCGATGTCCGGGAGCCGAACGAGTATGAGATCGTGTCGATCCCCGGCGCTGTGCTCATTCCCAAAGACCAGTTCGTCACCGGTGCCGCGCTTTCCCGGCTGCCGCAGGACCGGCGGATCGTGCTGCACTGCAAGAGCGGTGTACGAAGCGCCGAATGCCTCGCCGTGGTCAAGAACGCGGGCTTCGCCGACGCGGTCCATGTCGGCGGCGGGGTGCTGGCCTGGGTCAGCCAGGTGGATCCCACGCTGCCCGAGTACTGAGCCAGGCCGCCGGAAGCCCAGAGCCCGGCGCCGGCCGGCGCGTTGACGTCCGAGCAGGCCGTAACATTCCGGTGTGGCCGTGCAACCGGGACCCGCGGGCGGTGATGACGGTCCGCCGCGCGCCGATCTGGCGGCACCCTGCTGGCATGCTGTCCCGGCGGTGAGCGCCTGGCGCCGCGGCCTCGTCCTGGCCGCGCTGGCGCTGGGCCTCAGCGGGCTGGCGGCCTCCGCCGCGGGCATCATCACCCAGGTGCTGCCGCGCCGATTCACGGTCGCTCAGGCGCGCCAGATCATGGCCTGGGAGACCGCCCGGCGGTGGCGAACGGACCGGGCCGGCCAGATCTTCCCCGCCGCGGTCCCGTACACGGTGGCCGGCGCCACACTCAACTCCGGCGGCGAGCTCGGCCTGACGGCCCGGCGGCTGGGGATCGCCCCCGAGGCTGCCTGCCGCACGGCCGCTGATCGAGCTGCGGCACGTGTGCTTGACCGCTTCGGATGCACGGTCGTGCTGCGGGCAACGTACCTCGACTCGACCGGAAGCATGCTCGTGACTGTCGGCGTCGCCGAGCTGCCGAGCAATTCCGCGGCAACTTCCGCGGCCGGCGATATCTCCGCCCTGCCTGCGGCGGGCCGGGCCGATGGCCTTTCGCCCGGCGTCCGGCCAGTCGCCTATCCCGGCACGCTCTCCTCGGAGTTTCACGACCGGCAGCGGCAGGTCACCCGGGCGGCCGGCGACGGGCCGTACCTGATCATGCTGGCGGCAGGCTTCTCCGACGGCCGGCCGACGGTCCGGGTGTCGTCGGACCGCTACACGACTGACGAGATGACCGGCTTCGCTGGCGGAGTGGCGGACGCGATCGGCGCGCCCCTCGGTGCCCTGCCCAGCGCGCCGCACTGCCCGGGAGCACCGGGATGCTGACGGCTGCCCCGCCGCGGGCGCGGGCGAGGCTGGCCATCGCCGGCACGCTGACCCTGGCCCTCACGCTGGCCCCCGTCCTCACGGTCACCGGCCAGGCGCGCGCCGACCTCGCACGCAGTGACCAGGCGTGGGTCCTGAATGCCGTCGCAGCGCCCGCCGCCTGGCAGGTGACGATGGGGCAGGGCGTCACCGTCGCGGTGATCGACAGCGGGGTTGATCCTGACGTCTCCGACCTGCGGGGATCAGTCACCACCGGCCCGGATTACACCAGGGTCGGCACCCCGGAGAGCAATCCTTACTGGGGAGTGCACGGGACCTGGATGGCCTCCCTGGTCGCCGGGCACGGCCATGGCGTCGACAGCGGGGTCCTGGGGACGGCGCCGCGGGCGCACGTGCTGTCGATCCGCGTCATCACTGACAGGAAAGACCCTGGCTTCACCGCGTACCAGCGTGAGCCGCTGATCCGCGGCCAGCGTGAGCTGGCGGCAGCCATCGGGTACGCGGTGGCGCATCAGGCCGGCGTCATCAGCATGTCGCTCGGCTACGACATGGCCAGCCGCATTGTCCGCTCGGCCCTGCAGCTCGCGCTGAACCGCGGCGTCGTGGTCGTGGCGTCCTCCGGCAACTCCGGTGATTCCGCCGACGCCCACGGTGATGGCCATGCGCCGTACTCCTTTCCCGCTGACTATCCGGGCGTGCTCGGCGTCGGCGCGGTGACCGAGGCCGGGCTGCCGGCCTCGTTTTCCAGCGCGAACCTGTCCGTGCAGGTCGCGGCCCCTGGCGTCAATGTGCCCGCGCAGGGCAGGGACGGGTCGTACTGGCTGGTGAGCGGGACCAGCCCGGCTTGCGCCCTCACCGCGGGCGTGGCTGCGCTGATCAAGTCCCGCTATCCCCGGTTGTCCCCGGCACTGGTCGCGAATGCGATCATCAGCACCACGCAGGACCGCCCCCGGGGCGGCTACGACGATCAGGTGGGCTTCGGCATGGTGGACGCGGCCGCGGCACTGACCGCTGCTGGCGCGCTGGCCCGGCCGGCCAGCGCCGAGCACGGCATCACCGCGTCGCATCACTTCGGCGGCGGTCCCGCCGCTGTCCCCGCGGCGCCCATCAGCAGGCGCCGGCCGGACATGCTGATCATGCTGATCCTGCTGGGCGCGGGCTGCCTGGCACTGGTGCTGGCCGCGACCTGGCGGCTGGTCACCGTCCGGCGTGAGCCACCGCCCGGTGACGGACCCGGCCAGGCCGCCTTCGCGGACGGCGCTTGGGTCGCTGACCAGCGGCCCGGCAATGATCCGGGTCAAGACGACGTCCCCACGGGGCCGCTGGACGCTGTGCGGCCGTCGGCGCTGCCCCGCTTCCCCTGGCAGGCAGCCCCGGCCGGCCGTCATGCAGCGGCAGCGCCCGACCGGGACCAGGAGGCCGGGACCTGCAAGTGAGCGACGCCAGCGACCGGGGCGGCTGTGACCGGGGCGGCTGTGACCGGGCCGGCTGTGCCGCGCTCGGCAGCTTCGCTAGCCGGGTACTTGACGTCGTTGACCAGGTCCCGGCCGGCCGGGTGATGTCCTACGGTGATATCGCCGAGTACCTGGGCACTGGCGGCCCGCGGCAGGTCGGCCGCGTGCTGGCCCTGTGGGGAGACGGCGCGTCCTGGTGGCGGGTCGTCCGCGCGGACGGCTCGCTGCTGCCCGGACACGAGCAGGCGGCACTCGCGCGCTACCGCAGCGAGCTCACCCCGCTGCGCGAGAGTGCTCGGGGCGGCGCGGTCCGGGTGGACATGCGGCGCGCCCGGTGGGCCGGATAACGGCAACGAAAATCCCGGCGTGGCCGGCCTAACTGCCCCCGAATGTCGGTGGCTTCTGCTGGAATCCGTACAGACATGGACCGCGAGCTGCCTTCGTACCGCCTCGTCCGCCGGCCGGCGCTGGCGGCGGCCGCGCCGCGCCTGGACGACGCCCAGCAGCGAGTGGTCAGTCACTCGGGCGGCCCGCTGCTCGTACTGGCCGGGCCGGGCACCGGCAAGACGACCGCCATCGTCGAGTCGGTCGTCGAGCGGATCACCCGGCGGGGGATCGAGCCAGGCCGGGTGCTGGTGCTGACATTCAGCCGGAAGGCAGCGCAGGAGCTGCGGCAGCGGATCACGCTGCGGCTCGGCCGGACTACCCGCGAGCCGCTCGCGCTGACATTCCACAGCTACGCCTATGCGCTGGTCCGCCGGGAGTTCGTGCTGGCCGGCGACCAGCCGCCGACGCTGCTGTCGGGTCCCGAGCAGCTGCTTGAAGTGCGGCGGCTGCTGCGCGGCGAAGCCACAGACGGAGGCAGCAACTGGCCGGAGCGGCTGCGGCCCGCGCTCGGCACCAGGGGATTCGCCGCCGAGCTGCGGGATTTCCTGCTGCGCGCGGCCGAGCGCGGCCAGGATGGCCGCGCCCTGGCCCGGCTGGGCAGGCAGCGCGGCCGCGATGACTGGGTCGCGGCGGGCGGATTCCTGGACAGGTACGCAGCCCGGTTCGACCTGGCGCCGGTGCCGAGCTACGACTACGCGGAGATTGTCCGGATCGCCGGGGCCCTGCTGCGCCGCGCCGAGATCAGGCAGCGGGAGCGTCAGTGCTACGACGCCGTGCTGGTGGATGAGTACCAGGACACCGACCCCGCGCAGGAGGAACTGCTGCGCGCGCTCGCTGGCGACGGCCGGGAGCTGATCGCCGTCGGCGACCCCGACCAGTCGATCTATGCGTTCCGCGGCGCCGACGTCGGCGCCATCCGGCGCTTTCCCGCCGCCTTCCGCGCTCCCGACGGCAGTCCGGCGCGGGTGATTGCGCTGCGTACCTGCCGGCGCAGCGGAGCTGACCTGCTGGCTGCCTCGCGCCGGATCGCGCGGCGGCTGCCCGCGGTGGCTGTCGCCGACATCGATGCGCAGCATGGTCACCGGGCGCTGCTTGCGCTGGCCGGCGTGCAGCCCGGCACCGTCGCTGTCCGCGTCGCCGACAGCGCCAGCCAGGAAGCGGCAGTTATCGTCGATACGCTGCGTCGCGCCCATCTCCTGGACGGGCTGCCCTGGTCATCGATGGCAGTGCTGGTGCGCTCCGCGGTGCGCCAGGTGCCGGTGCTGCGGCGGGCCCTGGCCGCCGCCGGAGTGCCGGTGGCTGTCGCCGGCGATGAGCTGCCGCTGACCGCCGAGTCAGGGACGCGGCCCCTGCTGAGCCTGCTGAGCTGCGCGCTGCGGCCCGGCGCGCTCGACGAGGAGTCCGCTGCCGAGCTGCTCACCGGTCCGCTCGGCGGGACCGACGCTCTCGGCCTGCGCCGGCTGCGCCGGACGCTGCGGGCCGCGGCGCAGGCGGCCGGGCAGCAGCCGCCGGCCGAGCCGCTCGCGGCGGCGCTGAGTGATCCCCGCGAGCTGGCGGTGGCCGGCTGGCCGGCCGGCCACGCCGGTGACGCGGCTGCCGGCCGCGGCGCCAGTCCCGCTGCCAGTCCCGCTGCCGGGCCCGTCGCCGGCGCCGGTCCGGGTCCCGGTTCCCGCGGCGCGGGTCATCGCGGCCGCGCGGCCGCCGGATCGGCGCTCGCCGCGGCGCGGCGAGTGGCGGCCCTGCTGGCGCTGGCACGGGACAAGGCCCGGGACGGCACAGCGCACGACGTGCTCTGGGCTGTCTGGGCCGCTTCCGGGCTGGCGGACCAGTGGCAGGCAGCCAGCGCGGCCGGCGGGACCCGCGGCGCGGCCGCCGACGCAGACCTGGACGCGGTGGTGGAGCTGTTCGACGCGGCTGCCCGCTTCACGGCCCGGCTGCCGCACGGCTCGGCCCTGCTCTTCCTGGACAGCCTGTCCGGGCAGGAAATCGCGGGCGACTCCCTCGCCGAGCGCGCCCCGCAGGGTGACGCGGTGGCAGTCCTGACCGCGCACCGGGCCAAGGGCCTGGAGTGGGACCTGGTGGTGGTGGCCGGAGTGCAGGAGGGAACCTGGCCGGACGTCCGGATGCGCGGGTCGCTGCTCGGCATGGACGAGCTGGTCGAGGTGACAGCCGGGCACGTCGTGGGCGGCGCGGCACTCGAGGCGACCGCGCCGGATGCGACGGCTGCCGCGCTCAGCTCCAAGCTGCTCGACGAGGAGCGCAGGCTGTTTTATGTCGCCGTGACCAGAGCGCGCACCGCCCTTGTCGTCACCGCCGTCGGCGGCAGCGACAGCGAGGAACGGCCCTCCAGGTTCGCGGCCGAGCTCGCCGGCGACGACATCGAGGTCGAGCAGGTGGCCAGCAGCGGCCTGCGCTGGCTGTCGCTGCCCGCGCTGACCGCTGACCTGCGCCGCGCCGCCGCGGATGCCGCCCTGCCCGGTCCGGTCCGCCAGGCCGCGGCGCGCCAGCTGGCGAGGCTTGCCGCCGCGGGCGTGCGCGGAGCCAGCCCGCGGCAGTGGTATGCCCTTACCGAGCTGTCCGACTCCGGGCCGGCGATCGAGGGCGAGGTACGGCTCTCGCCGTCGGCCATCGAGTCGTTCACCAAGTGCGGGCTGCGCTGGCTGCTGGAGGCGGCCGCCGGCGTCGGCTCCGCCAGCGTGGCGCGTCATTTCGGCATCGTGATCCACGCCGCTGCGGCGCTGGCCGCAGAGGGGGCAGGCGATGACGACATCACCAAGCGGATCGACGAGATGTGGCACCACCTGGACTTCGGCAGCGCCTGGTACAGCTCGAAGCAGCGCGAGCAGGCAGAGCGGATGGTGGCCAGGTTCATGGACTGGCACCGGCGCAACCCGCGGGAGCTGATAGCGATCGAGAAGAGCCTGCGGGTGCGGGTCGGCGACGTGCTGATCACCGGCCAGGTGGACCGGCTGGAGCGCGACCCAGGTGGCGGCGCGATCGTCGTGGACCTGAAGACGGGAACCAGCAGGCCGCCCGACGCTGACCTGGACCGCAACCCCCAGCTCGGGGTGTATCAGCTGGCGGTCCTGCTGGGTGCCTTCGAGCAGCTCGGGGTGATGCAGCCCGGCGGTGCCGAGCTTGTCCAGGTCGGCAAGGCAGGCCTGGCGGCCCGGGTGCGCGTGCAGCGCCAGCGCGCGCTGTCCGACGATCCCGAGCCCGGATGGGCCAGCAAGCTGGTCGAGACGGTGGCAGCCAGGATGGCCGGGCCGGTGTTCCAGGCCACGGCCAATTCAGGCTGCCGGACCTGCCCGGTCGTGTCCTGCTGCCCGGTCCACGAGCGGGGCGCGCAGGTGGCGCCGTGACGACTGCGTGCTACAACCCTGCGCAGCTGGCCCGGCTGCTGCGCGTGGCCGAGCCGACAGCCGAGCAGGCCGCAGTGATCAGCGCTCCGCTGGGGCCGATGGCGGTCATCGCGGGCGCGGGATCAGGCAAGAGCGAGACGATGGCAGCCCGGCTGATCTGGCTGGTGGCGAACGGGCTGGTCAGGCCGGAGCGGGTGCTGGGCCTGACATTCACGAGGAAAGCGGCGGCCGAGCTCGCGGAGCGGGTTGGCATGCGGCTCGATGGCCTGCGCCGCGCGGGACTGGCCGGGCCCGCCGACGAGGCAGCCGGTGACCCGGTCATCGCCACCTACCATGCCTACGCCGGGCGGCTGGTTGGTGATCATGCCTTGCGCGAGGGGCTGGAACCCTCGCTGCGCCTGATTACCCCAGCGGTCGCCTGGCAGCTGGCCGCCAGGGTGGTGGCCGCCTACGACGGCCCGATGGACGCCGTCGGCTGGTCGCCGGCGACCGTGACGGCAGCCGTTCTTGACCTGGCGGGTGAGCTCGCCGAGCACCTGCGGGACGCAGCTGATGTGATCGACGTCGGCCGGTGGCTCGAGCGCCGCTTCCAGCAGATCTCCGGCAAGGTGCCCGCCCTGGCCAGGAAGATCATGACTGCCCAGCGGACCCGCGAGCAGCTGCTCCCGCTGGCCGCCGCCTACGCGGCAGTCAAGGCCGGCCGGGAAGTCATCGACTACGGCGACCAGATGACGCTCGCCGCGCGGATTGCCGCCCGGCATCCGGAGGTGGGGGCCGCCGAGCGGGCCCGCTACCAGGTGGTACTGCTGGACGAGTACCAGGACACCTCGCAGGCGCAGCTGGTGCTGCTGGCATCCCTGTTCGGCGGCGGTCATCCGGTCACCGCGGTCGGTGATCCTTGCCAGTCCATCTACGGCTGGCGCGGCGCCAGCGCCGGAAACCTGAGCCGGTTCGCCGTCGACTTCGCTGCGGCCGGCTCGGCGGCCGCGCCGGTCCGGCTGCTGTCCACCAGCTTCCGCAGCACCGGCCGGATCCTCGATGCGGCGGCCGCCATCCAGGAGAAACTGCGCGTGCTGGCTCCCGGTGTGCCGCGGCTGGCCGCCCCGCCGGACCGGGCAGAGCGGGGCGAGGTGGTCTGCGCCCTGCTGGAGACCGCGGCCGACGAGGCGCGCTGGGCAGCGGACCAGATCGCCGCGCTGCTGAGCCTTCCGCCGGGCATCGCGCCAGACGGCCGCCGCTGGCCCGACGGCAGGCCCGATCCGGTGCATCCGCGCGACATCGCGTTACTGTGCCGCAAGCGGAGCCAGTTCCCGGCCCTTCGCGCCGCCCTGGAGCAGCGCGGCATCCCGGTGGAGGTGGTCGGCCTCGGCGGGCTGCTGATCGTGCCCGAAGTGGCCGACATCGTGGCGACGCTGCGAGTGATGCACGACCCGGCCGCTGGTGACGCGCTGGCCAGGCTGCTGACCTCGCCGCGCTGGCGGATCGGCCCCAGCGACCTGGTCGCGCTCGGCCGTCGCGCCAGCGACCTTGCCCGCGGCGGCGGCGAGCACGCCGTGCTGGATCAACGCCAGGGCGGCGACGCCGGAGGCGACGTGCTGACCCGTGCCGCTGCCGACCTCACCAGGGAGGCCGGCAGCCTGGTGGAGGCCCTGGACGACCTCGGCAGCCCGGACCGGTACTCGGCGGCGGGCTTTGCGCGCTGCACTGCGCTTGCCGCCGAGCTGCGGGCGCTGCGCGGGCACGCGGGGCGCTCGCTGCCGGAACTGGTCGGCGAGGTCGAACGGGCCCTGGGCCTGGACATCGAGGTGGCGGCCCGGCCGGGCAGCGACCCGGCCAGCGCACGGGCCGACCTGGACGCCTTCGCCGACGCCGCGGCCGCCTTTGCCGGGGACCAGGAGGAGCCCACGCTTGGCGCATTCCTGGCCTACCTGGCAGCGGCCGAGCAGGAGGAGTTCGGCCTGGAGGCCGGCCGGGTCGGGGATACTGACTCGGTGAAGCTGGCGACCGTGCACGCCGCCAAGGGGCTGCAGTGGGCCGCAGTCATCGTCCCCGGCCTGTCCGGCGGGCAGCGCGGGCATGTCTTCCCCGCCAAGCCCAAGCTGACTACGCGGTGGACCGAGAATCCCCGGCTGCTCCCGTTCCCGCTGCGCGGGGACGCGGCGGATCTGCCGGCGCTGGCTGGGCTGCAGGCCTACGAGCTCGCCCGCTTCACCGACGCCTGCGCGGCCAGGGAAATGGCCGAGGAGCGGCGGCTCGCTTACGTGGCGGCCACCCGCCCAGCGTACTGGCTGGGCGCCTGCGGCTACTGGTGGGGGGACGGCACCTCGCTCCTCGGGCCGTCAGAGTTCCTCACCGAGGTACGTGCCGCCTGCGAGGCCGGCGCGGGAAGCGTGGCGGCCTGGGCGCCCGAGCCCGACGCCGAGGCCGAGAACCCGGCGCTGGCCGAGCCCGCATCGGCGCCGTGGCCCGTCCCGGCCTCGGCCGCCGGCCCGCGGTACGAGACCGTCCGTGAGGCCAGCGCCCTGGTTCTCGCCGCCATGTCCGGCACCGCCGGGGAGCCGGGCGCGGGGG
>Ga0335081_10021054_pt1 | contig 10553 bp, 8 predicted proteins | sample Lox_Sample_35_FD_206713 | JGI IMG/M metagenome (GOLD analysis project Ga0335081, IMG submission 206713) | Soil microbial communities from Loxahatchee National Wildlife Refuge, Florida, United States - Lox_Sample_3.5 | ecosystem: Environmental > Terrestrial > Soil > Wetlands | place: USA: Florida... | reverse complement strand
TCGCGGCGCAGTTCTACAAGTACCTCCGGACGTTCACGACGCTCCCGGAGAACACCCTCATCTTCAAGCGGTCCGGCGGCAAGAACCTCACGATCTCCGAGGTCGACGACCAGATTCGCAGGTTCTTCGCTCCGGCCGGCGACCGGGAGAAGGTGTCCGCATGAGCGCCGCTCCTCCCACCCCCGCCTTCCTCCCGGGCAGCTACAAGACGGACCTCAAGCCCGTCTGGTGCGCCGGCTGCGGAGACTTCGGCGTCCTGACGGCGCTCTATCGCGCGATGGCCGAGCTGCAGCTCGTGCCGTGGAACACGGCCGTCGTGTCCGGGATCGGCTGCTCCTCGCGCCTCCCCGGATACGTCGAGACGTACGGCTTCAACACCGTCCACGGCCGGGCCCTTCCCCTCGCGATGGGCGTCGCGGTCTCGCGGCCGGACGTGAAAGTCATCGCGGTCGGCGGTGACGGCGACGGCCTCGCGATCGGCGGCAACCACTTCATGCACTCGGCCCGGCGCAACCTCGACGTCACGTACCTCCTCATGGACAACGAGATCTACGGCCTCACGAAGGGCCAGGCCGCGCCGACGACCCCGACGGGCGACAAGACGAAGACGACGCATTACGGGAACCCGGAGCCGTCCGTGGACCCGTGCGAGCTCGCGATCTCGTTCGGCGCCACATGGGTCGGACGCGCGTTTTCCGGCGACCTCAAGGGCACCGTGGAGCTCATCGTCAAGGCGCTCCAGCACCGCGGCTTCGCGTTTCTGAACGTCATGTCGCCCTGCGTCACGTGGCGCGGCGACGACCAGTTCAAGGCTCTCAAGGCGAAGCAGAGGCCGCTTCCGGAGGATCACGATCGCACCTCGCGCCAGGCCGCGATCGGCTACACGCGCGAGACGGAATTCGTGACGACGGGCGTCCTGTACGAGGTCCACGGACCCTCGTTCCTGGACCGCCTCAACGCCGTCAAAGCCAGCGCGCTCGCCGGCAAATCGGCCCCGACCGTGGCGGACGTCATCGGGACCTTCCTGCCGTCGTTCTGACGGCTCTCACCCCTGGTGCCTCGGGCCGCGTTCTGCGCGGCCCTTTCTTTTCGCGCTCAGCGCCCCCGCATTTCGTAGACGAAGCCCATCCCGGGGGTTCTCTTCGCCTCGAGGTCTGCTCGGAAGGCGCGTGCAGCGTCCACGTCGGCGAACTCCCCGATGACCACGCGGTACCAGATCCCCTTCTCCCCGAGATCCACCTCGACGGCGCGTCCCGGGACTCCGAGCGCGGCGCCGAGCTTCTGCGCCTCCTTCGCCGCGCTTTCGCGATCCTTGTGCGACGAGAAGTGGATGACGTAGACGATCGGCTTCCCCGCCCAATCGGGCGTCAGGAGCACGGCGGCCCGGCCCTTCGGAACGGCGGCGCCTGCCGGGGGGCCGGTTGCCGCCCGCACGGCCGGAACCGGAGCGGCCTTCGGCGCGGGAGCCGGCTTCGCGGTGACCGCAGGCGCGGCCGCGGGCTCGGGCGCCACGCTCTCGGCGGGCGCCACGTCGGGCTTCTTCCGCGCGGCGGGTGCCGGGCTCCGGACGAGCTCTCCCTTGAAGACACCCTCGCGCACGGCCCACGTCAGGGCGGCTCCGATCGCGAGAACACCCGCGAGCGCCGCGATCCAGCCCATGCGGCTCGAGCGAACGGGCGCCGGGGCCGGACGTTCCGCGGCCTTGAACTTGAACTCCTGCATGGCCGGCGCCGCGGCTTCACGCTCTTCGCGAGTCTCCTCGATGGGTGGAACCTGGGCCACGGGTCCCGCCGCAGGCTCGCGTCGCGCGGGCGGGGTCGGCGCCCTGAGGAACCGTTCGGGACCCGCAGGCGGCGGCGGGAGCGGTTCGCCGAGGGCCTTTGGAACAGCGGGGGGCGATGCCGCCGGCCCGGAGCCGGCCTCAGGCACCTCGGTCTCGCGCGGATTCACGAGCGGGATGGCAGGCGTGGACGCAACCGCGGGGCGCGGCAGCGGTTTCTCGGGCGCGGGCTCGGGAGGCGCGGGCCTGGGCCTCGGCGCGGGCGGCGTGAGCGCTGCCGGCATCTGCTCGGGGGGCCCGGGCCTGGGCATTGGCGCGGGAGCTGCGGGCGGCTCGGGCGCGGCCGGCACCGGCTGCGGTGCGAAGTCCAGCTCCAGCTCCGGCTGCGGCTTCGGCGGAGGGATCGGCTGCGGCTTCGGCTCCGGAGCGGCCTTTGCCGGAGCCTCGATCGGCGCGGAGATCTCGAGGGGCCCTCGCGCCCGGTGCGGAATCGGAATGATCGCGGACCTGAAAGGCGCATCCTCGGCCTGGATCGGGATCTCCTTTTCCCAGTCCAGCTCCGCTCGGGACGCCACGTCCTGAAATGGATCGTCCGGAGTCGGCCGCTTCATCGAGGCGCCGCTCGCGCGGGTCGACAGGAATCCCGGTGCCTCTTTCGGCGTCGCAGGTCTCGCCGGAAAGACGGGCATGGACGGAGGTGCCGGCTCGGAGACGGGGGTCGCCTCGCCGTTCCGCTCGAGCTGGAGACGCGCCCTTTTGACGAGGACGTCGAGCGGCGCCGCCTCGAGGCCCTGCTTGACCTTCGCGAGCTCCTCGGCCACCACGCTCCGCGCGCCCTTGAACAGCACCGCCGGATCCGCGGAGACGACCTTCGCGAGCTCGCGCACGACGTCGGTCACCGACGGGAGCATTCGCCGCCTCACCCCGGAATCGCGCGGAAAGCCGCTGTCGACCGGGCTCATGCCGAGAGCGGCTCCCAGTCGCCTTCCGGCGCGTCCAGGGCGATGGCCAGGCCGCCATTCGAGCCCGCAAAGACCGGATCCTCGACGGCGCGCACGCGGCCCCCGCCGAGCTCCGCGAGTGCCTTCTCGAGCGCCGCGGCGAGTCCGGGCATCTGGGAGCCGCCGCCCGCGAGCACGACGTTGCGCTGCACCTTCTCCTGGTACTCGGGCTCCACCTTCGAGAGCAGGTCGAGCATCGTCTCGGTGATGGGGCCGACGACGCTCTCGCACGCCTTCTTCATCTCGGCGGTGATGTCGACGTCGGCCGGCTTGCCTTTCACGGGGAAACGTACGATGACCGGCCCCGGCGCGCTGCCGACGAAGCTGTTCTTCTCCTTCCACTCGCGGACCATGTGGATCGAGAAACGGCCGTCGGGATGCCTGGTCTTCACGAGCGCCATGAGCTGCTCGTCGATGGAGTCGCCGGCGTGCGTCAGCGTGCGCTGGTCGTCCTCGGTCGGGTAGCGGCCGTTCATGACGCAGAAGTCCGTCGTGCCCGCGCCGATGTCGATGACCATCGTGTGCAGGAGCGCGTCGAGCCCGAAGGCGACCGCGAACGGCTCGGACACGATGAGCAGCGCGTCGGCGATCCCCTTGACGGCGCCCCGGAGGTGCTGCCGCGAGACGCGGAGCGCCTCGGCCGGCACGCCCACGACGGCGTGGACGGCCTGGCCGTCCTTCTTCCCGGCCAGCGAGATGAGGTGTTTCAGGAGCTCGTGCACGGCCTCCTCGTCCTTCGCCGACCCCTGCTTGATGAGGCCGCGCTCGAGCGGGCGGTGCAGGTCGAGCATCGGCCGGTTCTCGAGCGCCTCGGCGCCGAAGAGGATCGGCCTCTTCACGACCTTCTTCGCCACCATGTCGAGGGGCCAGCCCACGTAGCTCGCGACGACGTGATGCACGCCGTTCGACCCCGTGATCGCGCTGCGCGACGTGCCGAGGTCGATCCCGACGTGGAGGACGTCCTTCTTCCCGCTCATGTCAACTCCGTCTGGAGGGCGGATGGTTCCGCGACTCCGCGTAGGCGAGGATCCCCTTCGACAGGGCCCGTGCGATCTGCTGACGATACGCGGGGTCCCCGAGACGGCGCGCCTCGTCCTCGTTCGAGACCGTCGACACCTCCGCGAGGATGCCCGGCATCTCCGTGGCGATCAGGACGGCGAAGGGCGCGCTTCTCACGCCACGATCCTCGAGCCGGGGCACGACCGGCCGGAGCGAGGTCACGAGCCCCCCCTGCACGGCCTCGGCGAACTTCCGCGACTCGCCCTGACGCGAGTCCGCGAGGACGCCCTCGAGAAGGCGCCTGAAGTCGGCCATCGTGTAGCCGGATGCCCGGTTCTCGTCGAGGGCGAGCCGCTCGACGTGCGGGTCGGTCGTCGTGCCGAGAAAATACGTCTCGACGCCGCGCTTCTCCTTCACGGCCGGAAGCGAGTTCACGTGGATCGACACGAAGAGATCGGCCTTCTTCGAATTCGCGAAGCGGACGCGGTCGCGCAGCGACAGCGTCGTATCCCCTTCGCGCGTGAGCGACACGGCGATCTTCTGGGCGGCGAGGAGGTCTCTCAGACGCCGCGCCACGTCGAGCGTCACGTCCTTTTCCGCCACGCCGGAGGCCGTCGCGCCGGGATCCGCCCCCCCGTGCCCGGGGTCGATCACGACCGAGCGCACCTCGAGGTGGAACAGCGAAGGCTCGAGGCCGTTCGGGGGGTTGATGACGCTGGCGGGCGCCGCGGGCGCCGCGGACGGGGAGGACACGACGAGGACGTCCGTGCGCTCGCCGCGGCCCGTCGTCAGCGCGTTGATCGAGAGGAACAGGGCGAGCGGGACGACGACGATGACCGACGTCCGGAACAGGAGCCGGCGCCAGCGGTCGGGGCGCCTCAGCCCCCTCGGCAGCCGGCCTTCGATGATGTCCACGTTTTCGCGGATCGCGCCCTTGACGAGGGACTGCCTGAGGCTCCGTGCGGTGGCCATGATCTCCCAAAAAGGTTAGCACCTGGGGGCACCGGAGAGGCGTTTTTGGGGCGTTCAGAGCGGCGGAGGGTCACTCCGCGACGACGAGGCCCTCCTCCCTCTCGACCGCAGGAGCTGAATCGTGGCGGGGTGCTTCGGACGCACGAGGGTTTCACCGGGAAGACCGTCCTCGGCGACGGCGCCGTCGGCGATGACGACGACTCGCGTGGCGTAGTCGCGGGCGAAATCCACGTCGTGGGTCGCGAGAAGGAGAGCCCGCCCCTGGGCGGTCAGGGTCTCCAACGAGTCGCCGAGCTCGTTCCGGCGCGCCGGGTCGAGCGACGCGGTCGGCTCGTCCATCAGGAGGAGCGGGGGGTCGACGGCGAGGGCCCGCGCGATCGCCACGCGCTGCGCCTCGCCGCCGGAGAGCTCACGGGGCTTCGAGCGCGCGCGGGCGGCGACGCCGAGGCCTTCGAGGAGCGCGAGCGCCCGCGCCTCCGCCTCGGCACGCGAGACGCGCAGCGCGTGGATGGGGGCGAGCGTGACGTTGTCCAGCGCGGAGAGATGGTCGAAGAGGCAATGGAGCTGGAAGACGAGCCCCACCTTGCGGCGCAGCTCGCCGAGGGCCCCCTGGCGAGGCGTCGGCCCGGGGTGGAGCGGCACGCCGTCCACGCGGATCGCGCCGGCCTGGAACGGCTCGAGGGCTGAGACCGCCCGCAGGACCGTCGTCTTGCCACAGCCCGAAGGACCCATGAGCGCGACGAGCTCCCCGCGTGCGAGCGAGAGATCCAGCCCCTTCACGACCTCCGTCGCGCCGCGGCGGAGCCTCAGGCCGCTGATCGAGAGCACGGGCTCGCTCAGGCCGAGGGCGCGTTCCACCGTTCCTCCAGATACCGCGCGAGACGCGACAGGGGAAGAGACATCGCGAGATACAGCGCCGCACAGAGGGCGCCGGGAAGCGCCCAGCTTCCGATGTTCGTGGCGAAGATCGCCGTCTGCTTCGTGAGCTCGACGACGGTCACGACCGACACGAGAGAGGAGTCCTTCAGGAGCGCGACGAAGTCGTTCGTCATGGGCGCGAGCGCGAGGCGGAACGCCTGCGGCCCCCGCACGAGGCGCAGGACCTGCCCCTCCGTGAGCCCCAGCGTGCGCGCGGCCTCGAGCTGTCCCCTCGGCACCGCCTCGAGCGCGCCGCGGTAGATCTCGCTTTCGTAGGCCGCGTAGTTCAGCCCGAGGCCGAAGAGCGCGGCGACGAAGGCCGGCAGCCGCACGACCGAGGACAGGCCGTAATAGAGAACGAAGAGCTGCAGGAGCACCGGGGTGCCGCGGACCAGCTCCACGTAACCCGTGAGCGCGGCGCGCACGAGACCGCCCCCGTAGATGCGGCCGCTCGCGATTCCGATTCCGAGGGCGATCGCGAGCGCCATCGCGACGCACGAGAGGACGATCGTCACGAGCGCGGCGCGGAAGAGGGATGGCAAGTAAGAAAAAACGAGAGAAAGAGAAGAAGGAGAGGAAGATTTCTTAGAAGGGTAAGAGACATCGCCTGCGCGCGCCGAGTCGGGCCCGGCGGTTGCCGGAAGCGGCGCGTTCGCTCGCAGCGCTTCTGCCCCTCCGTCGGCCAAATTACCATTCGAAGAAATCTCTCTTCGGACATCCCACCGCGCGAGAGCATCGCTCTCGAAGCGGGCCTGCTCCTCGTCCCAGACGTTCCACTTCACGAAGATCTTCCGCAGGGTCCCGTCCCGCATCATTTCCCTCAGCAGGGCGTCTACGGAGTCCCTGAGCGCAGCGTTCTCTCGTGCGAGAACGCCCACATAGCGGCCGGTCGCCACGGTCTCCGGCAGGACCGCGAGGCCCGGAACGCGCCTCAGAGAGCGTGCCGCGAGGACGTGGTCGAGAAGGACCGCGTCGAGGCGCCCGCGCGCGAGGTCCTCGTACGGGTGGACGTCGTCGTCGTAGGAGACGGGCAGGACGCCCCGCTCCGACCGCGCCTTCAGGAGGATCTCGTACGCGATCGTGCCGGCGAGAGTTCCGACCCTGCGGCCCCCGAGGTCCGCGAGCGTTCTGATCCGGCCGCTGTCGGAGGCGCGGACGGCGAGCACTTCGCGAAACTCGAAGTACGGCGCCGTCACGGAAAGCGCGGCGCGGCGGGCCGGCGTGTCCTCCATGCCCGAGAGTCCGATGTCGAAGTCGCCCCTGGCGACGGACTGGTCGATCGACTGGTAGGCGACCTGCACGAACCGGGGCCTCCGTCCGAGGCCCCTCGCGAGCGCCTCGGCGATCTCCACGTCGAAGCCGCGCACAATCGCGGGATTCGCAGGGTCCGCCTCGACGAAGGGCGCGCCGCCCTCCGCGTCGCCGCCCCAGCGCAGCGTGCCGCCCGACGCCGCCGCGAGCGGCGAGACGCCGGCGAGCAGCACCAGAACAGCGGCGTGTCTTACGGCTTCCTCTCCCAGGCGCCGCTCAGGAACTCGAGCGCGGTGCGTTGGAAGTCGCCCCGGTGCCTGGGCGAGAACGCCGGGAGGTGGCCGCCATTCGGGATGATCCACAGGTAGGCGTGCGGAATCGCGCCGTACATCTCGACGGGGAATCGAACCGGGAAGAACTTGTCGTGGTCGCCGTGGACGATGAGCGTCCGGGCGGAGATCGTCGACAGGTAAGGTGGCGTGAAGTTCACGTCGTCGTAGACGTCCTTGGACGCGCAGAAGATGCGCTGGAGCGCGAGGATCTGCTCGTCGCCGTGCTTGTGGAACTCCCGCATGGTCTTCCATTCCTCGGGCGTCAGCTTCTCGCAGTCCGGGTCCCGGAGCAGGGCACGGGCCTCGGAGCCGATCTGGTCCGTGCCGCCCACGAGCACCATCGCCTCGATCCGCGCGGGTTGCTGGGTCGCCATGTGCAGAAGCGTCATGGCCCCGGTGCTGGCCCCGATCGCCTTGAAGTTCTTCACGCCCAACTGGTCGAGCAGAGCGTAGATGTCGAGCGCCGCCTGCCGGTGCGAGAACCGGCCCGAGGGATTCGTCGAGCGGCCGTGGCCGCGGAGATCCGGCAGGATGACGCGGTACGACTTCGCGAACTCCGGGACGAGCGGCATCCAGATCGCTCCCGAGGTCGCAAAGGGGTGCAGCATCACGAGGGGCGGCCCGTCTCCGTGCACCTCGTAATAGAGCTCGAACCCGTTGATCGCGGCGAGATGCCCTTGCAGAGGGAGAGTTTCAGCCCGCGCGACGAGGGTCGCCGCGAGGACGCCCGAGAGGACACCGAGAAACTGGGCCGACCGCTTGCTCATCTCGGATCGCTCCTGACCTGGTGCGCGAAGTCTAGCCGGTGAAACGGCCGAGCCGCTCCCCGACCTTCACCGGCCCGAGGCCGCGCGTCAGCTCCCACGCGCCCGCCTTCTCGCCTCCGACGAGGAGGAGAACCGTCGAGCCGAGCTCGAAGGCGCCGAGTTCGTCGCCGCGTGCACACGGGAGGTTCGCCACCTCGAGGCGGCCCCGGCGCGGCAGGGCCCGGCCCGAGAGCCAGCGCGGGTCCACGGCGACGCCGCCCACGTGCGTCGCCGCGACCATGACGATCGCCACGGTCAGGCCCTCGGCCTCCCGTGCGCCGCGCGCGAGCCAGTAGGCACGGCGATTCCTCACGTAGAGGCGCGGCGTCGAGGCCGTGGACGCGGCATTCACGGGCCAGAGCTCGCCCTCCACGCGTCCCACCGCCAGGACCGCGCCCGTGAGAGGGACGTGGATGCGGTGATAGTCCTTCGGCGCGAGGTAGAGCGCCGCGTAGCGCGCACGGGCAAACTCCCCGGCGAGCGGATCTCCGTCCACGAGCTCCCCGAGTCGGTACGCGAGTCCCTTCGCCTGGACGAGCGTGCCATCCGCCACGCGGCCCTCGCGGATCAGGAGGCCGTCGACCGGCGAGTTGATCCCGCCCGGCACCGCGTCGGCCTGGGGCCTGGCATCCGGCTTCAACCGGCGCGTGAAGAAATCGAGGAACGAGACGTACGCGCCGAGGTCCTTCTCGGCCTCGTCGAGGTTCGCGCCGAGCGCGGCCGCGAACCGGCCGAGGAAAGGGCCGCGCAGCGCTTCGGGGAGGCGCATCCGCGCGAGCGCCCCCACCGCGAGAGAGCCCGCCTTCCTCGGGTAAAGGCGCAGAAGGCCGTTCACGGCGCCACCGTAGCAGAAAAGGCGCGCGTGCTATCTTCCGGTCGCGCGTCGCCGTGCGGCGGACGCCCCCCAGGAGATCCATGAGCTCAGGCGTCGCGACCAGCATCGGCGCTCCGCTTTCGCGGAACACCCATCTCCTCTCGTGGATCGAAACGTGTACACGGCTGACGAAGCCGGATCGCGTGGTCTGGTGCGACGGGTCGGCCGCCGAAAAGGACGTGCTGACCCGCGAAGCGGTGCGCCTCGGAATTCTCATCCCGCTCAACCAGGAGAAGCTGCCGGGCTGCCACCTCCATCGCTCCGACCCGAACGACGTGGCGCGCACCGAGCAGCTCACATTCATCTGCACGAGGACGAAGGAGGACGTGGGTCCCACGAACAACTGGATGTCGCCGGAGGATGCATACGCCAGGCTCGGCCGTCTCTTCGACGGCTCGATGCGGGGCCGGACTCTCTACGTCGTGCCCTACGTCATGGGGCCCCCCGGCTCCCCGATGGCGAAGATCGGCGTGGAGCTCACGGACAGCCTTTACGTCGTCCTCAACATGAGGATCATGACGCGCATGGGCCAGCGCGCGCTCGACGCGCTCGGCTCTTCGAACGACTTCAACCGGGGCCTCCACTCCACGCTCGACATGAGCCCCGACCGCCGGTTCATCTGCCACTTCCCGGAGGACGACACCGTCTGGTCGATCGGAAGCGGATACGGTGGGAACGCCCTTCTCGGAAAAAAGTGCCTCGCTCTTCGCATCGGCTCGTACCGCGGCCGGCGCGAGGGCTGGATGGCCGAGCACATGACGATCGTCGGCGCCGAGGATCCGAGCGGCGAGACGACGTACGTGGCCGCGGCGTTCCCGAGCGCCTGCGGCAAGACGAACTTCGCGATGCTCATCCCGCCGAAGCGCTTCCACTCCTGGAAGGTCTGGACCGTCGGCGACGACATCTGCTGGATGCGCCCGGGCCCGGACGGCCGGCTCTGGGCGATCAATCCCGAAGCAGGCTATTTCGGCGTGGCGCCCGGGACGAACCACGCGACGAACCCCACCGCGATGCGCATCATCAGCCGGGACACGATCTACACGAACGTGGCGATGACGCCGGACGGCGACGTGTGGTGGGAGGGCAAGGACGGAGAGGTGCCCGACGAGCTCCTCGACTGGAAAGGCCGCCCTTGGAAGAAGGGCTCCCCGGAGAAGGCCGCGCATCCGAACAGCCGCTTCACGGCGCCCATGACGAACAACCCGCACATGTCGCCGCACGCGAACGACCCCGAGGGCGTCCCGATCGCGGCCATCGTCTTCGGCGGCCGCCGCTCCACCACGGTGCCCCTCGTCGTCCAGGCCTTCAACTGGGTGCACGGCGTCTATATGGGCGCGACGCTCGGTTCGGAGACGACCGCCGCAACCACGGGAAAGGTGGGCGTCGTGCGCCGCGACCCGATGGCGATGCTCCCGTTCTGTGGATACGACATGGGAAGGTACTTCGACCACTGGCTGGACATGCCGAGAACCATCAAGGATCTGCCGAAGATCTTCCAGGTGAACTGGTTTCGAAAAGGCGCCGACGGACGTTTCCTGTGGCCCGGCTTCGGCGAGAACATGCGCGTCCTGAAGTGGATCATCGACCGCGCGCACAGGAGGACCGGGGGCTGGGAGACCG
>Ga0335081_10021053_pt1 | contig 10553 bp, 9 predicted proteins | sample Lox_Sample_35_FD_206713 | JGI IMG/M metagenome (GOLD analysis project Ga0335081, IMG submission 206713) | Soil microbial communities from Loxahatchee National Wildlife Refuge, Florida, United States - Lox_Sample_3.5 | ecosystem: Environmental > Terrestrial > Soil > Wetlands | place: USA: Florida... | reverse complement strand
AGATCCACCGCGGCCGCACGATCACGTTTGGCTTTGCGGAGCCGGCAGACGTGCGCGCCAGCGATCCTGTTTTCGCGCAGGATGGCACACGTTTCCTGGTGGACGGCGTCGAGTTTCATAGCACGCTGGCCGGGCGCCACGGTGTGATGAACCTGCTGGCAGGCATGGCGGTGGCGCGCGCGTTCGACATCCCGCCCGCGCGCCTGCGCGATGCGGTGGCCACCTTCACCATCGGCAAGATGCGCGGCGAGCGGCTGGAGCATAACGGCATCGTCATCTGGAACGATTGCTACAACTCGAACCCCGAGGCCGTGCGCGCCATGCTGGAGGTGCTGCGATCGACGCCGGCGCGCCGCCGGATCGCCGTCCTGGGCGAGATGCTCGAGCTGGGCGATGCCGCCGAGTGGCTGCACCGGCAGGCGGGGCGCTGCGTGGCGGAAAGCGGTATCGATGCGCTGGTGGCCGTGCGCGGCGCGGCCCGGTTCATGGCCGAAGAAGCCGTGAGCGCGGGCATGCCGACACACTCCGTGCACTTTTTTGAACGGCCTGAGGATGCCGGCGGCTTTGTGCGGCAACTCGCCCAACCCGGCGATGCAGTCCTGTTCAAGGGCTCGCGCGGCGTTCAGATCGAGCGGGCCCTGGAGAAGGTCCTGGCGTAACCATGTTGTACTTCCTGCTCTACGAAAAACTGTCGGCGCTGATCTCGCCGTTCCGCGTGTTCCGATACGTCACCTCGCGGACCGCTTTCGCCAGCTTGACCGCGCTGTTTCTGTGCATCGCCCTGGGGCCGTGGCTGATCGGCAAGCTGCGCCAGTTCCAGATCGGGCAGTACATCCGCGAAGAAGGGCCGAAGTCGCACCAGAAGAAAGCCGGCACACCTACTATGGGCGGCGTGTTGATCATCGTCTCGATTGTGATCCCCACGCTGTTGTGGGCGGACCTGGGCAACTCCTACGTTTGGATCGCGGTGGCGACGCTGGTGGCCTACGGCGCGATTGGTTTCGCGGACGACTATACCAAGGTGACCAAGCGCCAGAACCTAGGGCTGACCGCGCGGCGCAAGATGCTGGCTCAGGTTGGGGCGGCTTTCGCGGTGGCTGCCGTGCTGATGTACATGCGCACCTACGGCGGCTATTCCACCCTGATGAATGTTCCCTTTCTGAAGCGTTTTCAGCCTACGCTGCTGATCTCCCCCCTGCTCGCGAGCCCCTGGACCTATGCAATTGGCGTGCTGCCTTTCTTCCTTTTTGTGGCGATTGTAATCGTGGGAGCATCGAACGCCGTGAACCTGACGGACGGCCTGGATGGCCTGGCCATCGGGCTGATGGTGATCGCCTCGGGCGCGCTCACAGTGCTGACTTACGCGGGCGGCCACGCCACGCTGGCGCAATATCTGCAGATTGCGAGAAACCCGCGCACCTCGGAGCTGACCATTTTCTGCGGCTCGATGACCGGGGCCAGCCTGGGCTTTCTCTGGTACAACGCGCATCCAGCGGAGATCTTCATGGGCGATGTTGGCTCGCTGGGTCTGGGAGCGGCGCTGGCGATGGTGGCCATCCTCATCAAGCAGGAGATTCTGCTGCTGTTCATCGGCGGCATTTTCGTGCTGGAGACGCTCTCGGTGATTCTGCAGGTGGGCAGCTTCAAGCTGCGCGGCAAACGCATCTTCAAGATGGCGCCCTTGCACCATCACTTTGAGGCGCTGGGCTGGACGGAATCGAAAATCATCGCCCGGTTCTGGATCGCGGGGCTGGTGCTGGCGTTGTTTGCGTTGACGACGCTGAAGCTGAGGTAGGTCGTGGGTTGTGGGTGATAGGTGATGGGTTGTGGGTGAAACCATTCAGAGCTTTCGGGACCTTCGGGTTTGGCAGAACGGCATGCGGATTGTCGAGGCCGTGTACTACGTGACTGGGATGTTCCCATCGCGTGAAATGTATGGCTTAACGAGTCAGGTGCGCCGCGCGGCCGTTTCCATTCCGGCGAACATTGCCGAGGGGCACTGCCTCGAACATCTGAAAGAGCATTTGAATTTCCTCTCGATTGGCCAGGGATCGATCGCCGAACTGGAAACTGAACTTGAAATTGCCGGCCGGCTCAAGTACATCGCGCCAGAGGCATTGAAATCTCTCCTATCGGACCTGAGCGCGCTTGCCAGGCAAATCCGTGCGTTGCGCGCGGCGCTGGCGAGGAGCAAACGATGACAGGGCCTGGCACCCGCGCCCTGGTAGTGGGCCTTGAGAAATCCGGCCTGGCGTCCGTGCAACTCCTTCTAGAACACGGCGCTCGCGTAAGCGCCACGGACCTGAAGCCCCTTTCGCAACTGCCCGAAGCCGCGGCGTTCCTCACTCGCCTCGGAGTCCCATTTGCGCTGCAACCTGGGCCCCATGATCCATCACCCATCACCCATCACCTTTTCGACAGCGACCTCATCGTCATCTCCCCCGGGGTGCCCGCCGACCTGCCGCTGCTCGAAGCGGCGCGGCGCCGCGGTGTGCGCGTGATCGGCGAGGTCGAGCTGGCGGGTCCTTATCTGCTCGGCCGCACGATTGGGATTACGGGCACCAACGGCAAGACGACCACGACCGCGCTGGCCGGTCATATCCTGCGTTCATCCGGTATCGCCGAGCAGGTGGGCGGCAACATTGGTACGCCGGTTACCGCCATGGTCGAAAGCTCCCGGCAGGGCCAGTGGAATGTGCTGGAGCTTTCCAGCTTTCAGCTCGAGACCATCGCGGAGTTTCACGTGGATATTGCGGTGGCGTTGAACGTGACGCAGAACCACCTGGACAGGCATCACACCTTCGCCAACTATGCCGCGGCGAAGGGACGGCTGTTCGAGACACAGCAGCCGGGATCATTCGCGGTTCTCAACGCGGACGACGTCACCTGCGTGAGCTACGCGTCGCTGACCGCCGGGTCGCCTGTGTGGTTCAGCAGTACGCGCGCGGTGACGCCAGGCGTTTGGCTGGCCGATGGCCGTATCTGGTTCGATGGCGAACTGCTGATGGAGGCGCGCGAGGTGCCTATCCGCGGTCGGCACAATATCGAAAACGTCATGGCAGCTGCCGCGGCAGCCCGGCTGGCGGGCGCAAGCTTCGAATCGATCGCCGCGGCGGTCCGGACGTTCCAGGCCGTCGAGCATCGGCTGGAGTTCGTGCGCAACCTGCGCGGCGTCGATTTCTATAACGACTCCAAGGCCACCAGCGTGGATGCCACGCTCAAAGCACTGGATGCCTTCGCGGGCGGACTCTGGGTGATCCTGGGAGGCAAGGATAAGGGCCTCGACTACACGGTTCTGCGGGCGTCGCTGGCCGCGAAGGCGCACGCCGCGCTGTTGATTGGCGCCGCTGCTCCCAAGATTGCCGAGCAACTTTCCGGCGCTGTGCCGCTTGAACGTTGCGAAACGCTCGATAACGCGGTGCGCTTCGCCTACGCCCACGCGCAGCCGGGCGATACCGTCCTACTGGCTCCGGCGTGCGCCAGCTTCGATCAATTCAAAAGCTTCGAGCACCGAGGCCAGGTCTTCAAAACCCTGATCGCGGGATTGGAATCCGGACACTGACATGGCACAGACCCTCAAAACGGACTGGACCCTTTTCGGCACCACCATCGGCCTGACGGCCTTCGGCGTGGTCATTCTCTACAGCGCATCGTCGGTGATCGCCGAGCTGCGGTTCGGCTCTCCGTGGCACTTCGTGGTGCGGCAGAGCCTATGGCTGGTGCCTTCGCTCGCATTAATGATGTTTCTCAAGCGCATGCACTACAAGAAGCTGCAAAGTTCGGCGGTGGCGTTCGCCGCCATCGGACTGGTGGTGATGCTGCTGGGCCTGGTGTTTTTCGTCGATTCGGCGCACCATCGCTGGCTCCGCGCGGGGCCGCTCGGGTTGCAGCCCTCGGAGCTGGCCAAGCCCGCACTGGTGATCTTTCTGGCCTACTTCGTCGCCTGGCGCGCGCAGGCGATCAACACGCGCTACACACTCTATCCGGCCGCGTTGTCGGTGGGTCTGATGATCCTGGCCGTGGTGGTGGCGGATCTCGGCACGGCCGTGGTGTTAGGGGCGGCGGCTACCGTGATCTTCTTCGTCGCAGGACTGCACCGGCGATACTGCGCCATTGCGGCGCTGGTGGCCTTGGCCTTCGTGGCGTTCTTCATCGTTTCAAAGCCGTACCGCCTGGCGCGCGTGGTCGGATACGTGGATCCGGATTACAAGCTGCTCTCGCGCATCGATCGTGACGGCCGCATCGAACGCTACCTGCACCAGTCGCTGACCTCGCGCGACACCAGCTATCAGTCGGAGCAATCGAAGATCGCGGTGGGCGCGGGCGGCGTTTTGGGCGCGGGACTGATGCAGGGCAAACAGAAGCTGCTGTACCTGCCCGAAGCGCACACGGATTTCATCTACGCGGTGGTGAGCGAGGAGCTGGGGCTGTTCGGATCGGCGGGCGTGCTGCTGGCGTTCGGCATCATCTTCTGGCGCGGCTTGCGAGCGGCCCAGCGCATCCCCGACGATTTCGGCCGCTATCTGGCGCTGGGCATCACGACCGTGGTCGTGGTGCAGGGATTCATGAACATCAGCGTGGTGCTGGGCATGATGCCAACCAAGGGGATACCGCTGCCGCTGATTAGCTCGGGAGGCAGTTCGCTGCTGTCGACGCTGGCATCGCTCGGGATATTGATGAACGTGTCAGAGCACGCGGGGTAAGCGCGTTTCGCGCTTCCCCGCGTGCGGGGGCTGGGGGATTGGGGTTGGGGGCTGGGGTTTAGTTGTGAGCTCGGTCAGGAGTTACAAGGATTTGCGGGTTTGGCAGGGTGCGATGAGCTTGGTCGAGACTGTGTATCGATTGTCGGCGAAGTTCCCTCCGGAGGAGAGTTTTGGACTCAAGATGCAGATTCGAAGGGCAGTGGTGTCGATTCCATCGAACATCGCTGAAGGCCACGCGAGGTCTTCCACCAAGGAGTATCTGAACCACCTCTCAATGTCACGGGCTTCTTTGGCCGAAGTTGAGACGCAGCTTGAGATCGCGATCCGCCTGCGATACCTGACAGCCGAAGAAGCGCATGCCGCGTTGTCCGACATACAATCGCTGGGCAAGCAACTCTACGCCCTGCGCAATTCCCTTGAGGTCCGCAAGTGAGCAAGCGAAGCGAGCCTCACACCCCCAGCCCCCAGCCCCCATCCCCTAACCCCGGAGGCGGCGGAGCCGCCTTCCTCATGGCGGGCGGCGGCACGGGTGGGCACGTCATTCCCGCTCTGGCCGTAGCACGCGAACTTCGGGCGCGAGGGCACTTCCCCTTCTTCGTCGGGACTGAGCGCGGCCTGGAGGCGACGCTGGTGCCCCGCGAGGGGCTTCCACTCGAACTGGTTCGCATCGGCGGCCTCAAGCGCGTCGGCTTACGGCAGACCGCTGCCACGCTCTTTCAGCTTCCCGCCAGCACGTGGGAGGCCGGGCAACTCATTGAAAGCCGGGGCGTGGCGGCGGTGTTCAGCATGGGCGGCTATGTGGCCGGGCCTCCGGTAATCGCCGCCCTCGTACGGGGGACTCCCGTCGTGATCATGGAGCCGAACGCCGTACCCGGCTTTACCAACCGGCACATCGCGATGTATGTCCGGCGGGCGCTGGTCAGCTTTCCGGAGACTGCCCGTTATTTCCCGTTCGGGCGCACCGAAGTGACGGGTTTGCCAGTGCGCGAGGAGTTCTTCGCTCTCCCGCCTCGCCCGCCTGGCGAAAGGTTCACGCTGTTGATCACCGGCGGCAGCCAGGGATCGCGCACCTTGAACCGTGCGGCGCGCGAAAGTTGGCCGCTGTTCCGCCAGTCCGGGCTGGCGTTGCAAATTATCCATCAAAGCGGCCGGCAGGCTTACGAAGAATTGCGCGCGGCTTTTGCCGAGTCGGGCGTGGAGGGCGAAGTCGTGCCGTTCATTACGGACATGCCGGCGGCGTTCGCCCAGGCGGACCTGGTACTGTGCCGTTCGGGCGCCGGCGCGGTGGCGGAAGTCGCGGCGGCCGGCAAGCCATCGATTCTTTCGCCGTTCCCGTTCGCGGCCGATCAGCACCAGTTACGCAACGCGGAGGCGTTTGTGCGCGCCGGCGCGGCGCGGCTGGTGGAAGATGACGGCATGACGGGCGTCAGGCTGTTCGAAACCGTAGCCGAATTGGCCGCCGACCCGGCCGGCCTGGAGCGGATGGCTGCCGCCGCGCGCGCCATGGCGCATCCAGGAGCCGCGCGCCGCGCCGCCGAAGTGCTCGAAGAGGTGGCGCATTGCTGAACAGTATACGATTTTCGTTGACACGGGACCATGCAAGCCGAAACAATACAGTGAGACAATGTTTTTTAAGAAGCAGCACCTGCATTTCACGGGGATCGGCGGTATCGGCATGAGCGGAATCGCCGAGGTGCTGCTTAACCTGGGCTACACCATCAGCGGGTCGGACCTCAAGCTGACGCCCATCACCGAGCACCTGGCCGCCATGGGGGCCAAGATTTACGAAGGGCACGCCGCTTCGAACGTCGGCGGAGCGCGCGCGCTGGTGGTGAGCTCCGCCATCGACGAGCGGAATCCCGAGGTGCAGGAGGCCCGCCGGCTGCAGATCCCCGTGATTCCGCGCGGGGAGTTGCTGGCGGAGCTGATGCGGCTGAAGTACGGCATCGCGATTGCGGGCAGCCACGGCAAGACCACCACCACTTCGATGACCGCCACCATCCTGAACCATGCGGGGCTCGACCCCACCGTGATGGTGGGCGGCCGGGTGGCGACCATGGGCGGCTCCAACGCGCGGGTGGGCCGCAGCGACTTTCTGGTAGTGGAGTCGGACGAAAGCGACGGCTCTTTTCTGAAACTGGCGCCGATTCTGGCAATCGTCACGAACATTGACCGCGAGCACCTGGACCACTACGCCTCGCTCGAGGAGATCCGGGAGGCGTTCATCGAGTTCGTCAACAAGGTCCCGTTCTATGGCGCGGCGATTGTCTGCCTGGAAGACGATAACGTGAAGACTATCCTGCCCGCCATCCGGCGCCGCACGATCACCTATGGCGCGAGCACGCAGGCCGATCTGGAGGCGAGCGAGATTGCCTGCGGCCCATTTGCCAGCGACTTCTGCCTGCGTTACCGGCAGAACGCGTTGGGCCGCTTTCAGCTCCATATTCCCGGGAGGCATAACGTGTTGAACGCTACGGCGGCGGCTGCCGTGGCGCTGGAACTGGAAGTGTCGCCGGACCGCATCCGCGAAGCGCTGGCCAGCTTCAGCGGCGTAGATCGCCGCTTCCAGACGCGCGGCAAAGAGCGCGGCATTACCGTCATCGATGACTACGGGCATCACCCGACCGAGATCCGCGCCACACTGGCGGCGGCGCGCCTGTGCGGATTCCGGCGCGTGCACGTGCTGTTCCAGCCGCATCGCTACACGCGCACGCTCCACTTGCTGGACGATTTCGGGCGCGCGTTTCACCAGGCCGATACGGTCCTGGTGCTGGATATTTATGCCGCTTCCGAGCAACCTGTCGAAGGCGTCAACGGAGAAGCGGTAGCGGAGCGCATCCGCCAGTTCGGACACCGCGGCGTGGAGTATGTGGGCACGATCGAGCGCGGCGTCGAGGCTGTAGCGGCCGTGGCACAACCGGGCGACCTGGTGCTGACGCTCGGCGCGGGCAGTGTCTGGCAAGCGGGCGATCTGCTGCTGGCGCGGCTGAAGCAGGAAGGAGCGAAATGATCCATGGCGGCGAAGGCGCGGCCTAAGTTTCGTTGGCGGCGGTGGCTGGCGGTGGCGGCCGGGTGCGCATTATTCGTCACCAGCGTATGGGCCGCGCGCGAGGCACATCATTACGTGCTGGGCGACGCGCAGTTCCGGCTGCCGGGCGAGGCGCGCAACGCGGTCACGCTGGAGGGTGTCCGGTACGTCTCACGCTGGAAAGTGCTGCGGGTGTTCACCCCCGACTACGGGCGCAGCGTTTTCGCCGTACCGCTGGACGAACGCCGCCGGCGGCTGCTGGCGGTGGACTGGGTGGAAGACGCCACCGTCTCGCGCGTCTGGCCGAACCATCTGTTGGTGCGCGTGACCGAGCGCAAGCCGGTCGCCTTCGTCAGCCTGCCTTTGCGCGGCGGCTCTACGTCGCGCTTTCTGCTGGTGGATGCGCAGGGGGTGCTGCTCGATCCGCCACCGCGCGGCCAGTTCACCTTTCCGGTGCTGACCGGGCTGACCGACGATCAGACGGATTCCGAACGCCGCGTGCGGGTGCGCGCCATGATGAACCTGATGGCGGACCTGGGGCAATCCGGGCAGATCGTCTCTGAGGTGAATGCCGCCGATCCCGAGAACCTTGTTGTGATGGCCCAGGTGGAGGGTCGCCCTCTCGAATTGAAGATGGGCGACGGCAATTACGCCAAACACCTGCAGAGTTTCCTGCTGCACTATCCGGAGATTCGCGCGCGTGCCGGCAGCGCCACGACGTTCGATTTGCGCCTGGACGACCGCATCACGGCAGAGGAGCCGCCGAGCGCGAAATGAGCACGACGCCCACATTCGAAGCGGTGGGTCTGGACGCCGGGAGCGTCTGGACGCGCTGCGTGATCTGCCGCCTGGAAGAGCAGCGCCTGCGTTTTTTGGGTTGCGGAGCGGCCCGCTCGCAGGGCTGGGTGAAAGGCCTGGTGGGCGATCCGACGGCAGTCTCGCAATCGATGCTGGCCGCGCTGCGGGAGGCCGAGCGGGACGCCCGGACCTCGGTCGAAGCTGTTGTCGTCGGTGTCGGGGCCACGGTGCGCGGCGCTAACTGCCGGGGTCTGTACGACCTGGGACGCGTCCGCGCGGTCGAACAGCGCGACGTCAACCGCGCGGTGGAACGCGCCCGGCGGGTCGTGCTGCCGGAGGACACCATGATTCTGCAGATGTTTCCGCAGGATTTCGTGGTGGACCGCCACCCCGGCCATCGCGACCCGCGGAAGATGATCGCCGGCCAGATCGAGGCCAACGTGCACCTGGTGATGGCTTCCCAGCGGGAACACGATTGCCTGGTGGGAGTGGTGAACCAGGCGCACCTGGCTGTGGAGGAAACCGTTTCCGAGGCGCTGGCCGCCAGTTACGCCGCGGTGCTCCCGGAGGACCGCCGCGAGGGCGCCGCTCTCCTGAACATCGGCGCGCAATCGTCGGAACTGGTGGTCTACTACGGGGACGCGCTGCAACTCGCCACCAGTCTGCCCGTGGCGGGCGACCACTTCACGCGGGACGTCGCGCGCGGCTTGTGCATCAGCTTCGAGGACGCCGCCACCATCAAGCACGAATTCGGTTGCGCCACGGCCGATGGGACAGCGGACAATTGCCTGGTGGAGGTGCCCTCGCGCGAGGATCGTGGCGTTCAGCGGCGCATGCTGAACCGCATCCTGGAGTCGCGCGCAGTGGACCTATTTCAGTTGGCCCAGCGGGAGCTGGTGCGCGTGGGCATGGATGGCGCGTTGATGGGCGGCCTGTTTCTGGCGGGAGGCGCCGCGCTGCTGGAAGGCATGTGCGAAGCCGCCGAGGACGCACTGCGGTGCCGGGTGTGCAACGCGCTGCCGGTAGGGATCGAGGATTGGCCGGAGGAAATCTGCAACCCGGCCTGGACGACCGTCGCCGGGCTGGCGATGTACTCCGCGAAACTGAAATCGCAGCACGAGATCCAGCGGCAGTCCTACGGGCTGCTGGGGAAGATTCTGAAATGAGAATGAGCCGCGGATGCACGCAGATTCAAGCAGATAAAACGTCGTTGGCGGCTGGCGTTTGGTCTTCTATCTGTGTGCATCTGTGTGCATCTGCGGCTGATAAAGGTTTTTGAAGGAGGCGGGCATGGGCTTGATCGATTCTGCAAACGACGATTTGAAGTATGAGATTCAGGAAGAGGCGGCCGGCGGCGCGCATATCAAGGTCATCGGCGTGGGCGGCGGAGGATGCAATGCCGTGGCGCGGCTCTTTCGCGAGGGGATGCAGGGCGTAGAGTTCTGCGCCATGAACACGGACGCCCAGGCGCTGGCTGCCTGCGAGGTGCCCATCAAGCTGCAGCTTGGCGCCAAGGTAACCAACGGGTTGGGCGCTGGGAATAATTCGGATATCGGCCGTCAGGCGGCGCTGGAGAATACCGACAAGATCGTCGAGATCCTGCAAGGTGCCGATATGGTCTTCGTCAGCGCGGGGCTGGGCGGCGGCACCGGCACGGGCGCGGCGCCCGTGATCGCTTCGCTGGCCAAGGAACTGGAGGCGCTGACCATCGCGGTGGTCACCAAGCCGTTCGGGTTTGAAGGCGCGCGGCGCATGCGGCTGGCCGATCAGGGCCTGGCCAAGCTGGCCTCCACGGTAGATACGGTGATTGCCATCCCCAATGACCGGCTGCTGTCGCTGGTGCCCCGCGGTACCAGCTTTTTCGAAGCCTTCAAGCTGGCCGACGACCTGTTGCGTCAGGCCGTGCTGGGTATCAGCGACATCATCAACACGCCCGGCATCATCAACCGCGACTTCGCCGACGTGAAGGCCACCATGCTGGGCATGGGCTACGCCATGATGGGCACGGCGGTGGGGCGCGGCGA
>Ga0335081_10021052_pt1 | contig 10553 bp, 6 predicted proteins | sample Lox_Sample_35_FD_206713 | JGI IMG/M metagenome (GOLD analysis project Ga0335081, IMG submission 206713) | Soil microbial communities from Loxahatchee National Wildlife Refuge, Florida, United States - Lox_Sample_3.5 | ecosystem: Environmental > Terrestrial > Soil > Wetlands | place: USA: Florida... | reverse complement strand
CGAACGGCTATGAGGAAGAAAAACTGGTTCGCGGCATCCACCCGATGATGGCCAAGCGGCTACACCTCTGGCGGCTCAGTAATTTCAATATCGAGCGGCTGCCCTCGGTCGAGGATGTTTACCTGCTTCACTGTGTCGCGCGAGAAAATCCGAAGGACGAGCGTTTGATTGCATGCGCCGAGGTGCGGGACGTCACACCGGTGCGCGATGAATCGGGCCGGATCCTGAAGCTGCCGCACCTTGAACGTATGTTTACCGAAGCCCTGGCAAGCATCCGTCTTTTTCAGTCGAGCCGGCCGGTTAATCGACGTCTGTGGTGGAACCGCATCCTTTTATATATCTGGCCCCCACTGAATTTGCAGCGGGAAGAATTGCGCGACATTGTGCGCCGGCTGACTCCCGCCACCCAAGGATTGGGGCTTGAGCAGGTGGTCGTACGCACCCGTATTCCTAATCCAGCCACCGGTGAAGTACGCGACATGGTGGTCCGCATCTCGAGTCCAGCCGGCCGGGGAATGGTAACCAGCTTCCGGCCTGCCGACCAGCAACTCGAACCCATGAAACCGCTGGATGAATACAAACAAAAAGTCGTGCGCATGCGCCAGCGGGGAATGATTTATCCGTACGAGATCGTCAACTTGATTACGCCGCCGCGCGAACATGCACGCTCGGAATTCCCGCCTGGAGAATTCATGGAGCACGATCTCGGTGCCGAGAATCGCCTGGTGCCGGTCTCCCGGCCATACGGCCAAAACAAGGCCAACATTATCGCGGGGGTGATTCGCAACTTCACTACCAGATATCCCGAAGGAATGACGCGGGTGTTGCTGCTTGGCGATCCCAGTAAGGATCTGGGCGCACTGGCCGAGCCGGAGTGCCGCCGGATTATTGCCGCGCTCGACCTCGCCGAAGAAATGAACGTCCCGCTCGAATGGTTCCCGATTTCAGCCGGCGCCAAGATTTCCATGAGCAGCGGCGTTGAAAATATGGATTGGATCGCACGCGTGTTGCGGCGCCTGGTGGAGTTCACCCAAGCCGGTGGCGAAGTCAATCTCATTATTAATGGGATCAACGTTGGGGCGCAGCCTTACTGGAATGCCGAGGCTACCATGCTCATGCATACGCGGGGAATTCTGGTGATGACGCCGAAAGCCGCCATGGTGCTGACCGGCAAACGTGCGCTCGATTATTCCGGAGGGATTTCCGCCGAAGACAACCAGGGCATCGGTGGTTATGACCGCATCATGGGAGTCAATGGCCAGGCGCAGTATTGGGCGCAGGACCTCGACGAAGCCTGCCAGATTCTCTTTCGGCACTATGAGCACACCTACGTTGCTCCAGGCGAGCGATTCCCACGCCGCGCGGAAACTGCCGATCTCCGCGAACGCGATGTCCGCGATTATCCGCATGCCGGCGGCGAAGAAGGATTCACGCGTGTGGGAGAGATTCTCTCAGACGAGACCAATCCAGGGCGCAAGAAGTCGTTCGACATTCGCAACGTGATGCTCGCAACCATGGACCAGGACCATGTTCCGCTCGAACGGTGGGCGGGGATGAGGGCCGCAGAAACCGCGGTCGTATGGGATTCGCACCTGGGAGGATATCCGGTTTGCCTCATTGGCCTCGAATCTCGCCCACTGCCTCGTTTTGGCTTCGTGCCTGCCGATGGGCCGGATCAATGGACGTCGGGTACGTTGTTTCCGCAATCGTCGAAGAAAGTTGCGCGGGCGATAAATGCGGCCAGCAACAACCGACCCGTGGTTGTCCTTGCGAACTTGTCCGGTTTTGATGGCTCGCCGGAATCCATGCGGCGGCTGCAGCTCGAATACGGTGCCGAGATCGGTCGCGCCGTGGTGAATTTTAAAGGCCCGATGGTCTTCTGTGTCATTTCGCGATATCACGGTGGCGCTTACGTGGTTTTCTCGCGCGCCCTGAATCAGCAATTGGAAGTCGCAGCGCTCGAAGGGACGTACGCTTCTGTGATCGGTGGAGCGCCGGCCGCGGCCGTGGTTTTTGCGAGCGAGGTCGAGGCGAAAGCCCGCAAGGACCCTCGTCTGCAGCCACTGGCTGAAGCAATGGCAAAAGCTGAAGGGGCAGAAAAGGGTCGCCTGCGCGCGCAATGGGATGAGTTATTCGCCAAAGTGCACTCGGAGAAGTTGGGCGAAACGGCGGCGGAGTTCGACCGTGTGCACAGCGTACACCGTGCTCTGCAAGTGGGCGCGCTCGATTGCATCATTCCGCCGGGGAAACTGCGGCCGTATCTGATCGGGGCGATCGAACGCGGGATCGCAAGGGAAGAGGAGAGCGCAAAACAAGAGATCGCTGCCGTACAAGCTGCATAAGATAGATGGACTGACCTCATGCATGTTTATTGGTTGGAGCAGACCGAATCCGACGTACCGACGAACGACGAATTCTTCAGCGAAACCGAACTCCTCCGGCTCAAGTCTTTTGTCATTCCGAAGCGGCGCTCTGACTGGCGGCTGGGACGTTGGACTGCGAAGTGCGCGGTCGCTTGGTATTTGCAGTTACCGTTTCGTCCCGAGGTTTTGGCGCGCATAGAGATACGCCCCGCTGCTTCCGGCGCACCCGAAGTATTTCTTGAAGAACGTCCGCTGAAGTTGCCGATTTCAATTAGCCATCGCGCGGGCAGATCTCTCTGCACAGTTGCAAACGGCGATGTCGCGCTGGGATGCGACCTTGAATTGGTCGAGCCCCATAGCGCGGCGTTTGTCGCTGACTACTTTACGGAACACGAACAGCAGTTTATTGCGGCTGCACCAGCGCCAAGTCGGATGCGCCTGGTGGCGCTATTTTGGAGTGCGAAGGAAAGCGTACTTAAAGCGTTACATGAAGGGTTGCGTATTGACACCCGATCGTTAGCCGTTGAAGACGAAGCCGATTCGGGCGATATCAACGGCTGGAGTCGGCTGCGAATTCACAACGGAAGCGGTCTCGTCTTCCATGGGTGGTGGCAACAGAGTGGTGGTTTTGTTCGCACCATTGCCGCCGCTTGGCCTTTGGATTGTCCCGTGCAACTCAAGTCTGCGCCGCACTATTGGAGCGCATGCGCTTGAGTCAAGTTTTTTATGTCCGCGCGTATTGCATTTACCGGTCCCGCGCACTACCGGATCCGCAGCGCATCGCAACTGATCGCATCTGCGATTGAAGTTTCTGCGCGCCGGGCGCTCAGGGGCCGTCGCTACCCGCAGTGGAACTGGACGGTTGAAGCCGGCTGCGATGCCCTCGGCAAGCTGCTGAACACCGCATTCGAACTGAATGTGGAGGATGCACGCTCCTATCTGGATTCGATCACCATTCACTCTCCCTTTATGAACGGCGTTACCCTCAATCGGGCCGACGAAACCATGTTCTCAGGAACATGGTTCACAACAAACGATGTAGAAGACCCGATTACTTTGCTTTACTTTCATGGCGGCGGATACAGTTTTTATCCGAAAAGTTATGAGTATTTCATCAGCCTGATTACTTTGGCAGCGAAGTCGAAAACCTTCGCTCTCGATTATCGCCTCGCGCCCGAACATCTTTTCCCCGCGCAACTTGAGGATGCGCTGAATGCGTATGGTTGGCTTTTGAAAAATGGCACGGACCCTGATCGCCTTGTGGTCGCGGGAGATTCCGCCGGTGGTCACCTGGCGATTACGCTGCTGCTAAGCATCCGGGACGCTGGTCTTGCTGCTCCCGCTTTGGCAATCGCGTTATCGCCCGCTACCGATTTTGGTCTAGATCAGATCCAGCCGAGCAGCGCAGATTGGATCAGCGAGCCGATGCTGGGGCAATGGCGGGATTGGTTCTGCAAACCTGAACAGCGTCGAAAGCCGCTGGTTTCGCCCGTGCACGCCAACCTCGGCGGGCTTGCTGAGATATACATCCAAGCTGGAACCGCGGAGATTTTGTTTCCCAGCATAAAGACATTTGTTGACCACGCTCGTAATCACGGAACGGAAGCTGTTCTTGAAAGCTGGAAAGGAATGCCTCACGTTTTTCAGCTCTTCGGGTTCGATTCGCCACAGAGCGCGGACGCGCTGCGACGAATTTCTGAAGTGATTGAAACCCGGGTGCGCGGAGCTAAGTTCGCGGCGCCCAGTTCGCCGATGCAGACGGATGAAAAGGGAAGTAACTCGCCCCTGGCTGGCCGAGAAGACTAACCCGCCTTGACCTTATTGGGAGCCGTCTCTGCGCGGCGAATAGCTTTTTCGTGCAACTCCCACGAATGGATGGCCTGGCGACAACCTTCTCGAGCCAACTCCGTGTTCAACTGACGCTCGGCTTCGTCGAAGGTCTCCTCCGCTCTGAGACGCGCGCGCTGCGCAGCTTCGTCAGCCTCTTTAACTTTTGTTACAAAGTCAGAGAGCTCCGAATCGACAAGAGTCGAGCCATCACCATTGGCGTGTGAATGGCGCTCTTTGCCGGTGAGGTGCTTGTAAGCAGACCTGCTTTCGGTGTCCCACTTTGCTTTAGTCGCCGCGTTTAGCTTGTCCAGCGCGGCGTTTGCCTGGTCGGCAATTTCCCGGACTTTACCTTTTTGGAAGAGCCACGTGAACACCGACCAGTCCAGCGCCTCATTCATCACTCGCTTTGCGTCGTCAACTTCTGGAAGTTTTTTCATCCTCATGCTCCCGCTGCTTCTGTCGCTTGATTGAGTGGCAGGTAGCGATCGACCAATGACTGCTCGTATTTCAGCCACATACGACCTGCGTAAAGCAGCCCACTACACTGGAGGGTGATCCAATCCTGCATAGTCAACGGTGAGCGCAGTCCGTTGCGATGCGTGATCCAGTGTCCTGCTACCTGCCGCGCCACTCCGAAACCAATGCCGCTGCGGTCACCGCTGATGTCGGTCAGGAGGCCATCCAGGGTGAACATTACCTTTGACAACATCACCAGTGCTCCGGGAAATTTGACGCCGCTCAATGCCGCTTTCTCGAGAAGTTTCATCGCATCACCTGCGCTCGGAAAGTACTTGGCGGGAAGCGTTTCCACAAATGTGCTGGCCGTGTCGCGTATCTCCTTCGCCAGCTTCGAGTCGCTGCGGATAGGGTTCTGACTCAGCGCGAGAGTTTCGCTTGCCGCCCCCATGGGATCACGCAATCCCACCATAAGAAATAGGAGCGCAAGATGTCGCCGCTGTTCGCGGCTCAAGCGTTCGCGCAGCGCCCAATCGATGATCGTCAGTTCACCATTGCGGCGGTTATAGAGAAGATTGCCGGCGTGCGGGTCGCCATGAAACACGGCATTCTCTTGTGATGACATCAGGGGAACTGCGACCAGTGCCTGGATAAGTTGCTGGACAAGTTTCTTGCGCGCCGGGGGCGGCAGGTGCGCGGCAGCGTTGGTCACCTTGACTCCGTATTCTTCGCTGAGCGCGGTGATTGTGCTGGTTGAGAGCGGCTGAATCAAGCGGGGAACTCGTACTCCCTTGATGCCGCGATAAAGCGACGCCGCCTCTAACAACGTTTTCTGTTCGCGCACGAAATTTACTTCGTGCTGCAACAGTCGCCGGACTTTTTTGAAAGTATCCGGAATCAAATGCGCAGGGAAGCCGTATCGATGGTGACGATCTCCGAAGTATTGTGCCAGGCCTTCGAGGTAATCCATGTCCTCGGCGAAAAAAGCGGGAATGTGCGGCTTGAGTACTTTAAACACGCCACGTTCACGCCTGCCGGTCTGCGGATTCGTCCAGGTGAAACGAATGACGGCGCTGACGCTGGCTTCCGAGAGGATGGCGGGAGCGATTTGAACTTCGTATTTCTCGAGGCGCTTACCCAGTTCGCTTTGAATGATCAAGCGTATTTCCGCCGGTTTAACGTCACGAATGCCGTTCTCAAGGCGAGCAAGCGCTTTGCGCAAAGCCGGCCGCAAGTGCTGGTTGCGCGCGATCACCTGCCCGAGCTTCTGCAGGCCGGGAACTCTAGCAATCAGCCGCAGCAGGCGTTGTTCCGGCGTAGTGAGTTCGGGAAGGTCGATTTGTTCGACCAGTTTAGGCGCCAGGCGTTCGGGAGAAAGACGCGCCACTACAAACATCATCGAGTCGCGGACCGGCCCTCGCCACTTCAGGTATGTCTCAGGAACCAACCGCTCGACGGGAACAATCTCGTCCACGATCCAGCGCGCCATTGCCTCGCGCAGTAGCTGTCCCGCTGGCGTACGCAGCATCGCTTCAATGAGGCTGATTTTTTGGGCTGCGGTGGCATTGCTGGGAAAGAAATTGCTCAGTGCGTTTCGCAACTGCCCGGGAGACACCTGCCGAAGGTTCGCCTCGAGGTTGGAAGTCTCAAGCATCGATATCTAAACCATAAGCGCGGTATACAGGCTGCGCTGTGATCACCATCACGTTCCTGTGCGTCGGTGGGCAAGAAAGGTTTGAGCGCCTGACGACTTACTTCGACGGCTTTCTGCGTCCGACGCGGTTCAGAATCCGTCGGACTTTTTTTGGCGAGACTGAAAGGCGTGCTGCTACCCGGGAAACTTTTCTTCCCTCGCGCTCCCAAACTTTGGGAATCACCAGCTCGGCAAATTCTTCGCTGAGCTGCTGGAACGTCTTGTCGCCTACCGATCCCTGGGACCAGGCGCGCAGTATGGGATTCACGCTGCCGCCGCGCAGCACCTTGGTCTTCAACGTCTGAAAGTCCTGCCAGGCATTTTCGGCGTGACCGTCCTTCGAAAGACTGGCGGCCTGGTCGTAGCAATGACGTGCGGCATCGGTATCGTCGAAGAAGCGATTGCAGCAAGTGAGCCCCTGCCAAATAAGAGTGTGCGCGAGCAGGCGCCGGTTTTGCGTGTGCTTTGCGAGTTCGACCGCTTCGTGGGCAAAATCCTGCGCCAGGCGGGCGTGATTACCCGGTTCGGTGCTCTCGCCAATTCCTTCTTCCACGCGAGCGTTCTCGATCATGCAGCGAACCAGGCGAGCCCGCGCCATGAGGATAAAATCTTTCTTGTCTTCGCCGAGATCGAAGGCAGTTTTGGCCGAGGCTTCGGCGTGCTCCAGATCGCCGTTATCGAGGTGCAGATATGCGTAGTTCAAGTGCACGCTGCCGAGGCCGTGATGGTTCTCGTACTGCTGATAAATTGCGGCGGCCTCGGCGAGCTCGGCAAGCGCCTCTTCACGCAATTGCTCAAAGCGATGGCGATAGGGCGTTTTTACCTGGCCGTTTCCAGCGCGGCCACGCGCGGCAGCTTTGCGGCGGCGGGCGGCATCGGCATCGATCTTGCGACGCAGTTGCAGCGCGATCAGCCGCTTCACGTATGCCATATTGTTCAGCGAACGCGCAACGTTGCGGTGTTGAGGATCGCGCTTTTTGTAAAAAGCAATCGCCGCCGTGAAGTTGTCGATGGCGTGCTGATATCGCCCCTGACGACGAGCGATGCGCCCGTACGAAGATTGAATATTTCCCAGGGTCAGATAGTCATCAGTCGTGCTGAGCACCGATTCAGCTTCCTGCAGAATATTTGTCGCTTGCTTGGCATCGCCCTTCTGGAAGTGAAGCCAGCTCTCGAGCACACGTGAAACTGCGGCCATCGGTTTGTGGCCAAGTTCAAGTGCAAGATCACGCCCTTTCACCGCGAATGTGAGCGCCTGGTCGTACTCCCCCTTCATGCGCAAGCAGCGGCCTTTCCAGAAATAGGCGATGGCGATCAACTCACGGTCGTCGGTTTCGTTGTCGAGACCGAGAACGAAATCGATGTTGGAAATGGCTTCTTCTTTTAATTCCTCGGCCATTGCCACCATGGCTTCCGCCATGCGTAGATAAAGATAATCGAGCAACGGCAACCGGCCGCGAATAGGCTTTGAAAAGTTTGCGAGAATCTGCGTGACCAGCGTCGGACGTTTAAACCCAAGATCAACCCATTGCGCCACGTAGCCGGCAAAACGTCCGGCATTCTTTTTGTCGGGATCGAAATAGGTCAGCAGGTTGTGATGTTCTTCGAGCAGTGCCATCCCGCGCGCCACGCGGCGACAGACGAGATGGTCCTTGAGTTGGGCCAACAACTCGTCAGAAATGTCCGTGGAGTTAGGCTTCATTGTTCGAGCAGGCGGGAGCGCTACTCGATGTAATCATAAGCCACTAAGGTCAGGAATTCCGCAAAACTGGGGCTCGTCATCATCTCGTCATAAAGCTGCGCGGCTTCGGCCATGCGTGCGCCCTTTAATTTATTTGTCTGTTCGGAGATCACGGCCCGAACTAATTCCTTCGTGACCGGGCGGCCGTCCTCGAGTTTGGCGCCATGGCGAACCCACTGCCACACTTGTGCGCGCGAAATTTCCGCAGTGGCAGCGTCCTCCATCAGGTTGTAAATGGGCACACAGCCAGAACCGCGCAGCCACGACTCGAGATATTGCAGGCCGACGTCGATGTTCCAGCGCAAGCCCTCTGCCGTGATCGGACCTTCAGGAACGGTCAGCAGATCTCTCGCCTTGACATGAACATCATCGCGCCGTTTTTCGATCTGGTTCGGTTGCGGCATGTACATGTCGAAGATCTCTTTCGCGACCGGGACCAGGCCAGGATGTGCAACCCACGTGCCGTCGTGTCCGGCGCGGACTTCGCGTAGCTTGTCCTGCCGAACTTTTTCGAGCGCTTTTTCGTTTGCTTCCAGATCGTTCTTGATGGGAATTTGTGCCGCCATGCCCCCCATGGCGTGGATACCGCGTCGATGGCAGGTTTGGATGAGCAGATCCACGTATGACTGGAGAAAATGCCTGTGCATGGTGACGGTGGAACGGTCGGGCAAAACAAAGTCAGGGCGATTTCGAAATTTCTTGATGAAACTGAAGATGTAATCCCAGCGTCCGCAGTTCAGTCCGGCGGAGTGCTCACGTAACTCGTAAAGAATCTCGTCCATTTCGAAGGCGGCGAGAATAGTTTCAATCAACACAGTGGCGCGAATCGTACCGCGCGGAATTCCGAGTTCATCCTGTGCGAAGCAGAACAAGTCATTCCATAGACGTGCTTCCAGATGACTCTCCATTTTCGGCAGATAAAAATATGGGCCGGTGCCTTTGTCGACCAGCAATTGCGCATTATGAAAGAAGAACAAGCCGAAATCGAAGAGCGACCCAGAAATTGGTTTGCCATCGACCGTGAAATGCCTCTCCTCCAAATGCCAGCCGCGCGGGCGAACCATCAACGTCGCGACCGGCGGGTTCAGCCGATAACGCTTGCCTTCCGGACTCACATAGCTGATGGTGCCGCGCACCGCATCGCGCAGGTTCGCCTGACCCTCGATATTGTTGTTCCAGGTCGGCGAATTGGAATCTTCAAAATCGGCCATGAACACGCTTGCGCCCGAGTTCAGCGCATTGATGATCATCTTGCGATCGACCGGGCCGGTGATCTCGACGCGGCGGTCCCGTAGGTCGTTGGGAATGGGCGCAACCTTCCATACACTCTGGCGGATGTGCGCGGTCTCGGGAAGAAAATCGGGAAGCTGGCCGGCGTCAATTTGCTGCTGCCGAACCCGGCGGCGCACGAGCAATTTTTGGCGGCTTGGCTCGAATTCATGCGCCAGGCGGATCAGAAACGCGCTCGCGCCGGGGGTAAGGATTTCGGCTTCAACTTCATTACGGAGGGCTGGCGTGGTGGTCATGTCCAATATGTTAGTTCAGCTTTGCCGCAACGTTTGTCTTCTAGTCCAAAAAGGTCCAGTCGTCCGTTACGGACGACCCGGTTTGGAGTACATGCCGTACGTGCGTTTTACTGATCGAGTCCGCAAGGAAGGTTTTCATATGTTTCCGTTGAGCGCCACCGAACTGACGAAAGAATGGCACACCAACCCGCGCTGGACCGGCACCAAACGGCCCTACACCAGCCAACAAGTCGTAAAGCTGCGAGGCTCTATTCATGTGGAGCACACGCTGGCGCGATTGGGCGCAGAGCGCCTGTGGTATTTGCTGCGGCATGAAGAGTTCGTCCCCGCACTCGGCGCCCTGACCGGCAACCAGGCTGTGCAGCAGGTCCAGGCCGGGCTGAAGGCGATCTATCTGAGCGGCTGGCAAGTCGCCGCTGACGCCAACGATTCCGGACAGATGTATCCCGATCAAAGCCTATACCCCGTGGACAGCGTGCCCAACGTGATCCGCCGCATCAACAATGCGCTCATGCGCGCCGATCAAATTCATCAGGTGGAAGGGAAGAACGGCGTTTATTGGATGGCGCCGATTGTTGCTGATGCCGAAGCTGGATTCGGCGGGACATTAAACGCTTTCGAGTTGATGAAGGCGATGATCGAAGCGGGCGCGGCGTGTGTTCATTTCGAAGATCAGCTCTCCTCCGCTAAAAAATGCGGGCACCTGGGCGGAAAAGTCCTGGTGCCGACTTCGGAAGCAATTCAGAAACTGATTGCGGCGCGCCTTGCTGCGGATGTTCTCGGCGTACCAGCGTTAATCATGGCCCGCACCGATGCGAACAGCGCGCATCTGTTGACCAGTGACATCGATCCGCGGGACCGCGAGTTCCTTACCGGCGACCGCACGTCGGAAGGTTTCTATTGCATTCGCGGAGGCCTTGACTCTGCTATTGCACGCGGACTGG
>Ga0335081_10021050_pt1 | contig 10554 bp, 5 predicted proteins | sample Lox_Sample_35_FD_206713 | JGI IMG/M metagenome (GOLD analysis project Ga0335081, IMG submission 206713) | Soil microbial communities from Loxahatchee National Wildlife Refuge, Florida, United States - Lox_Sample_3.5 | ecosystem: Environmental > Terrestrial > Soil > Wetlands | place: USA: Florida... | reverse complement strand
GTCGATCTCCAGTTCCAGGCGCAAAACGTTCTCAACCACGTCACCATCACCGGCTGGGGAACCGTGGTGGACTCCACCAATTACGGCCTGGCGGCCAGCGCCGCCGCCATGCGCAAGCTCACCGCCAGCGTGCGGTTCCGGTTCTGAGGCACAGCACTGTTATGCGAACCATCATTGCCATCATACTTGTCCCGCTGGTCATCGCACGAGCCCAGACGGGAACTTACAAATTCGAGACTACTACCCAGTTAGTGGTGGTGAACCTCTCGGTCAAAGGCAGGAGCGGCGCGCCCATCGAAAAGCTCAAAGCCTCCGATTTCACAGTCACGGAAGACGGAAAGCCGCAGCAGATCAAGGTCTTTGAGTATCAACGGCTGGAGGAAGCGGCGGTCTCTGAGCCGAAACCGGTGCTTACGGCCGCGCCCCAACCGGCGGTGTCCAACCAGATCGCTCCTGCCAAGCCGGGCGAAGTTAAATACAAGGACCGGCGTCTGCTGGTGCTGTTCTTCGACCAGGCGGGTATGCCGGTTGCCGACCAGATACGCTCGCGGCAGGCAGCCATTAAGTTCCTCCAGAGCCAGATTACACCGTCCGACCTGGTGGCAATCATGAGTTACTCCACCACTCTGAATGTCCTTCAGGACTTTACGAACGACCGTGACCTCCTCGCCGGCGTCATCTGGAAACTGGCCCTTGGCGACACCGGGATGGCGAACGGCAGCACCGGCGATGACAGCGAAGGCGACACCGGCGCAGCTTACACGCAGGACGACACCGAATTCAACATCTTTAACACCGACCGACAGTTGGCCGCCCTGGAGTCGGCCGTCCGCATGCTCGGCAGCCTGTCCGAAAAGAAGGCGCTGGTCTATTTCGCCAGCGGGATGAGCCGCACGGGAATCGACAACCAGGCGCAACTGCGGGCTACGATCAACGCCGCCATCCGCAACAACGTCGCCTTCTATCCCATCGACGCCCGGGGACTGGTTGCCAGCGCTCCCCTGGGCGATGCCACCCAGGCGTCGCCGGGAGGCCAAGGCATGTACTCCGGCAGTTCCCAGCGCACTGCGCAGAGCAATTTCCAGGGCCAGCAGGAAACGCTCTACACGCTGGCGGCCGATACCGGCGGCAAAGCCCTACTCGACAACAACGACCTTTCTCTGGGAATCGTACAAGCGCAAAAAGACATTTCGAGTTACTACATTCTGGGGTATTACAGCTCCAACACCGCGCTGGACGGCCGCTATCGCCGCATCAAGGTGCAGATCGCCGGCAACCTGAGCGCCAGGCTCGACTACCGCTCGGGTTACTTCGCCGCTAAGGACTTCAAAAGGTTCAGCGAATCCGACCGCGAGCGCCAGTTACAGGAGGCGCTCATGCTGGACGATCCGGTCACGGACCTTGCCTTGGCCCTGGAAGTGGATTACTTCCGCCAGGCGCGCGACCGGTATTTCGTTCCCGTCTCGGTCAAGATTCCCGGCAGCGAGATCGAACTGGCCCGCAAGGGCGGCGCGGAAAGCACGCGGCTGGATTTCATCGGCGAGGTCAAGGACGCCAAAGGCGCGTTGCAGGGCACGGTCCGCGACGAAATCACGGTCAAGCTGAAGGGCGAAACCGCGGGACAGCTATCCAGCCACAACCTGCAATACGACACCGGCTTCACTCTCCAGCCCGGCACCTACACTCTGAAGTTCCTGGCGCGAGAGAACGAGACCGGCAAGATGGGCACTTTTCAAACCCGGTTCACCATTCCCGACCTGACTGCCGGGCAGAAGTATCTGCCCATCAGCTCCGTGGTGCTGAGCAACCAGCGCGAGCGGCTCGACCGCGCGCTGGCCACCGCCGAGCGCGACAAAAAGCTGGTTGCCGCCAATCCGCTGGTGCGCGACGATCAGAAGCTGATCCCCAGCGTGACGCGCGTTTTCCGCACCGACCAGGAGATGTATGTGTACCTGGAGGCCTACCAGCCGTCCGCGGAAACCACCCAGCTCATGGTGGCGACCGTGGGCTTTTTCCGTGGAAGCGTGAAGGCTTTCGAAGCGGCGCCGCTGAAGATCACCGCGGGCCTGAATTCGAAATCGAAGGCCGTGCCGGTGAGTTTCAGCGTGCCCTTGGGCAAGTTGCAGCCCGGCCGCTACACCTGCCAGGTGAGCGTGCTCGATCCCTCGGCGCAGAAGTTCGCGGTCTGGCGCTCGACCATGGTGGTGCTCCCTGGAGCCCCGAATTAGCGGGTCGAAAGACTGCAAGGACCGTTTGTGCTCACTCTCGATCGAGAGTTACGCGCGGCTGCCGCCGCCTACAGCGGAATGTTGCCGTGTTTCTTCCGCGGCATGGTATCCACCTTGGTTTCGAGCAGGCGCAGCGCGCGGATCACGCGCGGCCGCGTCTCGCGTGGCTCGATCACGTCGTCCACGTAGCCGCGCTCCGCGGCCACGAACGGGTTGGCGAAGCGGTCGCGGAACTCCTCGATCTTCTGCTGCCGCACCGCGTCCTGATCGGCGGCGGCCGCCAGTTCGCGGCGGTACACGATGTTCACCGCGCCTTCCGGGCCCATCACGGCGATTTCGGCGCTGGGCCACGCCAGGTTGATATCGGTGCGAATGTGCTTCGACCCCATCACGCAATACGCTCCGCCGTAGGCCTTGCGCGTGATCACCGTGATCTTCGGCACTGTGGCCTCGGCATACGCGTAGAGCAGTTTCGCGCCCTGGCGGATGATCCCGCCAAACTCCTGGTCGGTGCCGGGCAGGAAGCCGGGGACGTCTTCGAAGGTCAGCAGGGGGATGTTGAAGGCGTCGCAGAAGCGCACGAAGCGCGCGCCCTTGACCGACGAATTGATGTCCAGGCATCCGGCCAGGAACGCGGGCTGGTTGGCGACGATCCCGATCGAGCGCCCGCCCATGTGCGCGAAACCCACCACGATGTTCCTGGCCCAGTGCTCGTGGACCTCGTAAAACTCGCCGTCGTCCACTACGCGGTGGATGACGTCCTTGATGTCGTAGGGCAGGTTGGATTCGGCGGGAACGATGGTGTCGAGCGCCGCGTCGGCGCGGTCCGCGGGGTCGCTGGTGGGCCGGCGCGGCGGATCCTCGCGGTTGTTCTGCGGCACGAAGCTGAGCAGGTGGCGGATCATGCGCAGGCACTCGGCGTCGTCGGTTGCGGTGAAATGGCCGACGCCACTGACGGAATTGTGGGTGCTCGCGCCGCCGAGTCTTTCCTTGGTGACGTCCTCGTGGGTCACCGTCTTGATCACATCGGGACCGGTGACGAACATGTAGCTGGTGCGGTCCACCATGAAGACGAAGTCGGTGATGGCCGGCGAGTAGACAGCCCCACCCGCGCACGGGCCCATGATAGCGGAAATCTGCGGGATCACGCCGCTCGCCAGCGTGTTGCGCAGAAAAATATCGGCATACCCTGCCAGCGAGACGACGCCTTCCTGGATGCGCGCGCCGCCGGAATCGTTGAGGCCGATCACGGGGGCGCCGGTCTTCATGGCCAGGTCCATAATCTTGCAGATCTTCTGCGCGTTGGCCTCGGAGAGCGACCCGCCGAACACCGTGAAGTCCTGGGCGAACACGTAAACCGGGCGGCCCTCGATGCGGCCGTAGCCGGTCACGAAGCCGTCGCCGGGCGTGACTTGCTCCTCCATGCCGAAATCGTGGCAGCGGTGGGTGACCAGCTTGTCGAGCTCCTCGAAGGAGTTCTCGTCCAGCAGCAGGTCGATGCGCTCGCGCGCCGAGAGCTTGCCTTCCTTGTGCTGGCGCGCGCGGCGCTCGGGTCCGCCGCCCTGCTCGGCGGCTTCGTGGCGGCGGCGGAGTTCTTCCAGTCGGTCCATGGGCCTATTTGACGCCCGACATCAGCCGTACCGTGGGCCTGATCAGCAGCATCAGCAGAACCGCGGCGCCGATGGTAGAGACGGCCACCGTGCCGAACAGCGTCGGCAGCGGCATCGAGCTGTAGAAGGACGCCGCTTTCCCCGCCAGCCAGTTGCCGATGGCCGTGGAGAGGAACCAGATGCCCATCACGAACCCGGCGGCGCGCTCGGGCGCGAGCTTGGTCATGGCGCTCAAGCCCACCGGGCTCAGAGACAATTCGCCCAGCGCCTGCAGCACGTAGGTGAAGAAGAGCCACCAGGGCGAGACGCTCACGCCGCCGGCCGACCACGCCGCCGCCGGTATCAGGATGGCGAATGCCAGCCCGACCAGCACCAGGGCCAGCGAAAACTTGGCGGGGCTGGAAGGGTCGCGCCGGCCCAGACGGAGCCAGAACCAGGCGAAGACCGGCGCCAGCGTGACCACAAAGAAGGGCTCCACAAACTGATACCAGCTCGCGGGAAAGACGAATCCCAGCACGTCGCGGTTGACCGCGCGCTGCGCGAACAGGCTCAGCGACGACCCGGCCTGCTCCAGGGCGGCCCAGAACAGCGCCGAGGACACGAAGAGCACCAGGATCGCGGCCGAACGCTTGCGCTCGACAAGCGACCACCCGCGCGAAAAGATCAGCCAGGAGAAGACCGCCACCGAGATCGCCAGCAGGCCGTAGCCCAGCGCGTTGGCAATCAGTTTGGGCGTGAATTCGATTGCGCCGGTGGCTCCCAGCGCGCCCAGAAGCGCGAAGAATGCCAGGCCGCCGCCGACCGCCAGTGTGGCGTTGCGTTTCTGCAAGCGGTCCTGCTCGGGGTCTCCGGTGCTGGCGGGATGCAGGCCGGCGGCGCCGAGATGCTTGCCTCCCAGCACGTAGATGGCGAGTCCGGCCAGCATGCCGACTCCGGCAAGCCCGAATCCCAGGCGCCATCCGAAGCGGTCGCCCACGTAGCCGCAGATGATCGGCGAAATCAGCGCGCCGGTGTTAATGCCCATGTAGAAGATCGAGAAACCGGAGTCGCGCCGCGGGTCGCCCTGAGCATAAAGCTGGCCCACGATGGTGCTGACGTTGCCCTTCAACAGGCCGGTACCCATCATGAGCAGCACCAGCCCGGTATAGAAAGAGGTTTGGCTGGGCAGAACCAGGCTGAACTCGCCGCAGGCGATCATGATTCCGCCCATCAGCACGGCGCGGCGCTGCCCCGTGATGCGGTCCGCGATCCAGCCTCCGCCCAGGCACAGAAGATAGACCATGGCCGTGTAGAGGCCGTAGACCGACCCGGCCGTGGAATCCCCGAAGCCCAACCCCCCTCTGGCCACCTGGCTGGTCATGTAATAGATGAGGATGGCGCGCATTCCGTAGTAGCTGAAGCGCTCCCACATTTCGGTGAAGAACAGGGTGGCGAGGCCGCGCGGGTGCCCGAAGAAGCTTTTGTCGGCGCGCTGGACAGCCAATATCTGATCTAGGTCCGGGCGAGATGCCATAGGGTGACCGGGAAAGCCAAGTGTATCAGAGCCGCAGCGATCCGTCGCCGATCAATCCTTCGAGCGCGGCGATGTCGCGATGAAACACGCGGTCGCCTTCGATCGGCGGTGACACGCGGCGGATGCGCGCGCGCGCCTCTTCGAGCGGCGGGCTGGTCGTGAGCGGCGCCAGCAGGTCGAGAGCGCGCGCGGCGGCCAGCGCCTCGATGGCCAGCACGGCGCGGGTCTGCCGCACCACGCGCTGCAACTTCAAAGCGCTGGTCATGCCCATGCTGACGAAATCTTCCTTGTTGCCGCTGGTGGTGATGGAGCCCGTGGAAGCGGGGTGCGCCAGCACGCGGTTTTCCGCCACCAGGGCGGCGGCGGTGACTTGCGCCATCATCAGGCCCGACTCCAGCCCGGCACGGCCGGCCAGAAACGGCGGCAGGTTTTCGTTCAGCGCGGGGTTCACCAGGCGGTCGATGCGGCGCTCGGAAATCGACGAGAGCGCGGTGAGCGCCACCGCCAGGAAATCGAGCTGGAAGGCCAGCGGCTCGCCATGAAAGTTGCCGCCCGACAGGATGTCCTCGTCCAGCACCAGCGGGTTATCGGTGGCCGAGTTCAGCTCGATGGCGAAGACGCGCCGCGCTTCGGCCAGAGCGTCACGCACCGCCCCGTGCACCTGCGGCATGCAGCGCAGCGAGTAGGCATCCTGCACGCGGCGGCAGGTGATGTGCGACTGACGGATCTCGCTGCCCTCCAGCAGGGTTCGCAGGCGGCGGGCGCTCTCCACCTGTCCGGGATGCGGGCGGGCGGCGTGAATGCGCTCATCGAAGGCGCGCGGGGTGCCGCGCAGCGCATCGAGCGACAGGGCGGCGATGACGTCGGCGCTCTCGGCCAGCGTCTCCGCTGCATCGGTCTCCAGGCAGCCGATGGCCAGCATGGCCTGCGTGCCGTTGATCAGGCTGATGCCTTCCTTGGGATGCAGCTCGATGGCCCCGATCCCCGCGCGGCGAAGAGCTTCAGCGCCCCTGATAATCTCGCCCGCGAATTCGGCTTCGCCCTCGCCGATCAGGACCAGCGCCATGTGCGCCAGGGGGGCGAGGTCGCCGCTGGCGCCCACGCTGCCCTGCGAGGGGACCACCGGGCTGACGCCGCGGTTGAGCAGGTCGCACAGCCGCTCGGCCACCACCGGACGGATGCCGGAAAGACCCATGGCCAGCACGTTGGCGCGAATCAGCATCATGGCGCGAACCACGTCGCGCCCGAGCGGGTCGCCCACGCCGGCGGAGTGCGAGCGAATGACGTTGCGCTGGAGCTGGGCGAGGTCCTCGCGCGGAATGCGCACATCGGCCAGCAGGCCGACGCCCGTGTTCACGGCGTAGATGGGGGCGTCGCCCGCGGCCAGCCGGTCGACCAGGGCCCGCGAGCGCTCCATCGCAGCGACGGCGGCGGGCGCCAGCGCCACGTCCGTCTTCTTCGCGCGCGCGACGGCGCAGACTTGTTCGATCGTGAGGCTATGTCCGTCGAGATCCATGTTCCACCGTCTGTGGCGTACGCACTTTCCAGAATACCGGCTGACCCCTGGGCCGAAACGCAGTGGCCGGGCATGCCCGGCCACTACACGGAGTGACACACAGCGGCGGCGTTCGCGCGGTTTTCTGCTGCCACGAGTGCCGGCACGGCACGAAGAGTGCATGCGCCACGGCGCCCACCAACCTAGTGTCTCTTCTGACGGGCCGCGATCAGCTCTTCGATGTTCACCAGGTCCGTCGGATAGTCGCCAGTGTAACAGGCGTAGCAGTATTCGTGGCGATCGTCCTCTACGGCCCGGCGCAGCGAAGCCAGGGACAGGTAGCCCACCGAATCGGCCTCCACGAAGCGGCGGATCTCCTCCACGTTGTGGTTGGAAGCGATCAGCTCGCTGCGCGTGGGCGTGTCCACACCGTAGAAACACGGCGACACCGTGGGCGGGCACGAGATGCGCAGATGCACTTCGCGAGCCCCCGCCTGCCGCATCATGCGGACGATCTTACGGCTGGTGGTGCCGCGCACGATGGAGTCGTCCACCAGCACCACGCGCTTTCCTTGCAGCAGGTACCGCACGGGGTTGAGCTTGAGCTTCACGCCGAAATCGCGGATGGCCTGCGTGGGCTCGATGAACGTGCGGCCCACGTAGTGATTGCGGATCAGCGCCTGGCGGAAGGGCAGGCCCGACTCATCGGCGTAGCCGATGGCCGCGGCCACGCCGGAATCGGGAACGGGCACGACGATATCGGCGTCGGCGGGCCATTCGCGCGCCAGCAGGCGGCCCAGGTTCTCGCGCGATTCCTCCACCGCGCGTCCGAAAACGATGGAATCGGGACGCGAGAAGTACACGTGCTCGAAGACGCACTGGGCGCGGTTGCGCTCCGGGGCATACCGCTCGCGCGTGAGCCCCTCGGGACCGACGATCACCATCTCCCCCGGCTCGACTTCGTGCAGGTAGACGGCGCCGATGAGGTCGAACGCGCAGCTCTCCGAGGCGAAGACGTAGCACTTGCGGCCGCCGGAAATCTCCATTTCGCCCACCGCCAGCGGGCGGAAGCCGTGCGGGTCGCGGGCCACGATGATGCGGTTCTGCGCCAGGAAGACCAGCGAGAAGGCGCCCTCCAGCTGCAGCAGGGCGTCGCGCAGGGCGGCGGAGAGCGTGCGCTCGGAGGAGTGTGCGATCAGGTGCAGAATGATTTCGGTGTCGCTGGAAGCCTGAAAGATGGAGCCGCGCCGCCCCAGATCGGCGCGTAGCTCGGAGGCGTTGGTGATGTTGCCGTTGTGCGCCACCGCAACCTTGCCCTTGTTGCAGGCCACGGAAAAGGGCTGGGCGTTGAGCAGCACCGTGTCGCCCGCGGTGGAGTAGCGCGTGTGGCCGATGGCCAGCTCGCCCGGCAGCGTCTCCAGCACCTGGCTGGTGAAGATGTCGGCCACGTGCCCCATGGCCTTGTGGGAGAAGACCTCGCCCGCATGGGCGGTGCAGATGCCGGCGCTTTCCTGGCCGCGATGCTGCAACGCGTAGAGCCCCAGGTACGCCAGCTTGGCTGCCTCCGGGTGCCCGTAGATGGCCACCACGCCGCACTCTTCGTGGAACTTATCGAACATACGATTCGAACGACTGTTCATGGGCCCCTTTGAGCGCCGCGATGTCCCACGCGCCCAGCGTCACGGTGCGTTGCCGGATCTCGATTCCCTTCTCGATTGTAACGCCCACGATCGGCGCTTCGATCTCGTACTTCTCGGCGATCTCGGCCACTCGCTTCGGGAACGCCGTGGAGATCAGAATGCGCGAGGGCGCTTCGTGGAAGAGCAGGATCTCGGGGCGGAGATCGCTGGCCAGGTCGATCAGCGCGCCGACTTCGGCGGGACCGAAGGAGCACTCCGCCAGCGCCACCGCCAGGCCGCCGTCGCTCAGGTCGTGCGCCGATTCGGCCAGGCCGCTCGAGATGATCTTGCGGACGGCGAACTGCACGCGCTGTTCGTATTCCAGGTCGAGCGCCGGGGGCAGGCCCCAGAGCTGTTTGACGATCTCCTTGGCGTATTGCGTGCCGCCGAATCGCGTTTCGTCGCACTCGCCCAAGCCGCCCAGCAGGATCACGCTGCGGCCCGCATGCTTGAAGGGGATGGTGACGGGCGGCGCGGTCCGGAAGGTGCCCACCATGCCCAGCACCGGCGTGGGGTAAATGCCCTGGCCGAGAGTCTCGTTGTAGAGGCTGACGTTGCCGCCGGTGATGGGAGTGTCGAAGAAGCGGCAGGCATCCGCCATGCCTTCGATGGCTTCCACGAGCTGCCCCATGATCTCGGGCCGCTCGGGGTTGCCGAAGTTGAGGCAGTTGGTGGCGGCCGCCGGGCGCGCGCCCACGGTGGAGAGATTGCGGCAGGCTTCGGCGACGGCAAGTTGGGCGCCTTCGCGCGGCGACAGGTAGCAGTAGCGCCCGTTGCCATCGAGCGACATGGCGATCGACGTCCCGGTTTCCTTGATGCGCAGAATGGCGGCGTCCGTGCGCTCGGGGACGGTCAGCGTGTTGGTGCGGACCTGGTAATCGTACTGCTCCCAGATCCAGCGCTTGGAACAGACGTCGGGGGCCGCCAGCAGCGCCGGCAGAGTCTTCTGCGGCTCCTTCCGCGGCAGTGCCGGAGCGGGCCGGGCAGCGCCTCGCGGCGCGCTGTGCGGGCGGTCGTAGAGAGGGGCTTCGTCGGCCAGTTCGCGGTTGGGAATTTCGGCGACCACCTCGCCGTGATGCCGCACGCGCAGCTTGCCGTCGCCGGTGACCGTGCCGATCTCCACGGCTTCCAGGCCCCACTTGCGGAAGACGCGGAAGACCTCGGCTTCGCGGCCCTTGTCGGCCACCAGCAGCATGCGCTCCTGGCTTTCGGAAAGCATCACCTCGTAGGACGTCATGCCGGTTTCGCGCTGCGGTACGCGGTCCAGCTCGATTTCGATGCCCACGCCGCCGCGGCTGCCCATCTCGCAGGTGGAGCAGGTCAATCCGGCCGCGCCCATGTCCTGAATGCCCACGATGGCCCCGGTCCGCATGGCCTCCAGGCATGCTTCCAGCAGCAACTTCTCCATGAACGGGTCGCCCACCTGCACGTTGGGACGCTTCTGCTTGGACTCCTCGGTGAATTCCGCGCTGGCCATGGAGGCGCCGTGGATGCCGTCGCGCCCGGTGCGCGCGCCCACGTAAATGACGGGGTTCCCGACGCCCGACGCCTTGGCGTAGAAGATGTCCTCTTTGCGGCACACGCCCAGGGCGAAGACGTTGACCAGCGGATTGCCGTCGTAGCAAGGCTCGAAGACGCACTCGCCTCCCACGGTGGGCACGCCGAAGCAGTTGCCGTAATGCGCGATTCCGGAGACCACTCCGTCCAGGATGCGCCGGTTGCGGGCGACGTCGAGACGGCCGAAGCGCAGCGAATCGAGCACCGCGACGGGGCGCGCGCCCATGGTGAAGATGTCGCGCAGAATGCCGCCGACACCGGTGGCCGCGCCTTGAAACGGCTCGATGAAGCTCGGATGGTTGTGCGATTCGATCTTGAAGGCGATGACGTAGCCGTCGCCGATATCGATGATGCCGGCGTTTTCGCCCGGCCCCTGCACCACCAGCTTGCCGCGCGTGGGCAGCTTCTTCAGGTGCAGCCGCGAGCTTTTGTACGAGCAGTGCTCGCTCCACATGACGCTGAAGATGCCCAG
>Ga0335081_10021049_pt1 | contig 10554 bp, 7 predicted proteins | sample Lox_Sample_35_FD_206713 | JGI IMG/M metagenome (GOLD analysis project Ga0335081, IMG submission 206713) | Soil microbial communities from Loxahatchee National Wildlife Refuge, Florida, United States - Lox_Sample_3.5 | ecosystem: Environmental > Terrestrial > Soil > Wetlands | place: USA: Florida... | reverse complement strand
GCGGTTGTGGATTCCAGAATCCAAGTTCTTCCGTCGAGTTCCTCCCGGAGGGGAACCCGCATGCCGTTCACGGGCGCCGGAAGCACAGTATCACCTGAGTTGCAACGATCCCCGGCCGGGGAGAAAGCTGTTGCGGCGGCGCGGGTGGGCGCGCAGCCTCTATCCGATTCCACGATGACAGAAGCGGCGCGGAATCCGGCCGCGGCACGCAGATAAACAACTGGAAACGCAGGAACAAAAAAGCCTGGGAACCCCGTGACCAAACTCCGGTGCAGCGGGGACGACGCCGGGCGACCCTCGCGGGATCCTAGCGCAGGGTCCCGCGAGGGTCGGCGATTCTGCGCCGCCTACTTCCTTCTTGCCGCCGGATGCGCCGGCGGGACGGTGCACGGCGTGACCTTCAGGCCGTCGATGGACGTTTTCTCGGTGTCCATCGTCAGCAGGAAGGGCGATTGCGTGAACGCACTGGGCACGCCTTCCCACTGCACTTCGGTATCGAGCGCCGGTTTGCCGGTGAGTGGCGGATCCAGCTTGAGGGCGATTTCGGCCACCGGCGTTCCCTGCGCATCCGGGAGGGGCAGCGCGATCAGCAGCGTATTGGGCTTGCAGGCCGGCTTGGCATCGACGAGCGTACCTTTAAGCTTCGGCACGGCGGCGCCCTTGAGGGAGTTTTCGAAGTACTGAGCGCCGTCGGTGTCGCTGAGCGCCGCTTTGATCTTCAGCCACATGGAAAGCTGCGGGTAGGTCTCCTCGAATTTCTTCTGCTGTTCCTCGGCGATCTCGGTCGCGGTCTTGATGTGGAAGCCGGCGGGCCACAGCGGCGCCTGTTTCACCTGGTCCTTCAGCTCGGCGAGGCCGTCGTCTTTGCCGTGAACCTTGACGTAGGCATTGTCGGCGAAAGTCTTCACCTTGCCCGGATCGGGCTGCCCGCCGCCCAGCGTCGGGTCGAGAACCGCGGCGCGTTCGAATTCATAGACGGCTTCGGAGTTCTTCTTCTCCGCGCTGAGCGCGAGCGCGAGATTGTAGGAGATCACGGTCTGATCGGGGAATTCGCCGAGCGCCTTGGTGTAGGCAGCCTCGGCGGCCGCAAATTCCTGCGCGGCTTTCTGCATGGTGGCGTCGTGGTCCGCGCCGGTCTGGGAGGCGGCCAGCTTCTCGTCGGCCTTGCCGGCGGCCATCGCCTGCGTGCCGGGGAGTATCGCCATGTACAGCAGCGCGGCTTTGGCCGGTGGCTGCAACTGAGTGCGCGCCTGGTCCCAAGCCGCGTCGCTCATCGGTTTCCCGTCGGCGCCGAGCGGTTTGCGGTTGTAGGCCAGCAGGTCGCGGGCGGCCTTGTCGGCGACCGCGAGTTGGTCGGGGCTGGGGTTGGCGAGGTGCACGATGGCGGTGGCCGTCGTAAAGAGGATGCGGATCGCCTGGCCGACATCCTTGGGATCGCTGAATACGGTGTCGACCCCGGCATTGACCATGGGCGCCGCCGCGTCCACGGCCTTGTCGTACTGCCCGGCTCCGGCATATGCCGTGACATAGAGGGCCTGACGCTCGTGCTTGTAATCCGTCTCGGGAAACTTCTGCTTCCAGGTGTCGAGGTCCTTGATGGCCTGCGCGAAATTGCCGCCATTGACGTCTTTGGCGGACGCACTGTAAATATCGAACTCGCCGTCCTTGTACTTCTTCGCGGCTGGAGCATTCTGGGCGCCGGCCACCTGGACAAGGCCCGCCGCGACCACGAGACCTGCCAGGACTGTGGTCGTCATCCCGCTCCAAGCTCGATGCTGTCTTTCCACGTACGCCTCCTGCCCGTTACTCGACCACACTGTGGTCGTGCGTTTGAAGTGTGGTACTTGCGGAGTATAGCGGAACGCTCGCGCGTGCGCAAGCATACTACGTACTTGTCAACGGATAACGCTTCGCCGGGCGGGCGAAGGGGGCGGACGGGGGCCGCCGGCCCATGGCGGCGACTGCCTCACCCTCCTTGGGCGAGCCCTTCGTCGCTGCCGCGGAGGTTTCGTACACAGGGTCGGCCAAAGTCTTCACCTTGCCCGGATCGGGCTGCCCGCCACCCAGCGTCGGATCGAGCACCGCAGGCGTGGATCAAGGCGGGAAGGAGGATCAGTACGCTTTCGCGATTACGGCCCGGCGGTCCACCGGCTCGCCGGTGATGATGCACTTTCCGGGGCCGTCCCGGCCGCTACGGCTACCGTTACTTTTTCTTCACCACCGGGCGGTGCACCGGGGGCGCGCACGGGGTGAGCTTCAGGCCATCGATCTTGGCCTTTTCCACGTCGAACGTGAGCAGGAACGGGTCCTTGGTGAACGCGGTGGGCACGCCGTCGGACCACTGGAACTCCTGGTTGTCGTCCGGCTTGCCGGTCAGCGGCGCATCCAGTTTCAGCGCGATTTCGCCGGTGTAAGGAGTCTTGGCATCGGGCAGCGGCACGGCCACGATCAGTTCTTTGGGACGGCAGGCCGGCTTGGCTTCGACCAGGATGCCCTTCAGCTTCGGCACCTGGGTATCCTTGAGCTGGGTGGTGAAGTACTGGTCGCCGTTGGTGTCGACCAGTTGGGCCTTGATGTTCATCCACAGAGCCAGCTCGGGAAACTTCTCGGCGAATTCCTTCTGCTTGTTGACCATGATCTCGGTGGCGCTGAGGATGTGGAAGTCCGCGGGCGGCGTGGGCGCGGTGAGCGACTGCTGCTTCAGTTGGTCGAGGCCATCGTCGGAGCCGTGGTATTTCACGTAGACGTTCTTGAGGTAGGCGTCGATCTGGGCGCGGGCCTTGGGATCGGCGAAATCGCTCTTGGCCGGATCGATCGAGACGGCGCGCGCGATTTCATACAGGCCCAGAGAGATTTTCGCCGGAGCCGTGGCCTGCTGGGCGAGTTCGCTGCCGCCCAACTCGTAGGCGATCTGGGAGCTGTCCGGATAGTCTTTCTGGGCGGCGAGGAAAGCGGCCTCGGCGGCGGGCCAGTCCTTCTTAGCCTTGGCGTCCATGCCGGGCTTCATCGCCATATAAAGGAGGGCGCTTTTGGCGGCGGTCTGCAACTGCGCACGCGCGGCCGCCCAGTCGGCGTCGCTGGCGCCTTCCGGCTTCGAGTTATAGTCCATGAGCTCGTGCGCCGCCTTGGTGGCAGTGGCCACCTCGTCGGGCGAGGGGTTCGGCACCTGCGCGATCGCCGCGGTGGCGGTGAACAGCACGGTGAGCTGCTGCTTGGGCCCGTTCTTGGGATCGTTGAACGTGGCCTTGAGGCCCTTCGCCATCAGGAGGCCGGCTTCGTCCAGGGCCTTGGCCGGCTGCCCGCTGCCGGCGTAAGCCTGGATATAAAGGACCGATCGATCGTCCTTGAAATCCGAGTTCGGGTACTTCTGCTTCCAGGTGTCGAGATCGGTGATCATCTTGGTGAAATTCTTCGCCAACATGTCCTTGGTGACATCGTTATAAATGTCGTACTCGCCCTGGTCTTTCACGGTCTTCTGCGCCGGGGCCTTTTGCGCCGCAGGCGCGGCTTGCGCGGACGCGGCCGCCTGGGCTCGAGCCGGCCTCGCCCAGCCGCCCGCCAGAGCGGCCAACATCGCCACCGCCGTCATCCCGCCCCGAATCTGTAGTGACAAATTGTGCACGTGTTCCTCCTGAATGGTTTCCCATTTTATCTTGAGCAACGAACCGCCGAACGCCGCTTCCTTTGGGTACCCGATCCGCAGTGAGGCGACGGGACCTGAAGCCGGTAACGGAGCCTCGCCCTGCCACCCAACACCACAAGACATTCGACTCCGTTGCGGGCCGCCAGGTTCCGAACACAAATCATAGCAAATCAACGCTATCCTGGAGTTCGCCCGAGCATGCACGTTTTCGACCTGGCTGTAATCCTCGTCTACCTGGCCGGCATCACCTGGTTCGGCGCCCATTTTCGCAGCGGCGAAAAGGGACTGCGCCAATATTTCCTGGGGGGCAGGGAAGCGCCGTGGTGGGCGATCGCACTATCCATCGTCTCGGCGGAAACCAGCACGCTGACCATCGTGGGCACGCCGGCGCTGGCATTCACCGGCAACCTGGGCTTTCTGCAACTGGTGCTGGGCTACCTGCTGGCGCGGATCATCATCTCGATCCTTTTCCTGCCGCACTATTTCCGCGGCGAAATGTTCACCGCGTACGAGCTGATGCGGCGCCGCTTCGGCGAGCGCGTCCGCCGGCTGACGGCGGCCATTTTCCTGGTGACGCGCGCGCTGGCCGAGGGTGTGCGTGTGTTCGCGGTATCGCTGGTGATCTCGATCGTGCTGGGCACCGGGGAAATGGCCTCCATCGTTCTCATCAGCGGCCTGACCCTGTTCTACACGTTCGAAGGCGGCATGACGGCGGTGATCTGGACCGACGTGGTGCAGATGGGCCTGTACGTGTGCGGGGCGGTGCTGGGCCTGGTGACGATTCTGGGAAAGATCCAGGGAGGCTGGGCGCACGCGGCGGCGGTGGCGGGAGCGGCGCACAAGTTCGCCATTTTCGATTTTCACTTCGCTCCCACGATGGCGTTCCTGGCGCAGCCGTACACGTTCTGGGCCGGGATCGCGGGCGGCTGTTTCCTGACCACGGCGAGCCACGGCACCGACCAATTGATGGTGCAAAGGCTGCTCGCCGCGCGCGACCAGCGGGACAGCCGCAAGGCGCTGCTGGCGAGCTGGGTGGTGATCGCGTTCCAATTTACGCTGTTCCTGGTGATGGGCGTTCTGCTGTGGGTGTATTACGGCGACCTGGGGCAGGCTCCGCCGGCGGCCGACCGCATCTATCCGCAGTTCCTGTGGAACAGCCTGCCGCCCGGCCTCGCCGGCCTGGCGATCGCGGCCATCCTGGCGGCGGCGATGGCGAACCTGAGCGCGGCGCTGAACGCGCTGTCTTCGACCGTGGTGGTGGACTTCCTCGGCGGCGGCGCCGGCGCGGCGGGTGAAGCGGGCGCGGTGCGGCGGGCGCGCCTCATCACGGTGGCGTGGGCGGCGGTGCTGGTGGCGATCGGGTACGCGGGGCGGCACTCGCGGTCGGTGCTCGAGGCCGGGTTGACGATCGCGTCGATTCCCTCCGGCGCGCTGCTGGGCGTGTTTCTGCTGGGTACGCTGACGCGGCGGCCGGGCGAATGGGCGGCCATGGCCGGAGTGGTGGCCGGACTTGCGGCGGCGCTGGCGGTGCGCTTCGCCACGCCGGTGGCCTATACCTGGTATGTCATGATTGGAGCCACGGTGACGTTCGGCTGCGGCCTGGCGGCGGGCTGGCTGGGACGCGCGTACTCGAGGATGCGATGAACTCCGCCGCGATCGAGCTGAAACGGGAATTGGGGCCGTGGGCCGCGTCGTCGATCGTGGTCGGCACGGTCATCGGCAGCGGCATTTTCCTGGTGCCGCACGACATGATTCTGCGCGTGGGCCGGCCAAGCTGGGTGTTCGCGGTGTGGATCTTCGGCGGCCTGTTGACGCTGGCCGGCGCGCTGAGCTACGCGGAGCTGGCGGCGGCGATTCCGGAGGCCGGCGGTGAGTACGCATACCTGCGCGAAGCCTACGGGCCGCTGTGGGGCTTTCTGTACAGCTGGACGCAGATGTGGGTGGCCAAGAGCGGCTCGATCGCCACGCTGGCCACCGGCTTTTTCTATTACCTGGCGAATTTCTACCCGGCTCTCGACAGCGTGTTTTACCGGGTGCCGCTGCCGCTGGGGCCGCACGGAGCGCCGCTCGATCTGCACTGGGGGCAACTGTTCGGGATCGGCCTGATTGCGGCGCTGGCCTGGCTGAACTATTTCGGAGTGAAGCTGGGCGGCGATGTGCAGGTGGCGGTGACCACGGTGAAAGTGATGCTGATCGGAGCGATCATCGTGGCCGGCCTGGGATTCGGCAGCCCGCGCGCGGCGGCGCCGGCTGCCGCGGCGCCATTGACGGCGGCCGGCTTCTTCGCCGCGCTGGTGGCGGCGCTGTGGGCGTACGACGGGTGGAACAACGTGGCGATGGTGGCTTCCGAAGTGCGCGACCCGCAGCGCAACCTGCCGCGGGCGCTGATCGGCGGCACGCTGGGGGTGATCGCGATTTACCTGCTTGCCAACGCGGCCTATTTTCGCGTGCTTTCCCCGGCGGAGGCCGCGGCGAGCCCGCGCGTGGCGGGTGAAATGATGCGCCGCATTCTGGGCGCGGCCGGCGCCGGGGGTGTTTCGATCGCCGCCATGATCAGCATTTTCGCGGCGCTCAACGGCTCCATCCTCAGCGGCTCGCGGGTGCCTTACGCGGCCGCGCGCGAAGGCTATTTCTTCCGCGCCATAGGCCGCGTGGACTCGAGGCACCGCACGCCGGGCGTCTCGATTCTGGCGCTCTGCGCGTGGTCCGCCTTATTAGTGCTTTCCGGCGGCTACCGCCAGTTATTTACCTATGTGATTTTTTCGAGCTGGATTCTTTACGGCATGGCCACCGCGGGAGTGATCGTTTTAAGAATAAAAAGACCCGATTTGCCGCGACCTTATCGCACGATCGGCTATCCGGCGGTGCCGATATTGTTCATTTCGGTGGCCTGCGTGTTCATTATTTCCACGTTGTGGGACTCGCCTCGGGAATCGCTGATGGGGCTTGCCTTGATACTGATGGGGCTGCCGTTCTATGCATACTGGAGCCGTCGGCGGGGCCGCGAGGTAATCAAAAGTACTGACCTCGATTGAAACGGAAGTGCCCTCACAAATCACTAAAATCAGTACGCGAATTTCCGTAAATTAGTTGGACCTCCCGTGAAAATCGGGGTATATACTGGAATTAATCGAAGGCAGCTTGCGATGTTTCGAAGGCGTGGACAAACAATCCCGCTCTCGGAGGGAGGGGGGCACTAATGGACGTAGGCAAGATCCTCGAAGAGTTAAAAGCGGAGCGCGTACGGCTGCAATCCGCGATCGAAAGCCTGGAGCGGCTGGCACTCGGCCGGGTGCGGCGGCGCGGCCGTCCGCCTGCGTGGATGACTGAAGCGCGGCGGCGCGGGCGCCCTCCGGGGAGCAAGAACAAGGCTCACGGCGCGCCGGTGACGCAGCGCAGCAGCAACGCCGCGGCGTGAGAAGCGGTTCCCGCAGTCGTCAAGCCCGCAGCGATCAAGAGAGAAGCGCGGCATCGAGACGCCGCAACGCAAACGCGTAGGCGCCGATCGCCACCGCTTCACTGGTTCCCAAACGAGAGATGCCGACGGCGGTGCGCGGCGAAGGATGGTAGACGACCGTGCGCGCCGAACCGGGCACGCGAACCCGGCGCGTGTCGTCGTGGAGGAATTGCGCGAGTGCGGCGGGGTCCGCGATATTGTACGCGCGGGCGACGAGGCGCGGCTCGCCGGAATCGAAGACGCCGTTAATGGCATGGACGAGCGGCCCGAGGAACAGCGGGTGTGCCCCGGAGATTCCGCCGCCGATGACGGCCAGGCCGTCGACCAGCGTCAGCGCCTGCGCCATGGCGTCGCCGGCGACTTCGCCGAGCGAGCGGAAGGCTTCGACGGCCGCCGCGCGGTTGCCTTCGGCGCGCCCCATGCCGATTTCGAAGATGGCTTTGGGCTCGGGCGCCTGGTCGGCGGGGATGCCGGCGCAGCGCGCATAGACGCCGCGCACGGCGCGAATGCTGGCGCCCTCTTCGGCATTGATGCCGGGCGAGACCTTGTTGCGCAGCAGCCAGACCTCGCCTCCGATCGAATTGTCGCCGAGGAACAACTCGCCATCGCGGACGATGCCGCCGCCGAAGCCGGTGCCCAGCGTGACGCCGAACAGGTTGCGGTAGCGCTTGGGACTGCCGGCCTGTTCGAGCAGGCCGTTGACATAGGGCAGAAAGCCGGCGATGGCTTCGCCGTAGACGAACAGGTCGCCGTCGTTGTTGATATAGGCCGGTGTGGCGAAGCGGTCTTCCAGCATGGGCCCCAGCGCGACGCCGCCGCGGAAGGCCGGCAGGTTCCAGAGATCGCCGATGATGCCGCGCGGATAATCGGCCGGACCGGGGAAAGCGAAGCTGATCGCGACCGGCGGCTCCGGGAGGGACTGCCTGACGGTTTCGAAGCCGCGCACGATGTTGGCGAGCGAGCGTTCGAGATCGTCGCCTTCGCTGGGCAGGCTGAAGGGCTCGATCAGCGGCTGGTTGGCGCGCACAGCGGAGAACTTCAGGTTGGTGCCTCCCGCATCGAGGGTCATCACAATACGGGAGTCGGTCGCAAAGGGAATCGGCATGTTCTGTTCCTCGAGTCGGTGTTGAGAGTGATGTTGGCGCCGTGAGGGACCGGCCGCGGACCGCCGGGGCGCCGCCAAAGCAACCCTCATTCTGACGCGCGGCCGCCAGCGGGCGCAAGCGGGGGCGAGGCGCGGCGGCAGCGGCGTGATCGCGCGAACCGGCTGCAGCCGGCGGAGGGACTTTCCAGCACATCTCCTCGAAAAGATTATCGCCGCCTGCGAACTTGTTTCTATATCATGAGACAAGCTTCATGAACGAGGTCCCGGTTCCGGATTTTCGCGCGTTGTTCGAGGCGGCTCCGGGAATGTACCTGGTGCTGCTGCCGGACCTGCGCATCGTGGCCGCCAGCGACGCCTACCTCAGCGCAACCCTGTCGACCCGGGAAGGCGTCCGGGGCCGCCACATCTTCGATGTTTTTCCGGACGATCCCGCCGAGCGGGGCGCCACGGGAGTGAGCAATCTCGGTGCGTCACTGGAACGCGTTCTCAATACCTGCCGGCCGGACGCGATGGCCGTGCAGAAGCACGTGGTGCGGCGTCCGCCCAGCGAAGGCGGCGGATTCGAGGAACGCTATTGGAGCCAGCTCAACTCGCCGGTGTTGGGCGCCGAAGGCCGCGTGGCATACATCATTCACCGCGTGGAAGACGTCACCGAGGTCATCCGGCTGGTGCAGGCCGGCCGGGAGCACGAGCCGGTTCCCCAGGCGCCGCCAGGCCGCACCGGGGAGATGGAGGCCGGGATCTACCGGAGCGCGCAGGAGGTGGCGGAGGCCAACCGGCGGCTGGTGCAGATCTATCGTCAGATCGAGCTGCTGATCGCGCGGGCCGACGATGAACTCAGCGGGGGATGGGAAGATCTGGACGAGACCATCGCGCCGGAGGAGATGCTGGCGCTGGTCGGGCGGCTGATCGTGGATCACAATCGGCTGGAAGCGCAGTTGCGCCAGGCGCAGAAGATGGAAGCGGTGGGGCAACTGGTGGGCGGCGTGGCCCACGACTTCAACAACCTGCTGACGGTGATCACGGGGTACGCCGCGCTGCTGGCGTCGGATCCGGCCGCGCGCAAGGCGCGCGTGGAGATTCAGGAAATCGAGCAGGCCGCCAGGCGGGCGGCCCAGTTGACGCAGAAGCTGCTGGCCTTCAGCCGCAAGCAGGTGCTGCAGCCGCGAACCATCAATCTGAACACGGTGGTGGCCGGGATGGAAGAGATGCTGCGCCGCCTGATCGACGGGCACATCCAGATGGTGACCCTCCTCGCCAGCGGGCTGGGCAGCGTGCGGGCGGACGCGAACCAGATCGAGCAGGTGATCCTGAACCTGGCGCTGAACGCGCGCGATGCGATGCCGCGGGGCGGGCGCCTGATGATCGAAACGCGCAACGTCAGCCTCGAGCAACCGGCGGGGCCGCTTGCGCCGGGCTCGTACGTGACGCTGTCGGTGAGCGACACGGGGCACGGCATGGACGCGCTGACGCGGGCGCGCCTCTTCGAACCTTTTTTCACCACCAAGGAGCCGGGCAAAGGCACCGGCCTGGGGCTGGCGATGGTGCGCGGCATCGTGGAGCAGTGCGGCGGCGCGGTGACGGTGGACAGTTCACCCGGCGCGGGTTCGGTCTTCCGCGTATACCTGCCGGTGAACGATGCCGGCGAGAAACGGACGCCGGCGCGGCTGGCCAAGGCCGCCCACGCCGCACGGCCCGGATCGGTGCTGCTGGTGGAGGACGAAGCTCCGTTGCGCAAGCTGATTTCGGCGATTCTTTCCGCCGCCGGGTACCGGGTGATGGAGGCTGCGAGCGGGGAGGAAGCGCTGGCGCTGGCCGCCGCCGCGAAGCCGCTCGAACTGCTGCTCAGCGATGTCGCGATGCCGAATATGAGCGGTCCCGAGCTGGTCTCGCGGCTGCGCAGCGGCCGGCCGGATCTCGCCGTGCTGTACATGTCCGGCTACGACCGCGGACCGATCGGCCGGAAAGCGCTGGAAGGCGGCACCGGCATTCTTGCCAAACCGTTTACGCCGCGCGAACTGCTCACCAGGATCAGCGATCTGCTGGAAGCGCGGCGCAAGTGCGCGGGCAGGCTGGGAAGATCGGCGGCTTCGTAGCGCGGGTCTTGCGTGCAATGCGCGGAACACCACGCAGGCATGGTGTACAGCGGCCCGGTCAATAATTAAGGATAAAAAGGCCTGTTGATGTTATTCTACATGGTTGCCATCCGCTGAATCGGGCTCATCTGCCCGATCGCTCAGGAGATTACATGAAGCTCATCAGGATCGTCAGTTCCTTCTTGCCGCTCGCATTGCTGCTTGTCTCATGTCCGGCTCGAGGTCTCGCGCAGGCGGACGACATCGCCAAACT
>Ga0335081_10021048_pt1 | contig 10554 bp, 9 predicted proteins | sample Lox_Sample_35_FD_206713 | JGI IMG/M metagenome (GOLD analysis project Ga0335081, IMG submission 206713) | Soil microbial communities from Loxahatchee National Wildlife Refuge, Florida, United States - Lox_Sample_3.5 | ecosystem: Environmental > Terrestrial > Soil > Wetlands | place: USA: Florida... | reverse complement strand
TGTCTTTAAGAAGTCGACAGTCGAGAGTTGAAAGTCAAAAGTGGAAGAGCCCGCGCGGTATTCCGTTCTTACTGTCGACCGTCGACTGTCGACTCTCGACTTCTTGTAGTCTTGTGAGAAGTCGGGCGTCGAGAGTTGAAAGTCAAAAGTGGAAGAACCCGCGCAGGGTTCGTTCTTACTCTCGACTTTCGGCTGTCGACTCTCGACTTCTTGTAGAGGCTCCTGCTTTTTCGGGACAGTTTATGGTAGAGTAATAAAGTCCGTGTTGAGGCGCGGACGGAAATCCAAATTAGAGAGAAGGCAAAACGCGATGAAGGAAGGTAAGGTCCGAGAGACGAAGATACTTTGGGGAGGAGCGCTGGTTATAGGGCTCCTGGCCCTGAGCGGCTACGCTCAGCAGGCCGCGACGCAACCGGCAAGACCCACACCTAAACCGGCGATTGCCGCGCCTAAACCCGCTACACCGCCACCGGCGGCGGCCCCGGCAGCGGCGGCGCCCGACGCCGACACTCCGAATCGGGTGGTGCTGAAGGTTGGCGACCAGAGCGTAACGTCAGGTGATTTGGACTACTTTGTGAACTCACTCCCGCAGCAGGGGCAGCAGGCCGCCAAGCAAGCCGGACGCCAAGCGTTGGGCGAGCAGTACGCCGCCGGAGTGGCGCTGGAGCAGCAAGCGCTTCGCGAGCACCTGGACCAGGACCCCGAGTTCCAGAGGCAGCTTGAGCTCACGCGGATGCAGGGCCTCGCCAAGGCGGAGGTTCAGAAGCTGTACGGTCAGATCACGGTGAGCCCGGATGAGATCAGCAAGTACTATGCGGCCCATCCCGAGGAGTTTGAAACCCTGGAAGTGCGCCGAATCGTGGTCCGCACCAAGCCGGTGAGCACCAACCCGCCGGCCGCCGGAGTCGATGCCGACGCCGCTAAAACCCGCCTGGAAACGATCCGAAAGGAACTGGCGTCGGGCAAAGATCCGGCGGAGGTTGCCAAGGAGTTCAAGGACCAAAGCGAAGGATTCATCGACTTGAAGACCCAGTCGCCGCGCCTGGCTCAACTCGGACCGGAGTGGCGCGACGCCGTCGCCAAGATGAAGGAAGGTGAAGTCTCCGAGGCGCACACCGTACCCGATGGTGTAGTCGCCCTCCAGTTGGTGAAGCGGAGCAATCAGGATCTGAAAGAAGCCACTGGTGAAATCGATCGACAGTTGAAGCAACAACGCTTGCAGGCTGCGGTGGAGGACTTGAAGAAAAAGTCGGGAGTGTGGATGGACGACGCTTATTTCTCTCCGCCGGCCCCCGCTCCGCCACCACAGGCAGGGGCCCCCGCTGCGCCAGCGCCCGCTCCGCCAACGGCATCCGCTCCACCGAAGCAGTAACTGGCTGCACTGCGGATCGGCGGAATGGCGGTAAGGAGACAGGAGTCAGGAGACAGAACGAAGAGGAGCTTGATGCTGGCTCCTGACCTCCGACTGTTGGCGGCTTCAGAGCGACATGTCAAGGGCAAGGTTGCCACTGAGATTTAAACAGATCTGTTGAAAAACGTGTGGAAAAGAGGGGCGCCCGCCAAAATAAGCATCGCACCGTGATAAGCTTCGGCGGGATTGCACCATCCATGCAACAGAGCAGGAAATCAGAAAGTAGAAATCAGAACGAAGACCGTCTTCCTTTTCTGATTTCTACTTTCTGATTTTCCGATGTTAGATCTGATCCTGGGGTTTCCTCAGTTTCACTTCGAATAGCGGGTTGTCGCGATCGACCTGGAATTCCTTGTTGGCACTCTGGTGGCGCTCGGCGGTCACCATCACGTGGATGGTACCCTTGGGAATATCGACGAAGCGGTAGCGCCCCTGGGCATTGGTCTTGGCGCTGTAGCTGATAATCTTGGGTGTGATGTGCACCTTGCGTCCCTGCTCTTCGAACTGCAAGGTGAGGTGCGCTTGGTAGATGGGCTGGCCGGTCTCGGCGTCAGTAACTAGTATATTAACACTTGTCAGGCTGACTTCCGCCGCCCGGAGCGGCAAAGGGCCGGCCGGCATCAGCAAAGCCAGGGCGGCAGCCAGGATGGTGGCACGGCGCCACCGGATTTGATCTTCTTGAATCATCATGATTCGCTCCCCGGGCGGCATCAGGGCGCTCAGCACGGCGGTCCCCGGCAGCCCTTGAGTCTGATGGTCCGAAGCGGCAGTGCCCGCCTCCTCTCTATCATACCAGATGGGGCGTGTCGTTGAAACAGCTCTGGCTGAACCTCAGCTCCTGCCAGGCTAGCTTGGTCATCAGCCACTCGTCACTTGTCACTCGTCACTGCTCTTGGGGGAACGACATGGGATTCGCGACCACGGCAATTCACACCGGACAGGAGCCTGACCCGGCCACCGGCGCCATCATCGTTCCCATCTACCAGACCAGCACCTTCGTGCAGGAAGAACTGGGCAAGCACAAGGGGTACGAATACGCGCGCACCGGGAACCCCACGCGGACGGCCCTGGAACGTAATCTCGCGGCGCTCGAAGGCGGGGAACACGCCTTTGCCTTTGCTTCCGGCATGGCGGCGATCAACGTTCTGATGACCCTGCTCAAGTCCGGCGACCACGTGGTGGCGGGCCACAACCTTTACGGCGGCAGCTTTCGCCTGTTCGAGCGCGTGCTCAAGGATTTCGGGCTCAGCTTCAGCTACGTGAACACGGCGCGGATCGCCACTCTGAAGAGAGACCTGGAGGAAGCGTTACGCCCCAACACGCGCCTGATCTTCATCGAGACGCCCACCAACCCGGTGATGGAGATCACGGATATTGCCGCCGTGGCCCGCGTCGTCCACGCTCGCGGCATCCCCCTGGCGGTGGACAATACGTTCATGAGTCCTTACCTGCAGAGGCCGCTCGATCTGGGCGCCGACGTGGTGGTTCACAGCACCACCAAGTACCTCAACGGCCACAGCGACGGCGTGGGCGGCGCGGTGGTGCTGAAGGACGGCACGTTCGCCGAGCGGCTCCAGTTCCTGCAGAACGCCGCCGGCGCCGTGCTCGGTCCGATGGATAGCTGGCTAGTCCTACGGGGGGTCAAGACGCTGGCCGCCCGCATGGAACAGCACAACCGGAACGGGATGGCGGTAGCCCAGCATCTGGCCCGCCATCCGAAGGTGAAACAGGTCCACTACCCCGGTCTTCCCAGCCATCCCCAACACGAGCTGGCCAAGCGGCAGATGCGTGGGTTTGGCGGCATGATCGCGTTCGAGACCGGCTCGCTGGAGAACGCCCGGACCGTCCTGAAATCGGTGCGGCTCTGCTCTCTCGCCGAGAGCCTGGGCGGTGTGGAGAGCTTGATCTCGCATCCGGCTTCGATGACTCACGCCAGCGTTCCCCCGGAGGATCGGCAACGCATCGGCATCACCGACGGGCTGGTGCGCATTTCGGTGGGGATCGAGGACGTGGAGGATATCGTCGCGGATCTGGATCAGGCGCTGGAGAAGATCCGGGGCGAGTGACGGGCGGACCGCCGCCAACTACTGGCGAGGATCATCGATCGTTTAACGGGCCACCATTTCTCACGGACGAGGCGTTTCCGGCGGCTTCACCGAGGCATCGATCCAGGCGAGGTATTCCTCCGATCCGTCAACAATTGGCAGGCAGATGACTTCCGGAGTTTGATAACTGTGGACCTTGCAGACTGCAGCCTTCAATTCCGGGAACAGTTCGCGAGTGCTCTTGATGATCATCAGAACCTCCTGGTCGTGCGCAATCCTGCCTTCCCAGCGATAGATAGACTGAACCGGCGGGGTGATGTTGACACACGCGGCCAGCTTGGCTTCAATGAGATGTTTGGCGATCCTTTTGGCTTCAGCCAGCTTGCCGGCGGTTACTAAGATGACGACCTTGTCGGTCACAATACCTCCTCGGGCCTGCTCGGACCTACTCGGGATTGAGCCCACTGGGTCACCTTGGGTGTTGAAAGGTTGCGGTGGGCTTGACTTCGAAGATACAATAGCTGTTCATGCGCCGCAATCGTTTTTGGCGCATCATGAAGGGCAGCGTGGGAGATACCGGCGAGCTCAGTGATTTCAGCCGGTGAGTTGCGACTTACTCCGTTGCGGCCGCGGTCAAGCGACGGTGGAAACCGGGTTACACGCTCAGGAGGTCGGATGGCGACTAGCGAGAACAAGAACCGCCCTTACGACAGCGCCACCCTTTACCGTTATCGCGGTGTGGTATTGGCACTCGTGCTCCTTTGCGTAGCGCTGGTGGTGAACGAGGTCTTCGGCGCCAAAGGAATCGTTACGCTGCTCGGGCAAAGGCGTGAGTTCAACGCGCTGCAACAGCGGAATCGCAAGCTTCAGCAAGAAAACCAGGAACTGCAGCTTCGCAACCAGAAGCTCCAGAGCGATCCGGGGACCATCGAGAAAACGGCACGCGAACAGCTCCACATGGCGCGCCCGAACGAGCTGATCTATACCCTGCCGCCGAAGCCGGAAACTCCCGACAGCAGCACGGCCACGCCCTCGGATCGACCACCAGCTAGCGACAAACAGCGATAAACCCTCGCCGCTTGACGGGCGCTTACGGCGGGCTATCTCACCACACCCTCGAGCGGACTCGACGCCGAAGCATACAGCTTTTTGGCCATGCGGCCGGCAAGGTAAGCCTGCCGTCCGGCGACGACGGCGTTCTTCATCGCCTCCGCCATCAGCACCGGGTCCTGCGCGGCGGCGATGCCGGTATTCATCAGCACCGCGTCGGCACCCAACTCCAACGCGATCGCGGCGTCAGACGCAATGCCGACGCCAGCGTCGACAATCAGGGGTACCGCCGTCACCATTTCGCGCAGGATGCGGATGTTGGCGGGATTCTGAATGCCGAGCCCCGAGCCGATCGGCGCCCCCAGAGGCATCACGGCGGCGGCGCCGGCGTCGATGAGCCGGCGGGCGGAAATCAGATCGTCGTTGGTGTAGGGCATCACCACAAACCCCTCGCGTGCCAGCGTCTCGGTGGCTTTGAGGAGCTCGAAGTTGTCAGGAAACAGGGTCTTCTCGTCGCCGATCACTTCCAGCTTCACCCAGTTCGAAAGCCCCACTTCCTGTGCCAGGCGCGCCGTGCGAACGGCGTCGTCAGCGGTGTAACACCCGGCGGTGTTGGGAAGGATGAAATACCTGGTGCGATCGATGTAGTCGAGCAGCGACTCCTTGCTGCGATCGGTCAGGTTCACGCGCCGCACCGCCACGGTCACGATCTCCGCCCCCGAAGCGGCGTGGGCCCGTGCCATCTCCTGAAAGCTGCGGTACTTTCCGGTACCAATAATCAGCCGCGACCGAAACTCTCGGCCCGCAATGCGTAAAACATCATTCTCCATGGGATTCTCCATCTCCATTCTAGTACGCGGTGAGTCTGTTGTCAGTAGTGGTTTGTCCGTGGTCCGTGGTCAGTAGCTCGTTGTCAGTAGTCGGTGGTCCCTTTTGTGTGAGCCCGACGGATGAGTCATGGCGGCGTCACAGCCACGGACCAGGGACCAAGGACAAAGGACAAGGGACCACGGACAACGGACGACAGACTATTGACCATCGTCCTCCGGCATTTCGACGGCCATGATCTTTCCATCGGATTCGCGCTCGAGCGTGGGCGCGTAGAGCCCAAGATACTGGCGACGCCACCAGGCGCCGGTGCGGCGCTTGGTTGCCCGGTCGGTGAACCAGTATTCCCATTCCACGGCGCGCACCTCCCGGGGAGGCTCCGCCGGGAACGGGTTGGCCGCAAACAGAGAAACCACGCTGGGACTGTTCTCGAGCAGACGGATTTCCGTGCTCACCATTATGGAAGACTGCCGCCAGCGTCCGAGCGAGGCGAACCAGAGGTTCCAATCGAAGCGGGGCTGATAAGGCGCGTAAATGCGCGGCGCCTGGTCGGGGTCCTGCGGCTTGTAGCGAAATGGATAGGCTATCCATGTCTTGCCGTCGCGCGATCCCTGGAACTCAATCTCGTAACGTTCACGGGTCATCGAACCGAACAGTCCGTACTGGTTGGCGATGCGGAAGGGTTCGAGCGCCGCGATCGGGGAATCCGGCAGGGGAAGCGCTGGCGCCAGCATCAGCAGCAGCGCCGTCATGTCGTAGAAGATCCAGGTGAGGAAAAAGCCCGAGAAGAGAGGCGACCAGCGGCGACCGACTAGTGACAGGCGGGCTCGAAACGCAGTAGCGAGTGATGAGGGAGTGGCGGGAGTGGAGGATGGCTGTCCCTCGCCGTGCGGGTCTGCTTGGACAGAGTCAAACGAACCTGGAAGCCGAGTTACACCGCCCGCGTCCGCGAGTTTGAGTGTCGAGGTTCGGGTCTCCAGTTTCGATTTTCCAATTTCGAGTTTCCAGTTTCGAAATTCGAATTTCGACTGGAGCCAATTCATCGGCCTCCGCAGGGCCCGGTCGTCCAGCAGCAACACGCCCAGCAGCAACACCAGATGGTTCAGGAACGCGAGGTTGGCCGTCAGAATGATCCCCACCTGGAAAAGCGACAGAAGGAAAAAACAAGCCAAGCGGAAACGGCGCGGCAGAAAGAGCATCCATACCAGAAACAGCTCAATCGCCAGAGTCGCGAAGGCCACCGACGCTTGGAATCCGTGCGGGAGTTGCTGAGCGTACCAGCCGATCCAGTTGGGCAGGGGGCCGTTCGAGTAGTACTGGTCCAGCGCCGTCAGGTGGCGCCACTCCGGGTCGCCACCCGCCCATTTGGCCACGCCCGATTCAAAGTAGATCGTCAACCAGAGCCACTGCAGCAGAAAGAGGCTGGCCCGCGACGGACGATGTTCTTCTCCGAGGCGAGGCCTCAGCCCGGGTGGCGCAAAGAAGAGCGACAGGAAGCCGGCTGCGAGCAGCATTCCGTCCGACTGGTATCCGGAGAACTCCTGCGCGGCGGAGACAAAGGAGAGATAGGTGATGAAACAAACGGCCAGGGCAAGGCGCGGCCACAGGTTGGCAACCAGAAGCACCGAGGCGACCAGCCCGGTCCAACAGATCGCCATCAACGCATGATCGCCGGACCCCAACCACAGGAGAGTGGGCGCGTACCAGATGCGGGTGACGCCGAGGTGTGCCGCTACCTCGCGCAGATAGTCGCCGGCGGGAAGTATCCCACCGGGACCGATGAGCCCCCGCACCTGAAAGAGGAGGGAATAGAACGCCGAAAAGTAAATGAGCCCCAAGCCGCGCAGAAAGAGCCAGCGCGGCCACAAGTGTCCCCGCTGGTCGGCCGGCTCGGGACCAAAGAGCCACTCGACCGGCGCCGGGAGTCTTTCCATGCTCGGTTTTCACGGGCTAGGGGTTAGCGGTTAGGGATTAGGGGTCAGGGGCTAGGCACTCGCTGGCAACTATCTAGCCCATACCCCCTAGTCCCTAGCCCCCAACCCCTATTTCCTTTTAAGCCGACTGCCGCTGGGGCGCGTGGCGCTGGTAGATCTCCTCGATCAAGTCGCGGTAGCGCGCCTCCACCACATGTCTCTTGACCTTCTGGGTGGGGGAAAGCTCGCCCGCCTCGATGGTGAACTCCCGCTCCAGCAGGCCGATCTGATGGATCCTCTCGTACTGCGGAAGCTGGGCCATCAGGACGTCCACTTGCTCTTGCATGAAGGCGTGGATCCGCGAATCTCGCACCAGGCCGGCGCGGTCGTCGCACACGATCTCCATGGCCCGAGCGTGGAGCTCCAGCCTCTCGAAGTTGGGTACGACGAGGGCGCTCACAAAATGCCGCGCTTCTCCCAGCACCACCACCTGGGAGACGTAGGGGTGGCCCTGGAAGAGGTTCTCCAGCTTCTCCGGCGAGACGTACTTTCCACCCGAAGTCTTGAACAGGTTCTTCTTGCGGCCGGTGATGATGAGGAAGCCATCGTCGTCGAACTTGCCGAGATCGCCGGAATGGAACCATCCGTCGGCAAAGGCCCTCTGATTTTCCTCGTCCAGATGATAGTAGCCCGGGGAGACGTTCGCGCCCCGAACCAGAATCTCCCGGCCGTGCCGGTTCTCCTCGTCGGCGGATTCCTCGCCCAGCTTCACTTCTACGCCCGGGAGAAGGCGTCCCACCGTGCCCAGCCTCACGGCGCCGGGGTAGTTCACGGCGATCACCGGAGACGTTTCCGTCAACCCATATCCCTCGTAGACCGGCAAGCCCATGGCGAAAAAAAACGCGGCGATGTCGCGCGAGAGGGGCGCGGCTCCCGAGAAAATCAGCCGCAGCCGTCCGCCAACGCCGGACCGGATCTTCCGGCACACCAAGGCGTCCGCAACCGCGTGCTTCAGCCGCAGCCCGAGTGGAGCCGCTTTCCCCTCGATGCCATAGGGAAAATACTGGTAGCAGACCTTTAAAGCCCAGTGAAAGAGTTTCTGCCGGGCGGGAGGAGCGTTCCGCACCTTTTCCGTGATGCGATCGTGGATTTTCTCCAGCACGCGCGGGACCACCGCCAGCATGGTGGGCCGGACCTCCAGCATGTTCCGCGGCAGGGCATCAAAGCTCTCCGGATAGGCCGTGGAGACGCCCAGCCAAAGCGCCGTATAGTCGAGCATCCGTTCGTAGATGTGGCTCAGCGGCAGCAAGCAGATGGAAACATCGTCCTGGTTCAGATTAATCAGCTTCTCGCACGAGCGAACGTTGGCCACGATGTTCGAGTGGAGCAGAACCACGCCCTTGGGTTCGCCCGTGGTGCCCGAGGTGTAGATGATGCTGGCAGTCTCCTCCGGACCCACCTCGAGGGCCCGCACGCGGAAGGACTCCACCAAGTCTGCCGAGGTCTCGGTGCGAACCAGTTCATCGCCCACCAAACGGTGCCACGAAAAAACGCCGGGGGCGGGGGCGTCGATCGCGTCCATGACGATGATGAACTGGAGATCAGGCAGATTGGGCCGGACATGGGCGATCTTGCGGAGTTGCTCCAGGCTCGAAACCACGACGCCTCTGGAGCCGGAGTCGCGCAGGATGTACTCGATGTCATGTTCGATTTGAGTGGAGTAAATGGGCACGTCGGAAGCGCCGAGGCCCAGCACCGCATAATCGGTCAGCGCCCACTCGAGGCGGTTTTCACTCAGGATCGCGACCCGGTCGCCTCTCTGGACGCCCAAACGCACCAGCGCCGCGGCGAGCGCGGACGCTTGCTGGAGTGCCTCGGCGGACGAGACGGGCCGGTACCGTCCGTCAATCTTGGTCAGGAACGCATCCGGCTTCGGCCGTTGCGAGAAAACCGTGATGAAGATCTGGTTGATGGTTTCGTATGGAGCCATGGTATCGAAAATGGAAATCGAAATTCGAAATTCGCTGCTGATGCCCCCTACTTTCCTCATCTCGCCCGCATGTTATTCTGAGCGTAGCGAAGAATCTCTCTTCCATTTTGAAATGAAGACGAAGAGGGATTCTTCGCTGCGCTCAGAATGACATACCAGGGAAACTAGCAGCACCTTGGCCCGGCTCTTGACCTTTCGAGTCTCGGGCCTCCAGTTGAGGGTTTCGAACGCCGGTCATCATTAAGGCCGGCCATCGTCAAGCACCTCGGGAAAGGGCTGACCCTACTTGCCAGTGCGGAGTTCCTTGGTCAGCATATTGCGCGCTTCCGCCTGATTGTCGCCGAGTTCGGGGCTGTAATCCGGATCGGGGCACAGCGAAAGCATCCTTTCCAAGATCTTGCGCGCGTCCTCACGGCGGTCCACGGCGATGTAGCTGTCGGCGAGGTACAGCATACTCATCGAATCCTCGGGATGCCGCCGCAGACATTCCTCCAACAATTCAATGGAGCGTTGCTTGTCACCACCCTTGAAAAACGGTGCTCGGTAATAAACGCGCGCCAATGTCCGCAGGCCCGAGGCCTCCTCGTAATCGGGGTCCAGCTTGATCGTGATCTCCATCTCCTTGCGGACCGGATCGATCAGCCGCAGGCCCTCAATCCAGTTGCTTTCTTCGGCCTTCAGCCCATAGTTGGCACCCAGCCAGAAATGACCCTCTACGCGATTGGCTCCGAAGGCGACGGCCTTTTTCCCGGCCTCGATGCCGGCGTCGAGGTACCTCACCCGTTCGTCACCTTGGGTGCGACGGCCCATGTAGTTGTAGAACTTGGCGAGGCGCCACCAGACTTCGTAACTCTGCGGGTTCTGGGCCGCCTCCTGCCTGAGCAGCACCACCCCTTGTTGCACGTTCTCCAGCTTGGCGCGACCCAGAAAATAATCGTCTGCCTCCACCACCTGCTTGGACAGCGACGTCGCCGAACTTGCAGCTACCGCCGACATCAGGCACGCGGCAATCAGGACCAGCGCCCGCACTCCGAGGCGCGTGAACGGATGTTCCACCCTTCTCTGCTGGGCAATTTTACTCATACTCAGGATCCATCGGCTTCAATCAAGGCTTCTTAAACTAGCACCGTTCCTCAATCCCGTCAACAGATTAAGAAGTGGCACCCTTGAGTGGCTAGTGTGGTGTCCAGGAAATGGATGGACAGAAGGCCCGGAGGGCCGACAGAGAGTAGCCCAGGGCGCAAGCCCTGGGAGAAAACCGACAAATATATTGTTTTGTTTTCTTGTGGGCACGCGACCCCAGGGCTTGCGCCCTGG
>Ga0335081_10021047_pt1 | contig 10555 bp, 7 predicted proteins | sample Lox_Sample_35_FD_206713 | JGI IMG/M metagenome (GOLD analysis project Ga0335081, IMG submission 206713) | Soil microbial communities from Loxahatchee National Wildlife Refuge, Florida, United States - Lox_Sample_3.5 | ecosystem: Environmental > Terrestrial > Soil > Wetlands | place: USA: Florida... | reverse complement strand
TTGTCGTGGAGTGCGAGTACCTCCACCGTGGCTGGTTACAACGTGTATCGCGGAACGGTGAGCGGTGGCCCGTACACGAAGATCAATTCGTCGCTGATTACAACCCTGGATTACACCGATTCGACGGTACAGAACGCGACGAATTACTATTATGTGGCCACGGCGGTCGATTCGAGTGGAAATGAGAGCGTGTATTCGAATGAAGTCTCGGCGCCGATACCTTAAGGGAATTAGGCTCGAAGCCATCTCGTAAGCGGTTTGGCCTTGTCCTAAATGGTCTTTTTTCAATAACTTGGCTGTCCCTGAAAGGCGTTTATGAAGTAGATTCTAGTCGCATCGTAAAGACTGCGCCTGAGCATTCCAGCCGAGGATTGGCAGAAATCCACAGGCTGTGCAAATCCCGTGGTTTTTGGCCTGGAAGCGCAGGAAGGGCGGGTGTTATCGTCGCAGCCAACCACAACTTCTCTCGATTCGGAGTAATGGCGCGTCGTGCACCCAACTAGATGGCGTCAGCGACGTGGTCCCTACGGACAGGGATACACCTGTACCTAAATTGGACTTCCAATCAGTTTTATAGGAGTCGCTGTAGACGTACTCTGGGCTCCAGCAAGGTCTGAGGGGCCTGATAAATGAGAATTCTACTGCGAAGGCAAAACGAAGCTGGGCTCGCAAACGCGCGAGGCATCGATTCTCGGGCACGTTGTGCCCTTTTGCTGGTTTTTACGTTCTTGCCAGTAATCCTGCTTTGGGGATGCGCCGGTATCGTTGGCGGGCAAAACTCAAGTCCGGCGTCACAGAACCCACAGACTTATACAATTTCGGGCACGATCACGCCAGTGACAGGGGGAAGCGGGGCGACAGTCAAGTTGAGCGGCGCAGCAAGCGGGACGACAACCGCCAACACATCAGGCGCCTTTATGTTCAGTGGCTTGGCTAACGGGACTTATACCATCACGCCGAGCCAAGCAGGTTACACGTTTACTCCGACAAGCTTGAATGTGACGATCAACGGCGCGAACGTCACAGCGGGCGTGAATTTCACGGCCACGGCGCAAAACCAAACCTATAGTATTTCCGGAACGATTACTCCTGCAGCTGGCGGGAGTGGGGCGACACTCACGCTGAGCGGGGCCGCGAGTGGCACGACGACCGCCAATACTTCCGGCGCTTTCACGTTCAGTGGCTTGGCTAATGGGATTTATACGATCACGCCCAGCCATGCTGGCTATACCTTCAGCCCTTCTAGCGCTAGTGTGACGATCAATGGGGCCAATATCACGTCGGGCTTGAGTTTCACCGCAACAGCTCAAACCTATAGCATTTCGGGAACCATTAGTCCGACAGCAGGCGGAAGCGGTGCAACTGTAACTTTGAGCGGAGCTGGCAGCGCCACTACCACCACGAACAGTTCCGGGAGCTACACGTTTACTGGCTTGAGCAACGGAACCTATGCGGTTACTCCTAGTAATACCGGGTACACGTTCAGTCCGACTAGCCAGACTGCGACAATCAATGGCGCGAATGTCACGAACCTGAATTTCACGGCTACTCCGCAGGTCAGCCAAACCTACAGCATTTCTGGAACTGTGTCACCCACCGCAGGCGGGAGTGGAGCAACGATCACGCTGAGTGGCGCAGGAAACGCCACGACTCTAGCGAGCAGTTCGGGCAGCTACACGTTCACGGGGCTCTCCAACGGCGTCTACACCGTCACACCTTCGAATGCAGGGTATACGTTCAGCCCGACCAACCAGAGTGTGACGGTAAATGGGAGCAACGTTGCCAACGTCAATTTCACCGCAACGGCGCAGCAACCACACACGGTAGGGCTCTCTTGGGTGGCAAGCACGTCCTCGGTGGTTGGCTACAACGTGTACCGCTCGACGGTGAACGGTGGACCCTATTCGATAATGAATGGGTCGCTCATTTCTGGATTGAGCTACACCGACACCACGGTGCAAAACGGCGTGCTTTATTACTATGTGGTGACCGCCGTGGATGGCAGCGGTAATGAGAGCGCTTATTCGAACCAGGCGTCGGCCAATATACCTTAATGCTCCGCGAAAGCGTTTGCTATGCGCCCGTTCATGACGTATGTTCCTTCTCCGAAGGTAGATTCTTGGGGAACGGTCCAGTTGCCCATTTGCTTTTGGCATACCCCCAGACAAGTACTTGGGACAGAACGGCGCCGAATGCGTCGATAGCGACGTCACGCGGAGCGGCATGACGCAAAGGAACAAACAATTGGTGCACTTCATCGAGACATGCGTACGCGCCTGCAATCAACAGGGTAATTAAGGCCCAATTGATCCGCCAGCCAGTGCGTCCCGCGCGCACTCCATGAAACACAGTTGCGCTAAACACTGCAAATTCTGTCACGTGAGCCAGTTTGCGGATGCCCAGGTGCATGAGATGGAGCGTGCGGACTGCGGCCCATGGGAAAAGCCAATGGAGGGCCGGAAAGATAATGCGACCGGTTTGCTGATCCGAGAAGTAGTGTGTAGAAAGCGTGGAAATTAGGATGGCGATAAGGAAGGCCGGAATCCAGTATCGAATCATTTACAACCATGAATTTGGATCGGTCTTCGGGGGCAGGAGCACTTCTTGCGGAGATACTGCCGAGTGATGCTAACGCGGATGCTCCATTCAAGAAACTGATGGATGGTTTCAGCCTCTCGCGGATTACGCTCTATAGTCATCTTCAGATAGAGGAGGCAACTCAGCGGCCTGCCAGTTCATTTAGTACAACAGAGGCTTTCCCAGCAGACGGCGTATCCGGATTCAGTTTGATTGACGTTTCTAGCTCCTTGCGCGCCCGTTCGATATCGTTGAGCTTCCAGCAGGCCATCCCGAGGTGGTAGTGGTAGGTTGCGTTCGTGGGCGTTTGCTTGACGGCTTGGTCGATGAGAGGCATGGCTAGGGCATAAGCTCTGCTCTGGAAGTAAGCCCAGCCGAGGGTGTCGGCGGAGTTTGAAAGATTCGGGAGGCCGCGGCGCGCAGTTCGTGCCATCGCGAGCGCCACATTGACATCACCGCCGTGCTCGAGTAGCAGAAAAGCCAAGTTATTGGCTGCCGTGGCGTTGTCCGGTTCGATGGCCAAGCCCTTCTGATACATGGCCTCTGCCTGATGCCAATCACCCAAGGTTTCGTAAGCAGACCCCAGGGCAACGTATAGCTGGGGATTGCTAGGAGCGATGGCAAGGGCCTGCCGATAGCTCGAGACTGCCTGTTTGGGCTTGCCCATGGCTGAGGAGACCTGGCCCAGCAGGACAAGGGCCTGCATATTTTGCGGATCGATTTCGGTGGAGCGCAAGAGCGCGGCTTCGGCATCAACTAATTTCTTTTCCTTAAAGAGCACTTCACCTTGCAGAAAGTAGAGCGCAGCGTTCTTTGGATTCTGAGTAATATGCGACTGAATAAACTCAAGAGCTTGCTGTGGTTTGCCAAGATCCGAATCTACTTCAGCCAACCCTCGGATTGCGTCGAAAAAATCCGGTGAGCGCTTCAACGCCTCTCGATAAAAGTTCTCTGCCGGTTTCCAGCGCTTTTGTGCTGCGCAAAGATTGCCAAGCTTTGCATAACCGAGGGGGTTCTCCGGCGCGATCTGAACCAGGCGATTCAATTCCGCTTCGGCAGCGGAAGGGTTTCCTTGATTGAAAAGAGCTGTCGCGTGGTAGAGATATCCTTCAGGTACGCCTGGCGCGATCTTCTCTACCTGAGTGGCATCGGTCTCGAGCGCTCGCCAATCCCTGCGTTGCACCGCGGCGGAACCGAGCGCGATCCAAGCTTCCGCCAGAGTAGGACGAAGCTGAACCGCCTGTCTCCATTCGGCCATTGCCCCCGCAGCATCGCCAGTGGCCTGCAGAGCCAATCCCAACTGGTAGTGGCCCTCGGGATCATCGGGAGCAATTTTCACAGCACGCTGCAAGGTGGACAGTGCCTCCGCGATATTTTTCTCATGCAGGAGGATCTGTCCATTCAAAATGAGCGCCTCAGCATCCTGCGCGTTATTTTGCAAAAGAGTTGTGTTGAGCTTAGCCGCCTCTTCTATACGTCCAACGAGTATGAGCAGTTGAACGTAAGACTTCTGGACCTGAAGATCCTGCGGATGGGCTTGAGCTAGAGATGCCAGTTCTTCGAGTGCTTGAGACGTCTTTTCCTGACTCACATAATAGTCTGCGAGGAGCCGGTAGGCAATCGGGTCGGAACTTAACTGCAGTTTCGCGTCCGTCAAAATCTTTTCAGCGAGTTCGGATTTGCCCTCACTGGCATAAAGAGCAGCGAGAGCGGCGCGGGGCAAAGCATCTTTGGGAGCGACCTGGATCGCGGCTTGAAGCTGCTCTTCGGCATCCGACCACCGCCGCTGTTGCTCATAGAAGGTTCCCAAGGTCAGCAGAGGGCCGTCGGAAGTTGGGTCGAGGGCCTTTACTTTGAGCAGACTCTTCTCGGCGTCTTCATACGCGCCATAACGCGCCTGGATCAAGCCAAGATTCAAGAAGACGTCGGCTCGATTAGGGGCCATCTTCACCGCGGCTTGAGCTCCCTCGAGAGCCTCCTTGCGGTTTCCCAGGGCTGCATCCGCACTAGAAAGCAAGATCTGTGCGTCGGGGTCGTTCGGGTGGCTGGTCAGAATGAGCAGCGCCCGATCCTTTGCCTCTTGACTCTTGTCGGCCTTCAAGAGCAGTTTGCCCAGCTCAAGTTGAGCAGCCTGGTCTTCAGGCTGGAGATCGACGGCCCGCAATAGCTCTTGGTAGGCCCCGACCCAGACTTGTTCCTTCAAATAGCACTGCGCCAACTTGTAGTGTGCTGTCGCCGATCGCGGGTCGATCTGAAGGGCACGGCCGTAGTCGATGACGGCCTCCGCGAATTTGTTCTGCTGGAAGGCACGATCTCCGCTTGCGAGGAAGGTAAGCTTGCGCTCGTTTGGATCAAGATTGCAGCCGAGGGAAAGGACTACCAAGCCGATCATGAAAGCTGGGAAAGACAGCCAGGGAGATTTGAGGTTCATAGGGCCTAAGCGCACTGCAAGTGCAACAGTACGGCCAGTCTCGACCGCTCGTTGTTAGTTCTTAGTTCTCTCCGAGGCTTCGAAGGCAGCATCGTGTAACTCATAGATTAAAAAGCAGTTAGCTCCCGATGAACGCGCGTGGAAGTCCGCGGTCGCGAAACTGCGGGAACCACGATCAATGCCGGATAGAGAAGGGAGTGTGGAGAATTGAAAGGATACTCTGGGTAGAATTCTTCCACTCAGACGAACTCTAAGAATCGCGGCCCAGCTTGGAAATCTCTCTGTGGAGAAAAGGATATTCATAAGTGCTGATATGCCATACACTTAGATGTACAAGTTCCCTCTCGAGTCCGATTTGAAGGTGGTACTAGCGTTGCACTGATAAGTGGAAGTGATGTTGCGCCTACTGGTGGAATTGCATAGTTTCAGCGTCAAGCAGGCAAAGAACTTCGGATGGCAGCGAGGGCGTCTTGGTTAGAAATGGCGAATGGAGTTTAACGGACGCCAAACGCGTCCTAAGACGCTACTGGTGGATCCTGGCCGTAAGTGTTCCCGTTTGCACCGCAATTGCTGCTGGCGCGACTAAGGTTCTGCCGAAGAAGTACATCTCGCAAACCGTTGTGCTTGTGGATCCTCCCGCAGTCTCTACAGATATAGTGAAGCCTGTTGTGCCCGAAAACCTGGGCCCGCAGTTGGCTTCGATGCAACAACAAATTCTCAGCCGCACGCGATTGGAGCCGGTGATCGAAAGATTCGGTCTCTATCAGCAAGAGCGTAAACGCCATACCATAGACGAACTAGTGGTGCGCTTGCGAGATTCGATTGAGGTGGTTCCAATGGAACCGATGGCTGGGACGGCAGCAGGAAACCGCCAACTCCCAGGGTTCACTGTGAAGGTCACTTTCGACAATCCAGTTGCGGCCCAGCAAATCTGCAGTGAAGTTACTTCAATGTTCACCGTGGAGAGCGCCAGCGCCAGCGTGCAGCAGGGCAAGCAAGCGACATCTTTTCTTACCCAGGAACTTGACGATGCGAAAGCCAAGCTCGATGCTGAAGACGCAAGACTTGCGCAATTCAAGGAGCGATATCTCGGTTCGCTGCCTGATGACGAGCAGAGGAATTTAACTTTGCTCGCGGGAATGAACACGCAGCTGGAGGCTTTGACGCAGGGACTTGGCAGGGCGCAACAGGAAAAGGCGTTCGATGAAACGCTCTTAACACAACAGGAAGCAAGTTGGCACGCTTCCCAGTCGGGACAAACCCCCGAGACAGACGATCAGCAGCTCGCCGCGCTCCAAGATCAGCTCGCCACCCTCCGTTCAAAGTACACTGACGAGCATCCGGACGTGGTTAAACTGAAGGTCCGGATTGCCGACCTCAAAAACAAAATCGCAGCGGCGCCTCAGCTGGAGGAGAAGAAGGGAAAAAAAGAAAGCCCTGCGGCGTCGACTGAACCCCTTCAGATCCAGCAACTACGCGCGAAGCTTCATCAAGATGAGCTGAATGTAGCGGATCTGACAAAGCAGCAGACACAGGCGCAACAGCAGATTCACGCACTCGAGAACCGCATACAGTCGAGCCCACTGGTCGAGCAACAATACAAAGAGTTGACACGTAATCATCAGACCGCACTCGATTTTTACAACAATCTACTGAAGAACCGGGAGCAAGCGGCAATGGCTACCAATCTTCAGCAGCAGCAGGAGGGCGAGCAGTTCCGAATGTTGGACCCCGCCAGTCTGCCGGATAAGCCTTCGTTCCCGAATGTGCCTCTGTTCCTTGGTGGCGGGGCCGGTGCGGGGTTCGCGCTGGGAGTGGGAATTCTTTTCCTGTTGGCCGTGAATGACAAATCCCTGCATACAGAGCGGGATGTGGAAACGTATCTGAAACTTCCCGTCTTGGCGGCAGTCCCGCTTTTCGAGGCAGTTGGGCGCGCCAAGCCGCGCAGGTCAAAGAACAAGCCAAGTCTGAACCCACTCGGAACCGAGGTTTGATCCCTGGAGAATCAAGCCCCGGGGCTGAAGGGAAAGCATGAGCAGGATTCATGAAGCACTAAAAAAAGCCGCAGAAGAGAAGGCATCAGTCAGCGCGGCCGGCAGCACGACAGATTTTATAGATGTACGTGTGCAGGAGGATTTGAATCGGCCAACAGTGTCGAAGGAAGCGCCTCAAAGCAATGCGCCGACCGGTGTTCATACGGCGAGGGACCCATCTTTTCTTCGTTTCGAAGAACTACGAAAACGCTGCAGCCATCCCATCTGGAAGCCAGGCCTGGGCTTGAATGTATTCAGGGACGAGGAGAGCGAGAGAGACAGAACCGAGTGTTTCCGGACGTTACGTTCGCGCTTGCGTCAAATCGCCGCCACGCGCCCGCTGAAGCGCATCCTGGTGACCAGCAGTGTTCCTGCAGAAGGCAAGACCTTTGTCGCCGCCAATCTGGCTCTGTCCATAATTCGTCAGCCCGACCAGCGCGTCCTGCTGATTGACGCTGATCTTCGGGCTTCGCGTCTCCATCTTACTCTTGGCGCTCCCGCAACACCAGGTCTGACGGAATATCTTCGTGGTGAGGCAGATGAGTACTCCGTGATCCAGAGTGGCACCGCTGAGAATCTGTGCTTGATTCCTGGAGGGAGCGAAGCTGCGAACCCCAGTGAACTCCTTCTAAGCGAACGGATGAAGCGCCTATTGGACAGCGTTACGCCGATTTTTGATTTCGTGATTCTGGATTCTCCGCCAGCGATTCCGGTGCACGATCCCAATCTCTTGGCAGATTTCTGTGATGGCACTTTGTTTGTGGTCAGAGCCGGGGTGACAGATGTTGAGGTGGCTTCGAGGGCTGCCGCGGAATTTGAGCACAAGAATCTTCTGGGAGTCGTGCTGAACGGAGTCGGGCCCGACGCGACCTACGGGGACTACTACAAAGGTTCGTACGCCTAGAATTGTCAATGGAGGGAACCAGCTAGACCTGCGCAATTTCGGCAGGTTGCGAGCCATCTCTCGATGGCAAATTGTTGTCGGCTGTCGAGTCAACCAGCTGCGATGGAGATTCTCCAACTTGCAACGCTAGATAGATGGGCACTAAGAGCAGCAGTCCCAGTAAAAAAAAGACAATCCCGCCTTGGCGGTGAAGCTTGCCAAAAAGAAAACTGGGATCGACGTACATTGCAAGCAGGGTCAGGGTGACGATGCGGATTCCGTTCTTCACGATCATCACGAGCATCGCGCAAACCAAAAAAGCAACTTTTTTCCAGAGACGCCTAAATCCGAAGTGCACGACGGGCAGAGCAAGAATCAGGAGTGCCATGCTGGATCGGATGCCGCTGCACTCTTTTTCTACGGCTATGCTGAGTTGCGGTAAATGAAAGACGAATCCCTGACGAAGGGCCGGCACCCTCAGGAGGTCAAACAGGGCGCCGGTGATGTCCGCCGAACCTGCTTGTAGAAGATAAATGACCCGATACAAGAGGAAGTCTGGCGGGGGCACCATCAGAAAAAGATAGAGCAGGGGGAAACAAGCCGCCCGCGTAGCAGTGCGTCCGAAAAAGAGGGCAAAGCCAGCAATGCAAAGGACCAAAAGCGCAAGAATGTCGAGACTGAGCTGAAGGTCTGACAGTAACGAGCCGCCGTGGATCCTGGCAGTCGCGACGAGTCCAAGCGCCAGGACAACGAACAGGGATCCGAGGGCGATATCGGGGCAAAAACTGCGGACGATGGAATGCCGTTCGATGAATAGGAGGCCCGCGACGAGGAAGGGCATAACCATGAGGTGGGACATGTCGTCCTGCGTCAGTGACAAACGGACGAGACTGGTTAGGGGCCGCAAGAAGAGGAGAGAGCAAAGAAGGACCCAGCCGCCAAACAGCAGCCAGCGACGCGACGTGCTTGCTTTCCTCTTATCTGACATGGCCCAAGAATCGCGGAAGCGCGATTTCCAACAAAGGAGTTGCTGCATTCCCGCTCACAATACTAGGCTAGGGCAACTTGCTGGCCGTCCAGCCGGTGCTCCTTGCGCGTCGGGAGTGATCCGCCTTCCGCACGCAAAGGTAACACACTGTAAATATTGGAGATGCAAAGTGTTCGTTTACCGATCGAAATATCGCTCTAGGCCTCAATCCCAGTTCAAGGAAACACGTTAGTCATTCGCGGTAAGTGTTTTCACTCTTGCGGCAACGAATCTTCTCATTCCTCCTCCGCGCGTCCGAGGCTGGGCCCCGTCCCGGAAGCTAAGGCATTTATTATCAAATACTTAAATGGAAAGGCGGCCGGAGGATCAAGACGCAGAACCGTTTCCGTGTCCGGCAGGTCGATTGCGAAGTACTACAGAGTCTGCCCCTAAACCAAATGGCGGTAGCTTAGCCATTCGTTGTGCAGGAGCAAACAGGAAAGGGAGCCCGCAAGTGGCGATCAGCCTGCGAACAGAAATCGAAAGATGGTTTGCGGTTCAGGTCAGAACACGATGGGAGAGTTCTGCCGCATTGCTGCTTTCAGGGAAGGGGTATCAAACGCTACTTCCCACCTACAAGGTTCAGAAACGTTGGAGTGGAAGACTGAGAGAGGTGAACGCTCCTTTGTTTCCGGGTTACGTTTTCTGCCAATTCGATGTCCAGAAGCGCCTGCCGATCCTTGTGACGCCGGGGGTGATTGCGGTCGTGAGTCAAGGCAAGGTCCCTCTTCCAGTTGACGACGCGGAAATTGAGGCTATCAGAGTGGTCGTGTCGTCTGGCGTTCGGGCCGAGCCTTGGCCCTTCCTCGAACTCGGGCAAAAGGTTCGGATCGAAAGCAACGCTTTGCAGGGCGTGGAAGGCATTCTCGTTCAATTCAAGGGGAATCATCGCGTTGTTCTTTCGGTGTCTCTCCTACGCCGGTCAGTCGCATTGGAAATCGACCGGGCCTGCGTGACGCCCAGCGGTCCAGTTCGAGTGGGAGCCATGGATGCAATTGCCCCCCCTCGCTTGCTTTCTGAAGTGGTCGCCTAATCAGGTATACGCGTGCGAGGTGCCAGTAGGGTTCTGTACTTTTACAAGGCAACAAAGGTGACTCGAATGCAAGATAGGCAAGAGAAAGTCGGCGTCGCGGCGATGAGAGGCTTGCGAGCCACCGACGGCAAGAAATACCTGTCTGGCTTGGCGAAGGGCGGCCTTAAGCGCGAGGACATTCTCGAGGAGCAAGCGTTTCAGGCCATGCTGGCGGTCGAGCGGAGACGGGCAGAGCGTTCGAGCCGTCCGTTCATCCTACTGCTGCTCGACGCGAGCGCGATCGAAGCAGGCTTCCGGCGGACGAGTGTCGTCGAGCAACTGACCTCCGCGGTTTCTGGTGCCATTCGGCAAAGTGACCTTATCGGCTGGTACCGGGCCAAGGAAGTTCTCGGAGTAGTTTTTACCGAAGTGGGGGCCAAAGAGAAATCTTCGATCGCCGAGGTGCTGTACTCGCGCGCCGCTGAGGCGGTGCGCGCACAGATCGAACCAGCGCTGGCGTCTAGAGTCGTGCTCACCGTTCACGTGTTCCCCGAGAATTGGGATTCTGGCGCGGCTACTCAAGTCGCCGACG
>Ga0335081_10021046_pt1 | contig 10555 bp, 8 predicted proteins | sample Lox_Sample_35_FD_206713 | JGI IMG/M metagenome (GOLD analysis project Ga0335081, IMG submission 206713) | Soil microbial communities from Loxahatchee National Wildlife Refuge, Florida, United States - Lox_Sample_3.5 | ecosystem: Environmental > Terrestrial > Soil > Wetlands | place: USA: Florida... | reverse complement strand
TCGGAGACGGAGCCGTCAGCGCGTCCGGTACCGGACGGGGCGACCGAGAACGCGACGATCATGACGGAGATACCTCCTCAGCAGGAATTGCACATGAACGGCGAAGCTGATCTTGGTGCACCGCCCGTCATCCCCGAACCGGAGCCGAGTAGCCCAGAAATCGTGGGGTGCGTGCGCAGGGTGTGCACGAGCGTGTAACATGGCTGGCATGTCGCAATGGTATTGGCGCTTTGCGCTGGCTCCAGGTGAAGCCAGCCGCGTCCACCAGCGCTGACACCCACCTGGAGCCAGACAGACAGAGGCGGTTGCCTCTGTCTTTTGTCATGTAAGGGCAGACTGGCTCCCGGGGGAACGGGCGTCGGTCCCTGTAACGGAGGAGACGAGCGATGCCCCACCACACGAGCGATACGCGCATTCTGGGCTACGAACCTTTGCTGGCGCCCGCGGCGCTGCGGCAGGAGCTTCCGCTGGGACAGGCCCGGGCGACCACCATTGAGCAGGGCCGGGCCGATGTCCGTGCCGTGCTGGACATGGCCGATGACCGCCTGCTGGTCGTGGTCGGCCCGTGCTCGGTGCACGACCCCGTGGCCGCCATGGACTACGCGCGCCGGCTGGCCGAGCTGCGGCGCTCACACGAAGACGACCTGCTGATCGTGATGCGGGTGTACTTCGAGAAGCCGCGCACGGTCACCGGGTGGAAGGGCCTGATCAACGACCCGGACCTGAACGGCAGCTACGACGTGCACCGCGGCCTGCGTACCGCGCGCCGCCTGCTGCTGGACGTGGTCGAGCTTGGCCTGCCGGTGGGGTGCGAATGGCTGGACCCGGTCACCCCGCAGTACATCGCGGACGCGGTGGCCTGGGGCGCGATCGGCGCGCGTACCACCGAGAGCCAGGTGCACCGCCAGCTCGCCTCCGGGCTGTCGATGCCGGTGGGGTTCAAGAACGGGACTGACGGGGACGCCCAGGTGGCGGTCGACGCGTGCCGGGCCGCAGCCGCGCAGCACACGTTCTTCGGGGTGACACCCGCCGGGGCGGCGGCCGTGGTGACGACGGCCGGGAATGGCGAATGTCACATCATCCTGCGTGGCGGCCGTTCCGGGCCGAACTACTACCCCGGCGACGTGGCGGAGGCGCTCGCGGCGGTGGCCAAGGCCGGGCTGCCCCGGCGGCTCATGGTGGACGCCAGCCACGGCAACAGCGAGAAGGACCACCGCCGCCAGGCCGTGGTCGCGGACGCGCTGGCCGGCCAGATCGCCTCGGGTGAGCAGGGCATCGTCGGGGTGATGCTGGAGAGCTTCATCGCCGAGGGCAAGCAGGCGCTGGGCGACCCGGCCGGGCTGGTCTACGGGCAGAGCATCACCGACGCGTGCATGGACATCGGCACCACCGCGGACGTCCTCGGCCGGCTGGCGGAGGCGGTCCGGACCCGCCGGGACATGCATGCTGGTAACGCGCGCCGTCCCTGCGTCACCGTGTCCGCCTGACCGCGATCTGGGCTGGCCTGGCATCGGGAGGTCCGGCCAGCCCGTAAACTGAGCGGACATCATCGCGGCGAGCGGGCGAATCGCTCCTTCCTGGCAACGGGAGTTCGGCGCGGGGTCCTGGCCGCAGCGTGGGGGCCGTGGCTGGCGGGACACACCTATAGCGCTGGACGGACCATGCTGACGATGTGTCGGCCCGGGTCTGCCAGGCGGATTCCATCCGGAGGTAGCGAATGGGCCTGGGGCCTGGCGAGCAGCGCCTGCTGGGGCAGATCGAACGGGCGCTCCGCGGTTCGGACCCGAAGCTGGCGGCCAAGCTTGCCACCTGCAACCGGCTGACGTTCCACGAGGCGATGCCGCTGCGCGAACGGCTGCTGCATCCGCCGTCGCGCGTCGTCCGCTTCGCACCCCTGGCCATGGTGGCGTTCGTCATGTTCATGCTCCTGATTTCGGTCACCGTGCTGAGCCGCATCGGGCCGGCCAAGGCCAGTGGCAGCGCCGCGTGCGGGATCGCCTGGGTACAGGGCTGCCAGGCGGCGGGAGCATCCCCGCACGCCGTGCGCGCGGTGGTCAACGTCCGGCGCTGACCGCCGCCGGGGCGCGCTCGCGGCCGCCCAGGCCAGCCTGGCTAGAGTTGCCTCATGGACGCCCGTGCCTACGTCGAGGCCCACGCCAGCGGCTTCTTCGCGGACCTGAAGGAGTGGCTGGCCATCCCGTCGATTTCGGCGGATCCCGAACGCCGCGATGACGTGCGGAAGTCCGCCGGATGGCTCGCCGCCCGGCTCCGCGCGACCGGGTTCCCGGTGACCGAGATATGGGAGACCGGCGATCCCCCGGGGAGCGGGCAGCCCGCCGTCTTCGCCGAGTGGCCCGCCGCCGATCCGGGTGCCCCGGCGGTCCTCGTCTACGGCCATCACGATGTCCAGCCCGTCGACCCGCTGGACGAATGGCGCAGCCCGCCGTTTGCGCCGGCCGAAGAGGGCGGCCGGCTGCTGGGCCGCGGCGCATCGGACGACAAGGGACAGGTGCTGTTTCACGCGCTGGGGGTGAGCGCCAGCCTGGCCGCGTCCGGCCGGGCGGCGCCGCCCGTCACCCTCAAGATGCTGATCGAGGGCGAGGAGGAATCCGGCTCGCCGCACTTCGCCGGCCTGCTGCACCGCGAGCGGGCGCGGCTCGGCTGTGACGTCATCGTGGTGAGCGACACCACCATGTGGTCGGAACAGGTGCCGTCGATGTGCACCGGGATGCGCGGCCTGCTCGACGCCCAGATCGACGTGACCGGGCCGGACCGGGACCTGCATTCGGGCTCGTTCGGCGGGGCGGTACCCAATCCGCTGCACGCGCTCGCGGCGTTGCTGGCCGGATTGCACGACGCGGCGGGCCGGGTGACGCTGCCGCGCTTCTACGACGCCGTGCTCCCGCTCAGTGCCGCGGAACGGGATCTGCTCGCCCGGCTGCCGTTCAGCGAGAAGGCGTGGCTGGCGGAAGCGGGTGACAGCCGGGCCGCCGCCGGCGAGCAGGGCTTCACCACCCTGGAGCGGATCTGGGCCCGCCCGACCGCCGAGATCAACGGGATGTGGGGCGGGCACACCGGGGCAGGCGCCAAGACGATCATCCCGCGCGAGGCGCACGCCAAGCTGTCCTTCCGCCTGGTCGCGGGCCAGGAACCCGCCGACGTGGCCGCCGCGCTGGAGGAGTACGTGGCCCGCCACACGCCGCCCGGGATCGAAGCCGGGGTGACGTTCGGCGGCCCGGGCGTGCGCGCCTCCCACTCGCCGATCGGCTCGCCCGCGGTCCGAGCCGGCCGCCGGGCGATGGAGCGGGCTTTCGGCCGGGAGATCCTGTTCACCCGCGAGGGCGGCAGTGGGCCCGAGGCGGATCTCGCGGAGATCCTGGGCGCGCCGCTCGTGTTCCTGGCGGTCGGCCTCGACTCCGACCGCATCCATGCCCCGAACGAGAAGGTGGAGATGGGCCTCCTGCTCAAAGGCGCGGAGGCCGCCGCGTACCTGTGGGAGGAGCTCGCGTCCGCCGGGCTCATCTCCGGTGCCGGGCCGCGCCCGTGACGGGCCACCGGGAACTCGGCCGGCTCGCGCTCGCCCGAGAGGCCGTCGACCGGGCCACGGAGCACCGGTTCGACCCGGGCTGGCTGGCCGCGGCGTGGGACAGCCCCGCCACCCGCGTCCTGGTGGTCAGCGAGGGCAGGGCGCTGGTGCGGTTCGCGGAGGGCCGCGCCGACCTGGTGTTCGCCGCGCCGGCTGGGGCGCCCCCCGGCGTCCGCTTCCTGCTCGGGGTCGGCCCGGACGGCGTGGTCTACTTCGGCGTCGACGCGCCGCTGGACCAGGTGTCCCCCGACGGGCAGCGCGCGCCGGACGGCAGCAGCGTGCGCCCGGTCTCGCTGCGCCAGGTGGGAGCGCTGCTCGGCGACCGGGACGCCGGGCTGCTCACCCACGCGATCGCCCTCGCGAACTGGCACGATACGCACACGCACTGCCCGGTCTGCGGCACGCCCACCACGGTCAACCCCGGCGGACACTCGACCACATGCCCCCGCGACGGCACCGAGCATTTCCCGCGCACCGATCCCGCGGTTATCATGCTCGTCACCGATCCCGCCGACCGGTGCCTGCTGGCCCATAACAAGGCGTGGCCGGAACGGCGGGTGTCGATCCTGGCGGGATTCGTCGACCCGGGGGAGTCGGCCGAGCACGCCGTCGTGCGCGAGGTCAGCGAGGAAACCGGCATCGCGGTCGGCCGGGTCAGCTATCTCGGCAGCCAGCCGTGGCCGATGCCGAGAAGCCTGATGCTCGGCTTCCACGCGGTCGCCGAGGGCGGCCAGCGCATCCACGTCGACGCCGACGAGATCGGTGACGCGAACTGGTACAGCCGGGAACATCTGCGTGAAAGCTTGGACGCCCGCGAACTGGCGTTGCCGCCACCGGTGTCGATCGCCCGCCAGATCATCGAGTCCTGGTACGGCGCCGAGCTTCCGGACGGCGCGAGCTTCGAGTAGCGGCGCCAATCCCGCGGGGGTAGACGCCACGTACCCCTTTCGAGTAGAACGTCACCGAGGGTCCGGTCACAATGCCCGGGAATCGGGGATGTGATCGATTTCTTGATTAAATCGACCATCTTAGTAGGATAAACACCGTGACCACCTCGGCGTGTTTGGTACGGCGCGGCCACGTGGACTTCGTCCGCGTCGCCAGTGCCCAGTGTCCGTGGCTCCGCTAATCGCAATCCGGACACAGGCCATCCGCTGTCGATGCGAAGGAGTCACATGCCGTCCACGGTGCTCGCCACCGCGCGAGTCATTCAGATACCGCCACCCGACCCCGAAGACCCGCCCGCGAACCCGGGCCGGCAGCCCATGAACCGGCCGGCGGTGCCGGTGGCCGCCCAGGCCAGCGCCCCGGAGTCGGTGCCACCCGGGGGGACGCTGCTGGCGGTCGTCCCAATCCCCGGCACCGACAGTTCCCTGGCGATCGTCGGTTACACCGTCCCCGCGGCCGGCTCGTCCCCGGCGTCGCGGCCACTGGACGGCGGCTTCGTCATCGACCATGCCCGGCGCTGCGTGTGGCTGAACGGGGAAGAGATCCAGCTCACCTACCAGGAGTTCGAGCTGCTCGCCTTCCTGAGCGCCAGCCCGGCCCAGGTCTTCAGCCGCGCCGAGCTGCTCAGCCGGGTGTGGGGCCACGACCCGAAGTCCACCACCCGGACCGTGGACGTGCACATCAGCCGGCTGCGGCGCAAGCTCGGGCCCGTCTACGGCCCCTGCCTCACGACCGAATACCGGGTGGGCTACCGCTTCGATCTCACGCTCAGCAGCGCGGCATAACGAGCCGTGCTTTTCCAGGTAGTCGAGGTACAGCGGCCGGAGCGCCTCCGCGGTCTCGCCCTCGCCCGAGCCCAGCGCGTCGCTGATCAGCGCCGAGAAGCGGTACATATCGGCGCCGGAGCGCCCCGGCTTGCCCTCGATCGCCTCAGCGGCCGGGATCTCGCGGAGCAGTTCCCAGAGGAAACCGACGTCCATGTGATGCAGCGCATGGCGCATGGCGAGATCATGGAGTTCCCGGGAGGACATGGCCTCCAGCTCAGTTCGGGTCGGCACACCGGTCACCCTACCCTCGCCTAGCATGAGCCAGTGCCCCAAGACACCAAGACCTGCGTGTTCTGCGCCATCATCAGTGGCGAGGTCAAGGCGGAGATCATCGACGAGACCAGCCACCTGATCTCGTTTCTCGACCACCGGCCGCTGTTTCGCGGGCATACGCTGCTGGTCCCGAAGCTGCACGTCCGGCTGCTCAGCGATCTCCCGGCCGACCGGGTCGGCGAGTTCTTCCTCGAGGCGCAGCGACTGGAACGAGCGGTGGAGGACGGCCTGGGCGCCGACGGCTCGATGATCCTCGTCAATAACGTCGTCAGCCAGTCCGTGCCCCACCTGCATCTGCACGTCATCCCGCGCAACCGCAAGGATGGCCTGCGTTTCTGGCTGGGCCCGCGTCACCCCTACGACGCCAGTCACCCGGCCAGCGCCTACGCCGACCGGATCAGGGCGGCCCTGCCCCCGGTGTAAACTGCGTCAACCCGGCGAATGAACCTCTCGTCAGTGGGCAGACGGCTGCCATGGAACTGCATACGGAGGGGCCGAGCGAGCACGGCACAGCCCCGGGTAACCATGAGCCGGGCGAGCGGCCGCTCGGGGGGCATGAGCATGTGCACGGCAGGCGGGTCTCCTGGGTACTGGTCGCCGTTCTGGTGGCCGCCTTCATCGCCGGCGGCCTCGCGATCGTGAACAAGCTGTGGTGGCTGTTCTGGGCCTGCGTGGCCGTCGCGGTGCTCTCCGTGCCGGCCGGCAAGGTCATCGGTATCATGAACGACACCGTGTTCATCGGGGACCCAGCCCGGCAGGAAGGCCAGGGAGGCGACGTCGCGGCGGACTACGGCTCGGCCGCCGACCCGGGCGTCAACGTCGGCGCGCGGCCGTCGGCGCCATCGCGGCAGCCCGCGATGGGCCGCTAGCCAGGAGTGCCCGGCTCGCGGCGGGGTAGGGGACTTGTTAACGATCCGGGGCCCGGCCGGGTCCTATGCTGCCCTAGTACGGCCGCCCGGGCGGCCCCATCGTCGAGGAGCATCTATGCCGCCGTGGCCTGGCTCGTTCTATCCCCTCGGGGCTTCGTACGACGGCGCAGGCACGAACTTCGCGCTGTTTTCCGAGGTTGCGGAGTTCGTCGAGCTGTGCCTGTTCGACAGCGACGGCCAGGAGACCCGGATTCGCCTCGGTGAGGTGGACGGCTTCGTGCACCACTGCTACCTGCCCAACATCGTCCCGGGCCAGCAGTACGGTTACCGCGTGCACGGGCCGCACGACCCGGCCCAGGGCCTGCGCTGCAACCCGGCCAAGCTGCTCCTCGATCCGTACGCCAAGGCCGTGACCGGCGACCTGGACTGGGACGAGTCGCTGTTCGGCTACCGCTTCGGCGAGCCGGACGAGCGCAACGACGCGGACTCCGCCGCGCATATGTGCAAGGGCGTCGTGGTCAACCCGTTCTTCGACTGGGCCAACGACCGGCCGCCGCGCACCCCATACAACGAGACCGTCATCTACGAGGCGCACGTCAAGGGGCTGACCGTCTGCCACCCCGGCGTGCCGGAGGACCTGCGCGGCACCTACGCGGGCATCGCGCACCCCGCGATCATCGAGCACCTGACCGGCCTGGGCGTCAACGCCATCGAGCTGATGCCGGTGCACCAGTTCCTCACCGACAAGGTCCTGGAAGACCGTGGCCTGCATAACTACTGGGGCTACAACACGATCGGCTTCCTCGCCCCGCACGCCGCGTACTCCGCCTCCGGTAACGGCAACCAGGTGCAGGAGTTCAAGGCCATGGTGCGTGCGCTGCACGAGGCCGACATCGAGGTGATCCTCGACGTGGTCTACAACCACACGGCCGAGGGCAACCACCTGGGCCCCACGCTGTCCTTCCGTGGCATTGACAACGCCGCGTACTACCGGCTGGTGGACGACGATCCGCGGTACTACATGGACTACACCGGCACCGGCAACTCGCTGAACGTGCGCCACCCGCATTCGCTCCAGCTGATCATGGACTCGCTGCGCTACTGGGCGACCGAGATGCGGGTCGACGGCTTCCGTTTCGACCTCGCCGCGACGCTGGCACGGGAGTTCTACGACGTGGACCGGCTGGCGGCGTTCTTCGACGTCGTGCAGCAGGACCCGGTGATCAGCCAGTCGAAGCTCATCGCCGAGCCCTGGGACGTCGGCCCCGGCGGTTACCAGGTCGGGCAGTTCCCGCCGTTGTGGACCGAGTGGAACGGCAAGTACCGGGACACGGTCCGCGACTTCTGGCGGGGCGAGCCCGCCACCCTCGGCGAGTTCGCGTCTCGCATCACCGGCTCCTCCGACCTGTACCAGCACGACGGCCGGCGGCCCTACGCGTCGATCAACTTCGTCACCGCGCACGACGGCTTCACCCTGTATGACCTGGTTTCCTACAACGACAAGCGCAACGAGGCCAACGGCGAGGGGAACCGGGACGGCGCGGAGGACAACCGGTCGTGGAACTGCGGCGCCGAAGGTGACACCGACGACCCGGCCGTGCTCGATCTGCGCCATCGCCAGCAGCGGAACCTGATGGGCACGCTGCTGCTGTCCCAGGGGGTCCCGATGATCCTGCACGGCGACGAGATCGGCCGCACCCAGCACGGCAACAACAACACCTACTGCCAGGACAACGAACTGTCCTGGGTGGACTGGTCACTGGCCGAGCCGAACGCCGAGCTGGCCGCGTTCACCGCGGCCCTGTCCGACTTCCGCCGCATGCACCCGGTGTTCCGGCGGCGGCGGTTCTTCTCCGGCGGTCCCGGCCGGCACGACGACGAACTCGGGGACATCGCCTGGTTCGGGGTCAGCGGGACGGAGATGGGCGACGCGGACTGGGACGCCGGCCTCGCCCGCTGCATGATGGTCTTCCTGAACGGACAGGCCATCCCCGATGTCGACTCGCGCGGGGAGCGGGTCACCGACAGCTCGTTCCTGATGTGCTTCAACGCCGCCCCCGAGGACGTCGACATGGTGCTGCCCAGTAGCGAGTACGGCCAGAAATGGGCGGTCGTGCTCGACACCGCGACCGGCGAGGTGCCCGCCGGATCGGGCCCGCTCGGGACGCTGGGCGGGCTGGCCACCCCGGTCGGCACGGTGACGGCCGGCACCGGCTTCGACGTACTGGAGGGGGCCAGGACCGTGGAAGCCAAGGCCACGCTGAAGGTAACCGGCCGTTCCCTGGTCGTGCTCCAGCGCAGCGAGACGGCCGAGTGACGCCCCCGGCCTCCACCTACCGGCTGCAGCTCGGGCCGAACCTCGACTTCTCCGGTGCCGCGGAGCTCGTCACGTACCTGCGTGATCTTGGCGCCGGCGCGATGTACTCCTCGCCGGTGCTGGCCGCTACGCCCGGGTCCGCGCACGGCTACGACGTGGTGGACCCCACCAAGGCCAGCCCGGCGCTGGGTGGCGGCGCCGGCTTCGTGGACCTGGCGGCCCGGCTCGGCAACGCCGGCCTTGGCCTGGTCGTCGACATCGTGCCGAACCACATGGGCATCGCGGTCCCCGCGGCCAACCCGGCGTGGTGGGACGTGCTCCGGCTGGGCCGCGACTCACCGTACGCCCGGTTCTTCGACATCGAATGGGACCGGGCGCCGATCATGGTGCCGGTCCTGGCGGACGATGCGGCGGTCCGCGACCTGACCATCGCCGACGGCCAGCTCGCCTACCACGACCTGCGGTTCCCTATCGCTCCCGGCACGGGTGACGGCACACCGCAGCAGGTGCACGAGCGGCAGCACTACCGGCTCACGGACTGGCGCCGCGCGAACAGCGAGCTGAACTACCGCCGGTTCTTCGACATCACCACGCTCGCGGCGGTCCGCGTCGAGGACCCGGAGGTCTTCGCCGCGACGCACGCCACCGTGCTCGGCTGGGTGGCGGAGGGCCAGGTCACCGGGCTGCGCGTAGACCACCCCGACGGCCTGGCCGACCCGGGGGCCTACCTGCGGCGGCTGGCGGCCGCCGCGCCCTCGGCGTGGCTGGTGGCGGAGAAGATCCTCGGCCCGGACGAGACGCTGCCGGCCCGCTGGCCGGTGGACGGCACCGTCGGCTATGATGCCCTCCGGCTGGTCTGCGGGCTGTTCGTCGACGGCGCGGGGGAGGCGGCGGTCACCGCGTTCGCCACCGCGGAGTACGGCCCGCAGAATCTGCGCGAGATGGAGTACTCGGCCAAGCGCTGGGTGGCTCAGCACCTGCTGCGCGCCGAAGCCCGCCGGATCACCAGGGTCGCGGCGCGGGTGATCCGCGACGAGCGGATTGATCCCGAACGCGCCGAGGCGGCGGTCATCGAACTGCTCGCCAGCTTTGCCGTGTACCGCTCGTACCTTGCCGACGGCGAGCCGGATGCCCTGCGGGAAGCGGCCGCGACGGCGGTGCGGCGCCAGCCGGACCTGGCCGGGGTGATCGCGGCGATGGTCCGGCAGATGACCGGCGACCCGGACGGGGAGCTGGCCGAGCGGGTCCAGCAGACCGCCGCGATGGTGATGGCCAAGGGCGTCGAGGACACCGCCTTCTATTGTTACAACCGGTTCGTCGCGCTGAACGAGGTCGGCGGCGACCCCGGGCGGTTCGGTGTGTCACCGGAGGAGTTCCACCGCCGGGCTGGGCAGGCGGCGGGGGAGTACCCGCACTCGATGACCGCGCTGTCCACGCACGACACCAAGCGGTCGGAGGACGTGCGGGCCCGGCTGGCCGTGCTGGCCGAGCTGCCCGGCGAGTTCGCCGCCGCGGTGCGCCGGTGGTCGGACCGGGCCCGGCTGCCCGAGCCGACGCTGAACCTGCTGGCCTGGCAGTCGCTGGTCGGCGCGTGGCCGATCACCACGGAACGGCTGGCCGGGTACCTGGAGAAGGCGTCCAGGGAAGCCAAGATCGCCACGAGCTGGACGGAGCCGAATGCGGCGTTCGACGCGGCCGTGGCCGCCTGGCCCGGGGCGGTGCTGGCCGACGCCGG
>Ga0335081_10021045_pt1 | contig 10555 bp, 8 predicted proteins | sample Lox_Sample_35_FD_206713 | JGI IMG/M metagenome (GOLD analysis project Ga0335081, IMG submission 206713) | Soil microbial communities from Loxahatchee National Wildlife Refuge, Florida, United States - Lox_Sample_3.5 | ecosystem: Environmental > Terrestrial > Soil > Wetlands | place: USA: Florida... | reverse complement strand
TCGACTCCCCTGAAGGGCCCACGAAGACTACGTGGTTGATAGGCTGGGTGTGTACGGCCAGTAATGGCTTCAGCTAACCAGTACTAATTGCCCGTGAGGCTTGACCATATAACTTCAAGCAGTTTGATGGCTTGAAGCGATGCTGCGATGGGGCGATCCATCGCGAACGCGACAGGCGTCGAAGCAGAAAACTTGCACCGGATTGGAGAACGGTGAGCCGGGACCGACGAGGTCCCGGCGCATCGGTCTCAAACAGCTTGCCTGGCGGCAATAGCGAGCGGGAACCACCCGATCCCATTCCGAACTCGGAAGTGAAAACGCTCTGCGCCGATGGTAGTGTGGCCGCAAGCCATGCCAGAGTAGGTCACTGCCAGGCTCTTGATCAGCGAAGCCCCCGTCGGGAAACCGGCGGGGGCTTTTGCTTTGTGCGCCCGTGGCGCACTCTCTTGGAGGTGAAAGCAAGGAGTCGCAGGCGTGATCCCGAGTCCTGTAGTCGACATCAAGGCATTCGTGCCGGCCAAAGACCTCGAACGATCCAAGCAGTTCTACGCCGATCTCGGTTTTACCGTCAACTGGAGCGGCCCGGACATTGCGGAGCTGCAGATCGGCTCCTGCCGCTTCCTGCTGCAGCTGTTCTTTGTGGAGCAGCACGCAGGCAATTTCATGATGAGTCTAAACGTCGAAGACGTCGATGCCTGGTGGCAGTACATCGAGCGCCAGGAGCTGGCGAAGAAGTATCCTGGAATCATTTGCCGGGCGCCGCAAATGCAGCCCTGGGGAATTCGGGTGCTCTACCTGAGCGACCCTACTGGCGTTCTCTGGCACATCACAGATGGCCGTAGGTCGTAGCCATCGTGGCTAATCGATCGCTGATGTGTACCCGTCGCGGATTGCTCGGCGCCGCGGGCGCAGGAGTGGTGACGGCGCTCGCCTCATCGAGACTCCTGGCGCAGGCTGCGGCGTCCGCGCGCGATGCCGACGCAGTCGTTCTGAATGCGAAGGTCCACACCGTCGATCCGCGCCTCCCCCAAGCCGAGGCATTCGCGATCCGCTCCGGCCGTTTCATCGCCGTTGGCAGCAACGAAGATATCCGCGCCCTGATCGGCAACGGCACCGAGACCTTCGATGCTGCCCGCGCGAGCGTCGTCCCCGGATTCATCGACGCCCATAACCATGCCGTGGGGTATGACCTCCTCTACGAGGTGTCCGTCGGCAATCCATTCGAAGTGGAGTTCGTCACCATCGCGAGCATCGTCGACAAGCTTGCGGCACGGGCCCGCGAGACTCAGCCGGGCTACTGGGTGGAAGGCTTCTTCTACGACGATACGAAAGTAAAGGATCAGCGCGCCATCAACGTGCACGACCTGGACAAGGTGTCCCGCGAGCATCCGGTCGCGGTGCACCACCGCGGCGGCCACACGAGCTATTACAACAGCAAGGCGTTCGAGCTTGCGCACATCACGCGCGACACGCCGAATCCGCCGGGCGGAACGATCGATCGCGGCGAGCACGGCGACCCGAACGGGCGCGTGACCGATCGCGCGCTCGCGCTGCTCGAGAACGTGGGGCGGCGCCCGACCTTCACCGCCGCGCAGGCCGCGGAGCGCGCCAAGGCAGCGCAGGCGCACATCTCCAGGCAATTCGTCCGCTACGGGCTCACCAGCGTGCATCACGAGCAGACCGAATCCACCGCGCTCGCCGCCCTCGAGAGCGTGCGGGAGGAGGGGGCGCTGCTGCACCGCGTGTATTTCGCGGTGAGCGGCCCGCTCCTCGAGTCGATGATCGCCAACGGCATCCGCACGGGCTTTGGCGATGAGTGGCTGCGCTTCGGCACGACCTTCGAGCATCTTGTCGACGGCTCCTTCTCCGAGCGCACGATGGCGCTCAGCATTCCCTACCCCGGGTCCAAGTCGGGCTACCGCGGCAACCTGACGGAATCGCAGGACGAGCTCAACGCATGGATCGAGCGGGTTCATCGCGCAGGCATCCAGGTCAACTGCCACGCGAACGGCGACGTCGCGATCGCGCAGGTTCTGACCGCTCTGGAGCAGGCGCAGCACCGCTATCCTCTCACGGACAGCCGCCCCAAGATCACCCACTGCACGCTGATCAATGATGATCTGCTGCGCCGGATCAAGGCGGTCGGCGCGGTGCCCGCACCGTTCAGCTCGTACGCCTACTACAACAGCGACAAGTTCCATTTCTACGGCGAGGAGCTGATGCGGCGCTGCATGGCGTACCGCTCCTTCATCGATGCGGGGATCCGAGCGGCCGCAGGCTCGGACTTTCCACCCGGGCCGTTCGCGCCGCTCATGGGAATTCAGGGAATGGTCACGCGAACCGGCTGGAACGGCGAGACCTGGGGCGCGGAGCAGCGCATCACGCCCGCGGAAGCGCTGCAGATCTATACGCTGAACGGCGCCTACGCCTCACACGAGGAGCGGATCAAGGGATCGATCACGCCGGGCAAGCTCGCCGACTACGTGGTGCTTTCTGACGATCCTCACGCCGTCGTCCCGGACCGGATCAAGGACATCCGAGTCGTGCGCACGGCAACCGGCGGCCGGACGGTATATCAAGCCTAGTTACTTGGGTGCGGAGGATTGTTGGTCCGCAGGAACTCCACCGACGCCTGTAGCATCTGCAGTCGCGTCTCGCTCCTCGACAGCCAGTGATCCTCGTGCCTGAGTGGCACGAGCTCGACGACCTTCCTGGCGCGCTTCATCGCATCGTACATCTCGCTGCTCTGCTCGAACGGAACCACGGTGTCATCGCGGCCGTGAATCAGCATGACCGGCACGGTGATCGCATCGACGTGCTTGATCGGTGAGATCGCATCCAGCGCAGGATCACTGGGCCCGCTCGCGCCCATGAACCGGTTCCAGTAGCGCTCAGACGTGCGCTCGCCGTAGGGGTGCTGCCCGCTCTCCCAGCGCAGCATGCGTTTCAGGTCGGACAGTCCCGCGATCGAGACCGCACAGCGGTACACACCGGGATCGAGCGTCACGCCGGCGAGCGCCGCATAGCCGCCGTAGCTTGCGCCGACGATGCACACCCGTGCGGGGTCGATGACTCCCTCCTTGGCAAGGTAGCGCACGCCATCCGACAGATCCGTCTGCATCTTGCGGCCCCATTGGCCGAACCCGGCCTCGAGGTGGCGGGTACCCAAGTCCGAGCCGCGGTAGTTCGGCCGCAGCACGGCGTAGCCCTGATCCGCCAGCGCCTGCGTCCACCAGTCGAAATCCGCCGTATCGCGGACCGCTGGACCCCCGTGGGGCAGGACGATCAGCGGCAGATTCTTTGGCGTTGTGCCCGCAGGCAGCGTCAGATACGCCGGTATCGTGAAGCCGTCCCCCGCCGTGTACGTGATCCGGCGAGTCTCCAGCGGCTTGATCCCCTCGTACACCGAACCGATCAGCTTCGCCTGGCCGGTACCCAGATCCACGACCGCGTACGCAAATCCGTGAGCGGCCCCGTCAACTCGGATGACGAACTTGTTGAAGTCGCTGGATGCCGACTCAAACTGCACGTGCTCGCCGGGGAAGGCGTGAAGGATGGCGTCCCAGCGCTGCTGCACCTTCGGGTCGAAGAAGACGTATTGAGCATAGTCTTCCACGCGGGCTCCGCCGATCATGCGGTGCGAGGTCGCATCTTCGATCGGGAATTCCAGGCTCGCGTGCTCTGCGAGGGATGGCCCAAGCGTCCCGTCGCGCAGCGAGAGAAGCTTCCAGACCCGGATGCCGTCCTCGACTTCACCGATCAGGAGCGTGTCCGTCTGCGGTCCAAATCCGAGTACGCTCGGAACGTCGATGGGCGCATGCACAGAGGTCACCTCGCTCATGCTGCCGTCGCGGTGCAGCTTCAGGGACCAGCGCTGCTCGCGTTCGAAGTAATCCTCCTCCGCGGCGATCTCTCCATCCGCGCCGACCAGCCAGCCCTCGGTCGATTCGGAGCCCTGCCGCACCATCCGTTGACCGCTGGTCGCCAGATCGAAGCGAAACAGCGCAGGCAACGTCCGGTCCGTGACGTAGAACCCCTGGACGAAGAGCACGGTGTGGCCCCCAACGTTTCGCACCATGGGCTCGTCGGCGATCACGTTCATGAACTCTTCGCTACTGGCCCTGCCTGAGTGGTTGAGGTTCGGTATCTGCTGCAGCTTGTGCGTCTCCACATCGAGGACCTGCAGCATGAACCACTCGTGATCCAGGCCGACGAACCCCCACGGCAGCGTCGTCACGCTCGTGGTGATCATCAGATGGGTGTCATCGGCCCACGCGATGGCGCGCAGCTTCTGCTCCGAGACCCGCACCCCGTATCCGGCGTTGAAATCGCTGAATTTCTTGATACCAATGACGCGCGTGTTCCCGTCGGTCGTAACGTAGGCAATGCGTGAGCCGTCCGGAGAGAGGGCGACCTCCTCGAGGCTCGGCAGGCGGCCGTACGCTTCCAGTGGAGCGCACCGCGCGGGCTCGCCTGCCAGGAGCTCACCGCAGGCGAGGAGCGCAACAAGTCGAGTGGCTGCTGACGCCGTCGGCGCTCTCACCTTGGCCTCCCTGCATGAGGGGTTATCAGTCCGGAGGATTGTGGGCGCGCAGGAACTGCACGGACGCCTGCAGCATCTGCAGACGCGTGTCGCTGTGCGAGAGCCAGTGGTCCTCGTGTTTCAGCTGCACCAGCTGGACGTCCTTGCCGGCGTGCTTCATCGCGTCGTACATCAGTTGGCTCTGCTCGAAGGGAACCACGCTGTCATCCCTGCCGTGAATCAGCAGCACCGGCACCGTGATCCTGTCGATGTGCTTGAGCGGCGAGATCGCATCGAGCACCGGATCGCTGCGCCCGTTGACGCCCATGAATCGGTCCAGGTAGCGCTGCGTCATGCCCCAACCTTTGTCGGACAGCATGCGCCTCAGGTCAGACAGACCGGCGTCCGAGATCGCGCAGCGATATACACCTGGGTCGAGCGTCACCCCGGCGAGAGCCGCATAGCCGCCGTAGCTACCTCCCATGATGCACACCCGGGCCGGGTCGATGATCCCTTGCTTTGCAAGATAGCGCACGCCGTCCGACAGATCCGTCTGCATCTTCCGCCCCCACTCGCCGAAGCCGGCTTCCAGATGCTTGCGGCTCACGGTTGAGCCACGGAAGTTCGGCTGCAACACCGCATAGCCCTGGTCGGCGATCGCCTGCGACCACCAATCGAATTCCGCGGTATCGCGCGCCTCCGGCCCACCGTGCGGCAATACGACGAGGGGGAGGCCCTTCTCTGCCCGTCCGGCCGGCAGTGTCAGATAGGCGGGCACCATGAAGCCGTCCTGAGCGGCGTAGGTGATCCGGCGAACCTCAAGCGGGTGCGTGATTCCGTCGTACGCCGGGCCGAGCAGCTTTGCATGTCCGGTGCCCAGATCGATGATGTAGTACGCGTAGCCGTGCCTTGCGCCCTGAACGAGCACCACGACTTTCGTGAGCCCGTCCGTGGCGGAAAGGAGCCGCACCTGCTCCCCGGAGAAGGCGTTCAGGATCCCATCCCACTTGCTCTGGATCGCCGGATCGAAGAAGACATAGTGCGGTTCGTCATCCACATAGACGCCGCCGATCATCCGGTGCGCCTTGTTGCTTTCGATCGGGGATTGAAGTGCCTTCCCTTCCGCCATCGGCGGACCCACCTTGCCGTCGCGCAGTGAGAGCAGCCTCCAGACGTTGGCGCCATCCTCGACCTGCTCGATCACGAGCGTGTCCGGCTCCGGCCCGAACCCCAGCAGCGAGGGCGTGTCGATTCCCGAGTGACCGGTGGCCACCTCGGTCATGGTGTCATTGCCATTCAGCCGCGCGAGCACGCTCCAGCGCTGCTGCTGAAACTCGAAGTAGTCTTCCTCCGCCACCACCTCGCCGTTCGCGCCGATGACCCAGCCGCCGGTGGACTCCGTACCCTGTTTGAGCAGCGTCTGCACACCGGTGTTGAGATCCAGGCGAAACAGTGCCGGCATGAGCATCAGGTCCACGCCGCGGATGAAGAGCACCGTATGGTCGCCGAGGGTCCTGACCGTCGGATTGCCGGAAATGGCATTCAGCCAATGCACGCCATTGCTCGCACCAACCTGATTCGTGTTGGGAACAATCGTCGCCTTCTTCGCCGGAACATCCAGAACCTGCAACTGCGACAGTTCAGCGGTTTTCGCGAAGAACACGAAACCCCCGCCGCCGATGGGTATTGTGCTGCGGTAGGTCGCGCTCATCCTCATCATCAGATGGGTATTGTCGGCCCACCCGATGCCGCGCAGCTTCTGGTCCCCGACACGCAGCCGGAACACCGACTTCGGGTCGGCGAGAGGACCCACCACGATGACGCGATCATCGCCCGCGGTCGTCACGAACGCGATCTGCGATCCGTCCGGAGACAGAGCGACGTCCTCGATCTGCGGCAAGTGGCCGTACACCTCGAGCGGCACGGAGCGCGCGGGACCCGCCCTCAGCAAGCCAAGCAATGCGATTGCGACGAACGGCCAACCGCGCACCTTGGAACCCTCGGCGGGTCCGTGATTGGATCGCACCATTGTTCCTCCCCCTCAACCTGCTTTGTTCTTGTCACCCGCCTCGTGCTGCGCCTTGATCTGCTCGGCAGTCTCGCGGGCCATCTGCTGTATCGTCGGCATGAGGGCCATCGTGCGCTGCTGCATGACGGCCATGGTGTTCTGGAGCACGAGCGGCAGCTTCTGCACCACGGCATGCCCGGCCGGGCTGCTGTAGAAGCCGATCATGCTGTTGATCTCGGTCTGGCTGAAGGTGTCGCCGTAGACCTTGAGGTAGATGGGCTCCATGACCGTCCAGCTGAGCTCCTGCTGCAGCAGCCCCTGCAGCTTGCCCCGCATCGCATCGAGAATCTGCGTCTGCTCGGCGTTCAGAATCTGCCCCTGCAGCTGCTTCTGCATTGCGGCGGACATCGCTGCGTCGAGCTGGGCGGGGATGCCGTCGACGAGCTTGCGCGCCTCCATGACCTCGAGCAGCCGCCGCAGCGATGCATCACTCGGCCTGGCGGGCGTCGACGCGGCCTGCGGCGTGCCTTGGGCGTGAACGGGCACTGTGACCAAAGGCGGTACTGTGACGAGCACAGCCGCTGCCACCGCTACGAGTGATTTCACGGGACCCCCCTGTGGTTGATCGCACTCCGCCGGCGTCAGTGCGCGGCGGGAACGCTGCTTTCCCTGGCCACCAGATATTTTACGAGCTCGATCGTCTGCGACAGGCCGCCGGCGGAGCGAACGTTCAAGCGGTACTTGCCGTTCACGATGATAGTCGGTGTCGAATCGGCCTGATAGACCCGGATTAGATCATCCGCGTGTTTCATTTTGACGGCCACGCCGAAGGACTTCGCCGTTGAGATGAACTTGTCCCGGTCCACTCCGGCGACGCGCTTGTAGAAGTCGGCGACGTTCTCGATGCTCGGCAGCGGGTCCTTGATGCGCTTGCCGCTCGCATCCAGGATGGACAGCTCCCCGTCCTTGCCCCAGATCGCATCGAACATCGCATCGTGCGTACGTTCGGCGACACCCAGCGCCAGTGCGGTGAAGTACGCCTGTTGAAAGACGGGCCAATCCTCGCCGGGGTTGTAAGAGGCCGGCAGATAGTCGAATACGACGTTGGGCGGCATGCTGGCCTTCAGCTTGTCTGCCGTGGGGAAGAACTGATAGCAGGCGGGGCAGCCGTACGAGAAGACCTCCGTCACCTCGACCTTGCCCGGTGGCACGTTCGCGCGCTGCGGCGGAATGACGGCAAAGTAATGGGTGCCCTCGACCCACGGCTCCGCCGCCCGGGCGACACCGAGGATGCACGACCCGGTCAGCAGCACGGGCAGCAGCCAAGTGTTTCGAATTGCGAAAAAAATCTGTCGCATGATGTGCCTACTTCCTCGCTCCAGCCTCGACCTTGGAATTCCTAACTGTATTACGAGGCGGCACAGCGGGCCACTGTCGGCTTATTTTCAATCGCCCACGGTGAGACCCAGCTCGCGGGCGACCAGCATGAGCTGCAGGGCATTGGTGGCGCCGAGCTTCTGCCGGATCGAGGTCTGATGGTTCGCGACGGTCTTGGCGCTGACACCGAGACGCTGGGCGGCCTCCGCCACATCGCAGCCTTGCGTGAGCAGCCGCAGTACCTCGAGCTCGCGAGCGGACAGGGACTGCGCCAGCTCGAGCGCGGGGGAGGCGCGCGCCGCGAGTGTGCGCTCGATGTCCGGACTCAGATAGCGGCGGCCAGCAACCACGGCGCGCACGGCCTCGACCAGCCGCTCCGGGGCGCTCGCCTTGCTCAGGTAGCCGCTGGCGCCGGCCTCGAGCGCGCGCTGCGCGTAGATCCCGTCCTGATACATGCTGAATATCAGCACGCGGGCATCGGGCCGACGCGCCAGGATGCGGCGCAGCGTCTCGATGCCGCTCACGCCGGGCAGGGCGATGTCGAGCACCGTCACGTCCGGCTGCAGCTCACTCTCGCGGCGCAGTGCCTCGGCCGATGAGGCCGCCTCGCCGACCACGCGCACACTCGCATCCTGCTCGAGCAGCCGACGGTACCCCTCGCGAACGACGGCATGATCGTCCACGAGCAGTACGGTTACCGGCCGCCGCGGCAGTACATCTGTCATGGTGGGCTCGCAGTTCTCATGGGGTGTCCACAGGCAGCCGCGCCGCCAGCGTGAAGCCTTCACCCGGCGCGCTGGCGATCGCCAGGGAGCCACCGAGCGCCTCGACGCGTTCGCGCATTCCGACCAGGCCGAGCCCGCGGCGTTGCTGCGCGACATCGACGCCGCAGCCGTCATCGGCGATCCGCACTGCCACCTCCTCGCTCCCGGCTACGGTCGCGGCGACCCGCTCAATGCGGACTTCGACGTGCCTTGCCCTCGCGTGACGGGCCACGTTGGTCAGCGACTCCTGCACCAGCCGATAGAGCGCAAGCCGGTGCCGCTCGTCGAGCCCGTCGAGACCGTCACCGAGGTTGAGCGCGATGGCAAGCGTGGGCATCCGCCCACGCCAGTTCTCGATGCAATGCTCGAGTGCCGCGCGCAGACCGAGCTCGTCGAGCCCGGCCGGACGCAGCTGCCGGATCAGACCGAGAACCGCATTTTCCACGCGTGCGATGTTGTCGATCATCGCGAGTGCGGATGCGTCTGCTGGATCGTGAGCGGGCAGCCGCGTGCGCAGCGCCACGGCGTCGATCTTGATGGCGTTGAGATACTGGCCGAGCTCATCGTGAAGATCGCGCGCCAGGGCGCGGTGCTCGGATTCCTGGGTGTCCACGTACTGCCGCGCGAGGCGGCGGTTGGTGTCGAGCGCCTCGGACAGACGCGCCTCGGCCATGCGCCGCAGGGCCAGCTCGCGCCGGGCCTCGGCATAGCGCCGCGCCGAGAACCAGCACAGGCCCACGGCAACGACCAGCAGGATGCCGGGCAGCTCATCGAGCTGGAAGCGCTCCTCGGGTCGGGTCCAGCTGAGCACGACCTCGCTCAAGTTCAACCTCACGCACAGCATCGCGGCAGCCGCCGACACGACGACGACCACAACGATGTCGCGCCATGCTTTGCGCGAGCGGCCCGGATTCGCCGCGGCAGGCGCGGCGCTGCCTGGGGTATTCATAGCCGTAGCTATAGCGAATTCCAGGCGCCGCGGCCAGCGGGCCGCGCTTGCGAGGCCTGCGGGGGGCGCGCGCGCCTCCCGCCATGCGCGCCGGTGTCTAGGGGCGCGCCTCGAGCACGATGTTGAACGGGGTCTCGGTGGCACGGCGCAGCCGCGTGAAGCCTGCCCGTTCCACCACCACCTCGCGCAGCCGGCGCTCGCCGGCCTGAGCGCCCAATGCGGGACCGCGTCGCGCGAGCGACACGGGTACGCACACCAGTGTCGAGGCTCCGTAGTAGACCCGACCTACCGGATTGAGATTGTCCTCCACACGATCGCCAGCGAAGGGCTCGACGATCATGCAGTGGCCGTCCGGTTTCAGCGCCTGCCGGGCGTGGCGTGCCGCCCCCACCGGATCGGCCATGTCGTGCAGGCAGTCGAAGAAGGCGACGAGATCCAGATCGCGCTCCCCGTACGACACCGCATCCGCCACCTCGAAGCGCGCGTTGCGCACGCCGGCCTCGGCGGCACGGCGGCGGGCGGTCTCGATCGAGCCGTCGTGGTAGTCGATGCCGATGAACTCCGAGCGCGGGAATGCGCGGGCCATCAGAATAGTGCTCGCGCCGTGTCCGCAGCCCACGTCCGCCGCGCGGGCGCCGCGCGCGAGCTTGTCGGTCACCCCCTCGAGCGCGGGCAGCCACGAGGCGAGCAGATTGGCGTTGTAGCCGGCACGGAAGAACCGCTCGGTGCCATGGAACAGGCAGGGATGGTGCTCGCCCCATTCCATACCCTTGCCGCTCCTCATGTTCTGCAGGGCGCGGTCCCGGATATGAAACAGGTCCTGGACGATCGCGTAGGCACCCGGCAGGTCGACCGGGCCGTTGGGATCGGCGAGACACAGGGCCTGCTCCGGATCCAGCGAGTACTTGCCGCTCGCCGCGTCGTAGTGCGCATAC
>Ga0335081_10021044_pt1 | contig 10555 bp, 8 predicted proteins | sample Lox_Sample_35_FD_206713 | JGI IMG/M metagenome (GOLD analysis project Ga0335081, IMG submission 206713) | Soil microbial communities from Loxahatchee National Wildlife Refuge, Florida, United States - Lox_Sample_3.5 | ecosystem: Environmental > Terrestrial > Soil > Wetlands | place: USA: Florida... | reverse complement strand
CGGTCGTGGCGTCCGGGATGGTTTCGGCGACAGGAAGCTTGTATTCGTCCCCGGCTTGGCCGAAGTCCTCGTGCGTCGTCGGCGCCTGCTTCGTTATGACCAGTTGGGGATTCAGCCAACCATGGACGGTGTGTTGTCCGTGGGCCCAGAGTGCTCGCATTTGTGGATGCCAGGGAGCCTGGGGGGCAGCGGCGATCGCGATACTTGCCAGAAGGAACGCGGCGAAGATTGCTCTCTTGCCTAAGCGGAAACGTCGAGGGGATCCTTCAGATTCGGGTTGCTCGCCTTCGATGTAAGCGAAGAGGGCGGCTTCTTTTTTCGTTTCTTCGCGCGAGGCATCTTTCTCATGCGAAGCATCGTTCGCAGAATTGGACGAACTCGCCGAATGCGAAGGAGTCTGGTCGTAACCAAGCAAGTCGGGCTTATCGGATGCGGGGGCGCGCGCGGGTTGGGCTGCGGCCGCTTGTCTCGATACGCCGCGGGCCTTCAGGTACCACTCCAGACCTCGCGTTTCGCCATCGGCGGAAGGCAACGGCGGCGCAGGAGCAGGCTTCTCCTGGACAACAGAGGCGGCAACGGGCTCCAAATCTTTGAGCGGATTCACCGGCTCAGCGGATGGTTGATCGAGCGCCGGGCGGACGTCGCCTTCCGTTTCAAATGATGTTCCCGGAGTTAGCGGAGCAGACTGCAGAAACTCGCCGGCACGCAGAGTGTGCTCCCCAGCCTGTTCTCTCGAAGGCATCGACGGCGAGGATGAAGCGGGTGCGGGAGAGTTCGTTAGCACAGGAGCTGGCGCCTGGCGGGCCTGGATCAGGTCGCGGGCGGTCTTAAGCGTGTCCTTGACCTGGCCCGGAATGAAGGGACGGCGCAGAATGGAATTCGCGCCGGCCTGCAAAGCTCTGGGAAGGCTCGCGTCGTCGCTGACAATGGCAAGATTGATTGGGCGTTCAGATGCTTTGCGGTCGCGAGCAGCAGCGAGCAGAAGTCCGGCTTCCGGCTGCTGATCCCAATCGATGATCACCATTTGGAACGGCTGCTTCGCGATCTTGTCGACCGCTGCAACCGCCTCAGGACAGGACTCCGCCTGCACGTCGAGCTCGGCCAGAACCTGACGAATGGCGTCCGCACTTGCACTGTCTGAGGAAAACAGAAAACACTGAATCCCCATGATTCCAGACTAGGGGCAGCGAGTAACCCCAGCAAGTTACCGTGGTTAACGCAATCGTTTCCTGGTGTGATCGGCAGTACATGTACCACTGCGCGCACTGGGCTAAAATGCAGGGTCACTGATAACCCTTGTCGTTTCGCGACTCGCGCTATGGCCCTGCAAGAACAGAATTACTGGCTCACGACGACGGAATTTCCGACTCCGGATCCGTCGCGGCCGCTGCCGGATGTTATTGACGTCGCAGTCATTGGAGCGGGATTTACCGGTCTTTCGGCGGCGCGAACCCTGGCCAGGCGGGGCGCCCGGGTGGCGGTGCTCGAATCGCAGACAATCGGCTGGGGCGCCAGCTCGCGCAATGGGGGCATGGTCCTGACCGGGATGAAGCTGGGCGTGAACAAGCTGATTTCGATGTATGGACGCGAGATGACGCGGCGCATGTACGCGGCTTCCCTCGCCTCGATGGACTGCGTCGAGCTGATCGTTCAGGAGGAACAGATCGATTGCGATTTCTCCCGCTGCGGGCATCTTGAAGTTGCCTGCAAGCAGAAGCACTTCGATGACTACCAGCGGCAGGTCGAGGTGATTGAGGTTGAGTTCAATCACAAGCTAAGCGTTGTGCCCCGGGCACAGCTGACCTTTGAGATTGGTTCGACGATTTACTACGGAGGCATGGTGGATGAAGTGAGTGCGGGATGCAATCCGGCGCGGTATGTTGCAGGGCTAGCGCACAGTGCGATCAAGGCGGGCGCCGAGATCTTTGAACACGCTCGTGTGGACACGATCGAGCGCGATTCGCGCCAAGGAGAGATCGGCTGGAAGCTGACTACTTCCCGCGGCGCGGTGTGGGCGCACGAAGTTTTCGTTGGAACCAGCGGTTATACGAGTGCGACAACTCCCGTGCTGCAGAAAAGAATCATTCCGATTGGATCCTTCATCATTACGACGGAGATGTTGCCGGCTGCGTTGGCGAAAGAGCTGAGTCCACGCAACCGGATGGTCTACGATTCGAAAAATTATCTTTACTACTACCGGCTGACGCCTGACGGGCGCATGCTCTTCGGTGGCCGCGCGGCATTCTTTCCCGAGAACGATCAGACCATTCGGCGCAGCGCCGAGATTTTGCGGCGGGGAATGATCCGCGTGTATCCGCAGCTCAGGGATGCGCGGATTGAATACGTTTGGGGAGGCACGCTGGATTTTGCCTTTGACATCATGCCGCACGCGGGCCAGATCGACGGGATGTATTACGCCGTTGGCTATGCGGGACATGGCGTTGCGATGGCGACGTATCAGGGACAGAAGATTGCCGAACTGATGGCGGGCGACAAGCCGGAGAATCCATTCGCAGAGATTTCCTTTCCGGGCGCGCCGCTCGGGCTGTACAACGGAAAACCGTGGTTCCTGCCGCTGGCGGGAGCTTGGTACAAAGTGCTCGACTGGGTGAGCTGAGACGTGACAAGGATTTCCAAACCTTCTCGAGCCATGTACTTCGAATCGAAGGCCGGCAGCCTGAATCCGGGGGGAATTGGACGAGTCACGTGAGGAGATCAAGAACCTAAGCTGTCAATTCCGGCAACTGTCCATCGAAGGGTAAAGTCCTCGATAGATGATCTCCCGTTCTGACGATTACGTGGAGTACTGTCGGGAAACCGCAAGGCATGCCCGCGACCTGCATGATCTCGCGCTGCGTGGAAGCAGCAAGAAGGAAACTACCCGGATCACCCACGAACAGATCGTGGCAACGGTGAAACTCGGGCCGCAGGATCAACTACTGGACATCGGTTGCGGGGACGGCACGCTACTGCGCATGGCGCAACAGTGCGGGGTGAAGAGCGCAACGGGACTTCTGGCGACCGAAGAAGAGGTTGCGCTGGTTCGGAAGACCGGAGTCGACGTCCGACAGGGTCTTTCAGATAACCTGCCTCTCGCGGATGCAAGCGTTTCGGTTGTAGTGTGCAACAACGTGCTGCTGATCGTTCCCCGAGAAAGGATTCCCGGGACGCTGCGCGAGATCTTGCGGGTTGCCAAAACCGGAGCCCGCGTTTTCATTGGCGAAATTCCTTTTGTCCAAACGAAGGATCCGACTCCAACATTCGATACGACAGGAGAAATGCTCTCATACCTTTACCACCGACACGGATTGAGAACGTGGTTTGGGATGGTTCGCCGGCTGACGAAGGCAAGAATCACGGGCACTCCGTTCGTAATGCGGCCGGGGACCGCAGTGTCTTTTTATGCCGGCGCGCAGGAATTCATTGCCATGGCAGAAAAGGCCGGACTGGAGATTGTCAGCTTCTGGCAACACCACGATCCACCGAACCGCAACAACTATTTGTTCCGTAGGCCGGTCTGAAGGAAGTTTCAGATTCCGGCTCGTGTGGTGTTCAGACTAAGCTGCGGCAGGATTTTCTCGCTTCGGCTGCATTTTCACAAACAAATAAACGATCGGGCCGATCAGGATAGCGATGGCTCCGCCGATCGTGGCGAAGCGATCTCCTCCCAGCAGGGCAACCATCGCCATCAGCACAGGCGCGGCCACCACGTAAAAGAGTCCTGCGCGACCTCCGGGAATTACGAATGCACGTCTCAGTTCTGGCTGAGTGCCGCGAAGCTTCCAAGCAGAGAGCACCGTCAACACTGTTGTGGCAGAGCGCAGCCAGATATACACGGAGATCAGTTGCCCGAGACTCTGCCACGCCAGCAAGGCATAAATTGCGGCGGAGGCGATGATCGCGAACCACGGCGTTCCATAGCGCGCATGCTTGCGGGTAAAGAAGTCGGGAAGATATCCGTCTTCAGCCATGGCAAATGGCATGCGCGTGGTCGTTAAGATCGTGCTATTGAGGAGCGCAACATTGCCGATCATGGCGGCGACACTCATCCATGTACCGAGCCACGGGCCACCGATCATGCGGGCGGCGTCGGAGAAAAATCCTGTGTGCCAGTTCTGCCACTGACCGGCTGATGCCAGCCCCGCGAATGTTGGCAGGAAATACGCCGCGACTGACAGTGGCACAACGAGCGCCAGCGCCAGGGGATAAGATCTCTGCGGATTCTCGACTTCCTCGGCGACGGTCGAGAGTTGCTCGTATCCGGAATAAAGCCACAGTCCCAGCGCCAAACCAACGCCGAAGACTTTGAACGTGGGCTGATTGGGAACGATCCAAGGATGGAATGGATTCTGATGCCAGCGGGCGAGACCCATGATGATCATGGTCGCGACCGGCAGAAAGATGAAGAGTTCGAGGCCAGTTGCGACCTGGCCGACCATTTGAATGCCGCGGACGTTGATCCATGTGAGCAGAATGATGAGTCCGAGCGAGAAAAGGTAGTGCTCCCACCACGTCATTTTGGGAAGGTAGTAGACGATGTAGTCCGTGAAAAGAACGGCATAGGCGCCGCCGAGCAGGAATGAGGCGGACCAGTTCCACCATCCGGCCATAAATCCCCAGAAATCGCCGAAAGCGGCGCGCGTCCAGCGGTAAAAGCCGCCTTCGACCGGCATGGCGGTGGTCAACTCCGCAGAGACGAGCGATACAGGGATACACCAGAAAACTGGCAGGAAGAGGAGATAGATCAATGTCATGCCGGGGCCGGAGGTTGTGACCATGTCCTCGAGCCCGAACGGACCGCCCGTTGTGTAGGAGAACATTACGAAGACGAGATAAAACAAGCCTGCTTTGCGTAGGGAAGATGCAGCCGTGGATTTGTCGGTCAAGGGTAGAATTGTTGAATTTTGATTGTTGATTGTTGAAGTTGAAAAATCGCCCGACTTGCAATCAACAATCAGAATTCGACAATCGATAATCTTTTCAGGCTGCGAGCATGCCTGTTAAAGCGCCTTCCAGTTCCAGCAACTTTCGTTTGATCTCGAGTCCGCCGCCGTATCCGCAGAGGGTTCCGTCGGATGCAATCACGCGATGGCAAGGGACGACAATTGCCACGGGATTGCGGTTGTTGGCCATGCCGACTGCGCGAAAACCCTGAGGACGGCCGACTGCCCGCGCGATATCGGCGTAGGTCCGCGTCTCGCCGTACGGAATCTCCAGCAGGGCGTGCCAACAGGCTAATTGGAAATCAGTTCCGCGAAGGTCGAGGGAAAAGTCAAATTTGCGCCTGGATCCGGCGAAATACTCCTCGAGCTCACGAGTGAATCGTCGGGTTTCGATTTCTGACGGTTCGAACTGGATCGCCTTGCTCTCGGTTCGCAGGTCGCGAGGATTCGGGCGGATGGTCTGCTGTCCAGGCAGGCGCTTATCAAATTCCAGCGCAACCAGCCCGCGGCTGGAAGCTGCGAGAAATAGCGGGCCTACCGGTGAGGCCCAAGTTGCTGTACAGAGAGTTTCCATCAGGTCGGCAGCGCCTACTGGCGTCCAGACATTGTAGACCCAACAATGGCACGGTGTCTCATTTTGAAACTGGCAGGCGTTCCGGGTAGGCTGAAACGGTTGACAGAACGAAGTTCGAGGTCCAGAGTAGTGTGCTTGCCATTGGCTTGGGAAGGCTCGGGCGTTGAAAAAAGGCTTGCTCATCCTCGCCGTCGTTGTTCTCGCACCGATACTGGTCGTCGGTCTGCTATTGGCCGCCGGAGACTGGAAAAGCATCGGGCAGACCGCATCGGGCGATAAGGTGTCGATCAGTTCCGTCCGCGTGCTCAAGAACAATCAGCGAACGGCATTGGTGCGCGTTGAATACAAAACTCCCGCTGAACTTCCCCAGGGAGGACCGTTCGTGGAGATGCGTGCGCGTGTGCGGTTCAATTGCAGCAGCGGATCGGCCTCGCCTACAACGGAATGGCTTTACTCGCGGGACCATAGCGGACGCTTTGTTGTGAGCAAGAAAGAATCGCACGACGATCAGTTTGGAAAAGCGATGGAAGGTGGTTTCGCCGATCTCGTGAGCAAGAGTGTCTGCAGCCAGAGCAAATAGCTTTTTTCCCCTCTACTATTTACCTAACGCAAACGCGACGTATACCCCGCCTGACTTCGACTTTAGGTCTTTTCCTCCGCCGGCAGCGATAACTACGAATTGACGCCCGTTGAGTTCGTAGGTGATGGGAGTTGCATTTCCCGCGAATGGCAAGGTGGTTTCCCAGAGCAGGGCTCCGGTGGATTTGTCGAAGGCGCGGAATTTCTTGTCGTAGTTCGTTGCGCCGATAAACAGGAGGCCGCCGGCGGTCACGAACGGGCCGCCATAGTTCTCGGTGCCTGTGTTCTTGATGCCCTTCGCGGCCAGGTCTGGATATTCCCCCAGCGGAATTTTCCAAGCATATTCGCCGGTGTTGAGATTGATCGCGTTTAGCGTACCCCAGGGCGGAGCTACGGCGGGATATCCATCAGGATCGTAGAAACGCAGGTAGCCGGTGAAGTGATATTTCATCACGGGAGGCGGCGAACCTGCGCTCGCGAGTTCTGTTTTGCCGGGCGAGGACTTTTCGCCGCCAGTCACGACGTACGACACCAGAGCGGAGAGCTGATCGTCACTCAGATTTGCGAATCCGGGCATTCGCCCCTTGCCATTCCGGATGGTAGAGGCGACGTCTTTAGCCGACATGCGCTGGGCCACAGTGGTCAGGGCTGGGATCGCAGGCGGCGATCCGGCCATGGTCTCGCCATGGCAGACTGCGCACTGGCTTGTGTAAAGAGCCTTGGAAGTATTCTGCTGATTTTCTGCGGGAGTGTTCTCGGCTAACTCCCCAGTCCAGGCGATGTCATTAGCATTCACGTAGAGAATGCCGGTCTCGGGATCGAGAGCAGCGCCGCCCCATTCCGCGCCGCCGTCGAAGCCGGGGAAGACGACTGTCGGTTTTTTCAAGCCAAACGGAACGAACTGACCCTCGCTGCGGAAAGTTTGAAAGCGGTCGAGCGCCCATCGGTGCATTTCCGGCGTGCGCTCGGTCAGCAGGTCCCCGGTTAGAAGCTGGCGCGCGAAGGGCGCCGGTTTTATGGGCAGGCATTGCTGCTTGGCGGCGACTTCGCCCGGCACGGTGCTCGGCGGATAGTCGCGGCACTCGATCGGGAACAGGGGATTCCCATTCGTACGATCGAACAGGAAAACGAATCCTTGCTTGGAGGTCTGGGCTACCGCATCGACCCTCTTGCCGTCGTGATCGACGGTGACGAGTACGGGAGGTGAGGGGAAGTCGCGGTCCCAGAGGTCGTGGTGAACTCCCTGGAAATGCCATATGGGCTCGCCGGTTTCGGCGTTCAACGCGATCAAGGAATCCGCGAAGAGATCGTCGCCGATGCGGTCTGCGCCGTAGAAATCGAAGGCAGCCGATCCGGTGGGAACGTAGACAATTCCCCGAGCCACATCGACAGTCATGCCTGCCCAGTTATTAGCGGCGCCACTGGTTTTCCAGGCATCTTTGGGCCAGGTTTCATATCCGAATTCGCCCGGATGCGGAATCGTGTGAAAGGACCAGCGCAGCTTGCCCGTGCGCACGTCGTAGGCGCGGATGTCTCCCGGTGAGGCGGGGAGAGTTTCCGATTCGCGTCCGCCGACGATCACCAGGTCTTTGTAGATCACCCCAGGGCTGGTCATGAAGATCGACTGTTCGGCGGGAGGACGGCCCAGATCGTCTCGGAGATCGATGCGCCCATCTTGACCAAAGGTGGAGATTGCCGTGCCAGTTTCTGCGTCGAGCGCGTAAACGAAGTTCATGACGCCAACGAGAATGCGGCCGTGCTTGCCGTCGGACCAGTAGGCCAGGCCGCGGTCGGGTTGCGTCCCTTTGATTCCGGAATCGAATTTCCAGAGCAGTTTGCCAGTGGCTGCGTCCAGGGCGAACACCTTTTGTGTCGGAGTAATTCCGTATAGAACGCCGCCGACTTCGATTGGGCTAGTCTGCAGGCCGCCGGTCTCACCGGAATCGAAAGTCCACGCGACGCGCAGGTGCTTTACGTTCCTTCGATTGATCTGCTTTAGGGAGGAATAGTGATTGTTGTCGGAGGTGCCGCCGTAGATTGGCCAATCCTGTGAAATGCTCTTTGACGAGTCTTTTTTCCGGGCGAAAACCGCGATCGAGGCAGTCAGAAAGATGCAGAGGCCAATGAACGCGCCGTTCGTGTGAATTTTCAAAATGCGGTTTTTCCCCTCCCAGCATCTGCGCTGGCTAAACCTTCGTCGTTAAGCGCTGATTCTAGACCAAGCGCGGCAATCGCAGCGCGGCGGAAAAGATTTTCACAGACCTCGGCACCTCCGTAACCTTCGAACCACTTCCAACAGTTCGGGTTTCCGCTTATTCTGATCAGTGAAGTCGGAGATCCCACTGGCTTCGACCCCCACCTTCCTATGGATTCGTTTCGACTTTATGGGCTTGTAGCAACGGGGAGCGTTGCCCTGCTCGGCGCGTACGTCCTATTGCGGCGCAAACCGAAGACACCCGACGAACTCGAGAAAGAACGCCGCGCGTGGCTGGAAGGATCTGGCCGCATCACCGACGGCACAGTCATCGATGTGCAGGAACTGGCCGCAGCAAATAACCAGCATGCCGCAGTCATGCTTATCTACAAGTATGATGTGGCCGGCGTTTCGTACGAATGCTCACAGGATGTCACCTACCTCCGCCATTGGATCAACCTGCATTCCTGCCGGCTTGGACTTCACACGTCCGTGAAGTACGATCCGCAAAATCCGGGAAACTCGCTGGTAGTTTCGGAAAACTGGATGGGGCTGCGGCAGTAAGTTGCTGATCTTTACTCCCACGAAACGTGGATGCCGTTGTGCTTGTCGAAGGTGAGCATAAGGGATTTTGTATCTCCACCGACGAACTCTGCGGAAACGGTCTTTGAAAGATCCACCGTCTGATCCGCAGTAAGAGCCCGGAAGCGGAGAAGGTGTCTTCCAGCTGGAATCTTCAAACTCTCAGAATCAACTCCACGAATTCCGCCGAAGACGACGAGTTTTCTTTGCTCACCGCCGTGCAGAGGTCGGGTGAGCGCCAGTTTGTCGTCAACCCATACGTAGAGTGTTGCATTCTTGAATTGATGTTGCACAGCGAGGTCGAGTGTGGACGATGGGACCACGATCTGCTTCGCCTCGTGCGGCTTATTTTCGACGTGCTTCTTCCGGACGTGCTCCGGTTTCGTCGTTTCTGATGGAACCTGTTTCGCTTCCTGATTCTCAGGAGTTGGCGACGATGCGACAACAGCGGGGGACGAGCTCGCCGCCGGTACACCGCTGGGCATACCGGCTTTCGAGTATTTCACGAGGAGTTTCGATTGGGCTCCGATGATGACCAGCACGACTACAGTGGCCGCGCCGAGGATTAAGTCCCGAACCGGGGCCTTCAGCAACGCTTTGTGAACAACACTCCGGGCATCTCCGACGGCCGCAACTGGCGCAACGGTTTGAGCAGCGGTCTTGCCTGTTCGAGTGATGCTCGACCGAGTTCCGATGCGAGCCGCCGTTTTATTCGAAGTTGTGGTCAATCCCGACTGAGGAATCTGGTGTAACTGACGCAGGTCCTGGGCAAACTCCGATCCCCGCTGATAACGGTCATCAGGATTCTTTGCCATCGCCCGATTGATAACCGCGTCCATGTCAGGAGGCAAAGTCATATCCAGGGCACTGGCAGGGATGGGCTCGCGGTTGGCCACCTTGAAGCAGACTGTAGTAGCACTATTGCCCTGAAACGGCGAATGCCCAGTCACGATGGAGTAGAGGATTACTCCGAGCGAAAACAGGTCGGAACGACCGTCGCAGCCTTCGCCGCTCAGCTGCTCGGGAGCCATGTAGGCCGGAGTGCCGAGCACCCGGCCAGGAACGGTAAAGTGCGCGAGATTGAGTTTGGCGATACCGAAATCGGCAATCTTCGCGTGGGCGTCCTGCGTAATGAGAATGTTCGCGGGTTTGATGTCGCGGTGGATGACTCCCTGCGCGTGCGCGTAATCAAGCGCTTCGGCAATCTCGATGGCTAGCTTTAGAGCATAATCCAGCGGAAGCTTCTTCTCGCGCGACAGGATCCGGTTTAGGGATTCACCCGCGACAAACTCCAGAACGATGTATGGATCACGATTCTCCGGGTTTTCGCCGACGTCGAAGACGCCGACAATGCCGGAATGATGAAGGCGCCCAGCAGCCTGGGCTTCATTCATGAAGCGCAGACGGAATTCCTTCTCTTCGTCAGGTTCCTGGCCCCAAAGAGAAACGGTCTTTACCGCTACGAGGCGGTCGATCTGCGGGTCGCGAGCCTTATACACGACGCCCATGGCTCCGCGGCCGAGTTCGCCAACGACCTCGTACCGGCCAAACCGCTTGGTTTCAGGATTCTCCATCCTATAGAAGGCCCCGCCTCAAAACGCAGCTTTAGACACTTCAGACGCTGGGGAAGGATTCTTACTATGGTAGCGCCCCGGATACCGTGATTCTGCGGAGTCTTGGAGT
>Ga0335081_10021043_pt1 | contig 10555 bp, 11 predicted proteins | sample Lox_Sample_35_FD_206713 | JGI IMG/M metagenome (GOLD analysis project Ga0335081, IMG submission 206713) | Soil microbial communities from Loxahatchee National Wildlife Refuge, Florida, United States - Lox_Sample_3.5 | ecosystem: Environmental > Terrestrial > Soil > Wetlands | place: USA... | reverse complement strand
AGCCCCCGGGTAGCGGTGCTCGACGAGCTCACCACGGGCCTGGACCCGCAGGCGAGGCGGGGTACCTGGGAGCTGATCGAGGGAGTGCGCGACCGTGGGGTCACGATCGTGCTGGTCACCCACTTCATGGAAGAGGCCGAGCGGCTGTGCGACCGGGTGGCGGTGTTCGAGAAGGGCCGGATCGTGGCGCTGGACACTCCGGCCGCGCTGGCCGAGGGGGTCGAGACCGAGCAGCGGATCCAGTTCCGCCCGTCCGTCCCGCTCGATGACGGGCTGCTGACCAGCCTGCCCGACGTGACCAGCGTCACCCACCGGGGTGATGTCGTGGTGGTCACCGGCACCGGAGACGCGCTGAACGCGGTCACTTCCGTGCTAGCGCGCAACCAGATCATCGCCCGGCAGCTGCGAGTGGAGCAGGCCAGCCTGGAGGACGCGTTCCTCGCGCTGACCGACGGGCACGCGCACGCCGGCCAGAACTAAGAGTTAGGAGTGCACGTCATGTCAGTCATGACTGCGGCACCGCGGGCCGTCACCCGTGGGTCCGGGCTGTGCCAGCTCACCATCACCGAGCTGAAGCTGTACCTGCGCGAGCGGGTCGGACCGGTCTGGGGCGTGGGGTTCCCGACGCTGTTGTTGATCATCCTCGCCAGCATCCCGGCGTACAGCAAGCCGAGAGCGGACCTCGGCGGCCTTACCCACCTCGACATCGAGGTGCCCATCTTGATCATGATGGCGGTCGCCCTGATATCGCTCATCGCCATGCCGTTCACGCTGGCCGGCTACCGCGAGCGGGGAATCCTGCGCCGCATGCAGACCACGCCGGCCGGCCCGCTGCGGGTGCTCGCCGCCCAGCTGATCGTCAGCCTGAGCACCATCATCGTCACCATGATCCTGATCCTGGCCGTAGGCAGGTTCGGGTACGGTGCCACGCTGCCGCACCAGGTAGGCGGCTGGGTCATCGCCATGCTGCTCACGGTGGCCGCGTTGCTGAGCATGGGCCTGTTCGTCGCCGCGGTCGCGCCGGGCGGCTGGGCTGCCATGGGGATCGGGAACCTGCTGTTCTTCCCGATGATGTTCTTCTCCGGCCTGTGGCTGCCGATCCCCGACATGCCGACGGTGCTCCAGCACATCAGCCACGCCACCCCGCTGGGGGCCGCGTACGGGGCACTGCAGAACGCGACCCTGGGACAGTGGCCGACCTGGCTGCAGCTGGTCACCCTCGGGGCATACGCGGTGGGATTCGGGCTGGCCGCGGCCAGGTTCTTCCGCTGGGAGTAGATTCAAAATGAGGGAGCAGATGAGCAGCCTGACGCAGCGGTCCCTGCTCGACGCCTGGCGGCAGGGATGGCTGGTGCGCGCGCCCATCGTCTTCTACGCTCTGCTCGCAGCCTTGACCGTCTCGGCGACCAGCGCGAAGTGGGGCTCGGTCCGCGTTAACCTCGCCCTGTGCGCGCTGGCTGCGGCGTGGATGCTGCTGCCGCTGCATCCGGGCTTGCGAAACCGCACCCCGGTGATGGGGGTGTTCGTTACCGGGATTATCGTCATCACCGCTGTCCTGGTGATCAGGGATCCCTGGTTCGGGTTCCTCACGCTTATCGGGTACGGCTATTCGTTCCGGCTGCTGCCCTGGCCATGGCCGCTGCCCGCCGTCGCCGCGGTGGCGGTCGTGGCGGCCACTTCCCAGGCGAGCAGCGTGAACAAGGACACGCTGCCCGGCCTGGCGACCTACGGCGGCTTGATCGCCCTGAACGTGCTGCTCCTCTGTGGCCTGTTCTGGCTCCTGCACAGCATCGAGAAGCAACATGACGAGTTCAGGGAGGCGAACCGCCGGCTCGAGGCGACGCTGGCGGAGAACGAGGGTCTGCACCGGCAGCTACTGGTCCAGGCCCGGGAGGCCGGCATGCTCGACGAACGGCACCGGATGGCGCAGGAGATCCATGACACTCTCGCGCAAGGACTCGCCGGGATCGTCACCCAACTGCAGGCGGCCGAGCACGCCGCCGACGATCCGGTGAGCTGGCGGCGGCATTTCACGGCCGCGACCGGGCTCGCCCGGGAGAACCTGGCCGAGGCCCGGCGCTCGGTGCACGCGCTGCGGCCCGAGCCGCTGGAGACAGCCCGGCTGAGCGAGGCGCTCTGCGGTACCGCCGGGCGCTGGTCGGCGCTGAACGGGATCCCAGTGCAGGTCAGGGCGACCGGCACGGAGCGGCCGATCCAGCCGCAGGCCGAGTTCGCGCTGCTGCGCGCCGCTCAGGAGGCGCTGGCCAACGTGGCCAAGCACGCGCGGGCGACCAGGGTCGGGCTGACCGTTTCGTACATGGACAATGAGGTAGCGCTGGACGTGCGCGACGACGGCATCGGCTTTGATCCCGCCCTGCTCGGTGACCCCGGATTGGCATCTGCCGGGCCGGACGGGACGCCCGGCGGCAATGGCCACGGCGGGCGGCCGGACGGTGACGGCTGCGGCTTCGGCCTGATCGCGATGCGGCAGCGGATAGAGGCCGTGTCCGGCACGCTGCACATCGAGTCGGAGCCGGGCGGCGGCACCGCGATCTCGGCCTGCGTGCCGACCGCATCAGCCCAGGCCGGCCCGTGAGCAACCACCCAGGCGCGCCGATCCGGCTGCTGATCGCGGACGATCACCCCGTGGTCAGGGACGGGCTGAGCGGCATGTTCGCCGCCGATCCCGATTTCGAGGTGATCGGCGAGGCCGCCGACGGAGCAGAAGCGGTCCGGCTGGCCCAGGCGGGCAGGCCCGACGTGATCCTGATGGACCTGCGCATGCCTCGCATGGACGGCGTGACCGCGATAACCGAGCTGACCCGGTGCGGCATCACCGCGCGCGTGCTGGTACTAACCACCTACGACACCGACACCTTCGTCATGCCCGCGATCGAGGCGGGCGCGACCGGGTACCTGCTCAAAGACGCTCCCCGCGCCGAACTGCTGCACGCGGTCCGGGCAGCCGCGGCGGGCCAGGCGGTACTGTCCCCATCGGTGGCGGCCCGCCTGATGAACCGGGTCCGGGCCGCGGAGACGGAGCCGGGGCCGCTGAGCCAGCGGGAATTCGAGGTCCTCGAACTAATCGCGGCGGGCGCCACCAACCGGGAAGCGGCCGCCAGGCTGTTCATCAGCGAGGCCACGGTCAAGACTCACCTGCTGCACATCTACGCCAAGCTCGGCGTCGGCGACCGGGCCGCCGCCGTCGCCGAGGCGTTCAACCGGGGACTGCTCACCCCTGCAAAACCGGAACGGTCATAGCACGTCGTAGCCCTGCAGGTCGTCTGCCAGCTCGGTTCCGCTATCGGCGCACTGTGTCGTGGTTACCGCAGCTGGCCAGCAGCCGCCCATCAGGGCTGAATGCCAGCCCCCGGCAAGGCCGAGCTATCTCCGGGACGGGCCGATCGGAGGAGGTGGTCAGCGACCTGACGCACTTCGGCGGCCATCCCCGCCAGGCGGGGTTCCTGCGTGGCGCAGGCATCGGCAAGGCCGGTGATCGCGTCGGCCAGGTCCGCAGTGGATCCGTGGTCACGCTCGATCCGCTCGCAGCCGCGGCGAAGCAGGCTGTCAGCGGTGTCGGCCTGGCCGCGGGCCGCGGCCTTGATGGCCGCGATGGCATTCTCGATCGCGCTGGCGGGAGCCGACCATCCCGTATCGCTGTGGGCGTCCGGGTTGCCGATATCGTAGAGATCATCTGCCGCGATCGAGTCGGCGCGGATGTCAATATCGACTCGCCAGAACAGCGGCATGCCGTGGAGGCGGGCGAAGACGAGACGCCGCCGGGCGGAGCGGGCGAACTCCGGATCGGCGCGAAGCGCCAACACCGCGGTGCACCGGCTCAGGGCGGCGCCCAGGGTGTCGATGGCTTCGGTGAAGTCCTGGTCGGGCACCACCCAGCAGATGTCGACGTCGCTGTAGTCGTCAGCGGTCCCAGCGCCCAGCGACCCGCGGAGTCGGGCGCGCGAGCCGGGAATCCAGCCCTGCAGCGCCGCAAGCAGCTTGCTGGTGAGCATGTCGCGCCGCTCGGGGCGAAGGTCGAGGTCCGCTGTGACCGTCTCCGGTTCCCGGCCCTTTTGCCAGTAGCCGAAGCTACGCCGCAGCGCCTGGTGGAGGTTATGAAGCCCGGTGTCTAGCGCATTGGTGAGGTGGACGGGGTCTGAATCGGCGAAGTACTTGTTCAGTTCATTGTCGATGAACCGCAGCGCGCCGGCGATCCTGGCGATGTTGGTGTCATTGACCAGTTCTGGCATCGCGCTTTGCATCGAGTACGGCAGATGGTCAAGATTGCTTAGCAACGTGATGATGCCAGGCGCGTGTGGGGCAACAGCACAAGCCGCGTCCCATATTGCTTCGGCTGCTGCTTGGGTAAGCGCTGCTTCGCCAAGCCGCATCTCCGCGTCGCGGATACTGTATGCCGCGGAGAGCGTGGCTTCATCGAAACGCTTAATCGTGTTCCGGATGTTGTCCGCCTGAACGGCAATACTGGACTCAGGATATTTGTCCTGATACCGGGTCATAGGTGAAGCTTAATCGAGCCCGCTGCCCGGACCGCCCGGTGAGCTGGCTGGCTTCCGGCGGCAGTCAGCCCTCCTGGCCGAGCAGGGCGGCATACCGGCCCAGATACAGCGGCCATCCCCCGTCCGAGCCAATGGCTTCGGCGACCGACTGCCAGCCGGGGCCGTGCCGGTCGAGGTGCCGGTGCTCCAGTTCGACGCGGGTGCGGTCCGGGCCCTCGGGGACGAACCGGACCTCAACCTCGCTGGTCCGGTCGGGGTCGGTCTCGATCTGCCACTGGGGGCTGATATCCCAGCTGAACACCACCCGGTCCGGCGGCTCGTAGGCCAGGATCCGCGCCCACCGGCACTCGGTGCCGTCTGCCGCACGGTCGTAGATGTGTCCCCCGGCCCGCGGCTCGAACACCGTCTCGGCGATCGGGGTGGCCAGCAGGTTGTGCTCTGGCGGCTTGAACTCACCGAACCGCCCGGTGAAGGCCGCGAACGCCTTCGCCTGCGGCGCGTTCACCACGACCTGCCTGCGGACCACGGTGGCATCGGTCCGGGTCATGAACTCTCCTTCGTCGCTGGGTCGGCGACGTCCGCGTAGCCTTCCAGAGCCCGCCGCCAGAAAGCGTCGAGTTGATCGCGCAACGCGGCCACTGCCGTCGGATTGAGCCGGTAGATCCGCCGGGTACCGGCCGCGCGCTCACTGACCAGGCCGGCGTCCTTGAGGATCTTCAAGTGCTGCGAGACCGCGGACCGGGTGACCGGCAACCCCGCCGCGAGCCGCCCGACCGGCAACGGACCCTCGGCCAGGCGGCTTACGATGGCGCGCCGGGTGTCGTCGGCCAGCGCGCTCCAGCCGTCAACTGCTCGGTTAGGACTCACTAACCGTTAGAATCCACTAACCGGATGGCCGGCGTCAAGCCCGGGCCGACCACAAACGTAGACATGGTGCTGACCCGGCACGCGACACCGGCGGAGATGCAGGAACCGGCGGAGTTCACTGTGGACGGCCCGGCCGGGTCCGTTGACGATGCCGACGCGTTATGGGACCTGTGGCGTGACCTGGGCCGCGGGCTGTCGCGGTCCTGGTGCCGACGATGCTGGTATCTCGAGGCCGTTCCTGCTATGCGGGGCCTCGACCCCACGGCTGGCCAGGCGGTACCTCCGTAGCGGGCCCTGCGGCAGGGTCGGCAGCCAGGTAATGCTCCAGGCCCGCGCGTCAAGGCTTGCTGCCTGCGATATAGCTTGCTCGAATCCGCTGGCAGCCCTCCTGGCAGCCGCTCGCACGCTTCCGCCAGTGACACCCAGCCCGGCGGCCACGGTCACCAGGCTTGTCCACACCCGGGCCGTCCCGCTGCTACTAGTGATCGCCAGGTAGAGCAACCCCCCGGTCGCAGCGGCTAGGACCGCCACTATCGGCCAGAATCGCCGGGCGGCCGTCAATGTCAGCGCTCGGCTGGTTCGCAGCATGGATTGGCCGGCATGCACCCACGCGTCGGGGCTAACCGGGCCAGTCATGTCCGACTGGCCCGCCAACTGCGCATGCCAGGCCCGTGCCTGGGTGCGCAAGGCCGCTATCACCGGCTGCTGTGCGGTCGGCCACGTGTCCTTGATCCGGGATGCATTGACATCGGCCCAGTCCTGCCAGTTCTGCAGAGACCGGCTCACCGTGGCGGCCGGGAGCGCCGCGAGTGCATCGCCGGCCTGGGCCAGCCAGGTCTGCAAAGTAGCCAGGCGGTAACGATTGAACTCGTGCAGGAACAAGTCGGCACCCGCCTCCTGGCTCGGCAGCCAGCACATGTCACTCAGCGCCCGGCCCAGCTGATAGGCATTCGACTGCCCCGGATTACCGGCAAGCTGCGTGAGAAGCTCCAGGTGCAGCGCTGTGATCGCCGCCGTAAAAGCCTCGTGTCCTCCGGATTCCCAGGCGGTCGTGACATCTTCGCTCGTTAGGCTCGGGTACGGGCCGAGCAGGTCTTTCAATTGCACGAAAGCTAGCTGGATCTGGTCGCCCGCGGCAAGCTCAGCGACTGCGGGCAGGTGAGCCGTAGTTCCGCCTCCTTGCCGGTGCTGCAGCGGGCCGAATAGCTGCGCCATCAACCATCCCAGCGAGAACATCGAGCCCGGTGGCGGAGCCTTGGCGTTACCACCTTGGTTCACTATAGTAGGTCCCGTCACGTGGTCAATAGTCACCTGGCCAGGTTCAAATGTGCTCGTGGCAATGACTGAGCTGTCTTCTCCGGCAATGAGAGGCGCAGGAGGATTTCCAGGAACAGACCGTGCCGTACGTATATGTGGTATCCGGGAAAGGATTTTCCGGATAGGCCAGGCAACGATTCCTGCAAGGCCGCGGTCTTTCGAGAAAGCAGCTATAGCCCGCCCGATATAAACCAGTCCTAGATAGAGCGTGAAGAGACCTGCAAAGATTGCCAGGAATGGCCAAAGCTGGCCGGCCGGCACCAGCTTTGTCTTAGCCCACGAGAAGATGAAATACAGGATGCCGGCAACAGCTAGCGTCGCCCCGAGCTTCCGCGCCCAACGATTGATTGACGCCTTGCGAGACCTGACGACAGGACTCGCGGCGGCGATGGGTGCCGGGGAGCTTACAAGCTTCTGCCAAGCGTTGCTAATATCTTCAGCGGTGGTTTCCGTTCCGGCTGCTCTCCGGCGAGCCTCTTTCTCAACGTCGTAGGCCAGCCGATTGCAGCACCGCCGCAAATGCTCTTTCGCGCGGTTGCTGACAGGCTCAAAGGGGAATGCTGTCCGCGCGCCGCGTGGCAAATCATCTCCTGCCGTTTCGGCATGGGGCCTATTCTTTGGCCTACGGCGGCGCCTAAATGTGACGCGGGCAAACTCAGAACCATCGAACACAAACCCGAGGGCTGCTACAATAGCACCCGCGGCGTCCGCAAACATCTTGTTGCCAGAAGACAGATGAGGGAAATGGGGAAATGCGGGCAGAGCAAAGATAACACTGGCTGCAGAGAATGTGATCGTACGGTAACGGGTTACTCCCTCAACGGCGCCTGGCACCCTTCTGACGCGCCGCTCTCGATAGCAGGCTTGGATATCTTTCTTCCTGACCTCTCTCCGTTCACGCATCCTCGCTCTGGTATCCGCGCCCTCGCGCAAATCTTCGTCAAATCCTGCTATCAAGTCGTTTAGAGCCTGCCCGGCTGCGCGATTCAGGGGCGGCCGAGTCGCCGGGGCCAGCGACACCGCAAGCAGTAAGAACAGCAACGCCGTGAAGAACAAGACGAGGCCATTCACAACTGCCGGACTCATGACTGCCATCCGGTCCTGGCCAGGCAGCCAACCTCGAAACGGCCGATAATGCCACGCTCATCCCGCAGTCTGGACCGCAGGCGGCCACAATAAAAGCCTTGCCCAGGTGACCAGCTGGCCTCGTGAGCGCGCCCGTTTCGCGGGCCGCGCAGCCACGTTCCCCTCGGCCAGGACGAAATCTGTGCGGGCATCGACAAACGGCCCTTCTCAATAGGGACGCTGTATAGACGCTTGAGGACTCGGCCCAGTGCACACGATCGCGTCGCGCGCAGACCTACAGATCGCCTAGTTACCCCCTTACCTTCAACGGCGTGCCCGGGTATCCGCGTAGGCGCAGGCGCAATGGCGTCAGCCGCGGCGTCGCATGACGCGCTGGGCGAGTCCTGAGAGCCGCTAACACCCTGCCTTCGCGGGAGCGTGGCCCTGGCAAACGACGTGACATGATGACCTGCTGCGGCCTATGGTCCTGCGCATGTATCCCCCGCCGCGCATCATCCGGGTCGGCCGGAGAGACCTGGCGGTCGAGGATCCCGGGCCTGAGTCGGGCTTCCCGGTCATTGTCCATAACGGGGCCGGCTCGCGGCACCTGTTCCCGCCCGCGGTTGCTGAGGGCCGCGATCTGGGCTTCCGGCTGATCGGGTATGACCGGCCCGGCTGTGGCGGGTCAACTGCGATGCCCGGCCGGGTCATCGCCGACTGCGCGGTCGATGTGCGGGCCATCATGAGCGAGCTGGGCACCGCGAAGATAGCGGCGTGGGGTGCCTCGGGCGGCGGCCCGTACGCGCTGGCGACGGCAGCCGGGCTTCCGGACGCTGTGACCGCTGTCTGCGTGTTCGCCTCGATCGGCCCGTACGGCATGCCTGGCCTGGACTTCACCGATGGCCTCGGCGGCGATGATTTCCGCGAGGAGATCCGCCGCAAGCTCGAAGAGCCAGAGCGGGCCCGGGCGGACTTCCGTGCGCAGTCAGCGGTTACTCTCGCTCAGCGAGGTTCGCCTGACTGGTGGCTGGAGAGGTGGGGAGATCGGGCGGGGCAGGATGCCGCGCACAGCAGGGAATCGGCTGACTATCTCGCGGCGTGCCACCGCGACGTACTACGCGCTGACGACAACGGGGCATTCGACGACGACGGATCGTGGGAGGACGACCTCGCCTTCTATCAGCCGTGGGGCTTTGATCTCGCCGCCGTCCGGGCTCCCGTCAGCCTGTGGCACGGCATGCGGGACTTCCTCCCCGTCGCCCATGCCCGCTGGCTGGCCGACCGCATCCCGAACGTCACGACCCACTTCCCGGCGAGCGAGGATCACACCAATATCGAGGAAAACAACCGGGCGGCAGCCTTTGAATGGTTGAGCGCCTACAGATAAACCGGAGGCTGGACGCCGGGCGGGCTGGCCTGGCGGCGCCAGAGCGCGCCCGCATCGGGTCCGGTGAAGCCGGCCGGGACAGCGGCGTCAACGCTTCCGGGCGGGCTCGCCGCCACCGCGACTCACACCGGTCCGGTCGCCAGGATCGGCGACACTCACCCGGCGGTCTGCGAGCGGAGCAAGGCGGCCCGGGTGCCGGCTGGCCGGCCCTCGCTGGGAGATCTACGGCGATCCCGACCCGTCGAGCGGCGATTTCGACGTTCAGGTGTTCTGGTCGCTGGTGGCGCCGTAGTCAGGCTTGCTCAGCTCGCTGGCTTGGCTGGTGGCGGAGCTAGCCGGCAAGTGGGAGAGTATCGCGTCTACCACATGGTCGAGGGGTTGCGTCGCGTCGACGGGGATCGCGCCGAACGCGCGCAAGCGGGCCTGATATCCCGGCAGAAGGCGGCGCAGGTACTCGCGAGTATCCCCGATCCTGCCCCAGTCATTGTCCGGGCGCGCGGCTATTCGCGCCAGCATGGTGGGCTCGTCGATCTCTAGCAGGAACACGTGAGCGAAGCGACCGGCCAGCTCTAGCTCATTGGCCGCACCGCCGCAGACGTACAGCGTCGCCGGCGCCGCGGCCCGGATCAGTTCGTCGAGGCGGGCCGGATTCCAGGCCCAGCTGTGCCGGGAAATCCAGTCCAGGTCCGGCGCGGCCGGCTCTTCCACCACGGCGGCGCCGGCACGGTCAACCATCCGCGCGAGCAACGGGTCGTCGTCGGCATCGATCGATGCCAGGCCCCGGCGGGCAAGCACGGCGGCGATCGTGGTCTTCCCCGCGCCGGAACAGCCTGTGATCATCACTGCGCTCATCGGTGCTATCGTCGGCCAGCCCGGAAGACGAGGCAAACGAGTTTGTAATCCGCGCGGGCGCGAGCGGACGTCATGCCTGCCGCCTGCGGCGGACCTGCCACGCACAGGCCCAGCCGAGCCCGGCGGCCAGCACCAGGTAGATGCCGGTTTCGATCCACTGCAGCGGCCAGAAGCGGCTGGCGGGCTGGTAGGTGACGGACTGGCGCAGATGCATGGCGGCCAGCGTGCTCCGGCAATCGACAGCCGACGGGATGCCAGACCCGGGTGTGGGAACGCATGCCTTGGGTGGCACCGTGAAATCCACGCCCGAAGGCGAGATGACGATGTCCGACAGCTCCGCCCCCGATGGCGCGATGACGACGTCCGACAGGACCCACGCGCCCGGCTTGGCGAAAGGCGCCGTGAACCCGATCCCGCTCACCCGGCCGGTGGCCGCGTTCACGCTGGCCTGGATGGGCGCGTCCTGAAGCTTCAGCGGCGCCGTGTAGTGGGCGGGCGGGAGCAGGTGCGGCCGGACGGCGTTCGGCACCACGACCTGGATCACGGCGAA
>Ga0335081_10021041_pt1 | contig 10556 bp, 6 predicted proteins | sample Lox_Sample_35_FD_206713 | JGI IMG/M metagenome (GOLD analysis project Ga0335081, IMG submission 206713) | Soil microbial communities from Loxahatchee National Wildlife Refuge, Florida, United States - Lox_Sample_3.5 | ecosystem: Environmental > Terrestrial > Soil > Wetlands | place: USA: Florida... | reverse complement strand
ATTGCATCGCCCAAGTTGCCCCAGAGCAGCCAATCGCTATTGTCGAGATTCAGACCTCGTTGAAATGCGTCCGCAGCATCAGAGAATCGCCTCAGGGCAAAGTAAGCATTACCAAGATTATTGAAAGCCTCGAGATTAGGTCGAATTTCGATAGAGCGATTCAATGGGGCAAGCGCTTCCTCGTACTTGCCCTGAGCTACATACATCGCGCCAAGATTCGAATAGCCCCGATAATTGAGCGGCGCAAGTGCAATTACCTTTTCGAATTGCGTAATCGCCTCTGAATATCGCGCCTGATCGTAATAGAACTTTCCCAGCCAGCTATAGACTCCCCAGTAGTTGGGCTTCAGTGAAACTGCTTTCAAGTAGGCGCTCTCAGCGGCAGCCGGGTTTCCCAACTTTGCCAAGGCGTCGGCGTTGCCCCGCAAGCCGTCTTCGTTCTGCGGATCGATATGGATTGCCTGCTCAAATTCCTGAACCGCCAGATCGTACTTTCCGGTTTCGTTATAGACGTCTCCCAGGCAAATCAACCCTCCTGCGGTTTGCTGGATTTGCAGCGACTGCGAACAATTCTGTCGTGCCTGGTTCACCCAGTCAGCATCGTGATTCGTCTGCTGATAACCCAACAGGTAGGCCTCACCCAAACCTGCGTAGGCGTCGGCATACTCGGGATCGAGGACCAGTGCGCTCCTGAATTCTGCAATCGCAAGCTCGATGTTCTCCGGTTTTTGATACTCGCTAAGGTAGCCGCGGCCGCGCAAATAGTTGGCATAGGCTTCGGCCTTCTTTTGGGTTCTGGCGGGACGAAGCGGTTGGCCGGACAGGCCGACGCTATTAACCAATGAGACCATCTCGTTGGATACATCGTCTTCGAGCCCAAAGACATCCGCCAACTTTGCGGTGATGGTGCGTGCGCCCAGTTGACGATGGGTTCTTGGATCCACCATTGAGCAATTAATCCTAAGTTGATCACCATCGCGACGTGCGGTTCCCACCAGCACCAGGTCGGTACCAAATTCTTTCCACGCCTGCTCGGGCGTTGTGACTCCGAGATCTCGCAGTTCTCGTGCGGGAATCAGCTGCAGGCCCTTGCCCCAGGGCTCGGCTAGCTTGGTTGTGAGCGTCTCGGTTAAACCGATGACAAGTGCGGCTGTTTTGTCGTCCTGTCCGCTGGAATCGAACGGTAGGACTGCAAGCAACCTTTGCCGATTGGTTAGAGAATGAACCCGATTCGTGTAAGTGCGATGCGCTAAATACGTTGACACAAGCATCACAAGCGCGACGACGACCCATGCGGCCAAATGGCTTTTACGGGTCAGGGCAGCAGAGAAGTCTGAGTCCGACAGCTTGCCGCTCGCGGTAGTAGGCGGCAACAACCTCGATAAATCCACCCCCAGCTCACGCGCAGATTGATAACGTCTGTTTGGGTCCTTGTCCAAGGCTTTGAGGATGACGACATCCAATGCCGGCCTCAGTTGCCGATTCCGCGTGCTTGGGGCTGGCGGATCGAGATGCTGAATCGCATCCAGCAGCTTCAATCGTGATGTTATCTGGAATGGCCGCTCACCGGTCGCCATTTCATACAGAACCGCGCCGGCAGCCCAGATGTCGGTCCTTGCGTCCACCTCTTCGCTGCGGATTTGCTCAGGCGCCATGTACGGTAAAGTACCGCTAATCACCTCATTGGCTTGTATGCTGACAGTTTCCGCGATATCGCTTGCTGGCTCACTCCGCCGGGCTAGTCCGAAATCCAGAATTTTCAGTTCGCCTTCATTGGTCAGCCGGAGATTTCCAGGTTTAAGGTCCCGATGGATAATGTGTTCACGATGTGCAGCGGCTAGTCCTTTCGCCAATTGAATCCCAAGCTCAATCACAACTTTCTGGAGCAGAGGTCCTGTCGATAGCTTGGCGTCCAAGGTGATGCCGGGGACATATTCTGTGACCAGATAATCGATACCATCTTGTTGGCCGAAGTCGAAGGCCATTGCTATGTTGGGATGGTTCAACTTTGCCAGTATGCGGGCCTCTCGACGGAATCGTTTTCTGGCGTCTTCGTCGGGGAAGGTTCCGGGCGGAAGTACTTTGACAGCCACCTCGCGATCGAGTTGCTCGTCATGAGCACGGAACACAACGCCCATGCCGCCTTTACCAGCTTCTTCCAGAAGCCGGTAGTGACCCAGTACGTTCCCCACCGCCGGTGCGCGAGCGGCCATGATCCGGATGATATGCCAGTTCAGTTGGCAGATGACGAAAAAGTCGGCGAATCGGTCCCGGGCTGCGGCAGAATGCAGCCTAAATGTCTCTGGCAGGCATCAGAACATGCATATGCGAGAGAAAAGAGTCAGACCTTGCCCGTTCTGCGGCGGCACTGCCGTCTATACCTCGCGGTTTAGGGGACTGTGGGAAAGAGTGGGTCTGATATTTCTGGTTCGGCCAGTTCGATGTCATGGGTGTGTGGAACGTTATTACCAATCAATCTTCTTGTCTGCAAACAAAGTCATCAGTGGCCGAAACCACGGAAAAGATCCTACGAGAATCAGACATCGTGTGCTGTATCGCTACTTGAAATATCCCGAACGACAGCGTCTTCGCTGAAAATTGCCTTGGTCGCGGCGCGTCTATTGCTCAGGTCTTAGTACAAGATAAACTGTATTGCCTGTGCCATCCCTGCCTATTAGGCTTTCATATGGCAGGAACACCACTTTAGTGTTATTGCCAAACAGCTGTCCTGCTGTATATTTTGCCCAGATGCTACATAGCTTGCTGGTATTACCGGTTCTCGCGATCGTCATTTTTTCCCTTGTGCTGACTATCGACCGCATTGAGCAATCGTACGCAAAGCGAATGCGCCCGTAGATTTTTAGCCTTTCCCAAAGCAGTTTGATAGCGGCCATTTCTCCTCGGACTTATCGTCGTGAAGCTCAAGCAACTGACGCAGACTGCAGAAGCGACATAGGGTTTATGGTGGGCAGTGCAGGACTCGAACCTGCGACCTCCTGCTTGTAAGGCAGGCGCTCTAACCAGCTGAGCTAACCGCCCAATAACTTACGGGGAAGAGTGCCAAAGTCAGTGCCAAAGTCCTCAATTCTTATACTCCGGTGCCACAGTTGGCACTTTCGGGCGGGTGAACACCGCATCCGCCGTTTTTCTTTGGGCGTCTTGCATAAGGTGAGTATACACATCCATCGTGACCTTCGATGAGGTGTGCCCTAGCCATTCCTGAGTGTCCTTGACGCTATGGGTCTGCCGGTAAGCCAGACTGCCGGAAGTGTGCCGCAACAGGTGCAAGCCATCCTCACGTGCCCCAAGGTCGGAGGTTTCTCGACGCGAAGCCGAGTCCGAGAAATCAGTCGCTAGTTGCCGCAGCGGTGCAATGGGCGAATCGGATCATGCAGAAGATCGATAATGTGTTTGGTGCCTAGCGAAGTCGGCAGGGAGGTTGGCTGTTCAGACGGCCAAACAAGTGACCGGATAGAAGGCTGCTTAGTCATCAGACTGCTGTACTAATTTCTTCTTTAATCCAGCGAATAACCCCTGTGCCCATTCTGCGTAAGCATCGGCGGACGTGGGATCATCGCCGAACCACTTGAACTCCATTGCTAAGCCCATGTAGTAGCAATAGGCCACCTTAGTTTCTTTGGCGTCGATGGGATCGAGTTTGAAGTTTGTCGGCATTGCGTTGACGCCGGTACTTCGACCTTCGGGACTAATCGTAAAGATCAAATAAAAATCTTTCGGCCGGTCGAATCGAACACTGTATTCCGTCGCCGAATTAGCGAAAGTTATGTTTGTGTCGCGCGGAGTCTTCAATTTATGCTGGTTCCATCTCCAGTCATCGGAACTCTTTCCGTATGCCAAATTCACATTCAGAGAACGAATTAAATCATCCAGTTTCTCTTGGGGATATATATGTTCATCCGGCACGGTGACGTAGTAACTATGAGTTACGGTACTGCCTTTTTCAACTTCAAAGCTGACCAACACATCTCGATATTACATGCCCCCAATCGTTCTCAAAGTCCAGTATTGAAAAACGTGGCCGAGGAAACTCTCAACATCATGATCGCTCAATTCCTTGATCGTAGGAGGGCCAGGAGCCGGAGGTATCACTAACAGTTGGATTGTGGCAATTTGCGACAATTCCGAATACGTCAAACACATCGGGTCATTAGAATTATGATCTATCGGGATTGATGCCTCATATTGCTTGATTAAGAACGGAACCGCCGTGTCGAAAGAGTCCTGCTTTAGAACGGGTGGTTGTCTCTTTGGTGGGTTCACATAGACGGTATTGCCGTTCCCTACAAATCCGGTATTGTTGTTGCCTTGCTGATTTATTGCACCGGCCGGACTATTGTCGCCCTTTGATTGTGCGGTCGCAGATTGACTTTCAGTTGACTTGCTTGGGTTTTCCGCTGGCCTGTCATAACGGCGAGTTATGCCCCAGACGATTAGACCTGCAACCACGGCAACGAAAACTCCCAAGATGAAAATGCCGAGTGGCCTTTCCCACCACTGCTTGCTATCAGTAAGCAAGCCCGAAGGCGTCTCTTCCTGCTTTTCTGAGTCCTCCGTCGTTTGCAGTGGATTTCCAAAACCCACAACCTGCCTTAATTCTGGACTGTATATGAAATCCTGTGTCGTTAGGTATCGCTTGCCGTCACAGCTGTACCGAATAGTGACAGTAATGGCCTGATTCCCCTGACGTGAGGTGCTGCCGTAAAATTCATCCAAATAACCTGGTAAATCCCATCGGTCAAAACTTCTACTCAGTTCCCGCCACACTGGAACAAAGGCCGTAGTGTCTTTGTCTATTGCGATTGAGGGAGCAGCACCCTCACCCCCACTCGTCCATTTATCGGGAATTTCAGTGGGCACATGCAGAATGACTTGTACACCCAGCGCCGTCTCGCCTCCGAAGTTCTTTATGTAAAAACCCCGCTGCAGCATCTCCGGCCCAACGGCACCACGGCCACTTCCCCAGCTCAGAATACGCAGTTGCGGCCTTGTTTGAGACATGCCAACGCGAAGACTATTAGAGTTGATTATAGTTGCAATCGAAGCAGGCCGCGGCCTCCCGTCAATCGAATTGATGGAATCTCTGCCGTGGATAGTGCCAAGCCAGTGCCAAAGGCGAGCTAAACACGAGCAATTGCGGGTAAGTCGCTCTGCAGGTGATTGCCCGTCATCTGATGTAAGTGATTGATTAACTTTCGAGAGTGGGAATTGCGGGCAATTCTGGGCGATTAACTTGACTGGCAGGCGCTCTAACCAGCTGAGCTAACCGCCCGTTCTTGTTGTAAATCACTTGCGCGATTGATGAACCCCAAAAACGTGGTCCAATTCATTGTAATCTCTTGAGCCCCAACGGACAGGCATAATGCCGCCGGTTACGCGAAACGTGTGCGATGGTTTTCGGCAGAACATCTTTAGCTCATTGGGAGATAATGGTCGCTCCTGATCAGCTAGTTTGCAATTGTCGAGGTGGCGCATTGGAACCATTTTCTCGTCGTCGTTTCATACAAGGCATGGGAAGCTTGCTCGCTCTGCCTCTGTTGCGCACGGAAGAGCCGGAAATCATTGTGTTTAACGGAAATATCTGGACAGTGGACGAGATCCAGCCGCGAGCACAAGCAGTGGCAATCAGCCGCGGCAGATTTGTTGCTGTCGGATCCAATGAAGAAGTCCTGCGCTTAGCCACTGCTCGCACGCGCAAAGTCGATCTGGGCTTCAAAACTGTCTTGCCCGGCTTCAATGATGCCCATTCTCATCCCGTTGAATCTGGAGTGGAGCATCTCCACAAAGTGGCTTGCGACAAAGATTCGATCGAAGCGATAAAACAATTGCTTCACCGACGCGCGCAACAGACGCAGCCCGGTCAGTGGGTGCTCGGATTCTTGTATGACGATGGAAAAACTCCACGCCCGCTTAACCGGTACGATCTCGATGAGGCGGTAAAGGACCTCCCGGTTCTAGTACAGCATCGTGGCGGGCACACCGGTTTCGTGAATTCCCGCGCACTGGAACTGGCCAATGTTACCGATCAGACCCTCGATCCACCCGGCGGCCGATTCGAGCATGATGCCGAGGGTCATCTCACCGGTTTTGTAGGCGATGCGGGAATGCAGGTTTTTATAAAGCTCATTCCGCAGACCAATGCGCGGGACGATTACCGACGCGGAGCCGCGTTGATTTCCAAGCTTTTTACCAGCCAGGGTATCACCTCGGCCTGCGATGCTGACGCCGGTCCTGAAGACGTACAGGGCTATCAAGACGCACGGGACGCGGGGGAACTGGCAATGCGAATCTACTGCCACATTTCCGCCAGGGCACTCGACCGGTTCATTGAAGCGGGGATTCACACTGGCTTCGGAGATGAATGGGTACGAATCGGAGGCGTGAAACAGTATGCCGATGGCTCAATTTCGGAACGCACGGCATGGCTTTCGCAACCGTATATCGGAATTCCGAACAACTATACCGGGCTGCAGCTTTCCAGTGCCGACCAGTTATACGAAATCGGGCGCAAGGCGCACGCAGCGGGTTGGCAATTGGCGACTCATGCCAATGGCGACCTCGCAATCGATCGAATCCTCTCCGTTTACGAGCGGATTCAGAAGGAATTGCGAAAGAAAGATCCGCGATTCCGGATCGAGCATTGCACCCTCGCGACAGATCCTCTGATTCAGCGGATGCGTGCGCTACAGGTAATCCCTGCGCCGTTCTCCTGCTATGTCTACTTTCATGGCGACGTGATGCATTTCTATGGCGAGCAGCGTACCGAACACATGTTTCCTATGCGCAGTTTCCTTGATGCCGGCCTGCGTCCGACAGACTCTTCCGATTACACCGCGAGCCCGGCGGATCCCATGATGTGGTTGCAATCTCAGCTCACACGCACCGACGCGAAGGGAAATGTTTGGGGCGCCAATCAGCACATCAGTCTAGAAGAGGCCATCCGCTGTGGCACCATCAATGGCGCTTATGCCGCCTTCGAAGAGGATCTCAAAGGCGCCATTCGACCCGGCCAGTTCGCCGACCTGGTCGTGCTAACTCAAGATCCGTTCAAGGTTCATCCGTCGGAACTTCTGAAAATCCAGGTAGAGCGAACCATGGTAGGCGGAACCTGGAGATTTGAGTCTTAGATAGTTATCCGGCGACTGCGGACCCTGTTCTGCCTTACGGTGTTTTCTTCGTTGAGGATCTTGCAAACTAACCACGCGGGAGATGGCGAGGAGTTTTGCGATCTCGGTCAAGCTGTGTCCATGGATGGCATAGCGCAGGGCACTGGCACGGTCGACCTCAGCAGGACGGCGCCCGGCGCTCCGGGGAAAGCAGATTCCTCGAGTTCGCTCGCGATCACAAGCGGGGAGACGTTGTCAGGGATTGCGCTTCGAGACCAGCTTCTTTAGCGTCGCAACATTCCTCTTGTCATCGCCTGGATGGTCAATCGGAGTCTCCGCGATGAAAGCGGCACGCGCCAGGCGCGTATCGTTCAGAAGGCGTCGAAAAGGCTCCAAGCCGATGGTTCCCTTCCCGACATGTTGATGGCGGTCGAGTTTCGAGCCGCAGGCAGCTTTTGCGTCATTGCAATGCCAGACGCAAACATTGTTGAAGCCGACCGTTTCATCCAGATTCGCGAGCGTTGCGCGCATTCCGGCTTCGCTAACGATGTCGTATCCGGCGACATGGACATGACAGGTATCAATGCAAGCCGCGACTGGAACCAGACCACGCAGGCGATCCAGCACTTCGGCAACCTGCTCGAAGCTGCCTCCCAACGAAAACTCGGCGCCGGCGGTATTTTCAATGAGAATTGTGAGCCCGCCCTTGACCAAATCGAGCCCCTGAGTAGCTGCAGCTATGGCGGCCGCCGTTTGCAGCAGTCCAGCTTCACGGTGAGCGCCACGAAATGAACCGGGATGAAGCACCAGATATTCGGCACACAAAGCCAGGGCGCGCTCGACTTCTCCGCGAAACGCCTCGATGGATTTCTTGAGAAAGATCTCGTTGGTCGCCGCGAGATTGATGAGGTAATTGCTGTGAATGACCAGCGGCTCCAGACCATAGCAGTCTCGCAGCCGCGTCATTTCGTCGCACTGCGGAGCGCTAAGTTCGTACGGGGCCCATTGCCGCGGGCTCGTAGAAAAGATCTGAAACGTGTTACAGCCGAGCCGATAGGCGCGCTCGGCCGCATTCTGCACGCCTCCGGCAGAGGAAGTGTGAATGCCGATCCGGCGCGAGGTAAGCGCCGGTGGCCGCTTCGGCGGCGGCAGTTTCAGAATGTCCTGTTCACGCGCAAGCGAACGGGCCATTCAGAAAGTATAACGGTCAGAAATTAACGAGAGTCTGCCGCCGATTAACGGCGGGGACGATTTGGGCGCAGATTGCTGACGGAAGAAACCGAGATTCGCTCACGTGCAGCGCGCGCGAACCTGGGCATCTTCCTTCTTTACCAGGCGGCGAAATGCGCACGGCGATTCTGGCTCCAGCAAGTCTCGTCCTCTTCCATGCACACGGGATACAACTTTCCCCAGCCGGTAGCAAAGACGATCTGGTTGGCTGGAACTCCCATCGAAATCAGCGCATCCTTGGCGGCTTCCGCACGTTTGTCGGAGAGGACAACGTTGTAAACGATCTCACCTCGTGAGTCGGCATCGCCTTCGATCGTAACAATCGTATCCGGATTGGCCTTTAACCATTGCGCATCGGATTCCAGAACAGACCGGTCCTCCGGCCGCAAATCCGCGCGATCGAAATCAAAATGGATGTCCTTTATGTTCTGCTGCACTTCGCGCTTCTCGGCTGGACTGGGCGGCAGCGTGTCAATGCCACCAGTTCCAAAACCATCGAATGCGGCAAACGCATCTTCATTCAGAGCGGCAACTGGCGACTGGGCGTAGGCGCAAGCCGCCGCAACCAACAACAACACTGAGATAACTACCAAATGTCTGGTCATGGCGCCTCCTAGCGGCCGAACCAAAATCGGAGACTGAGAACAAAACTGCCTCTTTAAGATGCTACATAGAATCATTTAGTTTCTGAGAAGAGCATGCCGTAAGAAATTAGTCTCTATCGTCCGATCTTTGCGGGCAAATGACGGGAACGTTTTTAGTATGCACCGAGCAACAACAACCCTGGTTTGCGGCAATTGACGGCTAAAAGATACACTGAAAGTTTAGAGGTGGGGAAACATGCTGGTTGTCATGCAGGCGCACGCCACGGAAGGTCAAGTGCGCGCCGTCTGCCAGAAAATCGAGTCTTTGGGATACCGGGCGCACGCCATCCCGGGTGCCGAACGTACGGCCATCGGCATCACGGGGAACAAGGGCGAGGTCGAACCGGGCACGCTGGATGAAATGCCGGGCGTGCAGGAAGTCATCCGTGTAACCAAACCTTACAAGCTGGTCAGCCGGGACATCAAAGAGGACAACACGATCGTTCGATTTCCGGAAAGTAACGCCACGATTGGTGGGACGACACTAGCCGTCATTGCAGGACCTTGCGCGATTGAAAGCCGCGAACAGGCTTTTGCCGTGGCCGAGTGCGTGCAGCGTGCGGGGGCTCAGTTCTTTCGTGGCGGAGCTTACAAGCCGCGCACTTCCCCGTATTCATTCCAGGGCTTGGGCGAAGAGGGACTGCGTATCATGGCCGAAATTCGTGAGCAATTCGGAATGCGGATTGTGACCGAAGCGGTGGACAACGACTCGTTGAACCTGGTTGAGGAATACGCGGACGTCATCCAGATTGGCGCGCGCAATATGCAGAATTTTTCCCTGCTGAAACGGGCGGGACGGGCGAGCAAGCCGGTACTGATCAAGCGAGGCATGTCGGCAACTTTGGAAGAATTGCTGATGGCTGCCGAGTATGTGATGAGCGAAGGTAACTACAACGTAATCCTCTGCGAGCGCGGGGTGCGAACCTTTGCCGACCACACGCGCAATACTCTCGACCTGAGCATTATTCCGGCGGTGCAGCGCCTGAGCCATTTGCCCATCGTTGTCGATCCCAGCCACGGCACCGGGAAGCGCAACAAAGTTATTCCGCTCTCGCGGGCTGCCGCCGCTGTGGGAGCCGACGGGCTGATCGTCGAGGTCCACGATAATCCCGACAAGGCTCTCTCGGATGGCATGCAGTCGCTTTATCCCGAGCAGTTTGAGGAATTGATGGCCCAAGTGCAGCAGATCGCGGCAGTGGTAGGGAGAACCTTGGCTGGAGCGGAAACACCAGCGGCTGTCATGCGCATGGGTAAGAGAGCACGAGCCTGACCAGCTGAGTTCGACAAAAACTTTCTTGTCCTCATTCTGAATCGTTGCCTTGCGTAAGCTTCTTCTCAGCGTTTTTTTCCTACCCCTCCTGGGCGGCCTGGCCTGGTGGTACTTCCATGAGCGCTTGATTACCGATTACGGCCCTTCTTATCGTGAGTATGCCTATATCACCAATGGCAAAAGCAATACGGTAAGCGTGATTGACCTGCGCACGTTCGAACCCGCAAAGACCATCCGCGTCGGAGGCGAGCCGACTGGCATCGCCGCCAATAAGAAAAAGAACGAAGT
>Ga0335081_10021039_pt1 | contig 10556 bp, 11 predicted proteins | sample Lox_Sample_35_FD_206713 | JGI IMG/M metagenome (GOLD analysis project Ga0335081, IMG submission 206713) | Soil microbial communities from Loxahatchee National Wildlife Refuge, Florida, United States - Lox_Sample_3.5 | ecosystem: Environmental > Terrestrial > Soil > Wetlands | place: USA... | reverse complement strand
CCATTGCACCGCAAGCAGGCCGCGAGGTAGCGAGGCCCGGCGAACGAGTGGGCAACGTCCCGAGCGGCCGCGTGATGACGGAAAAGCACGTTCCCCCAGGGGACGTGACCAGACAGAAAGACGGCTCCTATTCGGTTCGCACCAAGACTGGGGGCGAATACTCGATGCGTCCCAATGGTTCCGTGCGCGGCTTCCAGGGACCGCAGGGCGAAGCTCAGTTCCGGAGCGACGGCACGGTTCGCACGGTTCACTCGCGCGATATCACCATCGTGCACCGTCCTGAGGGCCGCAATCTCATGCTACGAGAGCGCCCCGATCATACCGTGATTGCGGCTTACGGCGGCGGCCATGGTTATATTCAACGCCCGTTTTCAGTGCATAACCACGAGTTCGTGCAACGAACCTACTATGATGAGCGCGGGCACTTCGCTCGATTTTACGAGCCTTATCATTACCACGGCTTTGCGCTCTACGCGTACGCTCCGGTACATTATTACCCGCCTCTGTTTTACAGTTGGGCGTATGCTCCCTGGCAGGCTGGCATCTACTTTCGATGGGGTTGGCTTGGTGCGCCGTGGTATGCCTACTATGGTCCTTATTTCGCTCCGTATCCGGTGTACCTGTCGGGCCCGTTCTGGCTGACCGACTACTTGCTAGCGGCCGCGCTAGAGCAGGACTATCGTGACCGTATGGCCGCGGCCGCCGATGAAGCCGCTGCATTCACGCCCCCTGGCGGTCCGGGCCAGGTGCCGCTCTCGGCCGAGGTGAAGCAGGCAATCGCGGACGAGGTGCGGCTGCAGCTTTCTCAAGCCAGCTTGGATAGTCAAAATGTGGCAAGAGGCGGTACGCCGGATTTTGCGTACAACGGCGTAAGCGGTCTGCTTAGCGACAACCGGCGGCATGTGTTCGTGGTATGGAGCAGTTTAGACGTCACCGCGGGAGTGGGGGAATGCATCCTTACTCCGGGCGATGTCTTGCAATCCACTGGAGCGCCGCCGCCGCCCGATTCTCAAGTCGCGTATGTGCAGGTTCTCGCCAGCAAGAGCGGAGACTGCGTCCGAGATAGCCTGGTTGCGGTCTCGTTCCAGGATTTGCAGGAGATGCTGAATCGCATGCGGGAAACGACCGACCAAGGCTTGGGCGAGCTGCGTTCGGGCCAAGGCCAAGGAGGATTACCGGCGGCGCCTCCGGCGGCATTGCGCGGCGACATCGACGCTTCTTTTGCGGCCGCGGCTCCTCCCCCAGATCCGAATGGGGCTGCCGTTCTCAATCAGACTGAAAGGGACGCCAGCGCCGCCGAGCAGAACGTGCTCGATCAGGCTTTCCAGCAGCCCCAGCCTGCCCCTACCAGTCCAGGAATCAGTCCACCTCCGGCGGCTGGAACGATTCAGCTGGGCCAAACCATCGACCAAGTGACGGCAATCCTCGGTCCGCCCAACGTGGTGGTCGACCTGGGAGCGAAAAAAATGTACGTTTATCAGGGCCTGAAGATTACTTTCACGGCCGGCAGAGTGACAGACGTTCAATAGGAACGATCGGGCGAGGGCTAGCCTGGCGGGAGCCGGGCTCGAGCCTAGGAGAATGACCATGAGTATCCGATTGTTTGGCAGCATTGGCCTTCTGATTCTTGCGTTGGCTGGTGTGGGGGTGCGCTGGAGCGCCGAGGCGGAGCAGGCGCCGCTTCGTCCCACGCCGGCCGGCGCGGGAGCGGAAATGTATCTGGATTACTGCGCTCCCTGCCACGGCCGCGATGGAACGGGAAGCGGGCCGGTATCGCCGGCATTGAAGGTGCGCACCACGGATTTGACAACGCTGGCGAAGCGCAACAACGGTGTGTATCCGGCCGAGCGCGTCCGGGCGACCATCAGCGGTGACCTGCTGGTGGTGGCGCACGGGTCCAAAGACATGCCCGTGTGGGGGCCGGCGTTCCGTTACCTGGGTGGCGGCAGCCGTGCTGAGGTTACGGTGCGGGTGGACAGCCTGACCCGCTATATCCAGTCCCTGCAAGTGGCGCCCGTGAGGAACGACTAAGGCTTGGGCTTGGCCCGCAGCGCTTCGAACGATGAGATGATGTCCAGCAACTCGTCGGTGATCGAGGTCTGGCGGAACTGACGCGATTGCGTGGTCAACGCGCGCAGACGGTCGTCGATATTGTGCTCGGCTACTTGCATAGACGCCAGGCGGCTGGCATTTTCGCTCGCCAGGGATTCGGCGAAGGCTCGGTAGAGCGAAACGAACATGTACTCGCGGATGAGCGCGCGGAAAAGCTGCGTCTCATCCATGCTGAACTCGGGAAGCACCTTGGATGGCCAGCGCCTGGCCTTGAGGCCATTGATCCATTCGCGATCCACCGGCAGGAGCCGCACGCCACGCACGCGGTACCATGCGCCCGAGACGGGGCGCGCGTAAAACAACACGACGAACTCGACGCCGCGCTCGAAGTGCCACTCCTCGATCTTGCGCAGGACTTCTTCCACCGCGGCCGTGATGCCGGAAGTGGAGCTGGGGACTTGGACCGATCCCTCCAGCTTTCGTCCCAAGCTCTCCAACTGCCCGGCGGCGCGGACGCCGACGGCTAACAGCGCCTGGCTCTCGCGCTTGACGGCCAGCTTCAACAATGCGCGCGAGGCATGCGAGACCACTTGATCGTTCAACTGGCCGCACATGCCTTGATCGGACCCGAACACGATGGCGCCCAGTTTCACGCCAGTGGGGTGCTTGGGCGGCAGCGCATGCGCTGGGATCCGTTGCAGCGCGATTTGCAGACCCATCTCGATGGTGCGATTGTATTCGGCCACGGCGTGCGCGGCGCGCTCGTAGGCGCGGATGTTCACCCCGGCGAGCGCCTTCATGGTCTTGACCACCGATTGCAGCTCTTCGGTGACGGCCAGGGATCGTCTTAGTGACTCGGCTGTTTCCATTGGATGGCATCCTGGGCGAGCTTGACTAACGCCTGGCGGTCCGAATCGCTCAACTTTTTGCCGGTTTGGATGGAGTCGTATATTCGCGGAAGCTGTTCGGGCAGGGTTTGCCGGACGCGCGCGGAGACCTCGACGATCTGCTCGGGCCGCAGATTGTCGAACAGACCCTCGGTGGCAGCCACCAGGATTGCGACCTGTTCGGCGGCCGGAATGGGATCGAACTGCGGCTGCTTGAGAGCTTCGCGGACGGCGCGGCCGCGCGCCAGAGTCTGGCGCGTGCGTTCATCCAGGCGCGAGCCGAAGCGCGAGAAAACTTCCAGTTCCTCGAATTGGGAATAAAACAGGCGCAGGTCGCCGGCCACGGCGCGATACGCCGCCAGTTGCGCTTTGCCCCCGACACGCGAGACCGATTTGCCGACGTCCACGGCCGGCAGGATGGCTTTCTGAAAGAGATCCGGCGTGAGATAGATCTGGCCGTCGGTGATGGAGATCAGGTTGGTGGGAATGTAAGCCGCGATGTTCTGTTCTTCGGTCTCGACGATGGGCAGAGCGGTGAGCGACCCGCCTCCGAGCTCTTTGCGTAGGTGCGTGGAGCGCTCCAGCAGGCGCGAGTGGATGTAGAAAATATCGCCGGGAAAGCTTTCGCGCCCGGGCGGGCGCCGCAGCAGCAGCGAGACCTCGCGGTAGGCGCGCGCATGACAGGTCAGATCGTCGAACACCACCAGCACGTCGCGGCCTTGCCGCATGAAGTACTCGCCCATCGACATGGCTGCGTAGGGCGCAACGAACTGGAGCCCGGGCGTAGAGTCGCCCCCGGCAACCACGACGATGGAATAATCCATCGCGTTGCGGTGCCGCAAATCGGCGATGACCTTGGCTACCGAAGAGCTGCGCTGGCCGATGGCGCAGTAGATACAGATGACATCCTTGCCTTTTTGGTTCAGGATGCAATCCACCGCGATGCCGGTTTTTCCGGTCTGGCGATCGCCCAAAATCAGCTCCCGCTGGCCGCGGCCAACGGGAATCAGCGCGTCCACTACCTTGGTACCGGTTTGCAGCGGCACCGTGACCGGATCGCGATCCATGATGGAGGGTGCATCGCACTCGATGGTGGCGCGCAGATGTGTTTCGGGCGGCCCGGCGTTGTCGAGCGGCCTGCCCAACGGATCCACGACGCGCCCCAGCAGCGCCTCGCCCACCGGCACATCCAGCACGCGGTTGGTACGCCAGACTTCGGAGCCCGACTCGACCGCGGTGCAATCGTCCAGCAACACCACGCCTACTTCGTCCGGATCGAGATTGAAAGTCATGCCCAAGCGGTCGCCGGCGAAGCGCACCAGCTCCTCGGATTTGACGTTCGGCAGGCCGCGCACGCGCGCGATTCCCTGGCCGACGAAATTCACGATGCCGTATTCGCGCAGCTCCGGCGCAACGGGAGAATCGCGGGAGACTTGCTCGACCGCCTGCAGCGTTTCATCGAGCAAAGCTGACAGAAAGCTGCGCGCTCCGTTCACCGCGTCACCAGGTCCGCCCGGCGTTCCAGGGCTTCCTTCAGGTTCTCTTCGAGCGATTCAATGTAACTGTCCGGGGTCCAGCCGATTCTGCGGCCGTTGCCGCGCAATTCGATGCCCCAGGCCATGGCGGGCGAGCGTTGGAATTGCAAGGGCACCGGCGCGCCCAGACGTTCTTCTAGCGCAGCCTGGATTTCATGTTGCTCCGGCCCCGGAATTTCGAGCGCGCTCAGCACCGTGAGCTCTTTGCCCACCAGGTCGCGCAGCGCGGCGGGATCCAATTTCTTGATTTTTTCAAGGAACGTGCGGGTAGCGCATTCCTGGATATCGGTACAGGCCAGATCGGAGAGCGCCCGCCGGATCACGGTGAGCATCTCGGTGGCGGCCCGGCGCTTCAAGTGGTTCAGAAAAGCGGATTGTTCGCGCTCCAGATCTTCATGCCAGCGCGCTTCCAGGCCCCGAACTTCGTCGCGCGCACGCTGGATCATTGCGTTGCGTTCGTCTTCGGCCTCGTGCTGGGCTTGCCGGATCATCTGGTCGTGCTTGTCGGCTAGCGCGGCTTCCTCGGCGTGAGCTTGCTCTTTCAACTTCTCGGCTTCCTGGTTCTTTTCTTCGGCCTCTGCCAGCCGCCCGGCGATGCGCTTTTCGCGCGCATCGATGGCCGCCACCAGCCGCCCCCACAGAAAGCGCTTCAGCAGCGCCACCAGGATCAGGAAGTTGACGATCTGCGCGACAACGGTGAACCAGTCGATCAGCATCCGTTAACCTCCCGGTTTCGCCGCCACGATATGGTTCCAGAACGGGTTGGCGAAGATCAGAATGATGGAGACGACGAAACAATAAATGGCAATCGATTCGATCATGGCCAGGCCGATGAACAGCGTGCGGCTGATGGTGGCGGCCTCATCCGGCTGCTGGGCGATGGAGCCGAGCGCTTGCGCCACCGCCCGAGCCTCGCCAGCGGCCGGGGCAATGGAGCCGATGGCCATACACAAAGCGGCGGCCGCGATTGAAAAGATGGCGATCACCGTTACGCTATCCATAAACCCTCCTCATCAATGTCATTTCGCTCCTTCCTGCTCGCGTTGTACCGCGGCGCCAATATAAACCATCGCTAAAACTGCAAAGATGTAGGCCTGGATCAGGCCAATCAACAGTCCCAGAGCCTGCATCAGCACGGGAACAAACAGCGGCGCGATGGCCAAGAGAATTGCGACGATCATCGAGCCGCTCATGATGTTGCCGAACAGCCGCACGGCCAGTGCCAGGTTGCGAGTGGTTTCGCTCAGCAAATGGAAGGGCAGGATGATCCAACTGGGGCGCAGGTAATGCCGCAGATATCCGGCCAGGCCCTGACGCAAGATGCCGAACACGGGCACCGCTACACCCACCGAAATTGCGAGCGCGGCCGTGGTGGAGAGCGAGCCGGTGGGCGGATGCCAGCCCGGCACGATATCCAGGACGTTCGAGACCGCGATGAACAGGAACAGCGTTCCCGCGAAAGGCAGATAGGTATCGCTGCCGCGGGGGCAGATCTCGCGGATTTGGCCGCGAATCAGCTCCACCACGGCCTCCAGTCCGGTTTGCCAGCGCGAGCGATGCTCATCGGAAGCGGTCAGGCGCCGGGTAATCAGCCAGGAGACCAGGGTCAGCAGCAGCATCACGATCCACGTAAAGAGGATGGTTGCGTTGAGCTGGACAAAACCCCAGCGCCACAGAACGATATGATCGGGCGTTAGGTGCACTTGGTCACGGGCCTCCGCGCCGGTATGAACCTGGAAACTGCCAGACGTCCGAGGATGAAGCTGGCCATCGCGAACGCCACGTGCTCAAGGCCCGCGCGGGTCAGAAAGACGAAGGCGGCCAGCACGACCAGCGTCCGAATCCAAAAACTGCCGAGTGTAAGCAGGACCGGGTGGGGGCTGGTGGCGAGCCGGCGCACCGTGAACCACAGGCCGCCATAGAAGAACAGGCCCAGCGCAACCCCAATCAGGACGCTCAAAGTAATGGCGAATCCACTCACGGTTGATCTCCTTTCACACGCAGCCAGGCGCTCACGCAGCCGAATACTAATCCGCCGATGAGCAACATCAAGGTCCAAGAGAAACGGCTGGGCCAATGGTGGTCGATCCACACGCCCATCGCGATGCCCGCCAAAGTGGGTATGGCGACGGACCAGCCCACCACACCGAGGATGGCGATGCCGCTCCAATTCCCGTCCTTACGCCGGCGCGCGCGGAGCATGCGATCCTGCTCGGCGCCAACCTGGCGGATCATGCGCTCGGCGCCGGACGAAAGTTTCGGTTCGGGCTCAGGCACGTTTTTCCTCCTCGAGCAGGCGTCGCACCAGATCGGTCTCCAGTTTCGCTTCGAAAGCGCGAGCTTTCCTTTCCAGTTCCTCGCGCTCGCGGAATTTCTTCTCGACCGCGTGTTGGAGTTGTTCCAGGCTGGCGCCGCGCACGGCGTTACGCGTGGATACGCGGACGTCCGGCCCGCACTTCACCAAAATCCCGTGATCGACGGCCAGGTACTCTTCGGCGTGTCCTGGCCGCTCGAAGACCAAGACGCTGGGCACCAGCGCCGTTACCGTGTCCACATGCTTGGGCAGGATGCCGAACCAGCCGTTCTCGGCTTCGGCCTTGATGCGCACCACTTCTTCTTCGAGCAACACTTCCGAAGGCAGCAAGACGGTGAGCTTCATCGGCGCACCTCGTTGATGCCGCCAATCATGTAGAGCGCCTGCTCGGGTAGCGCCGCGAATTCGTCGTTCAAGATTCGCTCGCAGCCATCCAGGGCGTCCTCGCGCTTTACCAGCTTGCCGGGATGGCCGGTGAACTGTTCGGTCACGAAGAACGGCTGCGTCAGGAATCGCTCCAGGCGGCGGGCGCGATGAACGGTGTGGCGGTCTTCCTGCGACAGCTCTTCCAGGCCCAGCATGGCGATGATGTCGCGCAGCTCGTCGTAGCCGGCCAGCGTTTTGCGAATTTCCTGCGCGATCAGGTAATGCCGCTTTCCCACGATCTGCGGCGTCACCATCTTGGAGCCCGAGCGCAGCGGGTCGATGGCCGGGTAGAGGCCCTCGGAGGCACGCTTGCGCGACAGCACGATAGAGGCGGAAAGATGGCTGAAGGTATGGACCGCGGAAGGATCGCTGAAGTCGTCGGCCGGAACGTAAACCGCCTGCACCGATGTGATGGCGCCCGCGGCGGTATTGCAGATGCGCTCTTCCAGATCCGAAAGATCGGTGCCGAGCGTGGGCTGGTAGCCGAGGCGTGAGGGTAGCTGGCCCATCAATCCGGAAACCTCCGAGCCGGCCTGGATGAAACGAAAAATGTTGTCGATCAGCAGCAGCACGTCCTGGCGCGCGTCGTCGCGGAAGTACTCGGCCATGGTCAGAGCGGAATGGCCGACGCGAAAGCGCGAGCCCGGCGATTCGTTCATCTGGCCGAACACCAGCACGGTCTTGTCGAGCACGCCTGCGGTCTGGATCTCGCGGTACAGTTCCTCGCCTTCTCGGCAGCGTTCGCCGATGCCGCAGAATACGCTGACGCCTTTGTGGTGGCCGATGACGTTGTGGATCAACTCGGTGATGAGCACGGTCTTACCCACGCCGGCCCCGCCGAAAAGGCCGCTCTTGCCGCCGCGTTCCAGCGGAGCCAGCACGTCGATGGCTTTGATGCCGGTCTCGAATACTTCAGACGTGGTGGAGCGGCGCATGAGCGGGACCGGGTCGGCGTGAATGGAGCGCCACTCGCCGCCTTCAACGGGGTCCTTGCGGTCGATGGTTTGGCCGAAGACGTCGAAAACGCGCCCGAGCACGCGCTCGCCGACCGGCACTTCGAGAGTTTGATGCGTGTCGACCACGCGCGCGCCGCGCCACAAGCCGCGAGTCGGAGTAAGCGCGATGCTACGGACCGTCGTGGCGTCCAGGTGGGAAACCACTTCCATCACGATTTCCTGCTCGGATCCGGATCTCAGGACGTGGTAGATAGCGGGGATGCGGTCGGGGAAAGAGACATCGATGACGCTGCCTCGCACCGCAGCCACGGTCCCTTCGTTGGGCGTCACGTTCGTCATCGCACGGACGCGGCTGAACCAGCGCGGGCTTGAATCGACGTCACGTCTCGCCAGGGCTGCTGCCGCCCCCGAAATCAGGTCTCGCAACCGATGGACCAATCAAAATGGCTTCTGCATGATTTATTCGGCTTCTGACTTCTTGCAAACGCTTGGGATAAAGCAGCCGGTACGTCGTGGTACGGGCGGCTCGTGAGCTAGGTGACGCACTGCAAGGTGCGTGAAAAGACGCCTAGGCGATCCGTCGTTGCCAGATTGCGCACCCTAGCGGCGGAAGCTGGATTGCTGCCTGAAGGGTAAAGGATTAATCCCATGCAAACCACCGAGGTGGTAAGCCAACAGCCTCGAGTTGCTCCCGCGCCGCGACCGGAGCCAGAAATCGAAGAATTGCGGTCTCCTACAGGTCCGCCGCCCGGGGAGGGCAGCCGGCGCAAGAGGTCCAGAAAGTGGCTGGCGGGCATCGGCGCGATTGCAGTGCTGAGCGCCGCCGCAGTTACCTATTACTACTACTTTGGGGGAGCGCAACACCCGGTCTATTTGAGCGCGCCAGCGGACCGTGCCGACATCGACGCCACCATCAGCGCGACAGGCAACTGCAACGCGGTGGTGACGGTGCAGGTGGGCAGCCAGGTTTCGGGCAACATCAGCGCGCTGTATGCGGACTTCAACACCAAAGTTAAGCAGGGACAACTGGTGGCGCGCATCGATCCGGCCATGTTCCAAGCGAGGGTGGATCAGGCCAAAGCGAATCTGGATGGCGCCAAGCAGGCGGTGATCACGGCGCGCGCGACTCTGACCAAGTCCGAATCCGATATCGCCAATGCGGAGGCCAACGTAGCCAGCCAGAAAGCTAATGTGGTCCGGGCGCAGAGCGCGGTGACGCTGGCCAAAGTGGAGAACGACCGCCGGGTGGTGATGCTCCAGGAGAAGATCATTTCGCAGGAAGACGCCGACACGGCCAAAGCTACCTACGATCAGGCGGTCGCCAACCTGGACGCGGCTGACGCGGCGCTGACAGCGTCTGAATCCGCCGTGGAGTCTGCCAAAGCGCAGCGCGACGTTGCACAGGCGCAACTAGATGGAGCGGCTGAAACGGTGAAGCAGGATCAAGCCGCGCTGGATCAGGCGGCGCTGGACCTGGAACACACTCAAATCCGCGCGCCGGTGGACGGCGTAGTGGTTTCGCGAAACATGGACGTCGGCCAGACGGTAGCGGCGTCGTTTCAGGCCCCGACCATTTTCCTGATCGCGCAGGATCTGACCAAGATGCAGGTGGACACCAACGTGGACGAGTCCGACGTCGGGCCGGTGCGCGTTGGCCAGCACGCCAACTTCACCGTGGACGCGTATCCGGGGGTGATTTTCCGCGGTGCGGTCACGCAGATCCGCCAAGCGCCCATCAACGTGCAAAACGTAATCACGTACGACATCGTGGTGGGCGTCTCGAACGAAGAATTGAAGCTGTTCCCGGGCATGACCGCCAATGTGAAAATTCTCACGGGGCGAGCTGAAAATGCGTTGCGGATTCCAGTGGCCGCACTGCGCTTCCGGCCGGCCAGCGCTTCCGCCGGAGCGCGTCCCAAAGGCCCGGCGGGAACAACCAAAGCGACGCAGGGGCTTCAGACCGTTTACCTCCTGGATGAACACGGTAATCCGAAAGCGGCCCAGGTCAAGCTGGGCTTGAGCGACGGAAATTTCCTGGAAGTGCTGAGCGGCCTCACGGAAGGGCAGCGAGTCGTGACCGGGACGGCCTCCAAAGCAGCCTCGAGTTCCGCGGCTCCGAGCGCTCCCGGCGGGACGCGCCGAATCGGATTCTAGCTCGGGAGGAACTCGTGACGCCTCGTCTCATTCAAATCGAGAATCTCACGAAGATTTACTCGCTCGGCGACATCACCGTGCACGCGCTGCGGGGCGTGTCGGCCACGATCGATCGCGGGAGCTTCGTGGCCATCATGGGGCCGTCCGGCTCGGGCAAATCGACCTTCATGAATATCATCGGCTGCCTCGACAAGCCGACCTCCGGTTCTTATTTTCTGGACGGCGTCAGCGT
>Ga0335081_10021038_pt1 | contig 10556 bp, 9 predicted proteins | sample Lox_Sample_35_FD_206713 | JGI IMG/M metagenome (GOLD analysis project Ga0335081, IMG submission 206713) | Soil microbial communities from Loxahatchee National Wildlife Refuge, Florida, United States - Lox_Sample_3.5 | ecosystem: Environmental > Terrestrial > Soil > Wetlands | place: USA: Florida... | reverse complement strand
GACGCGGTTCGTCCGCCGATCGGAAACGAGATGACCGATCTTGCCAAGGCGCTGCGACTGGATCAGCAGCTCGCGGCTCTCGCGCAATTCCTGCTCCGCCTGCCGCTCCTCGGAGATGTCGCGCAGCACCACCAGGATGCCCGTGCATTGGCCCGTCGCATCGTAACGGGGATGGCCGATGCTGTGCTCCCAGCAGATCGAGCCGTCGCTGCGCAGCGCGCGCATATCGAGCTCGAAGTTCCGCCGCTCGGCAATCGCGGCATCGCGCGCCGCTTCGTAGGTCGCGCGGTCGTCGGGGTGCAGGAAAGTGATTGCCTCCTCGAAGCTGAAGGACTCCCGCCACGGGACTCCCCTCATCTCGAAGACGGAATCGGACCAGCGCACGCGCTTTGCGACGCGGTCGATGAGGATATGACCGACGCGACCGAGTTTCTGCGCCTCGACCAGCAGCTCCTGGCTCTCGCGCAACGCCGTTTCCGCCCGGTTGCGCTCGGTGATGTCCGCACAGAACCCTGCGCTGCCGGCGATCTCGCCGGCCTCGTCGCGGATCGGGAATTGCGTGATCTGAAGATGACCGATCGAGGTCCTGGCCGAAGCCCGCGCACGCTCCTGCACGACCACGCGTCCGACATGCACCTCGGCATCCGCGCGTGCGTTCATGGCGGCGATCGGCGCCGAATAAAGCTCGGCGCTGGTGCGCCCCTCCATGTCCTGCTGATTGCGTCCAAACCATTCCGTGTAGCAGCGATTCACCATGCGGTAGCGCCCGCCGCGGTCCTTGAGGAAGATCGCGAAGGGCGCGTTGTCCATGATCGCGCGGAGGTCGCGCTCACGCTCCGCTAGCGCTGTCTCCGCTCGCTTCCGCTCGGAAATGTCTATCGTGAAGCCGGCGATGCCTGTGATGGAACCATCGGCACCGCGGATCGGGAACTTCGTCACGAGCAGGTGCTGGTCCGGCGTCTCCGGCAGGACCGGCTGCCGCTCGGTCTGATAAACGATACCCTCCTCGAGCACCTTCAGGTCGGCGGCGCGGATCGCACGTCCTTCCTCCGCCGGGAGGAAGTCGGAATCGGCCCGCCCGATCACGTCGGAGACGGCGCCCCTGGTCCATTTCTCGAAGCGGCTATTGACGAGGCGATACCGGCTCTCGCGATCCTTGAGGAAAATACCGACGGGGGCGTTGTCGACGATCGCGCGGAGCTGGCTCTCGCGCTCCGCGAGCGCGCGCTCAACCTCGCGGCGCGCCGTCTCGTCGATCGAGAAATTGAGGATCTCTTCGCCGCCCGTGACGGGGTCCCGGCGCACCACCGAGGTCGTGGAGGCGTGAACGAGAAGGCCGTCCTTGCGCTTGAGCTGCACCTCGACCGCACCGAGCTTGCGACCCTGGCGCAGCGCGGGCAGCACGCGCTCGCGCAACTGCACGCTGGATCCGGACGCCAAGAAGTCGTATCGGCTCCTGCCGATGACCTCCTCGCGCCGATAGCCCATGACTTCGAGCCAGCGGTCGGACGCCGCGACGATCCGCTCCTCGCGATCGATCGCGGTCAGCATCACCGGCGATTCGTTATAGAAGCTGCGGAAGCGCCGCTCGTTCTCGTCGACGGCCCTCGCGAGCGCCTCGCTGCGCGCGACGTGGCGAATGATCAAGCCGAGGACGACGACCGTGGACACCGATAGGACGACCCAGGCGGGCCCGATCGCCTCGAAGCCGACCTCGAACCGCGCGAGGCCCCAGATCCAAGCGGCTGCCGCCAGCATCGCGAGGACGCTGCCGACCGCCACGATCGCGAGGTCGCGCACGCGCGGGCCTTCCTCGCCGGCAAGCAGCAGCAGCCTATATGCCGCGCCGACCGCGAAGGAGGCGACAGCGAGGTAGGGGATGCCGAGCGTTGGGTCGTCGTGCAGAAGGAAGATCGTGGAGACGATCAGAAGGAGCGAGGCCACGCCTCCCGCCGTCACGCCGCAAAAGAGCGTGGCGATCACCAGGGGAACGAAACGCAGGGAGACGGGAGGCCCGTTCGTGAGCGGCGCGAGGCTGGTGAGATCGCTCAGCAGGCCGAACACGATCCCGTAGACGAGGGATTGCGCCCAGTACGGCATGCGGCCTTCGATGCGCCGCCGGAGGGCGCAGTAACCGAGGGCACCGACGGCGAGCAGCGCTGCGTTGTTGAGGAGCTGGAAGGCAACGGAGGGTTGCAATATCCAATTCATCGGCGGCTATCTCCCGGATCGGCCTGTGCGTGGCGGCGGCTTCTCTTGACGATGCTGAGCCTTCTGCTCATGCGGACGATCCCTTCATTGACACGACGATCCCGGGCGCTGCGCGAGCGCGCGCGGGTGCAAGGCCGGCGAAATGGCTGATCCGCCTTCGATTGCAAAGGTTCTTGCGTGGGCTGAGCCCAGGGGGCGAGCACCGCGCTGGCTCTCGATGCGCGCGTCGCCGGGGCCGGATTATAGAATGCCGCGCACTTGCCGGAGCGTTAACGCAGCCTAGCACTTAAGGGGAGGGGTTGAAGCCGGCAATTAGACTTTGTTGGCAGCCCTCGCGTTTCAGGCGCGCGCCGTCCGATCGAGGCCAAGGCTCGACGCGGCGTTCGCGGCCTCGACCCGGTTTCGTACCTTGAGCTTGCGGAAGATATTGCGGACGTGAAGCTTGACCGTGATCTCCTGCAGCTGCAGCGCGCGTCCGATCTCCTTGTTGGATTTGCCCGTCGCGAGAAGCGCCAGCACTTCGGTTTCGCGCGGCGTCAGCCCCGCCACCGTCGGTAGTTTAGGGGTCGTGTGCCGCGCGTAGTCCGTCGGTACGTAGGTGCCGCCCGATGCGATGACCTGCAGGGCGGCTGCGATCACCTTGGGCGGCAGGGTCTTGGGCAGGAAGCCGCGCGCCCCCAATTCGACCGCGCGGCGCACCTCTGCCGCGCTTGCGCCGCCGGAAATGACCGCGAGAGGCGTCTCCGGAAATCGCGCGAGCGTGCGCTCGACACCCTCGAAGCCCTTGGTCCCGGGCATGTGCAGATCGATGATCGCGAGATCGAAGCGCTTCACGCCCGCGAGCGCGCGGTGCGCCGCGTCGAGATCCGACACCACCGTGAGGGAACTGGAAGGGATGCTCCGCTGGATCAGGATCTGTAGCGCTTCTGCGAAGAGCGGGTGGTCGTCTGCGAGCAGTATTCGCATGGCCTTCTGCCGACGGTGCGCGAGCGCACCTGCAACAGAATCCTAGCACAGCGTACTCCCTAACCCTTCAACCCCTTAGGGATGTGGGGGCGTGCTGCGCTCCGGTAGTCAAATCGCTTTCGTGCAACCCTGGGGCTTCACCTTGCGCTCGGTTGAGGCCGGGTATTTCGCAAGCTTCGCTGCGGGCCGGATCGGTCGGCGCAGGAGCTCGCCGCCGCAATTGGGACAGCGTCCCGTCAGCACGCCCTCGGCGCAGCTTCGGCAAAAGGTGCACTCGAAGGAGCAGATCATCGCTTCGGTTGAGGCCGGCGGCAGGTCGCGCCCGCAGCACTCGCAGCTGGGCCGAAGCTCCAGCATGGGTTCAGGTCTCGAGCTTACGGCGGAGCATCTCGATGTCCTCCGCGAGCAACCGGTCGCTGATGCGCAGCTCGTCGATCTTGCGGATCGCGTGCATGACGGTGGTGTGGTCGCGATCCCCGAACTTGCGGCCGATCTCCGGCAGCGAACGCGGCGTGAGCTGCTTGCAGAACCACATCGCGACCTGGCGCGGCCGTGCAACTGCCCGCGCACGGCGTGCCGAGAACATGTCCGCGAGGCGGATGTTGAAATGCTCGGCCACGCGCTTCTGTATCTCGTCGATGGTGTAGCGCCGGTCGTTGGCGCGCAACAGGTCGTGGAGCACTTCCTGTGCCATCTCCTGGGAGATGCCGCGCCCGACGAGCTGCGCATGCGCGGCGAGCCGGTTGAGCGCACCCTCGAGCTCGCGGACGTTCGAGGTGATCTTGTGCGCGAGAAACTCCAGCACCTTCGGGGGGATGTCGCCGCCGATCTTCTCGGCCTTCGCGGAGAGAATGCCGAGGCGGAGCTCGTAAGTCGTGGGGTGGAGGTCCGCGACGAGCCCCCAGCCCAGGCGCGAGCGCACGCGCTCCTCGAGTCCTTGCAGGTCCGAGGGCGACTTGTCCGCGGAGATCACTATCTGCCGGTTCTGATCGACGAGGGCATTGAAGGTGTGGAAGAATTCCTCCTGAGTCGAGTCCTTGCCGCCGATGAACTGCACATCGTCGATCATCAGCGTGTCGACGGAGCGGAACTGGTCCTTGAAGGCGACGGTGTCGCGGTAACGGACCGCGCGCACGAAGGTGTACATGAACTTCTCGGCGGACATATAGATCACCTTGCGCCGCGGGCACTGCGTGCGGATGTGCCAGGCGATCGCGTGCATGAGGTGCGTCTTGCCGAGGCCGACGCCGCCATAGAGGTAGAGCGGGTTGAAGGGCACGGTGTGCGTCTCGCTGACGCAGCATTCCGCAACCCGCCGGGCCGCCGCGTGCGCGAACTCGTTGGGCTTGCCGACGATGAAGTTGTCGAAGGTGAAGCGCGGGTCGAGCGGAGCGCCGTTCTCGGTGCGCTCCTCCGCGGCCTCGGCGGCGGCGCCGCTCCGCGCGGCCGCCTGCACGCGCTCGACGAGAGGCTCGGCCTCCGGCTGCTCGCCTGCGCGTCCGTCGACCACGATCTCCACGACGTTGACCTCGCCGTTCTCGCCCATCCAGAGCGCGCGGATGCTGTCGAGGTAGTTGGAAGCAATCCAATTACGCAGGAAGCTTACGGGCACGCCGAGACGCACGCGGGTGGCGTCGATCTCCAGCAGGGTAAGCGGCTTCAGCCAGCTTCGATAGACGGCGTCCCCGAACTCATCCCGTAACCGCCCGCGGATACGCGCCCATTGGGCTTGAATCTCGGCGCTCAGGGCATTCCTATCCGCCATCGCCTAGTGCTCCCCCGAAGCTCAGGCGCGGGCTCGATGTTGCTCGACGGTTGGGCGCACGTGCGTGCGCCTTCCGTCTTCGCCCATCTCCGCGCTCGACTCTGTAGTCCCAACGCCGTCCGCGCCACCGAGGCGACGCACCTCTCCTGCGTCGGGAACCCCGTTCCCGGCCCGCTGGACAAAACCTAACGTGCCTAGATGCTCGGTTCCCGCGACTACTTCAGGCGTTGGTTATTCTGATGCCAGTAAACGGTTGTCAGCGCATGCGTGCCCGGGGCGGTCATATCGTGTCGGAATTTTTCCGCTGCCGCGCTCGCAGACCGAGGACTTTAGCGAAGCATCGTCGCTAAAGGCAAGATCGACGTGAGAGGATTCGCGAAGGATTTTGCGGAGCGTTGCGTTCGCGCATCGCTCGCGCGCGAATTTTTTTTGCGCGCGCAGAAAAAAACCGCGCTCGCAACCGAGCGCGGCTTCCTCCGAAGATGAGTAACGGCTCAGAGCGCCTTGATGCGCGCGGAAAGACGCGACAATTTCCTCGCGACGGTGTTCCGATGCAGCACACCCTTATTGACGCCGCTCTGAAGTTGCGGTTGCGCCTCGGCAAAGGCGGCACGCGCCGCCTCTTTGTCGCCGCTCGCGATCGCGGTCTCCACCTTCTTGACGACGGTGCGGATGCGCGAGAGCCGTACGCGGTTGACGAGGGTGCGGCGCTGGGTCTGACGCGCGCGCTTCTCGGCGGATTTGATGTTTGCCATTCTCTGCTTGCCTCGGTGAGCGCGCGAGCGATCGCGCGGAAAGGGGCCTGTCTATAACGAGGCGCCGGGAGCCCGTCAAGGGCGCGGACCTGGCCCGATATGCCCGGATTTCAGCGGTTCTTGAAGCGCGGCTTGCGCTTCTCGACGAAGGCCGCCATGCCCTCCTTCTGGTCCTCGGTCGCGAAGAGCGAGTGGAAGACGCGGCGCTCGAAGCGCACGCCTTCGGCGAGCGTGGTCTCGTATGCGCGGTTAACCGCCTCTTTCGCCATCAGCACCGCGGGCCGCGACATCTCCGCAATCTTGGTTGCAACCGCGAGCGCCTCCTCGAGGAGCCGGTCGGCGGGCACGAGGCGCGAGACGAGGCCGCTGCGCTCGGCCTCCGCCGCGTCCATCATCCGGCCCGTCAGCACCATGTCCATCGCCTTCGCCTTGCCGACGAAGCGCGTGAGCCGCTGGGTTCCGCCGGCACCGGGAATGACCCCCAGGTTGATCTCGGGCTGGCCGAACTTCGCGGTCTCCGCGGCGATGATCGTGTCGCACATCATCGCGACCTCGCAGCCGCCGCCGAGCGCAAAGCCCGCAACCGCCGCAACGATGGGCTTGCGGCAGGTGGTGATGCGCTCCCATCCGTCGGTGATGAAGTTCTTGAGATAGACGTCCATGTAGTCGCGGCTCGCCATCTCCTTGATGTCGGCGCCGGCGGCGAAGGCCTTGGCGCTTCCCGTCAGCACGACGGCGCCGATCGCCTCGTCGGCCTCGAAGGCATCGAGCGCGCGGCCGAGCTCGCGCACGAGCGCGTCGCAGAGCGCGTTGAGCGCCTGCGGACGGTTCAGCGTGACGAGACCTACTGGCCCGCGCGTCTCAACGAGGATGTTGCTGTACGACATGACTCAAATCTCCGCGCTAACTATTTCGGCAGCAAGGTGAAGGTGACCCAGAGGTCGCCGTCGCGTCCGCTGATGTCGAGATGGAGCACCTCAGTCTCGCGCGTCCAAGCGCCCGCCGAGGCGCCGGGCTTCCAGCCGAGTTGCGGCAATGTTGCGGCATAAAAGGTCTCGACGGCCTTGCGCGTCACCTTACCGCGCGCCGACGCCTCGACGATCCGCCCCTCCGGCTTGTCGAAGACGATGTCCGTGCCCTTGACCGGCGAGAGCTCCTTCATCAACGGCAGATCCTCCGTCCCCGGCACGAACTCCTCCGCCGATACCGGGAGGGCACCGAGAAAGAGCATCGCGATCGCCAGGAAGAGAAGCCGGATCATCACGGGAGCCTACTGTCGCACGCGCTCGGGTGCAATCTCGGGTCCGCCCGTGCCACGTTTTCGTTTTCTTGGGGAAGCCGCGTTGCGTCGCTACGTCATCACCGCTGACACTTCGAACAATAGAAGGTCGAGCGGCCGCTTTGGACGATGCGCTTGATGACGCCGCGGCAGCGGGGACAAGGCTCGCCTTCGTGGTCGTAGACCGCCCAATGATGCTGAAAATAGCCGAGTTCGCCCGTCGCCTGGACGTAGTCGCGGATCGAGGAGCCGCCGGCGGCGACCGCGCGCCCCAGCACGTCTTTGATCGCTGCGACGAGGCGCTCCGCGCGTTCCGCGTTAACCGTGCGCGCGAGGCGTTTCGGCGAGAGTTCCGCCTGGAAGAGCGCCTCGCAGACGTAAATGTTGCCAAGCCCCGCAACCACGCGCTGGTCGGAGAGCGCCGCCTTGAGGGGCGTCCTCTTTCCCCTGAGCGCCGCCGCAAGCACCGCGCCGGTGAAGCCGGGGTCGAGCGGCTCGGGGCCGAGGCCCTTCAGGAGCTTGTGCTTCGGCAGCGCCTCCGCGCGGACGTAATCAAGGACGCCGAAGCGCCGGACATCGTTGAAGCGGATGCGCGTGCCGTCGTCGAGCGTCATGAGGACGTGATCGTGCCGGTCGAGCGGCGTCTCGTCCCCGCGCTCCATCAACAAGAGCCGGCCGGACATGCCGAGATGCAGCAGCAGGACACCGCCGTCTCCAAGGCGAATCAAAATGTATTTCGCTCGCCGATCGACGGCAGAGATCGCCTGCCCCCGCGCCTTCTGCGGCAGCGTCTTCGGGATGCGCCAGCGGAGGTCACCGCGCTTGAGCTCGACCCCCGTGAGCCGGTGTCCGACCATGCGGCGAGCGAGGCCGCGCACGACGGTCTCGACTTCGGGAAGCTCGGGCATGGGGCGGTGGACCTCCTCGGAAGGGAAGCGGGCCGCGCCACCATATCAAGGGCGCGCGTCCGAGTAACGCAGGCGATACTCGCGCCAGATCAGCCACATGACCACGAGATCGAAGAGTGTGAGCGCAACGAGCCCGAGCGAGTGCGTGTAGCTGAAGCGGTAGAGTTGATAGAGGATGAAGGCGCCGAACACCGCGAGCGCCGCCGGATAGGCCCAGCGCCGGTTGCGCAGGAGCCCGGCGACCAGGAAGAGCTTAATCACGCCGTGGCTCAGCAGGTAATAGGCCGCGAATTGCTTGCTGCTCACGGAGATGCCTTCGGCGGCGCGCAGCAGGGTGTTTGCCACGAAATCATCGGGGTCGTTCGCGAGCTTGTCCTGCGTCAGCATCGCGACGGTGCGCAGGATGAACTCCGGGCTCGTGAAAAAGAGCGCCACGCCGCCGAGGATCTCGAGCGTGGCGTGGAGGCCCTTGAGCCAGATCGTGAGATAGAAGAAGCGGTCCAGCGTCTTGTGGCCGCTCGCTCGGCTCGAAGTCGGCATTGGGGAGGGTCAGTGGCGCTCGCTAAGGCGGGGCGCTATGGTGCGACCATGTCGGGTGCCGAATCAATCGGAGAGAGCGGCGGCGAAGCCGATTTCGGTTTCGAGCGCGTTCCCCAAGGTGAAAAAGCGGGGCTGGTGCGCCGCGTTTTCGAGGCGGTGGCGCCGCGCTACGACCTCATGAACGATCTCATGAGCGGCGGCATCCATCGTCTCTGGAAGGCGGAAATGGTGCGCTGGCTCCATCCGCGGCGGGGGCAGCTTCTCCTCGACGTCGCCGGCGGTACCGGCGACATTGCCGAGCGCTTTCTCGCGGTCGAGGGCACTGCGGCGATGGTCTGCGACATCAACGAGGCGATGCTCGCCGCAGGCCGCGACCGGGCGCTCGACCGGGGGCGGGTCGGCGGCATCCGCTGGATCGGTGGCGATGCCGAGGTGCTTCCCGTCGCCGACCGCGCAGCCGATGCCGTCAGCATCGCCTTTGGGCTTCGCAACGTCACCCGCATCGATGAGGCGCTGCGAGAGATGCGCCGCGTGTTGCGCCCCGGCGGCCGCTTTGCCTGTCTGGAGTTCAGCCATGTGAGCGTGCCCGTGCTGGCACGGCTTTACGACCTCTATTCTTTCGAGGTGCTCCCGCGCCTGGGCGCCGTCGTCACGGGCGACCGTGCGGCCTATCAATATTTGGTCGAGAGCATCCGTCGCTTTCCGAAGCCCGACGAGCTCGCGGAGCGCATGACCGAGGCGGGCTTCGAGCGCGTCAGCGTGCGCCTTTTCTCCGGGGGGATCGCGGCGCTGCACACGGGCTGGCGGCTTTGAGGCGGGTTGGCGTTCATGGCGAAGCCGCGGGAGGGTGAGTTCCTCGCCGATGCTGCGCAGCGCCCGCAACCTCTTTCGCCTCTGCCAGATCGCGATCACGCTGGCGCGCTACGACGCGCTATTCCCATTGGAGGGTGTGCCGGGCGCGTCGCCGGTGCTCGCCTTCGCAGAGCTCTTCCGGCGCAATTCACACTCGACCCAAAGGCCTGGCGAGCGCCTCGCCGCTGCATTGCACGAGCTGGGGCCGAGCTTCATCAAGCTGGGTCAAGCGCTCTCGACCCGCGCCGATCTCGTGGGTGAGGAGATTGCGGCCGATCTCTCGGCGCTCCAGGACCGGCTGCCGCCCTTCCCCGGCAGCGAGGCGCGCGCGATCGTGGCGGCGCAGCTCGGTACGCCCGTCGAGACGCTCTTCCAGCGATTCGACGATACGCCCGTGGCCGCGGCCTCGATTGCGCAAGTGCATCTCGCGGTCACCTCCGACGGCGCCGAGGTCGCGGTCAAGGTGTTGCGCCCGGGTATCGCGAAGGCCTTCGCGCGCGATCTCGATCTTTTCCTGTGGATCGCGGATCTCGCAGAGCGCACCCAGCCGGCGCTCCGGCGCTTGAAACCGGTCGCCGTCGTGCGCACGCTCGCGGAGACGGTGCGGCTCGAGATGGACCTGCGCCTCGAGGCCGCCGCCGCCTCCGAGCTCCGCGACAATCTCGGCGACGATCCCGATTTTCGCGTGCCCGCCGTCGATTGGGGCCGCACCAGCCACGACGTGCTGACGCTCGAGCGCGTTGATGGCATTCCCGTCGACGAGCGCGACCGGCTGTTCGCCGCCGGCCATGACCCCCGCGCCGTGTTGGAGAAGGCCGCCAATGCCTTCTTCAAGCAGGTCTTCCGCGACGGCTTCTTTCACGCAGATCTCCACCCCGGCAATCTCTTCGTTGCGGAGGACGGCGCCATCGTCGCGGTCGATTTCGGCATCATGGGAAGGCTCGACCGCAAGACCCGCTACTACCTCGCGGATATGCTCCTGGGGTTCCTGACGCGCGAGTACCGGCGCGTCGCCGAGGTGCATTTCGCCGCCGGCTACGTGCCGCAGCGTCAATCGGTCGATGCCTTCACCCAGGCGCTGCGCTCGATCGGCGAACCGATCCTGGGACGTCCGCTGCACGAGATCTCGCTGGCGCGGCTGCTCGCGCAGCTCTTCGCAGTGACCGAGCAATTCGAGATGGAGACGCAGCCGCAGCTCCTGCTGTTGCAGAAGACCATGCTGGTGGCCGAGGGTGTGGGCCGGCGGCTCGATCCCAGCGTCAACATGTGGTCGCTGGCGC
>Ga0335081_10021036_pt1 | contig 10557 bp, 14 predicted proteins | sample Lox_Sample_35_FD_206713 | JGI IMG/M metagenome (GOLD analysis project Ga0335081, IMG submission 206713) | Soil microbial communities from Loxahatchee National Wildlife Refuge, Florida, United States - Lox_Sample_3.5 | ecosystem: Environmental > Terrestrial > Soil > Wetlands | place: USA... | reverse complement strand
TTTTGCAGGGGCAGGCGAGCCGGAGCCGCGGCGGATCTATTTTGTGATCACCCGATGTGCGCTCAGCCGGCCGCGCGCGGCTGGACGCACCGCCACGATCTGCAGATTGCCCACGTCCGCGTCGGTGGTGATCCGCTGCTGAATGATCGGTCCAAGCGGACGGCCGATCCAAACGCCGAGCAGCGCAAATACGATCGCGAATGGAATGCGGATGAACCGCCCGAGGGTGGATCTTGCCCCTCGCAGCGCAAGCCAGGCCAGAGTCCCTCCCAGAAGCGCAGTGGTGGCGAAGTTGGTCCCGCATCCCGGATGAATGGCGAGGCCGCGCTCGCCCGCCCGCAGACGCGTCAGGGCTTGAGCCGCGGCGGACTGAATATCCTCGGTCGGAAGGTCGCCCAGGATGAAGAAGCCGGTCGGATTGGAATGCCCTGCCATCTGGCGGTCCGGGTATTTGGCGGCGAGCACGTGGAGCGTGGCGTGTTCCAGGGCATGGTTCCGCCGCGTTTCCTGAATCAAGGGCAGATCAAGGATCATGCAAAAATTATAATCCCTCTCTGATTCAGAGAGGGATCAGGCGCGGACTGGGAATATCAAGATGGCCGGAGACGGAGATTGCCGCGCCCGGTCTCCTCGGTCTGAGCCCTTCAGCTCGCGGCCTGTTGCGAGGCATGAATGGATTGTGCCGGCGAGACCGTCATGGCGCGATAGCCGGCCCAGATCAGGAGGATGCCGATGAATTCCGTGACAAAGAGGACTTCCACGAAACCGAAGCGTGTGAACGATCCGCCGATGCCGGGCAGCAGCGCGCCGATCGCGATCAGCCAGTTGCCGAGCACGCGGTTGCCGCGGTCCTTCTTGCGGGCATATTGGATCGCCGACCAGGCCGCGCCGCCGACCAGGAAGATCAAGGCATAGGTGTTGGGCAAGATCGAGAACAGGCGCGCCCATTCCCAGGTCATGACCTGGCCGGTCAGGCGGGTCGGATCCACGAGCGACCGATCCACTGGCGAGAGGACGATGGCGACCGCTGCCAGGGCAATGTAGACGATGAAGAACCAGCTCAGCACATCCGCCACTTTTTTCCTGAACAAAAGATAAACCGTGCCCTGCGCCAGCGGGAACGCGCCGAGCAGGGCGCCCGCGACGTACCATAACTTCATGTCCACCACGCTCCAGCCGAGCAGCGTGTTGATCGACTCGGTCAGGGTGCCCAGGCCATAACAGAATACGCCGATGGTCCACCACATCAAATACCGGGCGCCCGGCTTGCTGCGCCAGTGGTTGAAGAGCGTGATGAAAAAGAAAATGGAGAAAAGGGTGGTGAAGATGGGAATGTAATGGGTGATGTTCTGCATGCGTTGCTCCTTGGGACAAAATGAACCGCCCTTTAGGGGGCGGCCCTTTCCAACGATTGGTAGGTTTGCAGGAGGCTGACCAGAATCTCATCGGTGAAGACGTGCATCCGGCGCAGCACTTCGTCGAAGGGAACGTTGGCCTCGCGATAGGCGTGCACCACCGATTCGATCAAGGTGTTGCGGAAGAACAGAAAGGCTTGCGCGGCTTCCACATAACTCAGGCTGCAGCGGTGAGCCCGCGACGCGTAGTCAAATCCAATGGCGTGCGCCTCCGAGGCAGAGTCATGTGTGCTGGAGGCGAGATACGACAACAGGCCCTGGAAGAGCGTATGTGCGCTTTGACGATACTGCTGACGCGCGTCTTCATCCAGTTTTTGGTACCAGCCCTCCGCCTGGAGTTGACCTTCGGCGATGCGGACGCGCACGTTGCGGACCGCCGATTGCATGATCGCCTCCGGCTGGAGGCTGTCGCGACGAACATGCTCCACCCAGAGCTCCACATCGGCCCGGCGAAAACGGCGGTGCCCGCCTGGCGTGCGATGCACGGGCAGGATGCCCTTGTTCGACCACAAACGGATGGTGCTCGGATGCACACCGACGATCTCGGCCGCTTCCTTGAGGGAAATCCAATCCTTGGTCATCAGGCTCCATGAACAAACAGTTTCGATTTTATGAGTGAAAATCTACAGGTCAATGTAGATTTTGTAGAATTGTACAATGAAAGGATGAAAATAATCGGTGAGCCGTGACGTATTGTGATTGCAAAAAACCGTCGTCGCAGTTCGACGGCGCGGGGGGAGGGAAAAATCGCGCCCGGTAAGCCTGGTGATTCATGCCCAAGCGCGCGGCCGCTAGAGCCTGGAAAGCCAGTCGGATTTAGAGAAAGCATCCCTCGGCGCTGGAGGGACAGGGCAAGGGTGCCGCGTATCAGGGCAGAATTATCTTCCTCTGGGCCAAGCGGAGGCGCGGCCCGCGGCACGTCAGCGCATCGGTTTTGTGACCGGTATCGGCTATTGATTTGATGAACGCCTGGGGAGCGGGTCGGGGTTTGCCAGCGCCTCCGAATTGGGCCGCCTGTTCCTGCGGGCAGGGCTGATTCAAAATAGCAACAGCTGTCCTCGCGATCGCGAGGACGGCTGGTTTATGACTTCCAGGTAAAGTCAGAGCCGGGACAGAGCAGGACATCACCGGCCTGGACATCCTGCCGGGAAATATCCTTGAACAAGATCCCCACGTTATCTCCGGCGCTGGCTTGACTGACCGTCTTTCGAAACATCTCGATTCCGCTCACGACCGTTTTTCTTTGTCCGTTTTGCCCCTGGATGGCGACCTCATCGCCCACCCGCAATGTGCCTCCTTCGATCTTTCCGGTGACGACCGTGCCGCGCTTGACGATGCTGAAGACGTCTTCAACGGTCAGGCGAAAGAATGGATCGGTGGACATCTGGCAACTCCCTTTCTTCGTTCCTGGGATCTCCGATTCGTGGCCGGGTGCGGTGCAGTCCGAAAGCCCCGCTGCATGCCAACAGGATGTCGATCCCGGATCGATCTTGCATTCCAAAAGTGCGTGATCCCCGGTGCCGGTACGGAGTTAAAGCGTTCCGCCCGTGCCTGCCTATTTTGCGCTCTTGATCATCTGCCGCGCCACCTGGGTCAACTCGTGCGCGGAGCGCAGGGTCCCTTCGCCCACCTCGCCGAGCATCTGCGAGAGTTCCAGCAGTTGGGGCTCGCCCTGCAATCGCTCGACGCGCGTCAGGGTGCGGTTATCTTGAATTAATTTCTGTACCTGATAATGTTCATCACCAAAGACGGCAAGCTGCGGCAGGTGCGTCACGCAAAAGACTTGATGCTTGCGTCCGAGATGCCAGAGTTTGAATCCGACCACCAGACCGACGCGTCCGCCGATGCCCTGATCGATCTCATCGAAGATCAATGATGGGATCTGGTCGGCGCTCGCCAGGATGTTCTTTAATGCCAGCATCAAACGCGAAGTCTCGCCGCCCGAGGCAATCTTGACCAGCGGCTTGAGTCCCTCGCCGGGATTGGGGGCGACCAGGAACTCCACGCGGTCATAGCCGTTCGCATCGAATGCCACGCGCGTTCCGTCCGAGAGTGGAATGCCGTTGGGGTCGGGCCGGCGCTGGAAGTCCACCTCGAAACGCGCCGCGGCCATCTTGAGATCATCGAGTTCAATTTCAATGGCTTTGCCCAATTTATCCGCTGACGACCTGCGCTTTTCGGAAAGTGTCTGCGCCTGCTTCGACAAGGTTTGCAGCAGTTTATCTTCTTCGGCTTCGAGCGAGGCGATGCGTTCACTGGCATTGGAAATATTTTCCAATTGCTGGCGCGCCTCCAGGCCAAAGGCGTTCACCGACGGGATCGAACCGCCGTATTTGCGCACGAGATTATGGATCAGATCCAGTCGTTCTTCCACTTCGTCGAGCCGCTTCGGATTGAATTCGATCTCCTCCAAATAATTCCGCAGGCTGCGCACCAGATCGGCCAGGGTATCTTCCAGCGCGGCGGCCTCGTTCGCCAGTTCTTCCTGGGCCCGATCAATCTTCGCCAATCCCGCCAGGGCCCGCGCGGCCTGTCCGACCAGATCGCTGGCCGCCGCAGATTCCTGGGAGCCTTCATCCAGAACTTCCAACGCTTGTTGCGCATATTGCGCCAGTGATTCGGCGTTCGCCAGACGATCGCGTTCCTCGCGCAAATCCTCATCTTCGCCGGGCTTCAGCTTCGCGGCTTCGATCTCCTCGGCCTGGAACGTCAGCATTTCGACGCGGCGGTCGGCATCCGCCTGTGCCTGACGGATCTCGTTCAGTTCGCGGCGGACGTTCAACAAGCGGTGATACGTCTGGCGATAGTCGTTCAACGGCCCGGCAATATCCGCATAACGGTCCAGCAGACCGAGATGGGCGTGCGGGTCGAGCAGGGATAGATGCTCGGACTGTCCATGAATGTCCACCAGCGCCGCGCCGAGTTCTTTCAGCAGGCCCACGCTCACCGTCCGGCCATTGACGCGTGCGATGCTGCGTCCTTCGCGCCGGACCTCACGCGTCATCGTCAGATAGTCCGGATCCTCCAGCAGTTCCTCGCGGTTGAGGATCGCATGCACCGCTTCTTTTTCCGGACCCTTTAAATGGAACACACCCTCGACCATGGCTGCATCCGCCTCGGTTCGGATCACGGTCGAATCGGCCCGCCCGCCCACCAGCATCTCGACCGCGTCCAGGATGATGGATTTGCCGGCGCCCGTTTCGCCGGTCAGGATGATGAGTCCGTGACCGAGCTTGAGATCAAGCTTGTCAATGATGGCGAAGTTTTGGATGTGAAGTTCGCTGAGCATCATCCACCAATGCGAATGCCGGAAATCTGGGTGTAGGCCGCGGGCACGGCCAGGAACAAATAGACGATTTCCCAGATGGCGGGCAGAATCGTGCCCAGGCCGAGCCCGGGGCTCCCGGAGAGCAGAGCCAGCAGTATCGGAAGGGTGAACAAGAACAGGGCGGGCACGCCACCCATCACGATGCCGATCGCAGAGGTCAGGAAGAGCGGGCGCGACCTTCTATTCCTGATGAATCGCAAGACCAGGTTGCCGATCACCACGCCCGCGCCCGGTGCCAGGAACAGCACCAAGATCCCAAAGAAGAACTGGCTCCCGAAGAATACCAGCACGCTGGTAATCCCTGAGCCGATCGCTGCGACGATAAAGGCCACGACATAGTCGTACCATTCCGCCGTGTCGAATTTCTTTTGTTGCTCGCGCACACAATTCTTACAGCGATAACCGGTGGGGGTCAGCACTGCGTCTTCCGCGCAGATCGGTCGCTCGCAACGATTGCAGCGCAAGGTGGTGGGCCGGTTTGGATGAATGTAGCAGTAGAGAGTTTCGTCAGTCATGGCATGTTCCTACGCATTTTATAAAGGACCTAGATTTGCGGCGTGTTCATATGCGCGTTCAAATTGCGATAGAAATATCCCGGGTCGCCGAAGCGCACGAACTGGGCGGTGTATTCCGCGGCTTTGATATCGACGTGGTCGTCCTCCGCCAGCGGCAGCGGCGCCTGACCGTCAACGCTCAGGACCGTGTTCTCACCCTTCACCATGATGCTGACCGACGCGCCCTCCGCCAGGACCACGGCGCGGTCCACCGACAGGTGGGGCGCGATCGGCACCAGCAGGATGTTATGCAGCTCGGGCGGCAGGATCGGTCCGCCTGCGGCCAGGGCGTAGGCCGTTGAACCGGTGGCGGTCGAGGCGATCAAGCCGTCACAGACGTACGAGGTGAGCAAACGTCCATCCACGCTGGCGGACAAATGCACCGGTCTTAGATTTGTCCCGCGGCTGATCACCGCCTCATTGAGCGCGTGCCAGCCTCCCAGCAATTCCCCGGCCCGCATATGCCCGACGTACAGCATCATGCGGGATTCGATCCAGGCTTCGCCTTTGAACAACCGTTCCAGCATCTCGCGCCATTCGTTACGCTCGATCTGGATCAAAAAACCAAGCCGCCCCAGGTTGATTCCCAAAATCGGAACGCCGCACGGCGCGCATAAATGTCCGGCGCGCAGCATCGTCCCGTCTCCGCCGACCGCGATCAGCACATCAAACTCTCTATTCTTGACGCGTGTCCGGAGCTCCTCGTCGTAAAGCGATCCGCACGGCACGTCGAAACCTTTGGCTTTCAGGAAGGCCACGATCAGATCCGCTTCGGCGCGCGAATCAGCGACGCGCGGATACGTAACGACCACCGGCTTTTTCGGGACAAATGAGTCAGCCATGGGAAATATTATACATTGAGTTGGCATCAAGCCAGGCTTTGGTCGCACACCCTTTTAAACCCGCAATGGCGGCAGCGGGCCGGCTGATCATGGGAACGGGGAACGTTGGTATGGTGCTCCGCGCGCCTCATCTCGGCCAGTTGATCGAGCAGGGCCGATTCAAGCTGGGCTGTGTAATCCACAGCAAAGTCGCGGTTCGGATAGTGGATGATCCCATACGGCGGACGCCTGCCGTATGTCCGTTCGACAAGCAGGCAATAGGCGGCCAACTGAAAGATATGTGAATCGTAGGGCGCGTTCGGGACGCGTCCGGTCTTGACCTCGACCGGGATCAGCTTCCCGTTTTGTTCCAGAAGATAATCCGGCTTGCCTGTTAAACCAAGTTCATTACTAAAAAGCGGCTTCTCTACGGCGCCCCAGGCGCGCGTATCGGTGTAGATCACGCGTCCGCCGGGCAAACCGGCTTCCCGCCGCTGGCGAGTGGATTGCCAGAGGGCAAGGATGGCAGCGATCAGAAGAATGAGCCCGATATAGAGGATCATATGAATCGCAGGGCAAGATAAGCGGCGAGCAATGTCAATCCGATCAGAAACAGGAGCAGGCTCAGCGTCCGGAGCAGGCCCGCCGCCAGAACCCTGCGCCCGTGCCGGCGATGAAGTTCCGTTCCGGCTGCCATCTCCGCCCGGTTTTCCGATTCCAGTCCCTGCTTGTGGTACATCCAGGCGCGGTGGCAGTAAAGATACGTTCCGAGATCCGAAGCGCGAATGACGGGGGGCATGGTCACAGTATAGCACAAATTTTCTAGTTTTCGTGGCGGTTCGACTTGATTTTAAAGGGAAATGCTGATAGAATATAGAACGTTTGTTCTTCCTATTTGATCGAAACAGGAGTTGCAGAATGGATACCAACCTGGTGAACGATATACGGAGGGGTTTGGAGGAAAAGCGGGCCACGGTATGTGAACGATGCAGAAGGGACGAAGCTGGTATGGTAGACGACAGGGATGTTCAGCCCCACTTACATGTGATCGACGAGTCGCTTCAAAAACTGGAAGCAGGCACCCTGGGTGTATGTACGGTGTGTCAGGGAATCGTGGATGAGCGCCTTTTACAAATGGATTACACCGCCTGCGTATGCCTGGACCATTACTCGAGCCAGGAACGCCGCCAGCTCGAGAACGAGTTGGAGCTTTCCCAGGTGGTACAACGGGCGTTACTGCCTCAACAGGTCCCGGAGCTGCCCGGCTTTGATATTGCAGGCTTCAGCCGCCCGGCCCAGATCATTGGCGGCGATTACTTCGACTTTCTGGCTTTCAACGATGGTGCGCATGGGTTGGTCGTGGCCGATGTCAGCGGGAAGGGTGTTTCGGCCGGCATCCTGATGACCAGCCTGCAGACGGCCTTCCATACGATCGTGCCGGAGACCGATTCGCCGCTCAAGGTGCTGGAGAAGATCAACCGGCTCTACATTCATAACATAAAATTCACCACCTTTGTCACGATCTTTTTTGCCAAAATAGATCCACGCACGCGCACACTGGTCTATGCCAATGCCGGGCATGCTCCCGCTCTGCTGTATCATGCCAGAAACAAGGAACATGAATGGCTGAGGCGAACCGGCCTGGCGATCGGCTTGATGGAAGAATTCAGCGTTCACTCCGAGAGTTTGCAGCTTGAACGGGGAGATACCCTTGTATTCTATACCGACGGCGTCACCGAGGCCATGAGCCCTCGGCAGGAACTGTTTGAACGCGAGCGGCTGGCAGAAGTGATCGCACACAATGAAGGTGCTCCTGCCGATGCGCTGATTCAGAAGATCCTTCAGGCCCTGAATGAATTCGCGCAGGGAGACCCGCTGGCGGATGATGCGACCCTGGTTGTGTGCAAGGTTCAATGAGCGTGATCTCGTCGCGCTGAAAGCCTGAGCGTACCCTTCGAGGAATCGGCCATGAGGCGGATGTATAATCGGCCCATGGCCGATTTTCGTTTCTTTCATCCCATCGAAGTCCGTTACGGCGACCTCGACCCCCAGGGACATCTCAACAACGCCAAGTATCTGACCTATTTTGAGCAGGCGCGTGTGCAGTATTTCATTCAGCTGGGCCTGTTCAACGAGGACCAGTCTTTCATGGAGATCGGCGTCATCCTGGCGGACGCCCATGTTGCGTTTCTCGCGCCCATTCATTATGGCGATGACCTCCGGGTGGGCGTGCGGACGTCCCGGTTCGGAAATAAATCCATGACGGTGGAACAAAACATCGTGAGAGGCGCCGGCGCTCAAGAGCTGGCGAAAGGTGAAATCGTGATGGTGGCGTTTGATTATCGAAACAAGCAGACGATCCCGGTGCCCCGTAATTGGCGGGAACGGATCACGGAGTTTGAGAAAGGAGCATAGATCATGGCCGCGCTGCCAAGTATTGACAGGGACTACCTCCTCAAATTTCTGGTCGATCTCCTGAACATTCCCTCGCCCACCGGACGAACCGACGAGGCGATTGCATTCGTCGAAAAGGAACTTGCCGCATGCAGGCAGCTCAAACTCAGCCGCACGCGCAAAGGTGCTCTGGTGGCAACCTGGGAAGGCCGGCAAAATGATTCACCGCGCGCCTTGACCGCGCATGTGGATACGCTCGGCGCCATGGTCAAGCAGATCAAATCCAACGGCCGGCTCAAGATCACGCGCCTGGGCGGGCTGTTGCTCAACGCCGTCGAGACCGAGGGCTGCTGGGTGCTCACCCCCACGGGCGGAAGGATGCGCGGCTCGCTGTTGATCGACGCGGCCTCCAGTCATGTTTACGGTGCGAAAGCCGGCGACACCGAACGCGACGAGGATCACATGGAGATCCGTCTCGATGCGGTCACTTCCTCCGAGCAAGAAACGCGCGAACTCGGCATCCGGATTGGAGATTTTGTTGTCTTCGATCCCCGGGTCGAGGTCACGAATGGATTCGTCCGCTCCCGATTTCTGGATGACAAAGCCTGTGTCGCCGCCATCGTGGCGGCGATCAAATCCTTATCCGAGTCCGGTCAGCGTCCGGCACAAAGCGTCACTTTCCTGTTCAGCAATTATGAGGAAGTCGGCCACGGCGCGGCGGCGGGGATTCCCCCGGCGGTGCACGAACTCGTCACCGTGGACATGGCGGCGGTGGGCGAGGGTCAGGAGTCGGACGAGTTCCACGCCACGCTGTGCCTCAAGGATAGCGGCGGTCCGTATCATCATGGATTGAGTAACAAGCTTCGTCTCATCGCCGACCAGAACCGGATCCCGTTTAAGACGGATATTTATCCTTACTACGGCTCGGATGGCGAAGCCTATTGGCGTGCCGGCGGCGATGTGGCCGTGGCGCTGATCGGTCCCGGTGTGGATGCCTCGCACAATTACGAACGCACGCATACCGAGGCATTGCTTGCGACAAGCAACTGGATCATGGCCTATTTGCTGAACGAGTAACCATCCTCAGACCCCCCTCAACGTTAGATCCTGATCGGAGAACAGCATGGAAGAGTCGGATGGCATTGATGCAAAAATAGGATCGTACGCGCCGGACTTCAGCCTGCCCGCCGCCACCGGCGGGGAAATCAGGCTTTCGAGCTTTCGCCAAAAGGCAATGGTGGTGGTGTTCTTCGTGCGCGAGTTCCACTGAATGCAGTGCCGTGCGCACGCCGCCCAGTTGGGGCGCATGTCGGAACAGTTCCGCCAGGCCGGCGCAGAGATCATTGTGATTTTGGGCGACAGCCTGGAGCGCGCCCAGGAATACGCACGGGCGTTGAAACTTCCTTTTCCCGTGCTTTCCGATCCGGAACGTGAAGTCTACCGAATCTATGAGTTGGAAAAATATTTTCTCCTGATCCAGCGCACCGCCTCGCTGGTCATTGACCGTGACGGGATCGTCCGCTATTTGAAGCGGACGACCTCTCCGCTGGTCTGGCTGCAGGAAAGCCGCGAGATATTCGGATTCGTGGACAGCCTCGACGAAGGGCGCTGAGCAAACGCAGGTCCCGCAGCTCCGGGGACCTGTTGCGTTATCGGACAATATCATCTACACTTGGGCCATGAAATTCGATGCCGCACTGCCTCCGGGTCCATTGCAGGACGTTCCGGCGATCGCCCGGGCGGCCGAGCAAATCGGCTTCGACGCCTTGTGGACCTCCGAGACCCAGCACGATCCCTTCCTGCCATGCCCGCTGATCGCTGAACAGACCTCGAAATTGAATTTTGGCACGGCGATCGCGGTCTCGTTCGCGCGCTCACCCGCGAATTTGGCCTATAGCGCCTGGGACCTGGCCGCGCAATCGAACGGACGGTTCATTCTCGGTCTCGGCACCCAGGTCAGGGCCCATGTCGAACGCCGATTTGGAATGCCGTGGCCTCCGTCCGTGACCGGAAAACTGCGCGAGCAGATTCAGGCCATCCGCGCC
>Ga0335081_10021035_pt1 | contig 10557 bp, 12 predicted proteins | sample Lox_Sample_35_FD_206713 | JGI IMG/M metagenome (GOLD analysis project Ga0335081, IMG submission 206713) | Soil microbial communities from Loxahatchee National Wildlife Refuge, Florida, United States - Lox_Sample_3.5 | ecosystem: Environmental > Terrestrial > Soil > Wetlands | place: USA... | reverse complement strand
AAGAAGCGCGGGCGCTCGGCGCGCAGCTGCCGCTCGTGGAGCGCGCGCTCGAGTGCTTCGATCAGGCTGCGCGCGAAGGACTGGGAAAGAAGGATGCCGTCGCGCTGGCGGCGCGCTGGGTGCAGCGCAAGCATTGAAACCGCGGAGGGAGTAAACGTGAACACGTTCGGCGCCGGTTTCCTCGGCATCGCCTGCCTTGCGGCGGCCGGTATTGTTCGCGCCGCGCCGGACGCAGGGATTTACCAGGGCAGGTGCAGCACCTGCCACGACGCCGGCATCGCGAACGCTCCCAGGTTCGGCGACAAGGCCGAATGGACGCGCCGGGCCGCGCCGGGCCGCGACGCGCTCTACCGTTCCGCGCTGCGCGGCGTGCCCAATACCGCGATGACGGCGAAAGGCGGGTTCACCGGGTTGACCGACGCCGAGGTGCGCTCGGCGGTCGATTACATGCTGGAGCGGGCCGGCGTGGATGCGCCCGGGCCGCCGTCCATCGCCGCACCGTCCTCCGCGGCTGCCGCCGGGACACCTCGCGATCCGGTGTTCCTGCTGCTCGACAAGAACAAGGACGGCTACCTCACGCGTGGCGAGGCTGCGCGCGATCCCGCGGCGGCGCGCAATTTTGTGCGCTACGACGCGGACCGCGACGGCAGGCTGAGCGAGGAAGAATACCAGATGCTGGACGCCGCGCTGATGCGGGCCAACGCGCAAACACGCGTCGCCGATGGCACGCTTGCGGCGAACGTCGGCGCGGCGCTCGGGAAAACCAGGGGCCTCGTCGCGAAAGACGTGAAAGTCGAGGCCGCCGACGGCGTCGTCGCGCTGAAGGGCGTGGTCGACGACGGCGAGCAAGTCGCGCTGGCCGAGCTCGCGGCAAAGCGCGTCAGAGGCGTCCGGCGAGTCGACAACCGGCTGATCTCCAAGCACGTCTTTACCTGGGATTAGGCGTGCGTTGGGGGATCATCGGCCTGGGCGGGCTCGTGCGCGAACGGGTCGCGCCGGTTTTCGCTTACCTGCCGGGCTCCGTCATCGCGGCCTGCGTCGGAAGCACGCCCGAAAAAACGAGGGTCTTCGCGCGGCAGTTCGGCGTCGAGCGCTGCTATCGCGGCATCGAGGAGCTCGCGGCCGATCCGGATCTCGACGCGATCTACGTCGCGACGCCGAACGCGCTGCATCATCCGATGGTGCTCGCCGCGGCGCGCGGCGGCAAGCACGTTCTGTGCGAGAAACCGCTTGCGCTTGCGCGCGAGCACGGGATCGAGATGATCGAGGCGTGCCGCCGCGCCGGCGTGATTTTGCGGGTCGCGTTCCAGATCAGACTCGAGGCGACGCTCAATCGCGCGCGCGAACTGATACGCTCGGGCGCTTTGGGCGAGCTCCGCGCGGTCGTCTTCGACCGCAACGCTCCGGTCGGCCAGCGCACAGGCTGGCGCATGGACTTCGCGCAGGGCGGCATCGTGTTTGATGTGGCAGTGCACCTGATCGACCAGATGCGGTGGCTCACAGGCCTCGAATTCAGCGAAGTCTCGGCGTATTCGCATCCGGACCGGCGCGCCGGGCTGCCCGACGACAGCATCGCGATCCTCGCGCGGCTGGGCGGGAGCTGCCATGCGGCGCTGCGCGCGACGCGCGAGCTGCCATACGTCGCGAACCAGCTGACGATCGAAGGCACCCGCGGCACGCTCGCGACCTCGGAATTGCGCTGGACCGAGCGCCAGACGTTGACGATCAGGACCGACGCGGGAGCCGTCGAGGAGCATTTCCCGGCTACGCCGCTCTACCAGCGCGAGTTCGAAACCTTCGAGCGGGAGGTCGCGGGTGCCGCGGGCGTGCTCGCCACCGGCGAGGACGGCCTGCGCGCGCTCGAGGTCACGCAGGCGGTGCTGGACTCGATCAACTCGCGCCGCTCGGTCGCGTTATGACGCCGCCATCCCAAGCGATTAAAGCTTGCGCAGCCGCTCTTCGAGCTCGCCGTTGGCTTCGACGAAGTGCTGCCCGTAGTTGTCGAGCACGTAATTCGTGATCGGATCGTAATGCCGCGACGGCACGTCGTCCGGCGTGCCGATGCGTACCAGCATCAGCACCGTGCGTGCAATCAGCCATGCAATCCCGGCAAAAAGCGCAAGCACGATCAGCAATTCGGTCATGGCCCCTCCCGGCGGACGGCGGGCGTCTCTCCCAACCGTCAAGCTAACGCAAAGCGGGCAGCTCCGAAAGCCAACCGAGGAACTAGTTGGATACTACTTAAGGACTAGGCCGGTCACTGCGGGGTGAGGCCGATGCGGCGGATGACCGCACCCATGCGCTCGTAGCTCTCGCGGGTGATGCGGGCGAGCTCCTCGGGACTCGATCCGACCGGCTCGAGGCCGAGATTGCGCAGGCTGTCGCGAACCTTGGCGTCGTTCACCGCCTTCACCGCCTCTGCGTGCAGCCGGTCGATGATGGGCCGCGGCGTGCCCTTCGGCATGTAGAGCGCGCCCCAGGTTGTGTACTCGAATCCCGGTACGCCGGCCTCGGCAATCGTCGGCACCTCGGGCAGCAGCGGCGAGCGCTTGGTGCTGCCCACCCCGAGCGTGCGCACCTTGCCTTCGCGCACGCTGCCCGCCACGACCGCGAGCGCGGTGAACATGCACGGCACCTGGCCGCCGATCACGTCGAGCGCCGCGCCCGTCGCGCCGCGGTACGGCACGTGGTGGAGCTTCAACCCGGTGCGCGATGCGAAGAGCTCCATCGCGATGTGCTGCGGGCTGCCGACGCCGCCGGACGAGAAGTCGATCTCGCCCGGCCGCGCTTTTGCGAGCGCGATGAATTCCTTCACGCTCTTCACCGGCAGGCTCGGGTGCGCGATCAGTACCCAGGTGATCGCGGCGAGCAGGCTCACCGGCTCGAAGCTCTTGAGCGGGTCGTAGTTCACCTTCTTGTAGAGGTACGGGGTCATGTCGAGCATGCCGTCGTTCAGGCCCGCGATGGTGTAGCCGTCGGCTGGCGCGCGCGCGGCGCGCTCGCCGCCGATCAGGCCCGCGGCGCCGGGCACGTTCTCGAGCACGATCTGCTGGCCCATGTTCTCCGCCATCTTGTTGGCGACGATGCGCAGGATCGAATCGACGGCGCTGCCCGCCTGCACCGGCACGATCATCAGCAGCGGCTTGGCCGGATAGGTCTGGGCCGCGACGGGCACCGCGACCGCAAGCGCGGCGGCACAGCAGGCAAGCAGGATGTTGCGCATCGGATTCTCCTCGCTGGAAATGAATTGCAGACGCCGCTCAATGGCGGCTTGATGCCCATGGTAGCGAAACGCGGTGCGGCCGGCAACGCCGGGCCGGAAAATCACGCGTGCCGCATCCGGGCCCCGACGGGCTCACCGGCTACTTCTCGCGCGGATTGTGCAAGCCGACGTCGGGCGCGCGACAGGCGCCCGTGCGGATCTGAGTGACTGCGCGGGTAAAACTCAGCGCTGCGCGATGTACAAGCCGGGTTCGAGCGCGCCGGTCGCTTCAACTTCGCCCCGGCTCTCCGCGTAGACGCGGCAGCCTTCGATGAACGCGCCGGTTGCACCCTCGCAATTGTCGGGATCGCTGATGCTGTGCTCTTCCGCCCAGTAAAAACCCGCGACGTGCGTCGAGCAGTCGTCGGAGCACGGGTAGCCGCCGAATGTCGGCCGCGGCGCCATCTCCATCGGCGCCTCCCGCTCGGTATCCTCGGTCACAACGTAGTCCGGTGTCCGGGATTCAGGCATGGTCACCGCCATTGGCGCATCCGGCTCGTCCCCGTACTGACGGGAAAGCACGTACGCGAGCCCGGCCAGCAGCGCAACGATCAGCGCAATCTTTCGCAACGGCGCTCTCCATTCGCGAGGACCCCGCAGACCCGCGGCGGCGCGTCCGCCCCGGCATCCGGCCTGGGCAGAGTTTGCGCCGATCGCTTATGATTCGTGGTTTTCATGCGGGGCCATGGGAGGAAGAGTGAATCATACCGAACAACGGCAGCGCCTGCGCGTCCTGCTTTCAGGCTCAAGGTGCCTGTCCCCGGCGAGCGTTTACGATCCGCTGTCGGCGCGCGTCGCGGCGGCCGTCGGCTACGAGGTCGGCATGCTCGCGGGCTCGGTTGCGTCCAACACCACGCTCGCGGCGCCGGACCTCATCGTGCTCACATTGACCGAGTTCGCCGACCAGATCCGCCGCATCATGCGCGCATCGAGCCTCAGCCTCATCGTCGATGCCGACCACGGCTACGGCAACGCGTTGAACGTCATGCGCACGGTGCAGGAATGCGAGCACGCCGGCGTCTCCGCGCTGTCGATCGAGGACACCGTGCTGCCCACTCCGTTCGGGCAGAGCGGCGAGAGCTTCACGTCGATCGAGGAAGGCGTCGGCAAGATGAAGGCCGCGCTCGCAGCGCGGCAGGACCCGTCGCTCATCGTCGCAGGGCGCACTTCCGCGCTCAAGAAGGAAGGCACCGAAGGCGCGGTCGCGCGCGCGAAGGCGTACGCGGCGGCCGGCGTCGACGCGATTTTCCTGGTCGGCCTCGAAAAGCTCGAGCAGATCGAGGCGGTGCACGCGGCGGTGAGGGTCCCCATCATCGTCGGCTCGGCGCCCGCTTCGCTCAAGCGCGAGGACCTCGCTGCGCGCGGAGCCCGCATCCTGCTGCAGGGGCACCAGCCCGTCGCCGCCGCGGTCAAGGCGCTGCGTGAGATCTACACCCACCTTTTCAACGGCGGCGCGCCCGCGGATTACAAGGACAAGATCGCTTCCGCCGAGGAGATGGACCGCCTGACCGGCGCCCACGACTACCGGAAGTGGCAGAGCGAATTCCTGCGCTGATCGTACCCGCGCAGGCCGGGCGCGCAAATCATGGACCTCTGGCAGGGAACGCAGGACGGGGACGCCGCGCAGGAGGAACTCGCGGCGTCCGGCATGACCGATGGGCTTCCCGTGGTGCCGCCGACGCGTGCGCGCGTCGAGCGCATGCTCGCGCAGTGCGGTTTCGACGCGGACGAGACTGTCGCGACGCTGCCGCCGTTGTTCGTTGCGGCGACCTGGCGCGACATCGCGGTCAACGCGGTGATGGCGGGCTGCCGTCCCGAATATCTGCCCGTCGTCGGCGCAGCAATTGAAGCGCTGGCGGCGCCCGAATTCAATCTGATCGGGATCGCCACGACCACCGGCTGCGCGGCGCCGCTCGTGATCGTCAATGGGCCCATCGCGGGGCGCATCGGCATGAATGCGCAAAACAATGCGCTGGGCCCCGGCAACCGCGCCAACGCGACGATCGGGCGCGCGGTCAGCCTCGCGCTGCGCAACATCGGCGGCGCGGTTCCCGGCGAAGTCGACATGGCTACTCTTGGCCAGCCGGCGAAATACACCTGCTGCATCGCGGAGAATGAGGCCGCAAGCCCATGGGAGCCGCTGCATGTCGAGCGCGGCTTCGACGCAGGCGCGAGCGTCGTCACGGTGGTCGGCATCGCAGGCACGGTGGAAGTCATCGACTCGGTGAGCTCGAGCGGCGCCGGACTCGCACAAACGTTCGCGCATTCCATGCTGATCGCGGGCAGCGTCGGATCCGGCGGAATACTGGGCGGCGGCGAGCCGCTCATCGTGCTGCCGCCCGAGCACGCGACCGCTTTTCACCGCGACGGCTACTCGAAGCAAAAGACAAAAGCCGCGATCTTTGAGCGCGCGGTGCTTCCATTCGAAAAGCTTGCGCCGGCCGTGCGCGTTCATCTTGCGCCGCTGCGCACCGAGGCGCCGCTGCGCGTGGCGGAAAAAGCCGACGACGTGATGCTGGTGGTCGCCGGCGGCGTCGGCGCCAAGGCGATCTACGCGCCGACCTGGAGCGGCACGACGCGCGCCGTGAGCCGCGCAATCCGCGCCTGACGCGCCGGTCAGCGCCGGCGGAAATCCCCGACCGAGCGCGCCAGAGTGCCGTCGCGCCGCTTCAACGCGCGCGTGACCGGCTGCGTCGCGCCGAAGGTCGGGATGTAGGCCGAGTGCTTGCCGGGGCCGCCGAGCACGATCACGTACGCATTGTCGGGGCTTTTCATGACCGGGATCAGCCGCTCCGGCCCGGCTTCGGCGTATTCGTTGCCGAACACCGGCCACTGGCGGATGCGGCGCTCGATGTTCTCGTCGGAGAGCATGCCGAGCGGCACGCGGCCGTGCTCGTACAGATACTTTTTGACGTCGGCCTTGGAGTAGCCGTCGCGCGCGATGGTCGCCGCGTGCTCGGGCCCGAATGCGATGAGCGGCGCGCCGTCGAAATAAAGATTGTTCGCGCCGGTCGTTGCCACGGTGCCGGCCGCCATTTTCAGGATACCCTCGCCCGTGACGCTCTCGTGGTCGTTGATGTTGTGCTGGCCCTCGGCGCCGAACACCGTGACGGTGCTCGCGTCGCGCGCGAAGCCGAGCTCGACATGCAGCGGCTCCCACGGGTTTTCGTCCTCGTTCTCGGCGGCGCAAAAAGTGAATTTGGCCGGCGTGCCGAACGTGGCCATGTCGCCCGCGCCCGGAACCGCGCCGCCGATGGTGAGCATCGCGAGCCGCACCGCGCGCCCGATCGTCGCGTTCGCCCGGTTGCCCGGCCCGAACGCATTGTGGCGCGAGTTCATCTTCAATTCCTTCGCGACCGGGCCGTTGACGATCACCAGCGTCGTGCACGGGTGCGTCGTCGCGTTGACGCCGTAGACGTTGAATTTTTCCTCGCACAGCGCGTCGATCGCGTGCAGCACGACCGGGAAATATTCGGGCCGGCAGCCCGCCATCACCGCGCACGCCGCGAGCCTCAACGGCGTCGCCGCGCCGTAGCGCGGCGCAATGAGCGCGACCGGCTCCGCGAGCGGCCGGTCGCAGTACGTGAGCATTTCCTCCACGCGCGCTGCGGTCGGCGGCACGATCGGCAACCCGTCGCTCCAGTTCTTAGCGCAGTAAAGATCGTTGATCCGCTCGAGGTCGTCGTCGGCCTCGAAGCCGGCGCCCGGCGCGTGCATCAATGCGTCGAGATCGCTCATCGCAGGTGCTTTCTCACGAGGTCTGCGAACTGCGGCGCCGCCTGCGCCGCGCGCGCCTTTACGTCGCCGAGCGAGATGCCGCCCAGCGGGTGCGTGATCTCGAGCAGCGGCAGCTCGGGCACGCCGAAAGTGCGCGCCTGGTTCCTGCCGAGCTTGAGGAACGGCCCCGAGTAGATGACCGCGGTGACGAGGCCGCGCTTCCTCAGCTCGCACATGTCGTGGACACTCCACGACGTGCACGATCCTCAGTCGGCCATGGCGCTGACGACGAAATCGGCCTCGGCCTCGAGCTGGTCGAGCACTTTCTTCGGCGCCGGCGTGCTGGGATTGTTCTTGCGCAGCGCGACCACGGAGGCGACCGGCAGAAGCCTCCTGATCTCCTCCGCGACAAATGCAAGCAGGTGGTCGGCATTGCCTTTCGTGTTGTCGAGCGTGCCGATGCGAAGCAGCCCCGCTTTCACCTTGCGCGTCTCGCCCGGCCCCGCGAACTGGTGCGGCGGCGCCTCGGGCGAGATCAGGAATACTTTCTGCATCATTGCGGCCTCCGGACCGGATTGACGTATCGATTCTAATTGCTTACGCTCGCCTGCGCCAAGCGTGACCCCATGCCTCCCGTCGTCATCAAGTTCGGCGGCTACCAGCAGCCGGCCTCCATCCACAACCGCGCGGCAGCGCGTTTCGGCGAAGCCCTCGCGCGGGAACTCGGCGCCGGCGTGCGCTTCGAGCTCGTCGGCAACGTGCTCGAGCTCGGCCGCAAATCGGGCGACCTGCGGCCCATGGTCGAGCGCGGCGAGCTCTCGTGCTGTTATCTTTCGACCGTGCGTTTCACCGAAGCAGCGCCGGAACTCAGGATCCTGGAGCTGCCGTTCGTGGTCAGAGACCGCGCCGCCGCGATGCGCGCGCTCGGCGGCGAATTCGGCGATCATCTAAAGCGCCGCATCGGCACGGCGACTCAACTACGGGTGCTCGGCTTCTGGGACAACGGCATCCGGCATCTGTCGAACCGCGTGCGCCCGATCCGCACGCCGGCCGACTGCCGGGGCCTGCGCATCCGCACCCAGATGAGCGCGTTGCACGGTGAGACCTTCCGCGCGCTCGGCTTCGAGCCGATCGCCGCCGACGTCAAGGAACTCGTCGAGCAGATTGCGACCGATCGCTTCCAGGCCCAGGATAATCCGCTGACCAACATCTACAACTTCGGCGTGCACCGGCACCATCGCTATATCACGCTTTCCGGACATTTTTTCGGCGCGTCGGTCTTCGTCTGCAATTCCGCGCATTTTGCGGGCTGGCCCACGGAGGTGCGGCGTGCGGTTGACGATGCGGCGCGGGAAGCCACCGCGTACCAGCACGAGCTCGCGGCAGCGGAGGACACCGAGATCCTCGCCAGGCTCGACCCGCGCGAGAACGAAGTGATCCGCCTGACCGCGCCGGAGCGCGCCGCATTCATCGACGCCGTGCGGCCCGTCCTCGACCGCCACCGCGGGGAATTCGATCCGCGGTTCTTCGCGTACCTGGAAGCGTGAGACCGGCGCGCGGCTATTCCGGCTTGATGCCGGCTGCGCGCGCGATTTTCTGCCACTTTTCGATCTCGGACTTGATGTAGGCGGCGTGCTCGTCCGGCGAGCTGCCGACCGGATCGGCGCCGCGCTCGATCAATATCTTGCGGTTCGCCGGGTCGCGCAGCGCCTGCACCAGCGCCGAGTTCAATTTCTCCACGATCGGCCGCGGCATGCCGGCCGGGCCGAGAAAGCTGAAGCCGCTGCTGACGACGAATCCGGGAACGCCGGCTTCCTGCATGGTCGGCACGTCCGGTATCGAGGAAAAGCGCGTGGCGCCGCATTGCGCGAGCATGCGCAGCCGGCCGCCCTGCACGTAACCCGTGACGGCCGGGATGCTCACGAACGACATCTGCACGTGGCCCGCGATCAGGTCGACCACCGCGGGGCCAGCGCCCTTGTACGGCACGTGCGTGAGCTTGATCCCCGCGAGCGCGCCGAGCAGCTCGCCCGACAGATGGCCGACGGTGCCGGGTCCCGAGCTCGAGAAGAAGATGTCGCCCGGGTGCGCCTTCGCGAGCGCGATGAGCTCCTTGACGTTCCTGACCGGGAGCGACGGGTGCGTGACCAGCGCGGCCGGGATGTCGACGATCAGCCCGAGCGGCGTGAAATCCCTGACCGCGTCGAACGGCAGGTTCTTGATGAGCGAGGGGTTGATCAGGAAGCTCGCTGCGGCGATCAGCGTGGTGTAGCCGTCGGGTGCGGCCTTCGCCGCGATTTCCGCGCCGATGTTGCCGCCCGCGCCCGGTCGGTAATCGACGACGAGTTGCTGGCCGAGGACCTCGCCCATCTTCGGCGACAGCAGGCGGAACAGGATGTCGCTGTTGCCGCCCGGCTGGTTGGGATTGATGACGCGGATTATCTTCGTGGGATAGGACTGCGCGGCAGCCGTGACCGCCGCGCACAACGCTGCAGCCAGCATCGCCGGCATGATCTGCCTTCCGCGCATCGAGGTATACATGCTTGCCGCCTCCTCATTGGGGTTCGATTTTTGCCGCCCGCACCACTTCGGCGTACAGCCGGATGTCCGATGCGAGGCGCTGCCGGAACACGGCGGGCGCATCGCCGCGCGGCTCGTAGCCGCCCGCCACGAACGTCTCGCGCACCCGCGGCACCTCGAGCGCCTTGCGGACTTCGGCGTACAGCCGCGCCACCACTTTGTCGGGCGTTCCCGCCGGCGCGAGCAATGCGTGCCAGCCGGAATCGAATTGAAAGCCGGCAAGTCCCGCTTCGGCGATGGTGGGCACATCCGGCAATGACGCGACGCGCGCGGAGCCCGTAAAACCCAGCGCGCGGATTTTTCCCGATTTCACGTGCGGCGCGCCGACGGCTACCGCGGGAAATGTCACCTGCACCTCGCCGGAGAGCGCCGCGGTCATCGCGGGACCGCCGCCCTTGTACGGGATGTGCAGCATCTGGATGCCGGCCTTCAGCGCAAAAAGCTCCGCGGCCAGATGCGTGCCGTTGCCGATTCCGGCGGAGCTGTAGCGCAGCGGATTGTCCCTGTTCTTGCCGAGCGCGATCAGCTCCTTCACGGAGTACGCCGGCAAGCCGGGGTAGACGGTCAGCAGGTAGCCCAGCCCCAGCGCGTAGTCGGTGACGGGCGCGAAGTCCTTCGCGACATCGAACGGGAGCTTTTTGTAAATGCTCGGGTTCACCGCGAACGAGAACGATGTGGCGAGCAGCGTGTAGCCGTCGGGCGGCGCTTTCGCCACGATGTCCACGCCGACGATGCCGTTGGCGCCGCCCCGGTTGTCGATCACGAGCTGCTGTCCGAGCTGAGCCCCGACTTGATGCGCGAGCACGCGCGCGAACGTGTCGACATTGCCGCCCGGAGGAAACGGCACCACCAGGCGAATCGGCCGGCCCGGATACTGTTGCGCTGCAGCAGCAGCGGCGGCGAGCGCCGCGGCGGCGGCAAGCCACCGCGCAAAAGTGAGCACGTTCTCCTCCTCCAGTTTCCGCCATTCTATATGCGTGGCGGCAATCGCGCGCGAT
>Ga0335081_10021034_pt1 | contig 10557 bp, 6 predicted proteins | sample Lox_Sample_35_FD_206713 | JGI IMG/M metagenome (GOLD analysis project Ga0335081, IMG submission 206713) | Soil microbial communities from Loxahatchee National Wildlife Refuge, Florida, United States - Lox_Sample_3.5 | ecosystem: Environmental > Terrestrial > Soil > Wetlands | place: USA: Florida... | reverse complement strand
TCGGCGTAGCCGTCGTCGAAGGTGAGGATCACCGGCCGCTCGGGGAGCGGCCGCTCGCCGGCCAGGTGCGCGGCGTAGTCCGCGAAGGTGATCGTCGTGCAGCGCCGGCGCGCCAGCGCGTCGAGCTGCGCCGCGAACCGCTCCCGCGTGACCCAGATGCCGTGGCGGCCCTCCGGCGGCTGCTCCACGACCCGGTGGTACATGAGGACCGGGATGCGCGCCCCGGACCCGAGCGCGCGGGCCTGCCGGTAGATGCCCTCGACCCGGCGCCACGTGACCGCCGCGTCGAAGTTCCGCTCGACGAACGCGCGCCCCCACGCGGCGAGCGCCTCCCGGCGCGGGGCGTCCTGGAGCAGGGCCACCAGGTCGGCGGCGACCTTCGCCGGGTCGGCGGCCGCGGGAGCGCCCGTGTCTCCGAAGTTGGTGCGCAGCGCTTCGGCGGCGGTCTGCTCCGAGACCACGCCGGCGTAGCTGGTCTCGCCGAGCGCGGCGACCGGCCGCCCCGACGCCAGCGCCTCGATCGCCGAGCGCCCCGCGCCCACCACGACGTCCGCCGCGGCGAGCACGGGTGCCACGTCGCTCTGGTGCCCCAGCAGCCGCACCGCGCCCGCGTAGCGGTCGTTCTGCTCCGCGACGAACGCGCTGAAGTCGGGCCGCATGGTCATCCCGCCCACGACGATCAGCCGCACCGCCGGGAACGGCCCGCGCACCCGCGCGAACACCTCGCCGACGAGGAACCTCGCGACCTTCTCGCGCGGCCCCGAGAGCCGGCCCACCAGCGCCACGATCGGCCCTTCGACCGCCAGCCCGAAGCTCCGCCGCGCGTCCGCGGCCGGGAGCCCCGGCCGGAACCGCTCCAGGTCCACGCCGTTGGGCACGAGGTGGACGCGCGCCGGGTCGAGGCCCAGGTCCCGCACGGCGTTCTCCTCGACCGCCCGCGAGATCGCGATCATCTCCTGCCCGTAGACGCTGAACGCCCGCACCGAGCGGTGCGCCGGCTGGATGCCGTGGAGCGTCGAGACCAGCACCGCCGGCGTGCGGCGCGTGGCGAAGAAGGCCACCCAGCTCGCGGCGCGGGAATGGGCGTGCACGACGTGGATGCGCCGCTCGCGGACGAGCCGCCGCAGCGCCCGCACGTTGCGGAGCCGCTGCGGGTAGTCGCGCCGCCCGATCGGCAGCGGGAGATACTCGGCGGCGACGGGCGTGCTGAACGTGTCGGAGACGACCGTGACGGCGTGGCCGTCCCGCGCCTGCTGCGCGATGAGCGCCGCGGCGTGGGTCTCCGCCCCCGTCACCTCGTGCTGCGACAGCACGTGCAGGATGTTCACCCGGCTTCCCCCGGGCCCCGGACCCCGGGCCCCTGCTCCCGCGTCACCGGGGCGTTATCGTTGGGCGCTAATGGTGGCCCTCAGGACGCCCCTCACGCAACAGGCCGGCATCGCGGTGCCCCTGATCTGCGGGGCCATGTATCCCTGCACCAACCCCGAGCTGGTCGCGGCGGTGTCGGAGGCCGGCGGCCTCGGCGTGGTGCAGCCGCTCTCGATGGTCTACGTGCACGGGCACGACCTGCGGGAGGGCCTGCGCCTCATCCGGCGGCTGACGGCCAGGCCGATCGGGATGAACGTCCTGATCGAGCGCTCCTCGCGCACCTATCTCGAGCGCATGCGCCGCTGGCTGGACGTCGCGCTCGAGGAGGGCGTGCGCTTCTTCGTCACCTCGCTCGGCAAGCCCGGCTGGGTGGTCGAGCGCGCCGCGGCGTGCGGGGGCGTCGTCTACCACGACGTCACCGAGCGGAAGTGGGCGCTCAAGGCCCTGGACAGCGGCGTCCACGGCCTCATCGCCGTGAACGACCGCGCCGGGGGCCACGCGGGAGGCCGGAGCGCCGCGGCCCTGATGGACGAGCTGGGGGACCTGGGGGTGCCGGTGGTCTGCGCCGGCGGCGTGGGCGACGAGCGCGCGTTCGTCCAGGCGCTGGCGTCGGGCTACGCCGGCGTGCAGATGGGGACGCGGTTCATCGCGACGCCGGAGTGCCGCGTGCACGAGGACTACAAGCGGCGGATCGTCGCGGCGACGGAGGACGACGTCGTGCTCACCGAGCGCGTGACCGGCGTCCCGCTCGCGGTCCTCCGGACGCCGCACGTGGAGCGGGTCGGCCTCCGGGCCGGGCCGCTCGAGCGCTGGCTGCTGCGCGGCCGCCGCACCAGGTACCTGATGCGCACCCTCTACGCCCTGCGCTACGCGCGGAGGCTCCGGCGCGCCGTCCTCACGGGCGGCTCGCCGAGGGACTACTGGCAGGCCGGAAAGAGCGTCGCCGGCGTGCACGCGATCGAGCCCGCCGGCGACATCGTGCGCCGCTTCGCCGCGGCGCTCGCGCAGACCTAGACCGCTTGCCGCCTCAGCGCCGCAGCGATCTCCGATAGCTCGTGTTGTTCACCATCGAGTCCGCCCACGAGATGGCCTTCATGGCGTCGGTCGGGTCGCTCTTCGCGAGCGCCAGCCCCAGGATCTGGTACATGTAGGCGTAGGTCGCCGGGATGTTCTCCGACGGCACGTCGATCCAGCCCAGCGGCCGGTAGCGCGCGGCGGTGTGCGCGTGGTAGACGTGGAACAGCAGCTCCTTGGTGCGCGGGACGTCCACGAACCCGAACTCCTGCATCACCTGGATCGAGTCGTCGCTCGGGACCAGCGAGTCCCGCACCAGCAGCCGCACCATCCCCTGCCCGCTCAGGCGGTAGGTCAGCCCGAACTTGTCGGGATAGGTCGCCGTGGTCCGCGCGAAGCAGATGGGGCGCGTGCCGAACTGGTCCTGGATCGCCCGCAGCACCATCACGTCCGCGCGCTCGAGGTAGTTCCGCCCGAGCAGCTGCGGGTCGAGCCGCACCGGGATGCCGCCGAGATCCACCGTGCGCGCCGTGTCCAGCTCGTAGTACGGCTGCATGGCCTCCATCTCGGCGTCCGACATGTGCCAGAGCTTGCCCGCCGGCTTGGGATACGACTTGCGGCGCCAGATCACCGGCGCCGAGGCCGAGTCGAAGGTGGCCAGCGGCCGCCGCTGCAGCTGGCGGTTGTACCAGTCCGTGTTGGCCAGCGAGAGGTTGACGACCGTGACGTCCTGCCGGACGTGCTCCACCTCCTGGATGTACCACAGCGGGAAGGTGTCGTTGTCGCCCGCCGTGACGAGGATGCCGTACGGGTCGCAGGACTGCAGCATGTCGTAGGCGAAGTCGCGCGCCATGTACTCGCCGGCGCGCGAGGCCGCGATGCGGTTGCCGGCCAGCGGCACCAGCGCGAGGGCCAGCACCGGCGTCGCCAGCGCCCAGCGCCGGCCCTCCGAGCCCACGCGCTCCGCCAGCGCCGACTGGATCCACTCCATCAGCGTCGCCAGCCCCATCGCGACCCAGATCCCCCAGATCGCGAACGACGCGATGTAGAAGTAGTCGCGCTCCCTGACCTCGCGCGGCAGGCTCGGCCGGTCGGGATACTGCGAGAAGCCGTACTTGAAGTTCAGGTAGAAGACCAGGATCGGGACCAGCGTGACGATCAGCGCGGTCATCGCCATCGCGCTGCGCTTGTCCGCCTTCCAGTGGCGCCACGCGCCGAGCAGCCCGATGCCGCCGAACAGGATCGCCAGCCCCTGCTGCACGCCCGCGGCCCAGTCCCTCCCCCACTGCCAGCTGAAGTACTGCCACCACATGGCGAGCTGCGCCGAGAAGTCGGCCTGCCGCTCGCTCAGCGGCGGCTTGGCGTACTGGACGCGGTTCAGGACCGAGTCGAGGGACGCCCAGTTGGTCGGCTCGCCCTCGTTGATCGGCGGGAAGTGCGGCGAGCGCACGAGCAGGAAGAGCCACAGGCTCACCCCCAGCGCGATCGCCGCCACCGCCCAGGCCAGGAACCGCGGGCTCAGGAAGACCTTGGGATCGGTGTACAGCACGTAGACCAGGACCGCGGGGATGACCAGCAGCCCCATCAGGTGGTTCGTGGCCGTCAGGGCGAGCAGGTAGACGATGAGGACGAGGTGGTGGTCCCGGAGGCTCCCGGCGGGCTCGTCGCCCCACCGCACCACCAGCCACAGGACCAGCGCCATCGAGAACAGGCTGACCGTGTAGACCTTCTCGTTGACCACCGACTGGTTCCAGACCGTGAAGGCCGTCGCCGCGGCGACGGCGCCGGCCAGGGCCGCGAAGCGCCGCGGCCAGCGCGCCGGCACCACCGGCCGCGTCCAGCGCTCGGCGATGAGGAACCAGAAGCCGGCCGAGCACGCGCTCATCGCCGCCGACATCAGGTTGATCCGCGCCGCGTACGCGTGCATCCACGGGATCAGGCCCCACGTGTGCGCCAGGATGACGAACAGCGGGTTGCCCGGCGGGTGCGGGATCCCGAGCACGTAGGCGGCGGCGATGTATTCGGGCGTGTCCCAGAACTGGGCGGTGGGGGCCAGGGTGAGGATGTAGAGGACCAGGACGCCCAGGGTCACGCAGCCCGCCATCAGATATGGCGGGCGTTCGTCGGTCGTCGTCATGGGGGTGTCGGTCATGTCAGCCGCAGAACTTACCCTCCCCCCGGCCGCGGGCCAAGCCACGGCGGCAGGCTTGAGGTCTGAGGCCGTCCGGCGCCGATCGGGGCCGGTGTCTCACGGGCTGATCGCTGTCACGTCCAGCACGAGCATCGCGGGCGTCGGTGGATCCTCGGCGGCGAAAACGTACCGCCGCCCGCCGATGTCGCTGATCGTCACCGTGTGGATGCCGTTCTGGCTGTTGGTGATCATCGGGTAGTAGGCGATGAACGTCGGATGCCCCGGATCGGCGACCAGACTGTAGAAGTAGATGCCCGCGCTGGGGCCGTACTCGCCGCTGAAAACCAGCAGCCGGTTGTCGGCGCTCGCCCGCACGTCACTCACCGTCGTGAAGCCCGACGTCACGATGGAGTCGTGAAGGACCGGCGCGCCGGCGGAATCGAGCTTCCAGATCTTGACCGCATTCCCCAGCACTTCGCCGCGGGTCCCCCAGGTGCCGGTGTACGCGTACCCGTTGGCGACCCACAGGTCGGAGCCGTAGCGCTCCGGCACGTTGTTGCCGCCGCCGAGGACGCGCAGCGTGTCGTTGACCAGCGCGAGCTGCCACAGTCCGCTGATCATGTCGGAGGCGTAGAGTGACCCGTTGTCGAGCATCACGCCCCACACGTAGGTGTTGCCCGCGCCGCCCGGCTGCAACACCGAGATGACGCGGCTGGACAGGTCGCCGCTCAGCGTCCCCGAAATGTCGAGCGCGACGACACCGCCGTTGTAGTACGCCGCGTAGAGGATCTGATGGGCCTCGTCCACCCAGAAGTTGTGCGTGCCGGCGCTCGCCATGTGATACGACGCGACCTCGACCGGTGCGCTGAGGTTCGAGACGTCCACGACGTGAATGTCCCCGCTCGAGGTGCTGCCGATGAGCCCGGGCCCTTCCTGGCCGATGAACACGTACCGCTTCTGGCCGTCCGGCGCCCAGTACCACCAGGCGTTGTGCACCTCGCCGCCGGCCGTGACGATGCGCGAGATGAATTGCGGGTTCTGCGGGCTGCCGCCGGCCCTCCCGTCCCCGACGTCGTAGATCTGCAGCCCGGTGTTCCACGAGCACAGGAAGGCGAGCCCCGCCCGGACGAACTCGTCGTGCTGGCCGTAGTTGGCCGGAACGGGGACGGTGGCCACGAGCCGGACGCCGCTGACGGTCGTGCCCGGCCCGGTCGCTTCGTGGCTCCCACCGCCGCACCCGGCGAGCGCCACGGCCGCCACGCACCATGCCGCGCATCGCACGGTCATGAGGTCAGTCGCCCCCGCCGGGGGCCATCCTCGTCATCGCCGGCCCGCCGGCCCCGGTGACGCCGTACCTGCCCATCATCCGGTGCATCGGCGCCCCGGCGGTGATGCTCAGTGCTACGCTGAACATCCACAGGTCGTTCCGCCCATAGAACGATGCCGGATCGAACAGCCCCGTCAGTTTGCTGACATGCGCATACTCGGCCTCGGCGATGCCCTCGACGCGGACGGGCAGGCGCGCGGGGGTGAGCCGGCGGCCGTAGCCACCCGTCGCGACGAGCCAGCGGGTGATCCCGATGATCGAGCTTTCGAGCAGCGGACGGACGGTGCGGAACGGATTGCCGAACACCCGCTCGTCTTCCGGCCGGTCGGTGCGCTCGAGGCGCAGATAGACGCGATGGACCCCGCCCGACCACTGGGTCTCGGCGAGCCCCGAGTAGAACTTGAAGAAGCCGGCGGCCTCGGAGTTGTAGGCCCACTCCGCAAGGCCGTAGATCCGCCCGGCTCCGAGCGGCCGCTCCACCCGCGCCGAGACGCTGACCTTGTCCTGGTCGGGCCCCGCGCCGGCGCGGTTCTCGGGCGACTTCACGTGCGCGACCGACGCCTGCAGCTCCAGCGCGGCCGACGGGCTCACCAGCGCCCGGGCCGACCAGGAATCCCCGAAGCGGCTCCAGTTGGGCCACTGGTCCCACCGCTCCGGCTCGTCGCCGTTGAAGATCGCGCCTTCGAGCGTCACCGGCCCGCGGCGCACCCCGAGGATGGCGAGGGCGCGCTCCAGGATCTGGGACCAGTGGTGGTTGACCGGAAAGGCCAATGCCGGGCGCATCATCGGGTCGTCGGTGCCGTACGGCGCGAATCCCTTGCCGGCGGTGACGGACCAGTGGATGCCGGCCGGGAGCGCGGCCAGGTCCATCACCGAGACGAGCAGCTCATGGGCCCAGGTGTGCGGGTGCCGGCGGTCCTCCCACCCCTCGCCGAAGTCCCCGGTCGCGAGCACGCCGCCGGGCATGGTCCACCCCTCCCCGTCGAGCGTCGCGTGGAGCCGCAGCCGGCCGCCGAGGAGGTCGGCCGTCCCCATCAGGACCGGCATCGTGAAGCGCAGCTCGGTGAGGGAGGATCCCCCCGGCACGGGATCGGCACGCGTGAGGACGGGCGTGACCTGCGCGCTGAGCATCACCTGCGCGGCGAGCGGGCCCGGCATCAGGGCCAACGCCGCCAGCGCGAGCGGCAGGTGGCCCCGCTGCCGCCTGTGGCCCGCCGATCCCGCGGGACGTGGCATCACGGCAGCAGCGCCTTGGCGGGGGCGAACAGCGCGCCCAGCCAGAGGAAGAGCTGGCGCTGGCTGTCCTCGAGGTCGAAGAGCGCCTGCGACTCATCCGCGGTGGCCGGCTGCCCGCCGACGAGCGTGACATACGACACGGCGGCTCCGTTGGTGATCGTGGCGTAGTCCGTGCCGTTCAGGGCGATGGTCAGGTTGATCGATGGCGACAGGCAGTACGTACTGATGGCCCCCACCATCCGGATCGTCTGCGACGCACTCGCGTACGTGAAGTCCAACGTGTCGTTGTAGTCAAACGGATCGAAGGTGGTCCGAGCGGCATACATGTCCAGCCGGAAACCGTCGAGCGAGTCGGACACCACGGCGGAGACGGTCACCTCGGTCGAGAGCGTGCCGGTGATCGGGAAGCCCGTCGTCGAATCGTGAAAACTGAGCGTGTGCACCCCGTCCGTGGCGGTTCCGCTGAGCCCCGCGGCGTCGGCCGACCGGGTGCCGGACACTCGGATCACGTAGTCCCCGATTCCGGTCGCGCCGCTGGAGACCTGCGACCGGACTTGGAGCGCGCCGCCCGCGCTCTGATCGATGAGGTCGAGCCAGCCGTCGGGAGCCAGCGGGGACGTCGGCAACCCGTAGCTCGTAACCTGGTAGAGGACGAAGCGGATTCCGCCAGCGGGGCCGCTGGTGTCGGCGCTCACTCGGTAGGCCCGTGCCGTCGTGTCGTACACGATGACGTGGCGAAACAGGGAGTCGGCGATCAAGCTGGTCGCCTGGAGAGCGGCCGCGCGCGGAATCACGGAGGTCCGAGCCGGCGCGCTGCACGCGAGGCTCTGGAACGCGGGCGGTGCGGCGGGCGGAGCCGCAGCCACGATCAACTGCGGGCTCAGCGCCGTCAGGCTGTGCATGGTGGGCGTACCGAGGACCCCGTTGACCGTCGCCAGCGCCGACTCGAGCGCGGCGGCATCGAGCCCGGATCGCGATGGGGCGGCAGGGCTCTTCTCGCACCCGCACAGGGCGATGATGCAGCAAGCGACGCATCCGGAGCCCCGCCACCGTGCCACGGTATCGCGGGGGCTAGGGTTTGACGATGGTCAGCGTGATGCCCGAGAAGACGCCGACCGAATAGTCGGACGCCGCCGCCTCGGTGAACGTGATCTCGTAGTTCCCCACGTTCCGCGTGTCCGGCACCTCGACGCGGGCGATCTCGCCCGCGGCGAGTCCCGTGCCCTGCGGCGAGATCACCGCGACCCAGGACGTGTCGCCGGTGGCGGACGTGTCCGAGACGACCCGATCGGTGCTGCCCGACCAGCCCTTCACGCCGTGCGCCGGCCCGGTCACGCGGAACAGCACGGCGCGGTCGGTCGTGCGGGGCGTCGCCAGGCGCACCGACAGCTCGCCCGCCACAGGCCCCTGGTCCGCGCTGCATCCGGCCGCCGCGGCCGCCACTGCCAGCACGACGACGCCGCGCCTCACTGGTGGAGCCCCCGGAGGAGCTTCAGCATCACGGCCGACGTCGCCAGACCGGGGTTCCGGTCCAGCCACGCGACCAGGTCGCCGATGTCGAACCGTCCGTTCCTGTTGCCGAGCTGGTCCAGGAGCGTGAGCGCGGCCGGGGTGAGGGGCGACGACCCCGTGAGCAGCTGATTCACCACGTCGCCCGGCCCCGCGAAGAGCGCCGTGACCGCGAACGGGCGCGTCATCCGGAGCTTGACCACGGCGTTGCCGGTCGTCGTGTCCCCCGACCAGCCGAGGAAGCTCTGCCCCGCGGCCGCCGCCGCGGTGAGCGTCACACTGTCGCCCGCGGCAAGGAAGGTGCCGCTGGCGGGGTCGATCGCCCGACTGGGCGTCACGGTGCCACCGCCGACCAGCGCGTAGTGGGCCAGGTACCGCACCGCCACCTGCGCCGTGTAGGTCGCGCCCGACCCGGAGGCCGTGACGCCGTGGGAGCGCGCGCCCCCGTCCGACCATGATGCGAACAGGAACTGGGTCGTGCCGCTGGGGGTGAGCTGCGCTGAATCCACGGAGATGGTGTGGGCCGATCCGGCCACCCAGACGCCGCGGTAGACGTTGGCCGGGGTTCCATCCACCGTGACCCGCGCCGTCGTGTCGGAGGCGTCCACGACCGACGGGGCGCCGAAGCTGACGCGGAACGCCATCGCGCCGTTCGGCACGAGCTGCCGGATCGAGTCCACGACGAATCCCGCGAAGCCCCCGCCGCTGTTCATCGTCGCCGCCGGATGCGAGGTCGGCCCGAAGACCGTGTTCCCGCTGCTCCCGGGGTACGGGTCCCCGGCGTCCCCGCGATCGTTGCACGCCGACGGGTACACGCAGTAGAGCCCCGTGTCGCCGGCCGCCTCCATCAGCTTGACCCCGTGGAGCGGGCCGTTGTTCACGTAGTTCAGCGGCAGAGTGTTCTCGGCGTATTGCACGGAGTCCACGTGCCAGATGAGCAGGCCGCCCCCGCCGTGCTTGGCGATCACGGCGGTGTCCGCCAGGAGCGCCTGCCGGTTCTCCAGCATGAAGTACTCGCCCCGCGGATTCGGCGCGGTCGGTCGGATGAGGAACGCCGTGTCCGACTGTTCGATGGGACCGGCCTGGTAGGTGCCCGCCGTGGTGATCGGGACGACCGTGATCCACCCCAGCTGGTTCAACGAGAACGCCTCCATGTGCGAGGGGCTGAACGGCCGGGACCAGTTCCCGGAGCCCATCAGGCCCCACTCGCCGATGCCTTCCGTCCGCAGGCTGGTGTCGTAGAGGTCCGGGAGCGCGAGGCCGTGGCCGGTCTCGTGGCCGATGGTCCCCGGGGCCATGATCTTGGTGCCGTCGCATCCGGTGACGCCGCCCACGCCGCTCTGGATCGTGTAGTTGTCCACCGCGATATGGCCATTGACGCCGCCACTCGTCGCGATCGTGCTGGTCACGATCGGGGACCCCGTCCAGGCGCTGTAGTAGTACCGGTGCGACCAGATGTCGCCGTCCACGCCGCACTCGGCGCCCACCTTGGGGTGGATCAGCCAGATGAGGTCCACGTAGCCCGCGTCGTCGCCGGAATTCGGGACGCCGTCGGGGCCGTCGTTGTCGAACTGTCCCCAGTCAATCCCGGTCGAGTCCACGTGCAGGACCGCTCGACGGATGAGGTCCGCCACGTGGCCCGACGAGCAGATGCCGTCGCATGTGCCCGGGCCCGCATACCAGGCGTTGGTCGAATCGAGGGTGATCCACCCGAGGATGACCCCCTCGACCGTGAGGAGCCCGTGGGACATCTCCGTGTAGAACGTGCGCACGGTGTAGGGGCGGCCGTAGGGCGGGGTGGTGCCGAGAAGGACGCTGTCGTAGGCACTCGGGGAATACAGCGCGGTCGTATCCGTGTCCTTGAACCGGACCAGGAACACCGGAACGCGCAGGGTGTCCGTGACGGCCAGCGTCGTACGGAGGGGGGCGCCGGGCCTCGCGGCGGCCGCCAGCATGGGGCGGTTGAGCGACG
>Ga0335081_10021031_pt1 | contig 10558 bp, 6 predicted proteins | sample Lox_Sample_35_FD_206713 | JGI IMG/M metagenome (GOLD analysis project Ga0335081, IMG submission 206713) | Soil microbial communities from Loxahatchee National Wildlife Refuge, Florida, United States - Lox_Sample_3.5 | ecosystem: Environmental > Terrestrial > Soil > Wetlands | place: USA: Florida... | reverse complement strand
CAGCAAAAATTATGGGATTCTGTGGGATAACAATTCCCACACGAAATTTGGCGACATCCGTGACTATCAGCCTTTGTCGACATTGACGCTCATGGACAAAACAGGCAAGGTCGGAGGGCTTACTGCAGAGTATTTCAAAGACACGAGCTTTGCTATCCTTCACACTTCCCGAGATGAATCGAGGATTCAGCACGAGTTCATCGACGTGCACGATGATTTCCCGGATGGATTTGAACAGAACGTGGCTGCTGTTCGGTGGAGCGGGGAAATTGAAAGCAACGAGACGGGCATCCACAAATTCAGACTCTACTCCTCGGGTTATACAAAGATGTGGCTCGATGGCAAGCTTGTGGTCGATGCATGGCGCCAGAACTGGCTTCCGTGGACACATCTCTTGGAGCTCAATATGGAGGCAGGGAAGAAGTATCAAATCAAGATTGAATGGATTCACACCGGCGGCTATATCGGTTTGACGTGTCTTCCGCCCGAGAAGGAAACGCACGCAAATTCGATTTCGCTCTATTCTGAGGTCGCCGATCAGATTGACTATTACTTCATTCGAGGTGATAATCTTGATCAGGTCATCCACGGATACCGGGAAGTCACCGGCAAAGCTCCTATGATGCCCGAATGGGCCATGGGACTATGGCAATGTCGAGAGCGTTACAAAACTCAAAATGAATTGCTTTCGGTCGTCAAAGAGTTTCGCGGGCGTCAAATTCCTCTCGACAATATCGTCCAGGATTGGTTCTACTGGAAGGAAGATCAGTGGGGGAGTCACGAGTTCGATTCTACTCGATATCCAGACCCTGTTGGGATGGTGAATGAGCTCCACAGCGATCTGCATACCCATATTATGATTTCCGTCTGGCCGAAATTCTATGTTGGTACGAAGCACTATGACGAATTCAAGGAAAAAGGATGGCTGTACATGCGTAACGTTGAGAAAGGACAAAAGGATTGGGTGGGACCGGGCTATATTTCGACGTTTTACGATCCATACAGTGAGGGAGCACGAAATCTCTATTGGCGACAGATCAATGACGAGCTCTTTTCAAAGGGATTCGATGCGTGGTGGCTTGATTGCACCGAACCCGACATCTGTTCGAATCTTTCCCGGACTGAGACGATACTTCGAGAGAGTCCGACTGCCCTGGGAAGCGCCGCACGTTATCTCAACACCTATTCCCTCATGAATTGCAGGGCTGTTTACGAAGGACAGCGCAGAGTCAAACCTGACCAACGCGTGTTCATACTCACTCGGTCGGCGTTTGCAGGACAACAACGGTACCCTGCAGCAACGTGGAGTGGGGACGTCGCCGCTCGTTGGTATGATCTTCGAGCGCAGATCTCCGCAGGGCTCAACTTCGCTTTGTCTGGCATTCCGTACTGGACGACCGATATCGGTGGCTTCGCGGTCGAGGCGCGTTACGAGCATCCGAATGAAAAGGATTTGAGCGAATGGCGCGAGTTGATGACGCGGTGGTTCCAATTTGGAACGTTCTGTCCCATCTTCCGCGTGCACGGCCAGTATCCGTACCGGGAGATGTTCTATGTGGCACCGGATAGTCTGCCGGCAAATCAATCGATGCTCGCGTACGATAAACTCCGCTACCGGTTGATGCCTTACATCTACTCGCTAACGGGTATGGTAACTCAGGACGACTACACGATCATGCGGGCCCTGGTGATGGACTTTGGTAGTGACCCGAAGGTTGTCGACATCGGCGACCAGTTCATGTTTGGTCCTGCATTGATGATCAATCCCGTCACGGAATACAAAGCGAGGGAGCGCTCCGTCTATCTTCCCGCCGGAATAGGATGGTATGACCTTCGATCGGGTCGATACCTCGAAGGGGGGAAGACCATACAAGCTGAGGCGCCATACACGGACATTCCAATCTTCGCGAAAGAAGGTTCGATTATACCTTGTGGTCCCTCTATCGAGTACACATCTCAGATACCTGCAGACCCGCTGCGGCTCTTCGTATATACGGGAGCAGATGCTTCGTTCACATTGTATGAAGACGAAGGCACAAATTACGAATACGAGAAAGGCGCATTTGCAACGATCCCGATAAAATACAATGAGAAAGACCGTGTTTTGACTCTGGGAAGACGTCAAGGGGAATTTCCCGGAATGCTTTCAACGAGGACGATTGAGGTCGTCTGGATCGGCAAATCGAGACCTGCAGGGCTCGACTTTGATGGGAGTCCTGATGCCACCGTGAAGTACGATGGAACCGAGGTGTCAATCAAAATGAAATAAGAAGTGGGAAAGATGGCCCGTGAGTCAAGTCCACTAATAAGTAATTTCAGCCATCGGACTATTTCAATGAGAACTTGCCGCAAGAAGTTACGGTGCAACGAAACCAGGAGGAAATGCAATCAATGAATGTGTGCCGAAGCGCTATCGTAGCAATAATTATGTTCGTTAGCACAGTTGTCCTTGTTGGGCAAACGGAAAAGGAGTATCACCTTCAAGATTCTCGAGTGCATCATATCGAACAATCATCGTCCGACATTCCCATGCATGCCAACAGGGTGTCTCGTGCGCAGGTCGACAGTATTGCACCTGATCAGACGGGGATGGGTAATCTGACATCCGTTGAATTGGCCAAGAAAATGGTCCCGGGATGGAACGTCGGAAACTCGCTCGACGCTATTGGGGGCGAAACCGCCTGGGGAAACCCCAAGATAACCCAGCAGCTCATTGACTCGGTGAAGTCTGCGGGATTCAAATCAATCAGGATACCTGTGGCGTGGAGCAGGTTCACTGTTGATTCCACATTTACAATTGACACGACGTGGCTGAGCCGCGTTGAAGAAGTTGTCAACTACGTATTGAACGATAGTCTGTACGCCATCATCAACGAGCACTGGGACGGCGGCTGGCAGCAGCCGACGTATGCCCAGCAAGCGTATGTGAACAATCGCCTGGCTGCGATGTGGAAACAAATTGCCGTCCATTTTCGGGACTACAATGATCATCTTCTGTTTGCCGGTACCAATGAGGTTATGGTCACCAACAATTACAATGCTCCGACCGTGGAGTATTATACCGTTCAGAACAGCTTTAACCAGACGTTTGTCACCACAGTCCGATCGACCGGCGGACGCAATCACTATCGTTACCTGCTTGTTCAAGGGTTCAACACAAACATTGATTACACGGTCAACTATTTTGCCACACCCATCGATGTAACAACGGGCAGACTCATGGTTGAAGTTCATTACTATGATCCTTACGACTTCACGTTGAATTCCAACAGCAATATCACCCAGTGGGGAAAAGATGCTACCGATCCTAGCAAAACAGAAACGTGGGCGAATGAATCTTACGCTGACGGCCAGTTCCAAAAGATGAAAGTCAATTTCATCGACAAAGGGTACGCTGTCATTTTGGGTGAATACGGCGTCATTGCCAGGCTCAATCTCGGTAGTACAGCGCTGAACAAGGAATACGAGGGTTACCGCAGGTATTATATGTTGTATGTCACGGGGTCTATGTTTAAACTCGGACTTGTTCCAATGTATTGGGACAATGGAGGCACCGGGAATTTCTCCATGGGGATTTTTGATCGGTCGACAGGATCTCAAGCGTACCCGGATATTATAAAAGCCATTACGGACGCTGTTGATACCAACAATGTCGGCGTACATGTAGGAGAGCTACTCGCGCCCCCCACCACTATTTTCTTGACGCAGAACTTTCCCAACCCTTTCAATCCGCGAACAACGATTGTGTACTCGTTGCCGGTGGCGTGCACTGTGTCCCTGCGTGTGTTTGATGTTATAGGACGTCTCATAACTACGTTGGTGAACAACAGAAGGCAGGACGCGGGAAATTATGAAGTCCCGTTTGAAGCTGCGAATCTCGCGAGCGGCGTGTACTTCTACGACTTGCAGACTGCCGAGTACAGAACAACGAAGGCGATGATCTTGATCAAATAAACACGCCGTACCTGCTTATCCTTGTCGCACTTGAATTAAGACAGGTCGACGCTGCTACCGGGTGTGAATGCGACAAAAAGGTGTCCGGCGGTTGCCCTCTGTATTATTCGCTTGGAGCCCCGTACAAAATCCCGCGTCCGTGTGTCCCGACGTAGACTCGTCCATACATCTTTGGGTCGCCGGTTATCTGAAGGATAAGCCCCCATTGATGTTGATCATCGTTGATACGCGCCCAGGAATGTCCGATGTCGTCCGATCGGAAGATACCCTGCACGCCGTGGATAACGCCAACAAGATACAATGCTGGAGATTCCGAGCCCGGTTTTTCCTTGCCGAATCCAAAACCGTGAATTTCTTCCACTTCCTCGGTCTTCAGAAACTTGTTTCCAGCATCTGTCGAGTGATATAACCCGTCAAATGCTGCAATCCACAGATCGCCCTCTCGATCTGGAGTGGCATAGAGTCGGTCCTGACCGCCACGGTTGTCGCCCCGATTCCCGGCGTGGGGGAGGGGAACTCCGAGGTTCAGTGTCGTTTCCTCAAAGTGGTGACCTTCATCGGTGCTCACAAAGATATGTCCGCCAAAGAGGTCCATTCCGTAAAAACGCGCCGGGTTGACGCGGTCCGCGATCACACGCGTGTTCGCCGGAATCCCTTGGCAATGCTCCCACGAAGTACCTCGATCCGTTGTCATCCACACCGGAGTTGGCTGTGGCGGATTTCCCCAGCTGTAGACTGGATCAGGGCTCCAAATCCAGGACCGTCCATCAGAGGAGACGGCAATGGATCCGAGTCTGCAATCAGGATCGGGGATTGTTGCAGTCGGTTGCCATGTTTTTCCGCCATCTGTCGAATACCCGATGGGAAGACCCGGTTTGTGGTGCGAAGTATTTCCAACGCGGACAATTATGTCGGCGTTGTTTTCGGCACACGCAAGGGAAGTCGTGTTATTGAAACGTGGATTGGAGAAATGACCTTCCGGGGAGGGACTGTCCAAATCCCAATGTACAAACCCAGAATAGTCGCCAATGGCGGAAATGAGGTGAGCGCCTTTTGGCGGACTGAGAAGATCGAGGGCTACAGTCTCTTCAATGCCGGTACTCATCACACTCCATTTCGTTGGCTTGCCTGCGTCGGCGTCCGTCAGATCGAAAGTCTCATACCCTCCATAGCCTGTGGTAAACATCGCATGGTTTGAGTTAAACGGATCAATCTCGATATCAAAGAGCCAGTGGATCGGCGTCTGAGAAACGTAGGGGGCGAGAGAAAAATCGTATGTACCCCCTCCTGCGAAAATGGACTTCCACGTTTTTCCTCCATCGATACTGCGAAAAATGTCGTCCTCGCCCGAGGCGCTGAAGCGACCAAAGGTGCTCACAATAATCCGGTCAGGATCGTGCGCATCAACAGAAACTGCAGCGTAGCCAAACCCTTTTTTCCCCGATTCTGGTTTTACAGGCGAAATGTCGTTCCACGCTCCTCCATTGGTATTGAATTTCCAAACGGCCCCGTTTTCCATATGAGACGGGCCAGGGCTGGATCCATAAGTGATATAGAGAATGCCATTGGAGTTCAGAACCGCATGATTTGGACGGTATTGTGTTGATTGTCCCAAAACCGGCTGCCAGGTTGTTCCCGCATCCGTGCTCCGAAAGAAATTATTTCTGCCAAGCAGCGATACACCAACATAGAGAGTCGTACTCGGTTTGCCCTTCGAAGCGTTGCGCGGATCGAAAACGACAAAGACAATACCGCTCCCTTGATTCTGCCAACGCCAGAAACGGATGCTATCTGGGCTTTGCATTGAAGAAGGTGGGTTTTCCATTACATCCGGAAAGCTCTTGACGCGCTTCCAGGTAACTCCGCGGTCAGTGCTTCTCCAAAGGCCTGCGTGGCGAGTCCCGAGATAAATGATGTCTCCATCGTTAGGATCTACCGCCATGCGCTCGCCATTTCCACGACCATTCTCATTTCCCCCAAACTTGAAGGGAACGTTGGTCCGTTCAAAAGTCTTGCCTCGGTCGTTTGAACGGAGAATTGCACCGTCGGGCGTACCCTCATTTGTGTAAGTTCCACAAGCAAGATACAATCTGTCCGGGTCGGAAGGATCGACGGCGATGCTCTCCACCCCCATAAGGTTAAGATCCTTATACGAAATCCAGTCAAGCATGGGCTCCCATCGCATCGTTTGTGCATTTCTTCGATACGCACCACCAATATCTGTGCGACAATAAACCAGTCCCTTGACGGTCGGATGAAAGACGATTCCGTCTACAAAACCTCCTCCCACGATCTGAACGCTTTTCCAACGGTAGGGCCTAGAAGTCGGCGAGTGTATCGATCCGGCCTGCCCTTTTGCCGTAAGACAAAGAAGGATGTTCAACGTGAGAACTCTCAAGATTTGTTTATGTGATTGGATCATGGATGCTCCTTCGGACGTTAAGTGCTTCCTTTACGATGACTGGTAAATCGAGATGGATATTTTCTATTCCGCGGATAAGGACAAAGCGAGAACATCTCAGGAGTCGGGATTCTGCTGCCATCCAGTTTCGTACTGAGGTCTCTGAAGAACAAATTAAGAAAACATGAGCCAAAAGGAACTGCTGGCACCGAAGGGAAGATTATGCACACACAATGCCAGGCAGATCATACAGTGATTACGGGATTGTGGCGCCTTCAATTGGTTTTTTGTTCCGAAGAAAATCCCGTTGACTATCAATTCAATAATCCCATATCAGAATCAGCAAAGGCTCGGGGAAGATCCCTTTTCCGATTCCTGGGAATGCACGCTGCTTCGTTCTGAAGATCGTCGGTGACTTTGTGAGTGGCACCATCAGACGCTCATGAGCAGCCATTTGGAATGGTAACATTTTCTACAAAACTCATCACATGAATCCTCTGCGCATCGGAGGGTGTAGCGACAGACGTTCGATCATTATCAAGATTTTCTTGCTCAGTTCCGCAAGATTCGGCTCATCGTTGCCCCGATCCTTGTCACCGTATTGTCCTTTCAGCGGCGTTTCAGTAGATTAGAATTGACTCGCAGCTGTATCCCCTTGGCTCGAACGACTCGGCATGATCTTGGGTGGGGAAGAATAGCATTGACGGGGTCATCCATTGTGGAATCCGAATTCCGACTTCTTTCTGAGTTGAATAGTTGAGAGGTCGCACTTCCTTCTGAGAATGAAAGGAGAAATCAGTTGAAAGTACTATTCATTGGCGGCACGGGAAATATCAGCACATCTGTGAGCAAACTTTGCGTCGAGCGCGGGATTGATTTGTTCTTGCTCAATCGGGGAACACGGAAGGTCGAAATTCCGGGAGCGAACGCCATCACGGGTGATATCACACAACCGGCGAAGCTACACAGCGACATTGCAGAACATCGCTGGGATGCAGTGGTGGACTGGATCGCCTTCACCGTGAATGATATCGAGCGTGATATCAGCCTGTTTCGCAACCGGACAAGACAATTCGTTTTTATCAGCTCCGCATCGGCATATCAGAAACCGCCGTCGCATCCAATCATAACCGAATCGACGCTGCTGGCGAATCCGTTCTGGCAGTATTCGCGGGACAAAATTGCGTGTGAAGAACGTCTCGACCGAGCCTATCGCGAGGAGGGTTTCCCGATCACGATTGTGCGTCCGTCGCTGACGTATGATACTGTTATTCCATTGCCCATCGGGGGATGGACCGAGTACACTGTCATTGACCGCATGAAACACGGAAAGGCTGTGATCATTCATGGGGATGGCACTTCATTGTGGGTCGTCACTCACGCAGAAGATTTTGCGAAAGGGTTTGTCGGGCTCCTTGGCCATCAACAGGCCATCGGGCAGTCGTTTCACATCACAACGGACGAACTCCTTACGTGGGATCAGATTCATGAGGCGGTGGCGCAGGCAGCAGGATGTGAGCCGAAGTTTGTCCACATCGCGAAGTGTGAGCCTTCCTTGACAGGCAGTCTCTTGGGCGACAAAGCCTACAGTGTGATATTTGATAATTCGAAGGTCAAGCAGTTTGTGCCGGAATTCAAGGCAACGATCCCGTTTGTCCAAGGGATAAAGAGGACACTAGCCTGGTTTGAGGCAGAACCTGCCCGACAGGTGGTTCGTCCTGAGACCGACGCTATGATCGACGGAATACTCAAGGAGTATGAACATCGCTAGTCGATTTGTCGATACAGAGAGACGGCGACGGAGAAACGTTGGCGTATGGATGCTGATTATCGTGTGCTTCTTCCCTGGAGTGCCTGAGATGCTGAATTCACAGAATTTCTTGCCGACCAATGATCCCTACATCCAGTACTACGGTCGCTGGGATATGAGCGATTCGACGCATTATCGCTATTCCTGGCCCGGCGTGTACGTTGTCTGCGAGTTCACAGGGACGAGCGTTGGGGTCAGACTCGCGGACGGAACCAACTACTTCAACGTGTATATCGACGGCGATCTCCACAGCGTATTTCATGGGACGATGTCCGGTCAATCTGACTATATCCTTGCAAAAGGGCTTGTTCCCGGCAAGCACACTCTGAGGTTCAGCAGGCGCAACATCACGTTCGAGCCGCCTTATTCTTTCTTCGGGATACTACTTGACAGCGGGGCAACACTTCTGCCGCCTCCACCGAAGCCTGTCAGGAGAATTGAATTCATCGGAGATTCCTTCACGGCGGCGGAGAGCGATGAGGCCACCGAACCGCAATTACCGTGGGAGGCGCGCTATCCAGTCACCAATATTGACAAAGGTTTTGCTGCCGACATTGCACGCCACTTCCATGCACAGTACACCGCGACATGCAGGTCCGGGAGCGGCATGGTTTGCGACTGGCAGGGAAACAAGGAGGAATCTATACCCAAGAAGTTTGACAGGACGCTGATGGAAGCAGCTGACCCAAAGTGGGATTTTGGGCAATGGGTTCCAGATGTTGTCGTGATCTGCCTCGGACTGAATGATTTTTCCGGGCTGAAAGACAAGGACGGGAAGGTCTCAGAGGAAAAGTCCAGCCTCTTTCGCGCGACGTGTCACGAGTTTTTGGGGACGGTCCGGAGTGTCTATCCGCATGTTAAGATTGTCGTCGTCGCCGCTTATCCGGAGTGGATACGGAAAAATGTAAGTCAGGTGGTGGAAGAAGAGATGGCCGCAGACAAAACGGACATCTATTACACAACGTTTGATGAGTTTCCGGGGGGATATGTGGCCAACGGTCATCCCACCGTGGAGACGCATCAGAAGATGGCCGACCAGATCATAAGAGGCATGGAATCGTGCAACCTGTTTGAAAAGGGAAATCAGTAGCGAAGTGCCGGGGAATAAGAATACGGTCCTTGAGAATCGTTGTTTTTCCTTCCTATCTCCTGACGTGTTTCTTCGTTGTGTTGTTTTCTGTTGGTTGAATATTGTAACCCTTTCCTTCGCGCAGCAAGATGGGTGGTAGTTCTGTATTACTGGGGGAGGAGGTTCCACGGAATCCGCTTATGGACACATCCTCGAAATTTCCGACTTCAATCCCTCGAGTGAAGTAGGTCTCGTTCATTTCGTCCCAGTGTACGTCGACGTTATTTATGCGAAGGCCCTTGACATACTGTGCGTAAAGTGCCGGAATGTCGTGCGCAAATATCTGCAGCTTTGGATCGAGGACGGGTCGTAAATCGAAATTTCCACCGGCGATATCGTTCAACGGGCTCTCTTTCATTCGCACGCTCACGTTGTCAAACGACACGTCTTCGATTACGCTCTCCTGCGTACCGAACACCACTATCCCCGATTCTCCCTTGCAGATGACGTTCTGGAACTGAACGTGCTTGATCGTGCCCGGCGCCACCTCCTTGAGCAAGCGGACTGCTGAAAGGTTGATCGGGTCTCCTTGTCCCCACCAATCTCCTGTCGCAAACGAGTCTCAATGATGATGTTCGAGAAGATCAGGTTCTCTATACGCCCCTGGTCGCGCGCAAAAATGCCGATCCCGCGATTAGAGTTGGTGATCGTGATGTTGTTGAAAACGTAATTCCGCATTGGATTCTGATCGAATCCGCCGATGCGAATGGCTGCCGATCGCGACTAAAGCGTACAGTTGCTGACCGTGATGTTTTCCGACGGGTGTTTGATGTGATTGAAGCCGGGCAAATCAAAGTGGTGATCGTACCCCGTGAGGACGATACAATCGTCGCCGGTCCGAATATCGCAGTCGGAAATTTCCACGTTACTGCTCGAGGTGAGGTCAATACCATCATTGTTGGGAACGAGCATGTTGTTCCATATCCTCAGTCCCGAAACGATGACACCGTCGCAATCTGCAGCGTGGATGGTCCGGAACGGAGAGTCCCTGACGGTAATATCACGCAATGTCACACTTCGACAGTTAGAGAAAATGATCATTTGAAAAGGCCTTTCTTTGGGCACAAGGGGTCCATCGCCGAGGCCCTCGCGAACCTCTCTGAAATGTCCTTGTTGTCTCGTCCAGGCAGATCCGGCACTATCGATTTTCTTCGCCCTCGTAAGATCCATAAAGTGATCACCATTTCCGTCGATGGTGCCCGATCCGGTTATCGCGACATCCTTTGCGTTTTGTGTGAACAGAAGGCCGACCAGCTTACCGTCA
>Ga0335081_10021030_pt1 | contig 10558 bp, 7 predicted proteins | sample Lox_Sample_35_FD_206713 | JGI IMG/M metagenome (GOLD analysis project Ga0335081, IMG submission 206713) | Soil microbial communities from Loxahatchee National Wildlife Refuge, Florida, United States - Lox_Sample_3.5 | ecosystem: Environmental > Terrestrial > Soil > Wetlands | place: USA: Florida... | reverse complement strand
GCGCGAGTTGCAGGGGAACGGACTTGCCGGAATCGTCGATTAGCGCAACGTTGTGGACATAAAAGCGGAAATCGCGCGGCGAGAGAGTCGACTTCGTCGTGCCGATTCCCCCATAGGTCTTGCCGCAGGCGAACCTTTCGCCGCCTACCATGGTTTGAAAACGGACAGCCACCTGTTGGTCGGCCGCCCATGCTCCGCTCGCCATCAACAGGAGAGTCGTGAGCAAAGTCTGTGATTTCATACGGAACTCCTTTAAAGGTTGACTTCTACGGTAGACGCCGGATTTGAATGGCGCCGTTCTCTTCCCATGCCGCGAGGGCGCCGCCACCGGGGAGGCCCAGGACCGAAGGAAACGCTCCGTTTTCGGTAAGTTGCTCCAGCTTGCCGTCAATCCACGCTTCGACTTTCGTGCCATCCACCCAAGCCAAGTAGGTTTTCTCGCCGCTCAGCGCGAGCGCCACATCCTTGCCGGCGCCCACCTGTTTTTCCGGCCGTCCCGGCTCGGCGAGATAGACGTTCGTCTCGCGCCGCCAGGCGGTTAGGATTTTAGAGGACGATATTGCGAGCCCGCCGCCATCCATGGGGCACGCATTCAGTTTCCACGTGCCCTCGCCGAGTTTTAGCGGAGTAGAAAAGGCGGCGCCGTCGCGCGAAGTTGCCAGGTACATGTCGCGCGATCCACCCACGGCGTTGCGCCACATCACCACCAATTGGCCCGTGGAATCGATGGCGAGCGAGGGATGGCAGCACTCGCAGATCGAGCCGTCGGGCGATAGGTAGACCGCCACGTTTTTCGACCACGTGACGCCGCCGTCGGTGGATCGGGCGGAATAGAGCTTGGTGCCTTTAGCGCCGCGCTTGTCGAGCCAAGCCGCGAAGAGCAGCCCTTTTCCATCGGAAGCGAGCGCGTGTAGGCCCTCGGTGGCGGAAGCGGGAACATCGTTGATGGCCTTCCCCGGTGTCCACGACTTTCCGCCATCGAACGAACGCCAGACCATGAGGTCACCATCCGACGGAAGGCCGTGGGCATGCGAACCCTCTTCCACTTTGTTGCCCACCACCGCGGTAATCACGATGGCGCTGCCGGCAAAGGCGATGCGCGGTCCACGATGGCGCGTTAGCGGGACGATGCCGCCGTCGGCGACCTTGACGGGCGCTGAAAAGGTACCGCCGCCGTCACGCGAAGAACTGAAGTAGATGGCGTGCCCGGCGCCGAAGGTGACCGCGACAGTGGTCCCGTTGGCGGCCATCTGCGGCTCGTGCGCCGGCGCATCCGGGCCCATCGGGCCCAGATGCACCGTCATAGCGACCAAAAAAAGGACGGGTAACATACTTACTCCTTAGAATTGAATCCGCAGGGCGAACTGCATCGTCCTCGGGTCGTTGACGGCTGTGATCTGCTTGTAAGTCGGCGATGGATTCGTGGGATACGTTCCCGTTCCAAAGACGCCGTTCAGGGTCACGCCGTTCATATGGTTGGTAAGGTTGAATGCCTCCGCCAGGGCCTCCAGTCGAAGCCCTTCCGAAATGCGGAAGCTGCGGCTTAGGCGAGCGCCCAGGCTGAGGAAATCGAACCCGGATCCGGCGTTGCGATTGATGAAGACGGCGCTGATGGTGGGACGCGCGGATGTCCCTTGGACGGTATTCGCGCCAGTGGTGATGTTAAATGGCAGCGGCGAGTAATACTGCAGCAGCGGACTCAATTGAAACCCGTGGCTGATGCGCCCCCACGTTGTGCTGGCCGCACCCATGGATGTGTGGACCGTGCCTTCGAAGACCAGGCGGTCGCGCTGGTCGTCATCGGAGCGGCTGTAGTCCTGCCAGATGTTGAAATTGTTGATGGGCGCGCTGAAGAAGAATTCGCTGACGTCGTCGAGTGCTTTCGAATACGTGTAGGAGACGCGCAGGCTGCTCCAGGAGGAGGGCCGCTCGACGTACGAGACGTGCAGGCCGTCGTAGTGGGAATCCGCCAGCGAGGAATACTGGCTATCGTTGCCGTAAGTCAGATTGGGCCGGCAGCCATCGTTGGTACCCACCGCGGCGCAAGAGGGCACGTTCTGGTTCACGGAGATGATCAGGTGTAAGCCGCGCAGATGCTGATACCCCACGCTGAGCGTGCTGTGCGAGGTGAGTTGGTGCTCGATCTCGAAGCTGCCCTGCTCGGAGTAGGCGTTCTTCATGTTCGGATTCATGGTGCTGAAGTTGAACAGGACGCCCGCCGGAAGCGTGAGGCTGCTCAGGATGTTCGGAAACACCGGCGCGCCGGCCTGCGTGGGCGAGAGGCTGATGCTGATCTGGCTGAGGTCGGCGGGATTGGTGGTGTTGTTCGCGGAGAGGAGCGCGTTGGCGAGCGGGCGCAGCGGAATGCGGTCGTAGAACAATCCGTAGCTGCCGCGTAGCACGGTCTTCCGCGAGGCGAACGGGGTCCACGCGAAGCCGCCCCGCGGAGAAACGTTGCCGGTCTGGGTGGTAATGGTGTGCAGGAATTCCAGGTCGTAGCGTACGCCCAGGTTGAGCGTGAAGCGCGGGCTGACCTTCCATTCGTCCTGCGCGTAGAATCCGACGTTGGGGTTGGTTTGGGGCACTACGCTGTTGGCGAAAGTCTGCGTGAAGCCCGAGCTGTTGTAGGTCCCCGCCATGAAATTCGCCAGCGACGAGAAGGAATAGCTGCCGCGATAAGTGCGCGGGAAGGTGATCACGTCGTCGTTGTACAGGAAGTCCACGCCCACGCGGATGGCGTGCGGTCCGGCTTGGTAGGACAGGTTATCTGCGCCCTCGGCCAGCTTGTTGGCGCGCGCGGTGGGAGATCCCGAAAGCGTCCCGAAAGACGCCACGCCAGAAATACTGACTGCCGGACCGATCAGGTCGGAAGGCGGAGCTTTCAGGTCGCTGTTGGTGAATTGCGCGCGGGTTTCGTTCACTAGGCGGGACGAGAGCGTGGCGATGTTGCTGGCGGAGATCGTTTGATCGGTGTCGTCAAGGTTGGCGGACGCGGACGGCGCGCTCAATCCGCCAGCGCCGCGTGAGTTGATAGCAGTGACGTGATAGAGGCTGTACCGAATGCTGGCCTGATCCGTGTCGCTGAAGTGATGGTCCACCTTGGCGAACAGGTTGCTGTTGTGCACAGGGTTCGGATAGATGCCGGTGGAGATCTGCGGGCCGGGATATCCCTCTGCGAGCAATCTCGCGTTGATGGTGGCGACGTTGGCGGGCAAAATGGTTGTCAGACCCGACTGATTCAATTCGCGCTGCTCGAAATTGGCAAAGTAGAAGGTACGGTCGTGAACGATCGGGCCGCCCAGGCTTGCGCCGTATTGCGACTGCGTGATGGGCAGCGCAATCTGCGCCAATGCATTAGCCGCATTGAAACGCTGATTCTTGAAATAGAAGTAGACGTCGCCATGCAGGTTGTTGGAACCGCTCTTGCTTACCATGTTGATATAGCCGCCGAGCGCGCGGCCGAACTCCGCTTGGCCGCCGGAAGTGACCACCTGAAATTCGTTGACCACATCGAGCCCGTAGAACACTCCGGTTAATCCGGCGGCATCGTCGTTGTTCGACAGCCCATCGATGATGAAGCCGTTGGAGAAGTTTCTCTGGCTGCCCACCGAAATCCCCTGGCCCGGCACAGCCGATGTCTCGGCGAAAAGCTGGTTGGCGGCCGTATTGGTGGGCGAAACGCCTGGCACCAGCAGCGCCAGATCGAGAAAATTGCGACCGTTGAGCGGCAGGTCGTTGACTTCGGTTTGCGAAATTGTGCCGGCGACTTGCGTGCGCGCTGTCTCCAGCAGGTCAGCCTGACTTTCGACCGACACCTGGCTCGACGATGCGGCAACGCTAAGCACGATGGGAAGCTCGAATGCCGATCCCAAGCCGACGTTTATCGTGCGGGTTGCATTGCCGAAGCCCGGTTGTTGTACCGTGACTTCGTACTCGCCGACGCTCAGGTACGGAAATCGGAAACGGCCTTCCTTATCGGTGAGCAGGGTGCTCGTTATGTTGGTGTCCTTTTGACGGGAACTTACCTTCGCATTTTGAACCACCGCGCCGGTGGCATCTTCGACGCGGCCGCTGATACTGCCATATTGAATCGATTCCTGCGCGGCGCCGGAAAACACGCCCAGCAGCAGGAATGTAACGTTTGCAAGGAATCCTGATCTCAAATTCTTTCCCTCCTCATTTTTCCCAGACAGCGTGAATTGATGTGTGCGAGCGCTAGGAAAAAGAGGGCGGAGGTCTCTGGAACAACTCGGGTCCAACCCCGGCAGGTTTCCACGATGCGCGCGATTGTCGCGCGGCCGGCGTGGCGCATACGGCCGGACCCTCGAAAACGCGGGTCTGCGGCGGACTTAGGGCCGACCCATTCGGCAAACTGGAAACTTGTCCGCAATCTTTCGAGCATTGACTTCCAGCGGTCCACTGGATGCCGTGCCGCGTTTCGCGCCGAGTGGAGCGGCGGCAACAGCTCTTGCCAGACTTGCAGCAGCTCATAGCGCATGTTGCTTCGGCTACCTGCAGAGAGACGAATTCTTCGAGGATCGGGGTGAATAGAGTGAGCGCAAGAATTCCCACCCCAGCCGATCGGACCATAGGGCCGAGAAGGCCGAGGACGAAAGACTTTGTCCCGTGTTTGCAAATAAGCTCTTTCACAAGCTGCATCGGTTCCCGAACTCTGGTGATCTTCCCGCTCGCGCGGTCGACCGGAGGTCGCCTACACCATTACGTCGGTCAGGGCCTTCTTTGCGGCCGCCAACGCCTCGGCCTTCTTCACGAACTCTGCGAGCAATTGGACCATGGGGGCTTTCACCTCCGCGGGAGCCGTCTTCATCGAGCCAGCGTGGAACGGCGGGTCGGGGTCGTACTCGCTCATGAGCTGACAGCATTCGGCATAGACACGGTCGCGCAACTCCGCGACCATCGTGAGGCCGAAATCGAGCCCGGCGGTCACGCCCGCGCCCGTGATGCGGTTGCGGTCGCGCACAACGCGAGCGTCGGTTGGAGTCGCACCGAATCCAGCTAACACATGGCGCACCGACCAGTGCGAGGTCGCCTTGTAGCCCTTCAACAACCCTGCCGCCCCAAGGATCAGCGACCCCGAGCATACGCTGGTGACGTACTTCGCGCGTGCCCCCCGATCGGCCATGAAGGCACGCGTCTCAGTGTCCACAGCCGCCGCCAGCGTGCCGTCGGTGCCGCCAGGAGTGAACAGCACAGTGAGCTCTCGGGGGCAGTTCTCAAAGGTTGCGGTAGGCGTTATCGTTACCCCGGAGTCGCTTGTTACCGGATCTAGCGACTTCGCAACAAGGAATATCTTTGCACCCATGAGCGCGCCAAACATGCAGTGCGGCCCAATGAGGTCCATCACCGTCATCCCCGGGTACATCAGCATTGCGATCTGCTCGTTACCCGTCCAGTGCACCGTACCTTTTCGGGCATCTTGTGCTGGGGCTCCTGCATTTGCTCGCCAGCCACGCCGATGGCGTAAGAGGCAAAAGGGGCGCTGAGGCCTAACAGAACTGCTTTTCTGCGATTTATTTCGGTCATCTTCTGGGTTCCTTTAAAAGTGGATTTTCAGCGTCACGTAGGCAGAGAGCGGCTGGTTCCGGATCACGACCGCAAAGCCAAGCTACTCTTAGGGGTCCAAGGTGCGGCGATCCGCTAGATTGACGGCCGATCCCACGACTGTGTGTCGGCCGAAATTGTACGCGGCTTGCGCGTCGAACATCGCGTAACCCGGCGACGCAGCTGCTGATACTGCCATATTGAATCGATTCCCGCGCGGCGACATACAACGCGGCCAACGTGAGGAGAGTAACGTTCCTAAAGAAGTATAGATACAAAGAGCCTCCTGAATTGCGTGCGGCAGCTTTCAACAACAACGCGAGAACGACTAGATCAGCACGGAGGGGGCCTTTGGAATAGCGCTGCGTCTACAATGCGGCGCGGTTGACCAGGAGCCGAGAGGCGAGGCTTCTGAACGTAGCTAATCGCTGGGGCCGCGAGGGAACCGATAGCTGACGGAAGCCCGGGCTGCCTGGGCAACTCGGCGAACTGCCCGCAGTCCGTTGGGCATCGGTCGCCGGGGGTCCATCGTGCGCCTTGCGGAACGCGCTTTTGGTAGGCGTGATGGCAGCAGGAACAGCTCTTTCCGGAACGGCAACAACTGGCTTTGCACGGAGCTTCCGCCGTTAGAGACACGAGGTCCTGTAGCATTGGTGCGTGGAACGCCAGCACCAGGATCGCCACGAAGATCGTGCGCAAGGAACGAACGAGCGCGCGAGCCGCGGACACCGTAATCCGTGGAACGGAGATCAATACAATACCTTTCCGAGCAGAGATCTGCCCGGGCCAAATTCGTCAACTACTGGTGGTTGCGGTTAGGAGAGATAGATGGGAGGCGGACGCTGCTGGAGGACCCGGTCAATACCTCGCGCGTGCCGAGTGGACCGGGTCACCAGTAAGCGGGCGGTAGTCTCAGCCGGCGGAGTGAGCGTGACGGCGGAAGGTTGTACCACTCCGTTGGTTTCGGAGGCGCCGAGGGCGATCTCGCCGCAGCCGTCGCAGCAGGATCGGTTCGCCAAAACTGGGCCAGAGGAGTGGGCCGAATTCGCCTTCTTGCAGCAGCATTTACCACGGCTGCGGCAACAGGAAGGAGCCCAATCGCTGAAGGCGCTGGCGGCGATTGGCGCTAGGGACGAGAAAGAGAACAGGAATACTGTGCACAGCGCAACCACGTTGCGGAGCGCGTGCCATTGATTTTTGAGCCCCAGCATCCCTGGGAGATCACTATACCACGCAGTCGGACAAAACTGGGGAGTTCGCACAAAGGTGCGCTAAAGCGGACCGAGCGGATATGTCTGTTCTGGCCGTAACGTAACCGCACCGCACACGACCCCAGTAATTTGCTTTGCGCTTCTGTCACTTCCCGGCGGTTGGCGCAACGACGTAGACGTATTCGAGCGGTTCGCTACCGTTGTTCTCGACGTTGTGCCGAGTCTCCGGTGGAATGTATGCTACCGCCGGCGCTGTGAAGGTGCACTTTTGCTGCCCTTCGATCAGCGCGGCACCTTGGCCGTGCAGGATCACGAGCATTTCTTCGTTCTTGCCCGTAGTATGCCAGCCGACGGTGGCGCCCGTTTGGAGCCGGACGAATCCGCTTCGCATTCCCGCCGTTTGCGGCGCTCCCTTTAACAACGAGCAGTCGCCGCTCGCGCATTGCAGTGGCATTGCCATCGGTCGACGCGTAGGAGCCTGGCATAGCACAGGTGTCAGAACAACCAGATAGGATATGGCGAATTTTCGGAACATCGGTTCAAGCGGCCTCCTTGGTGGTGTTTTCCGGGATTGAATCTCCGATCAGAGCTCGGAGCACGTTGGGATGTTCGATGAAATCACGATCCCCCGCGCCCGAACGATAATTGGCGGCAAGGGGCCGCAGCTTGAGGCAAGGCAAGCAAGGGCCGCGCCAGTCGGTGTGGTCAATTCGACGCTCGGGCCGCTTGAGTAGATCGGCTTGTCCCGGAGCAGGCGCGCCGTCGCCGGAGTCGGAACCGGCAGGGTACCGTGCTCGGTTTCGACCGTGCCGGCGCCGACATTGAAAGCCGAGCAGACGATCTCCGCGATATCGAGCAGTTCCAAGGCCACGCAGGTCCCGACAATCCTCCTATCAAGCCTTTCCATTTTACGGCAGTCGCGGATAGGCGCGAAAGCAAAACCATCCACTCTGGAAGAAAACTGCGTTAAATCCCGGGGGGCATGGGGGGCAGCGCCCCCCATCATGGCGATGACTTCTTCCTTATTGACCGGCGCGGGAACAGATCGGCCGGTGTGCGGTAGCCGAGCGCCTGGTGCGGACGCTGATAGTTGTAGAAACGGAAGTATCGATTCAGCGCTTGGAAGAGATCGGCGCCGTTGGCGAAGTCGCCGGGGTAGATGAGCTCGTACTTCAGACTGCGCCACAGACGTTCGATGAAAACGTTGTCCAGAGCGCGGCCGCGTCCGTCCATGCTGATCGACACGCTGCGTTTTTTCAGCGGCGCCAGAAAGTCCGCCGCGGTGAACTGCGAGCCCTGATCGGAGTTCCAGATTTCGGGTTGGCCGAAGCGGAACGCAGCCTCCAGTGCCGCCAGACAGAAGCCCGTCTCCATGGTGTTGGAGAGCTCCCAACTGAGCACGAACCGGCTGAACCAGTCCATGACGGCCACCAGGTAGAGGAAGCCGCCATGCATTGGAAGGTACGTAATATCGGTGCTCCAGACTTGGTTGGGCCGTTGGATCGAGACGCCGCGCAGCAAGTACGGATAGATCTCGTGGCCTAGCGCCGGGCGGCTCAAATTCGGCTTCGGATAAAGAGCTTCTATTCCTAGAATCCGCATGAGCCGCTGGATTCGTTTGCGATTGACCTCCAGCGTGACGGCCATGCGACGGCTGCCGAAGAACGGGCATTCCATGTACAACTCGTCGAGTCTGCGCAGCAGATGTAGGTTCTCCTCGCTCTCCGGTCGTGGCTGGTAGTAGTAGGTCGAGCGTGGCAATCCCAGCAGTTCGCATTGCCGTTGCACGCTCAGATCGGGATGTTGCGGATCGATCCATAGGCGGCGTTTTTCAAGTGATAAGTCCAGCTCTTTTTTTGAGAAAGTCCAGCTCCACCTTTAACTGGCCGATCTGCTTATAGAGCTCGTCCTTCTCCGCGTCAGCCTGCTGGCGGATCTGCTCGCGGCCGTTGCCGAAGACGTCCGGCAAGCCGGCCAGGGCCTGTCTCTTCCAGCCTCCGACTTGGGTTGGGTGAACGCCGAACATTTGGGCGATCTGGGTCGTCGTCTTCTGGGCCCTGATCGCCTCGATGGCGACTTTGGCCTTCAGGCTGGGCGGGTGATTCTTGCGCGTTCGGGGCATTGACTCTCCTTCATTTTCAATGCCGCCCACCATCTAAGAAAAGGAAAATTTCTGTCCAAAAAATGGGGTCCATTACATGCCGCTCCCGAAGCAGTTCTGGAATTCTTGCGACGCCTTCGCGCCGAGGCCGAAGACCCTTCGGGGCTCGTATTCGTTGGACCTGACGGGAAGCGCATGGACCCGGACTACTTCGACGAATTCGTCTTCGGCCGAATCTCCACCCACGCCGGACTCTCACGCGTCCGATTTCACGATCTGCGGCACTTCTTTGCGTCGATGCTCATAGCGCAAGGCGAGAGCGCGAAGTACGTCTGCGATCAGATGGGGCACTCGAGTATTCAGGTCACCTTCGACACGTACGGCCACCTCTTCCCGAACTCGCGTGAAGCAGCAGCAAAGAAGCTGCAACAGGCGATGTTCACAGGAAGGAAAAATGGGTTTGGTAGCAATTTGGTAGCAAAACCCGGAAAACGTGGCAAACGGAAGCCCAAACCAGAAAACGAAGAATAAACCTACAACTTTGATTTGGAAGGGGATCGAAGCGGGAAGTCTTGGTTGCGGGGGGTGGATTTGAACCACCGACCTTTGGGTTATGAGCCCAACGAGCTACCAGACTGCTCCACCCCGCACCCACATCGTAGCGCAAGGAACACCTTCGGTCAAACATTTGCGCTGGAAAAGCTGGAAATCCGCGAGAACTGCACTGGCGCTGCGTTTCGAACAAAGATTATCTGAGGTTCGATACTCCGATATATCTTGCGCGGAATCTGGACACTCCGTAGAATTGCTTCTTGAGGTTCAAGACCGAAGCTCAAACCCGTCAGGCCAGAGCCGGCTCAGAAATCGAGCCTTGCGATGTCATGGCTGAGCGTGAACATCGGCCAGGGCCCTGACGAGGAGCGGCCCGTCTGGAACCGCTTTACGGGGCCCCAGGAGCACCCATGTTGCCGGATTATCTCGCAAAGGCAGTACCGAATCCGCAGGGAAAACGAGCGCCCTGGTACGCCAATACCGCGCCCAGCTATGCGGGGATCTTCCTCTGGGTGGCGTTTTATAAGACGATTGCTACCGGAACCATCACCCAGGCGGGCCTTGGCTGGTGCGTGGCCGCGCTGGTCGTGGCCGGCTTGCTCTGCTATTTCCTCTATTACCACGCACCGGCGGCCTTGGGAATGACCACCGGCTATCCTCTTTATGTGATCGGGAGCTCGACCTTCGGCACCCAGGGTGGTTACCTGATGCCCGGCCTGCTGATGGGGGTCTTGCAGATCGGATGGTTCGCCGTCGCCACCTTCGTTTCGGCTGATTTCGTGCTGAAAGGGATGGGTATCGGTTCCACACCCGGAAGCCTGCCTTTCATCATCGCCGGCGTGCTGTGGGGACTCGTTTTTGCCTCCGTGGGCGCGAAAGGAATTCAATACGTCTCAAAGGTCGCGCTGGTGCTGAATGCGATTCCACTGCTGATGCTGGTGGTGGTCTTGTTCCAGACGGCAGGCGGCATCGGGAAGTACCAGGTACCCGCTGGGCAGGAGAATCCGTTTGGCGCGTTCACTACGATGCTGGCTATCGTCGCGGGCTTCTTTGCTACCGCTGGGGCGGCAGGCGCGGATTTCGGGATCAACGCCCGGAACACGAGCGATGTCCGATGGGGCGGACTAGTCGG
>Ga0335081_10021028_pt1 | contig 10558 bp, 14 predicted proteins | sample Lox_Sample_35_FD_206713 | JGI IMG/M metagenome (GOLD analysis project Ga0335081, IMG submission 206713) | Soil microbial communities from Loxahatchee National Wildlife Refuge, Florida, United States - Lox_Sample_3.5 | ecosystem: Environmental > Terrestrial > Soil > Wetlands | place: USA... | reverse complement strand
CGGCGCGGTGGAGCAGTTCCGGTCCCGGCCGCTGGACGGCGGGCCGTACCGGTTCGTGCAGGCCGGCGCGCTGACCCTGCGGGTGCGCGAGGGCGGGCGCACCGTGCTGGTGCACGGGCTGATCGCCGCCGGCGCCAGCGCCGGCGGCAAGCGGGAGATCCCCGGCTTCGAGGTCACCTCCGCCGAGCACGGCGCCGGGTGGCTGGCGTTCTTCCGCGGCCTGGCCGCCCGCGGCCTGGCCGGGGTGGTGCTGGTCACCTCCGACGCGCACGCCGGCCTGGTCGCGGCCACCGCCGCGACCCGGCCCGGCGCGAGCTGGCAAAGATGCCGGACGCACTACCTTCGTGATCTTCTGGCGAAGGTCAGCAAGACCAGCCAGCCCCGGGTCGCCACGTTGGCCCGCACCATCTTCGACCAGCCCGGCCCCGCCGAAGTGCAGGCACAGTCCGGCCGGGTGGTGACGGCGCTGGAGGTCAGGCTCCCCGCCGCCGCCGGCCATCTCGCCGACGCCCGCGAGGACCTGCTTGCCTTCACCGCCGTGCCCCGGCAGATCTGGCGCCAGGCCTGGTCGTCCAGCCCCCGGGAACGGCTCAGCCGCGAGCTGCGCCGCCGGACCGACGTCGCCGGCATCTTCCCCGGCCGTGCCGCCATCATCCGGCTCGCGGGCCCCCGTGCTCACGGAGCACAACGACGAGCGGACCGAAGCGCGCCGTCACATCGGCGCGGAGATCCCCGCCAAAATCCCCGGCACCGACGCACCCGCGCCCGCAGACACTCCCGAGGAGGTGAACGCCATTCAGGCGATCAGCGCCCAATATCACCAGAGGATCTTCACGGTGCCGTCTCTTACACCAAGATCACGGACGTGGCCCTTGATCCCGCCCCGCCCCAGCTCATGGGCTTCCGCCTCGAGCAGCAGCCGGCGCTGCCGCTCATCCAGATGCGGGCGTAGCACCGCGTACTCCCGCGCCACAGACTCCGCGGCCTGCGCAATGGCATCTATAGCACAGACGATAGGGGTCGCGGAGCCGGACCAAGGCCCAGCTGTCCACCGCTGACATGATCGCCAAACTCCGCCGGGTCCTCAACGCCGCGGAATACCGGCCGGTTCATACCGGCGAACCGACCCCCGAAGAAATCCACGCCGTCGGGCTGGCCTGGGAAGGCGCCGTGGTATAACCGCGAAAGTCGAGGTACGAGGAAGGACTCCCTGACATGCTCATAGCGCTGCGCTCTGCTGCAACAGTGGCGATCGTCCTGAAGCTGAACGTGATCGTACGCGTTAGGCGCGCCCGCAGGCACGCGGCATGGCTCCTGCGATCCCCTGATCCTTCAGCAGCCGGGTCAACCGGGAGGTACTAGCATTGCTGAGATCATCACGGGATCGCCAGATGTGGAGGTGCGGCAGCTTGGAGGAGGGCGACCAAGGAACGATGCCGGCGAGGCGGATCGCCGCCGTAGTTGTGCACTATGGAGATCTGGGCCGGACAATCCGGGCCGTCCTAAATCACTGGAAGCTAGGCGTGTTTTCGAATATTGCGGTCATTGCTAATGACTTGCACCAGCGGCCAGAGGACCTAAAGGATGTTCCATGTACATGGCTTATACCGAACCGAAACATTGGGTTTGGGGGTGCCTGTCAGCTAGGAGCAAGTACCCACCCAGCCGACATATACGCCTTTTTTAATGCACATGTAGCGATGAGTCGGACCGCCATTGAATATTGCGTAACCGCTTTCAATGTGGAAAATGTTGGAATTGCATCACCTTACGTATATCACTCGGGTTCTGGCGACCCAATAGTGGATTGGAAGTATACATATTGCATCCGTACATATAGTCGCTTCTTGCGGCTGCCTGTTCAAGTTCCATTAAGGAGTCATATCGTTGACCACGGACAAGGTGCGGCCGCGCTGATCGACAATGACTGGGCCACTGGAGGAGCGATTTTCTGTAGGCACGAAGTAATAAGGGATGTCGGATGGGATGGAAGCTATTTTCTTAGTTTTGAAGACGTAGACATCTCGCTAAGAGCGAAGAAGTCGGGGTGGCGCGTCGTCGTTGTACCGTCCGCTATCGCGTTTCACTCGGGAGAATCTACGAGAAAATCGGCTTTAGCGGTGTATTACAGTATGCGCAATCCGTTATGGTTTGCTCGAAAGTATAGTAGTCGAAGTGTCCAGGCATTGCTCACTGTATACCTCTTGCTTGTCTTGTGCCGGATCGCTGCGGCAGACGTGCTGAAAGGGCGACGGCCGCTTCATGCTAGTCCTGCTACGCGCGGCATGCTGGACGGGTGGCTGTTGTGGCCACAGAGCGCTGAGGCACTGCCTGGAGAGCCATTGTGGTCGAGCTAAACCCTAACGGGAACGATAGCAGGCGCAGCCCACCAGGACTCTTGACATGACGATATCATTTATGCAGTGTCAGGGTGACGTTTGACCTCGTAGCGCACGACGAGGCAGGTGCCGGGGTGGCGGTGGCGTTCAACTGGTCGCAAACTGGTCGCAGAGCGCAGCGAGGGCGCGGGTGCGGCGGGGGGCGGTGAGCGGGTCGAGGCGGACGCGCAGGATCCCTCCCGGGGCTCGATGTCGCCGGAGACGATGAGGGCCTCGCGGATGAGGGCGCGCCGGGGCGTTCCCGAGACCGTGGCGGCTGATGGCCATCGACTGATTCGAATGGGACGCTCTCGATGCGAAGGAGAATGCGGCGGCGTTTGGCTTCGCGGGTGCCGGGTACTTCAGTCCGGATTTGTGATCTTCTTATTTGATCATGCTGAGGCGGCCCGGAGCTGAGCCTGGTAGTGGTGGTACCGGGCGCGGGCCTGGTGTCGCCGTCGCCAGTGTGACCAGCGGTAGCCGAGGAGCTGCCCGGCGCGCCAGAGAGGTGGTCAGGTTGACCAGAGAGGTGGTCAGGTTGAGGAGCCGCGGGGCCTCGGGCACGTTGACCTTGACGATGCGGATGTCGCCGGAGGGCGTGCCGTAGGGGCCTGCTGGCAGGGCGCCTGTGTCGCGCCAGTGCCAGGGAAGCTGAGAGCTTGCAGCGGCCGAAATCGCGTCGCCGGCCGGGGTCCGGCCGGGTATCAGCCTGGCCAGGGACGCGACGGCGGCCCTCCGCCCGGAGGGGAGGGTGACCATGAAATTGACCGGGACCGCGAACACGTATCCTTTCCCGGCGTCCTCGCAGGCGGCCCGCAGTCTTGCTGCTGCGCCCGTACACCTCATCGCCGGCCGCCCAGGCGAATGGCGTGCCCGCGGTGAGCGCCCAGTTCGGTCTTGGTGGCGAACTCCAGGTCCTCGGGGACCTTTGCGCGCTCGCGCCGTTTCCGGTCCCCGCACCAGGGTTTCGGCAGGTAGAGCCGGAAGTCGAAACAGGGCATGGGCGCGGGCGGTGACGTACGCCAGGAAGACGACGGTCTGGCAGTTCTCCACCTGGCCGGTGATCCCGGCGTGCTGGCGGCCACCCCGACCGTCATCGTGCCTTTCTTCAGCTCCGCGGTCTCATCCAGCACCAGGATCGCCTCCGGGTCGCCCAGAAGGGCGAGGATGAAACTGCTGCAGCCGCGCCAGCACCGCCCGCCAGTCCCGGGCGCACTCGGCCAGCAGCACCTGCATCCGCCCGGGCGTGGCGTGCCCGGCGTGCTCGCCGAGTTGCCAGCACGACTTGCGGTCCCCCGCCACCGCCAGCAGCGCGCCGATGTAGGCGAACGCCGTGAAGCGTGACCTGGCCTGCGCGAACACCTGGGCGATCACCGCGCACAGCTCCCCGTGCAGCTTCCCCAGCCAGCCCTGGTCTTCTACCATGGCCGTAGCAGCCACCTGCTGATCTTGTTGTGTCACAACTCACGATCATCAGGGTGGCCGTCCCGCGCATAGCGCGACGCGCCGGAGACACATCATGATCATCTCGGCGCTAGATCACAAACCCGGACTGCAATACGGGGCTGATGACGCCGGTCGGCCGGCGTTCCCGAAAGTGCGGGTGGCGACGGTCAGCGAGTGCGCCTCGCATGCGGTCGCGGATGCGGCGATGGGCGCGGTGGCGGGCAAGAGCGCCGGGGAGCAGTCGCTGGCCCGCAAGCTGTACCGGCGGCTGGAGGATGACTGGCTGCTGATCGCCGACCGTAACTTCATTAACTGGGCGGACTGGTGCGCAGCGGCGGACTCCGGCGCGGCGCTGCTGTGGCGGGTCAAGGCCGATCTCACGCTGCCGGTGCTGGACCTGCTGGCCGACGGGTCCTGCTCTTCGGTGCTGGTCAGCCCGAAGGTCCGCGGCAAGGCCCGGCTGGTGCTCATCGAGGCGGCCCGCGCCAGGGAGACCCGGACGAGGACCAGGGGCGCTACGTCCGGGTGGTCGAGTACGAGGTCCCGACCGCGACGGCGACGGGAAGGGCCAGGTGATCGCCCTGCTCACCACGATCAGGCAGATGACGGCGGCCCCGGCACCGCTGGTCGCGCAGGGTGGGTTTCCCCTCGTAACGTGGACACATCGCCTTAAGTGAGCGCTGGGCGTAGCTATGGCGCAGTGCGTACGGCGTGATCAGTGACCGGTCGAACGGGGCAGGTGTGCCGTCAGGGCCGGTCAGCTCGGAATCGATGGTGACGATCTGAGCCATCCAGGCCTTGCACGCCCGGGCCACGCAGGCCGGGGTGACGTGTCCGCGGGATTGGCGTGCGCAGCAGCGGGTTGGGAAACAGCCACAGGTCCGGCGCGGGTGGCACGCGCAGCTGAGCGCAATGCTGCTGCCAGGACAAGATGATCTCAGCGGTATCGGTGGTGATCGACAGCCGGCGGCGCATCCGCCCGGCTTTGTGGTTGTCGTAGATCAGGTTGTGCTGGCCGCCGGTTACCTTGATGCAGCCGGTGTGCAGGCTGACTACCTCGCCGGGCGCCGCCCGGTGTCGCGCAGGATCTGGTAGACCGTCTGGTGCATGAGTTTCAGGTCGGCGGCGGAGATGGTCCCGGCCGGCCCGCCCAGGCCGAGCAGGTGCAGGCGGGCGCCGGGCTGGCGGATCACCGTCTCGGGCAGGGCCTTGCCCAGCTCCTCCTCGTTGGGTTCCTCGCGCACACGGTGCCGGGTCGCGGGGCGGAACGGGCCGGGCACCGTGGTCATCAGCCCGCTGGCCCGGCCGTGCTCGATGATCTGGCAGAACTGGCAGGTCATCAGGTTGCGGTGCGACGCGGAATACAAGGTCCCGCCCGCGCGCCACTGCGCCTGATCGCATCGAGAATGCGGGTGAAGTCCCCGGCGCCCGGGCCGGCCGGGTCCGGGCGGCCGGCGGCGATCAGGGCGTGCGAGGCGGCCTGGCAGGCACGCACCGTCTCGCGCAGCCGCTGCAGATACGGGCGCGTAGAGCGGGCCCGGTCTTTGACGATCTCGCGCAGCCAGCCGGGTTCGACAACCCGCAGGTCGATCACACCCTGGGTGGCCGCCTGGCGGCGGGAGGCGCTGACGGGCAGGCCGGGCAGCGCCGCCTGCCACACCTCGCCGGCGGACGGGTCGGTGCCGGGCCCGGCCCGGTCCAGGTGGCGGCGCAGGTCGCGGAACAGGCCGCGAGTCCCCGCGTTGTACTGCACGCCGCCGGACTCGCAGACGGCCCAGGGGTCGGCCTCGCGCAGTGAGGCGGGGCGGGCGAGCAGGATCCGCACCTCGGTAGGATCTAGCGGCGGGGGGCTCTGGTCACGCTGCTGCAGCGCGTAGAGGAACTCGGCACGCAGCAGTTCCGGCCGCGGCACATCCGCAACGAAAATTGCAATTAACTGGCGCGATAGGGTTTGGTGACTCCTTACCGGGCTAGCATGGCCCGCGCGCAGAAGGATCCCCAGGGTTAGGGCTGACCACGTTCGTATGCGCCAGGGAGGTCCCGAGGCGGTCCCGGTGCAGATAAGAGGGGCAGAATCGGGACGGCGGGGAACGTGTCGGGCAAATCTTGCCGGTGGCGAGCCAGGCAGATCAGCAAACCCGATCAGTTACTTAAAGCAATCACATATACTCTCCGCGTGACTACGACGGAGCATCCACGGCTTACGGTGCTTGGCGCCGGCTACCTTGGCGTCACGCACGCCGCTTGCCTGGCCGAGCTCGGCTTTGACGTTCTTGCTGTTGACACCGATGGCGCCCGGATCAGTGCGCTATCTGCGGGCGATCTCCCGTTCTTTGAGCCGGGCCTTGAGCCCTTGCTGCGTCGCGGCCTGGACTCCGGCCGACTCCGTTTCACGGGTTCTTACGCGGAGGTGGCAAGCATCGGTGATGTGCATTTTGTGTGCGTCGGCACGCCGCAGTGCGCGGACTCTGACTGCGCGGAATTGTCCCAGCTGGACGGCTGCGTTGCGGCGCTCGGCCCGTTGCTGGAACGTCCGTGCCTTGTCGTGGGCAAGTCCACTGTGCCGCTCGGCACGGCCGCCGCCCTGGCCAGCAAGCTGGCGCGGCTGGCGCCGGTCCGCGATGCCGCGGAACTTGCCTGGAACCCGGAGTTCCTGCGCGAGGGGCATGCCGTAGAAGATACTCTGCGGCCGGACCGGATCGTGGTCGGCGTTCAGTCGCGGCATGCCGAGGGGATCCTCAGGCGGGTTTATGCAGCGCCGCTGTCGTTCGGCACGCCGCTTTTCGTCACCGACTTGGCCACCGCTGAGCTGGCGAAGGCTGCCGCGAACTCATTTCTTGCCACGAAGATATCGTTCATCAATGCGATGTCGGAGGTGTGCGGATCCGCGGGGGGGGATGTCGCCGTCCTGTCGGAGATCCTAGGCGCGGACCCGCGCATCGGCGCTGCGTTCCTGCGGCCCGGCCTTGGCTTCGGCGGAGGCTGCCTTCCCAAGGACATCCGCGCGTTCGTCGCCAGTGCCGCCCAACTGGGCGTGGGAGAAGCGTTAGCTTTCCTCCGCCAGGTGGACGCTATCAACATGCGTTGCCGAGTACGGATGGTCGACATGGCGCGAGAACTGGCGGGCGGGTCGCTTGCAGGCAGGGCAGTGACCGTGCTCGGCGTAGCATTCAAGCCAGATTCTGATGACATTCGGGATTCACCTGCACTTGAGGTGGCGAAGATCATTCATGACCTCGGCGCCCTAGTGACTGTTTATGATCCGGTCGCAATGGACAAGGCACGGCAGGCCTGCCCAGAGCTCCGATACGGCGGATCACTACTGGGAGCGGCATCAGACGCGGACGTCTTGCTCCTGCTTACCGACTGGAACGAGTTCCGCGAAGCTGACCCGGAGGTCCTTGGAAAAACCGTGGCGCAACGAAAGATAGCGGACGGGCGCCACGTGCTCGACCCCGGCGTATGGCGCCGCGCAGGATGGGACTACCGCGCGCCCGGCCGCCCCTCACCTTCAGGTGGCGGTCCGGTTCAGGCGCAGCGGTCCGTCAGGAAAGCCACTCCATCGACCTTAGCGAAAGCACGCGATTACTCATAGTTATCGGTACGCTATCTTAAACGCCGTAGTGAGCCCGGCGCCGATGCGGAATAAAGTCGCAAGGGGCACAAGGGCACGCGGGACTACCAGATGAGGCGGCCGGAAGATGGGTAGATCGAAAAGCGATCGAAGCGGTCGGCCGTTAAATCACGCTCGTCCAGAGTAGTCTTACTCGGAGCTTCAGACTAGACAGCAATTTAGGCTTTCAATTGGGGGCATGACAATGACAGAGCCACATCGCGCGGTCGTAACAGGTGGAGCAGGTTTCATTGGCTCTCATCTATGTCAGCGGCTGCTGAGTGAAGGCTACGACGTGATCTGTGTGGATAACCTGCTCACAGGAGCAAAGGACAACCTAGAGCGCCTAGAGGCGATTCCAGAATTTCAGTTCATCTACGCAGATGTTACTGAGCCACTTCCCATCAACTACCCTATCGATCTCGTGATACACCTTGCATCGCCGGCTTCTCCGAAGGACTACGTCGCCTACCCGATCGAGACTCTCAGCGTCGGCGCGCTGGGTACTCACCAGGCGTTGCGACTGGCACACCACGCCGGCGCACGCTTCCTGCTGGCCTCGACATCGGAAGTCTACGGCGACCCACTAGTCCATCCCCAGCATGAGTCCTACTGGGGAAACGTCAACCCTCTTGGGCCGAGAGCGGTTTACGACGAGGCTAAACGTTACGCCGAAGCCCTTACCGCCGCCTACCGACGCACCTATGCGACGAATACCACAATCGCACGGATTTTTAACACATATGGTCCTCACATGCGGCGTATGGATGGGCGCGTCGTCCCAACTCTGATCGAGCAAGCTCTATCCGGCAAACCACTCACTGTCACTGGCGACGGACGTCAAACTCGTTCACTCTGTTACGTTGACGACCTTGTGGACGGTATTGTCAAGCTACTTTACTCCGACCACCCAGGACCGGTCAATCTCGGGAATCCGCAGGAGATAACAATCGGCGAGCTTGCTGCCACGATCCTGAAGCTTACCAACTCCGGCAGCGACATTGAATATATTTCACGCCCGCCCGATGATCCTCGTCACCGTTGTCCCGACATTACTCTTGCCCAAGACGATCTAGGATGGAATCCGACTGTAGTCCTTGCTGATGGACTGCAGCGCGCTATCGACTGGTTCTGCGGTCGCTTTCAAAATTCGGTGGAAATGGTTGACCGTCGCGCTTAAGCGGACCTTGGCCGGAAAATCTCTAACGATCGTCGGTAGCGCATTTGATTTTCGGCCCTTTGGTATGTGTTGCACAGACAAGCGCGTGACGTCACGAGGAGATGAATGAACGCAACACGGGTGGGCCGACCTGCTCGTCAGGTGGCACAACCGCGAAGGACATCAGATCGGGTGCTCAGAAGCGGGTTTGCCACGAACATGGGGCGGTGTCAACCGGTGGAAGTAACTTCACTGAGCATATTGGCGAACACTTCGGCTGGCGTTCTGTAACCTAGTATACGCCTTGGGCGGATGTTTAGCAAGCGCGACACCGAATTCAGGAACACAGAATCGGAAGGGAGCGTGTCCCTTTCGGAAATGTATTCTCGGATGAGCGATCCCGGCCAGCACCTCCGCCTCCTCGGCGTCCTCGCCGAGATACTGCCCGGTCAGCTCGTGGAGCCGGGTCATCCCCGCCACGCCCTCGGGCAGCCGCGCCCTGGCCAGCACCCGGCCCGCGGCGTCCATCACCTCCACATCATGGTGGTCCTCAGCCCAGTCATCCCCGGCGAACAGCCGCATCGCCTCTCCTGTCCCAGATATCGAATCCCGTCAGCCAGCAGGAGAACCATCAGCGACCTAATGAAACAGTGCTCACGACCTCAGCGGACGGGCACGACATCCCAGCAGCTATTCAGCTCTCCCGGTCACCGGCAGGGGCAACGATCTTCAGGTAGGACTCAAAGTCCAGGAGCGGTCAGTGCTCACCTGCCGGCGTCTACCAGGTACCGAGTCTGCCCGATGCGGACCCGGTAGGACTCATTAGGAGCGGGCCGTCGTCAAGAGGGGTTCGGTCCCGGCGCGGCGCGGAGTTCGTCCTGCCGGTCAAGGACAACCAGCCCGGCCTGTTCGACGCCCTGGACGCCCTGCCCTGGCGGGGCGCTCCGGTCACCTATGCCGCCACCGACCGCGGCCATGGCCGGATCACCACCCGCACCATCCAGGTCCTGTCCGCGCCAGATGATCTGCCGTTCCCGCACGTCGGCCAGGCATACCTGATCGAGCGCCGCGTCACCGCCCTGGACGGAAAGCCGCTATCCGACATCGCCGCGCTTGGCGTCACCAGCCTGGCCGCGACCCGGGCCACCCCCGCCCGCCTCGCCGGCCTCGTCCGCGGCCAGTGGGCGATCGAGGCTCTGCCGGCTCCGTGACACCCTCTGCCGTGAAGACAATTCCATAGTCCGCACGCGGTCCGGCCCCAGGGTTATGGCCGCGCTCAGGAATCTCGCGATCGGGGCACTGCGCCTAGCCGGACGCCACGACACCACCGAAGCCACCCGCTGGGCCAGCCGGTATATGGACCGCCCCTTCACCCTTTCGCGGACTGACTTCATGATCTTGAAACGGCCGTGCCACCAAGGCTGGCCTGCCTGGAGACGGATGCTTGCACCTTCCAGCATCCGCCAGGAGCGGAAGGCCCGCTCCGTCATTGCATCATTCGGACGATCCGTTTCCTCTGGGCTGGCAGGGCCCTTGACACTTGTGTCTGGCCAGGCCGGTCCTCCACGCTCAGCGTGAACCTGCCGACATCGCCAGCCGACATTACCCACAGGTAACTAGCTGACCCAGCACCGACCGGAAGGCCCTATTCCGCCCCTTGCGGCCGTGCCCGAATGGGTGATTGTATGGGTAAACACGCCACTCCATGAAGGCCCGTCGTCGGCGCCTGGGGACTTCACTGATGTCAGCCGTGCCCGATCGGGGCGGCTCGGCTGGCTAGACGGCGCGTTTTCTATTTTCTGGCGTGCCTGCTGCATTTGCTGCATGGCGACAACATTTGCCATACGGAAACAAACACCAGCGGAGGCCGTAAGGGATGTGCGGCCCAGATCGAGAAATCGTAGTGGTCGACATGATCCGGGCAGTTCAGGCAGGACGTGGCGGTGTTCTCCTCGTCGACGG
>Ga0335081_10021027_pt1 | contig 10558 bp, 7 predicted proteins | sample Lox_Sample_35_FD_206713 | JGI IMG/M metagenome (GOLD analysis project Ga0335081, IMG submission 206713) | Soil microbial communities from Loxahatchee National Wildlife Refuge, Florida, United States - Lox_Sample_3.5 | ecosystem: Environmental > Terrestrial > Soil > Wetlands | place: USA: Florida... | reverse complement strand
GGCGCCGCCGGAGCGTCAGGGGATGAGTCCCGGTGTGCCGCCAGGCTCTTCTTCTTTCCAAGAAGATCTTTCCTGCTCTTCGGTTCTCTCTGAGTCTCCCGGACGGCGTCGACGATGTAGGTGGCGAGGGACACTTCACCGGAGCCCGAGGAGGCGCGATAGGGAGCGAATGCCGAGAAGCGTGTGGCCGTGAAGCCCGCGCGCCTGAGGCCGGCACGGAGGGTCTCGCGCGGCAGACCGAGATGGTGCGCGCCCGTGACGGCACGGAGCGCACGAAGGCCGTGGGGCTCGAGCTCGACGAGGACGACGCGGCCGCCGGGCCTCACGGTTCGACCAAACTCCGCAAGCGCCTCGGCCGGCCGGACCACGTGCCGCAGGAGGTGAAACGCGAAGATCGCATCGAACGCACCGTCGTCGAACGGAAGGTTCTCCGCGCTCGCACGCCGCACCGTCACGTTCGTGGCGCCCGCGCGCCGGAGCTTCTTCCGCGCGAGGCGAACCATGCGCCCGCTCGCGTCCACGGCCTCGACCGACCCGGCTACTCCGGCGAGCGTGAGCGTCAGCAGACCCGTGCCGCAGCCGACGTCGGCGACCGCGAGGCCGCGCGGGACGAGCCTGAGGAGCGCCGCCTCCCGAACCCCCGGAGAGTAGAACGGGGCCATGAACCGGTCCCACTCTCCCGCGACCGCGTCGAAGCTCACCTCGGGCAGCGTGGTCGCGCGCTCCTCGAGGACGTCCCGAAGCCGCTCGTCATCCGAAGGGAACGCGGAATCCGTGACCGCCGAGGCCACCGAGGACCACAGTCTCCGCCCTTCGCCCGTCGCCGCGTAGCGCTCGGCCCCGTTTTTCCGGCGCGTCTCGACGAGACCGGCGCGCCGGAGCACGGCGAGGTGGTTCGAGACCCGCGATTGAGCGGCCCCCAGGATCCGCTGGAGCTCCCGCACCTGCAGCTCCTCGTGGGAGAGAAGCCGAACCGCCCGCAGGCGCAGCGGGTCGGCGAGGGCGGACAGGGCGGCGGCGGACTCCAGCACGACGTGAATATATCACGTGATCATGCTCGCGTGATACGAACAATCGAAGAGCGAAGAAGAAAGGAGAAAGATTTCCTAGAAAAGGTCAGAGGGGAGCGTCCACTCGAAACCAGGCCGCACATCGGGCATCGGCGCGACGGCGGCCCCATCCACCTTCGAGGAAATCTCTCTCTTTCTCTCTCCTCAAACGCTCGCGGGCACCGTCGCGCGGAAAGCGGCCGCGAGGGATTCGGCCCTGTCGGTGCGCTCCCACGTGAACTCCGGAAGGCGCCGGCCGAAGTGACCGTAAGCGGCGGTCTTCCGGAAGATCGGCCGCCTCAGCTCGAGCGCGTCGATGATGCCCTTTGGCGTGAGCTCGAAGTGCTCGCGCACGACCTTCGCGAGGGCCTCCGGATCGACGTTCGACGTCCCGAACGTCTCGACGAGGACCGAGACGGGATCCGCCACGCCGATCGCGTACGCGAGCTGGACCTCCACCTTGTCGGCGAGGCCGGCCGCCACGAGGTTCTTCGCGATGTAACGCGCCATGTAGGAGGCCGAGCGGTCCACCTTGGTGGCGTCCTTGCCCGAGAACGCACCTCCGCCGTGGCGCCCGAAGCCGCCGTACGTGTCCACGATGATCTTGCGGCCCGTCAGCCCCGTGTCGCCCTGCGGCCCCCCGACGACGAAGCGGCCCGTCGGGTTGATGTGGAACTTCGTGTTCTCGTCGAGGAGAGCCGCGGCCACGACGGGCCGGACGATCTCCTCGCGCACGGCCTCGCGCAGTTCCGGCGTGGGAACCGTCTCGGCGTGCTGCGTCGAGACGACGACGGCCTCCACGCGGACGGGCCGGTCGCCCTCGTACTCGACCGTGACCTGGCTCTTGCCGTCGGGGCGCAGCCACTCGAGGACCTTCGACTTGCGGGCCTCGGCGAGGCGCATCGTGAGCTTGTGCGCGAGCGTGATGGGAAGAGGCATCAGCTCTTCGGTCTCTCGCACGGCAAGCCCGAACATGAGTCCCTGGTCGCCGGCGCCGCCCGCGTCGACGCCCATCGCGATGTCGGGCGACTGCTTGTCGATCGTCGAGAGGACGGCGCACGTCTCGTAGTCGAACCCGTATTTCGCCCGCGTGTAGCCGACGTCGCGGATCGTCTCCCGCACGATGCCCGGAATGTCAACGTAGGTCTTCGTCGTGATCTCGCCCGCGATGAGCGCGAGGCCCGTCGTGACGAGCGTCTCGCAGGCGACCCGCCCGAAAGGATCGTCCCTCAGGATCGCGTCGAGGATCGCGTCGGAGATCTGGTCGGCGATCTTGTCCGGGTGGCCTTCCGTGACCGATTCCGACGTGAAGAGCCTGCGGTTCTTGCCCATGGTTCTACGCTCCAGAGCCGCGCTGCGGCGAAGTGCGGAGTTTAGCAGGGCGGTCGGGCCTTCGAAGGGCGAAAGACGAGAAAACGCGTCGTCCCGTAGCGCCGCCGGTCGGCGGGCTCGAGTCCATGAGGGCGGAGGATCTCGTCGTCTCCCCGCTCGTGAAACAGCCAGCCGCCGGGCCGCACGAGGGAAATCAGAAGCACGAGGTCGGATCGGGAATCTTCATCAAAAGGGGGATCGTGGAAGACCACGTCGAAAGCAGCGACGTCGCGACTCGAAGAAAAACGGGCCACGGACATTTCCTCGATGACGGCCCGTTCCCCCGCGCCCAACCGCTTCACGTTCCCCCGCAGGATCTCTGCGGCCCTGCGATCCGCCTCGACGAACGTCGCGTGCGCCGCCCCGCGCGAGAGCGCCTCCAGGCCGAACGCCCCCGAGCCCGCGCACGCGTCGAGCACCCTGGCGCCGACGATCCCCTCTCCGAGGATGTCGAACGCCGCCTTGCGCGCGAGCTCGGTGCTCGGCCGGACGCCGGGGGGGACCTCCAGCTTCCGCCCGCGCCAGGTTCCGGCCGTCAGGCGCACCATGTGCTCAGTGCCACGGTGCGGGCGAGGGTGCGGGCGGCCGCGGGCCTGCAGAGGCGGGGTTCTCGAAAAGGCGCGGGAGATCGCCGCGATACACGAAGATCCGCAGCTTGTGGCTCCCCTGCTCGCCGCTGGCATCGAGCTCCTCGAGCTCGAAGTCGTGATCCAGCGCGTCGTCGTGGACGACCCGGTACCAGACGCCGTCGGCCCGCCTCCGGAGAAGGTCTCCGTCCTTCAGAGGCTTCGTGTCCCACGTCGTCTCGGCGGGATCCTCCTTCTCGAACCGGGACCGGAGGTCCTCCAGCGCGCCGCGCGCCCGCCCGACGGCCAGCGGCAGCGAGGTGAGGTCGTCGTACGCGAAGACCCGCGACCCCCCGGCCGGGTCGGCGATCTCGACCGTGATGCGGCGCGCCTGCGCATCCCCGAGGGCGGATCGGCGCGGGTCCTCGACGTCCGTCGCGCGCACGGCCAGCGCTTCCCGGCAGACCCTGCGGATCACGTCGATCTCCTCCCGTGAGATCGCCTTTCGGTCGACGAGCCGCTCGGACCGGTACCCGCGGACCCTCACGAGGGTCCCGTCGTCGAAGAGCGCCACGCGCTCCATCCCGACGCCCTGCCGGGATTCGAGCGCGGCGATGAGGTGGGGATCGCGCGCCTCCGGCGTGGGCGTCGGCGTGGGCAGGGCGGTCGCCGTCGGCACCGGAGTGGGAGGGGGACCCGCCGCGAGCAGCACCGCGAGAAGCACGCCTCCCGTCACGGAGACTCCACCGACGCGGCGCGTCGCAGGGTCTTCGGGAAGTTCAGCCGGGAGGCGACGGCGGCGCGCTCGGCGGGCGACAGCGGCGCGAGGAGGTGTCTCCAGGCGGCTTCTGCCTTCGGGCGCTCGGGCTCGGTCCGTTGCGCGTCGTGGGATGGCGGCACAGAGCCCGGGGCCGATCTCTTCTTGGAGGGTGCGTGGGAGATCGTCCAACCCGGGAGCACGTCGCCAAAGAGTTCGAGGCCCGCCGCGAGCCCCAGCGAGCGGTCCCAGGACCCCTCTAGGAAAATCTCCTCGAATCCCCTGCGCATCCGGTCGCCTGAAAGCGCCGCGAACGCGCCTGCGCCGCGGGCTCTCCTGAGGGCCTTTTCGAATTCCCCGTCCCATGCGAATCCCAGCCTCACGGCATACTTCACCGCCCGGTACGCGCGCGTCGGGTCGTCGACGAGGGATTTCGCGTGCAGGAGACGGAGCGTCCTCTGGGCGAGGTCCCTGCGGCCGCCAAACGGGTCGAGAACGCTCCCCGTGAGGCCGCGCCTGCCGACCCGGCGGGCCATCGCGTTGATCGTGAAGTCCCGGCGTCCGAGATCCTCCTCGATCGTGGTCGTACCCGTGACCACCGGCAGGCTCGCCGGCGCCGGATACTCCTCGCGTCGCGTGGCGGCCACGTCCACGCGCAGGCCGCCCGGAGCCCGGAGTCTCGCCGTGCCGAACCGCGCGTGCGACTTCTCGAGAGTCCAGCCGGGCAATCTGCCCAGACGTAGTGCGAGCTCGAGCGCGGTCGCCGCGGCCGCCTCCACGGCGAGATCCACGTCGTGAAGCGAGCGACGGAGGAGCAGATCGCGCAGCGCGCCTCCGACGAACCACAGCCCCACCTCACGCCGGTCGGCGACTTCGCCGGCCCGCACGAGCTGCGCGGCGACTTCCTCGGCGGCGAACGCGGGCGCGGGTTCGCCCTCGGCGGTCATGGTGCGGCCGTGTACGAATAGCGGACGGAGTTCGGGCCGAGAAGGGTCTCCATCGACGCCGTGAACTCGGGGCTCGGCCGCACCCACAGGCGGGAGTCGATCTTGTGGCGGGCGGCGAAGTGGCCCGGACGGCGCAGCTCGAGCGAGACCGGAACCGAGCCCGCATACCTTCGGAGAATCTCCTTGAGTGCCTCCTCGTCGAAGGTCTCGAAGTTCTGGGGAACGATGAGCACTTCGCGCGCGCCCTGCTCCTTCAGTCCTTCGAGGGGCTGGATTTCGCGCGCGATGATCTCGATCGGCATGCCGCCGGCCTCGTTCTCCGAAGGATCGTGCACCCCCCCGCTCGGCGCCATGGACAGGCGCACGGTTCCCGTGACGAGCACGGGGCGGCCCGGCGCCAGCCACGACCCGACGCGCTCGAGAAGGCCCGCGAAGACGGTCACGGGCACGGAGCCCGTGAGGTCCTCCACGACGGCCTTCGCCATCATCTTCCCTTCGTTCTGGCCCTTCTTGATCTGGCTCTTCTTGACCGACCCGACGAGCCCGACGAGCTTCACCTGGGCGTCGAGGCGCTCGCGCAGCGCCTCGCACGTGACGTCGCCGAACATCCGGATCTCGTCCTCGAACCGCGCGAGCGGATGGCCCGTGATGTAGAAGCCGAGCGTCTCTTTCTCGTAGCGGATCCTCTCGTCGACGCTCCATTCCTGCCTGTCGGCAAACTGATCCTCGACGCGTGTCTCCTTCGGAACGTCGAAGAGGAGAGCCTGGCTCGACGATGCGGCCTCGCGCGTCTCGGCCGCCACGCCGATCGCGTGGTCCAGCCCCTCGAGGAACGCGGCCCGACTCTTCCCGAGGGAGTCGAAGCAGCCCGACTTGATCAGCGCCTCGATGACACGGCGGTTGTTCAGGCGAAGGTCGACGCGGGCGCAGAAGTCCGTCAGGGACCGGAACGGGCCGTCGCCGGCACGCGCCGCGAGGACCGAGGCGACGGCGCCTTCCCCGACTCCCTTCACGGCCCCGAGGCCGAACCGGATCGCGGGGCCGTCCGGCGTGAACGAGAGGTCCGACGCGTTGACGTCCGGCGGAAGCACCGGGATCCTCATGTCGCGGCAGGTGTTCACGTACTTGACGACGTCGTCCGAGCTGCCCGAGCTGGCGGTGAGCGTGGCCGCCAGGAACTCCACGGGGTGGTGCACCTTCATCCAGGCGGTGCGATACGCGAGCAGCGCGTAGACGACCGAATGCGACTTGTTGAAGCCGTAGCGGCCGAACGGCAGGATGAGCGCCCACAGCTCCTCGGCCTTCCTCTTCGGCGTCCCGTTCGCGACAGCCTTCTTGACGAATTTGTCGCCCTCGGCCTTGAGAAGCGCTTCGTCCTTCTTCCCGATGGCCTTGCGGAGCTTGTCCGCCTCGCCGGGCGAGTAGCCGGCCACGGCACGCGCCGCGAGCATGACCTGCTCCTGGTACACGAGGACGCCGTACGTGTCGCGGAGGATCGGCTCGAGCTGCGGCAGCGGGTACTCGAACTTCGTCCCGCGGCGACGCTGGATGTAGACCTCCACGGTCCCGGCGTCGAGGGCGCCGGGCCGGTAGAGGGCGTTGAGGGCAGCGAGGTCCTCGAACGCCTCGGGCCTCACCCGGCGAAGCAGATCGCGCATGCCGGACGACTCGAACTGGAAGACGCCGTCCGTCCGTCCATCCGCGAAGAGCCGGTACACCTCAGGGTCGTCGAGCGGAATCGCCTCCAGGTCCGGGCGCTTTCCCGTCCGCTTCGACACGAAGCGCAGGGCGTCGTCGAGGATGGTCAGCGTGATGAGGCCGAGGAAGTCCATCTTGAGGAGGCCCATCCTGTCGACCGACTTCATCTCGAACTGGGTCGTGATCTCGTCGTTGCTGTTCCGGTAGAGCGGGAGGTACTCGACGAGGGGCCTCGGGGCGATGAGGATCCCCGCCGCGTGGACGCCCGCGTGCCGCGACACGCCTTCGAGCCGCTCGCCCAGGTCGAAGAGGCGGCGATAGGTCTCGTTGCCCTTCAGGGCCTCGGCGAGCTCCTTCACGTCGCGCCGGGCCTCGGCGAGCATCGTGGGCTTGCCCGGGTTCGCCGGGATGAGCGAGCAGAGCCGGTTCACCTCGGCGAGCGGGACGTCGAGGACCCGGCCCACGTCCCGAATGACGGCCCTCGCCTTCATCGAGTTGAACGTGATGATCTGTCCCACGTTGTCGCGCCCGTACTTGCCGCGGACGTACTCGATGACCTCGCCGCGGCGACGCTCGCAGAGGTCGACGTCGATGTCGGGCATCGAGATCCGGTCGGGATTCAGAAAGCGCTCGAAGAGGAGGCCGTAGGCGAGCGGATCGACGTCGGTGATCGCGAGGGCGTACGCGACGAGCGAGCCCGCCGCGCTTCCCCGCCCCGGGCCCACGGGGATTCCCTCGTCCTTGGCGTACTTGATGAAGTCCCAGACGATCAGGAAGTAGCTCGAGAGCCCCATCTTGCGGATGACGGAGAGCTCCCACGCCAGACGCTCGTCGTACTCCTCCCGGGGCCTCTTCGCGGTGCCGCTCGCGAAGGCCTCGCGCTGCGGCGCAAGCCGCCGCTCCAGCCCCTCCTGCGCGAGGTCCTCGAGATAGGCCTCGGGTGTCCGGTCGCCCCCGGGGACCGGAAACGTCGGGATCTTGAGCCCGGTGTCCACGATGACGCTGGGCGTGACGCGCTCGGCGATGGCGGCGGTGTTCTTCACGGCCTCGAGCGTGAGCGGGCGAAACACGTCACTCATCTCCTCGGGGTCCTTCACGTAGAACTCCGAGTTGTAGAACTTCATCCGCTTCGCGTCGTTGAGCGTCTTTCCCATCCCGATGCACAGGAGGATGTCCTGGGCCGCCGCATCGTCGCGCGTCAGGTAGTGCGCGTCGTTCGTCGCGACCGGCGGAATGCCGGTCTCCGCGGAAAGCCGCAGGAGGTCAGGCAGGATCTGCCTCTGCTCCGGGAGGCCGTGATCCATGATCTCGATGAAGTAGCGATCCACCCCGAAAAGGTCGCGATATTTGAGGGCGGTCTTCTTCGCGCCGTCGTAATCGTCCATCCGAAGACGCTTCGAGACCTCCGAGTTCAGGCAGCCCGAGAGCGCGATGAGCCCCTCGTGATGCTTCTCGAGAAGCTCCCAGTCCATGCGCGGCCTGTAATAGAACCCGGTGAGGAACGCCTCGGACACGAGGCGCGCCAGGTTCCGATAGCCGTCCGGCGTCTCGACGAGCAGTGTCAGATGATAGTTGTTCCCTTCGCCGTCGAACGTCCTCGCGCTCTCGCGGTCGAAGCGGGAACCGGGGGCGATGTACGCCTCGACACCCAGGATGGGCTTGATGCCCGCTTCCAGAGCGGACGTCTGGAGCTCGTACGCTCCGAACATGTTTCCGTGGTCGGTGACCGCCACGGCGTCCATCCCGGAAGCCTTCACCTGCCTGATCAGATCCTTGAGCCGGTTCGCGCCATCGAGAAGGGAATACTGGGTGTGGAGGTGCAGGTGGACGAAGTCGCCGGACATCCGGGCCCCGATTGTAGCGTTGCCCTAAGCCGGCGTTTCGCGAAGTGCCGGCGCGCCACGCTCGACCACGGCCGTCGTGGCCGCGAGGGCAAGAAGGAGCGCCGAGAGCGCGACGTCGAAGACGAGCTGCTCCTCGACCCGGATCGTCAGGAGAACGCCGGAGCGCGCCGCGCCGAGCCAGAGCAGGTCTGCCCCCGCGAAGAGAACGAAGGCCGAGAGGGCGTATGCGACGTGGTCTCCCTGCCGGCCTCCGGCCGTACGGACGGCCAGGCGCAGGGCGGCCACGAGCGAGACGGCGTAGGAGAGGAGGACGGCCGTGGCCCCCCAGGCCACGGCGGGATGCACCGGGTCGCTGTCGCCCAGGACGACGAGCGTCAGATCGATGCGCGAGAGCCCGTAGCCGCCGCTGAGGAGGACGAGGAGCGTGAGGCACGCGAGCGGTGCCATTGCTCCGCGAAGCCGGTCGGGCAGCGAGAAGCCGTCCGTGGAGATCAACATCCATCCCTCCAGCAGAACGAGGAGAAGCGTCCGCCACCCCGGAAAGAAGCAGCTCGCAGCCGAGGCGAACGCGAGGGATTCGAGACTCCGCTGTCGTGTGGCCGCGGCGTAGACGAAGAGGGCGAGACCGAACAGGACGGCGACGCGCGTGAACGTCGCCGAGGCCAGGATCGCGAGCCGCACCTCCGGCGCGAACCAGGATCCGACACAGCTCAGCGGCGGGAGAAGCGCGACCCAGCGGACGAGCCTGGGCCGCGCTTCGCGAAGCGCGCGGGGCGCGAGGAGAGCCGCGAAAGCCAGAAACGCCGCGTCTCCGGCGATGAGACCGGCGGAATTCCCGAGCGGCGTCCTCGCGACGGGGACGAAGGAGACGAGACCCGCGAACGCGATGCCGAGCGCGAGAGCACGCCGAACGCCGCGCGCTCGGGCGGCCACGGCCAGGGCGCCGACGAGCAGCAACGCTCCCGCGGCGTGGTCCCGTCCCGGGAGCGCGGCGAGCGCGAGCAGCAGCGCGGCCGCGCCCCAGCTCACGCCGGACGCCGCCAGAGGCCGAGAACGACGACGACCATTGCGAGTCCGAGGAGCGCCTGCACGGGCGGATGCTCGCTTCCCCCCGCGCGAACGCCGAAGGCGCGGTAGCGCTCCGCCTCGGCGGGGCCGAAGCTCGGAGCCGCGAGGTACCGGGTCAGCTCCGAGGTTCCGGCCCAGCGCTTCTCGAGATCCGAGGAGAAGGCCAGCCGGGCGGCGAGACACGCGTCGCAGCGGCCTTTCAGGAGGGCGGGTTCGAGGTCCAGCACCGCGGGATCCGGAGCGCCAACTCCGGACGCCGGGGGACAGACGCCGAGGAGGATCGCGAGGGTGGGCGCGAAGTCCTCGGGCGCGAACGCGGGTGTTCCCCTCGCGAAGCCCTTTCCCACGGCGAGAAACGCCGTCGCGCGCGCGAGGGCGTCGGGCCCCCCGTGATGGCCGTCGTCGTCCGAGCCGTGGTCGCCCAGAACGACGAGCGCGTCGCGGCTCAGATCCAGGCGGGAGGCGAGGCGGCCGACACGGCGGTCCACGGCGGCCAGAGCCTCGCGGTACGCCGCGCTCCAGGGCTTCAGGGTGTGCCCTGCCTGGTCCACCGACCCGAAGTGCACGAGCGCGAGGACGGCAGCAGGGTCATCGAGAATCCGCCAGGCTCCCGCCTCGACCGCATCGTCGTCGACGTACGCTCCGAAGATGTCGGCCCCTTTACCGAAATAGCCGCGCACGCCCCCTTCCCGCATGTCGTCGCCGAACAGCTCCCGGAGGTCCGGCGCGTACGCGGACGCGCCCCAGACCCGGTGGGCGCGGTTCAGCCGCGTGAAGAGAGAATCCTCCGACACCCGGTCCGCCGCGACATTCAGCAGGCTGTCGCGAAAGCTCCCGGGCCTTCCCGTGAAGAGGGTCCTCAGGCAGGGCTTCGTGAACGACCGCATCCCGGCGGTCATCGGACCGCGACTCCCCGCCGGTGCGAGGCGCTCCACGTTCGGCATCGCCGCACCCGACAGCGCGTCGGCACGCCTCCATCCGTCGATGACGACGACGACGACTCGCCGCGAGAAGGGCTCGAAGACCGGGAGGGCGGCGCCGCGGAGCCCCGCTGCTCCTGGCGGCGCGGCGGGCTCGGGGCGCAGGAGGGAGGCCGCAGCGAGCGGCAGGAAGGCGGCTGCGGCCAGCGAGGTGGAGAGTCTCATGTCCTGCCGTTTCCGGTGCGCGCGGTCGGCGCCGCACATTCTGGCACGACGCTCGGACGGCCTTCACCCTCGTGTGTCCTGGCACACACCGAATCAGTTGCGCCCGGAGTTCG
>Ga0335081_10021026_pt1 | contig 10558 bp, 11 predicted proteins | sample Lox_Sample_35_FD_206713 | JGI IMG/M metagenome (GOLD analysis project Ga0335081, IMG submission 206713) | Soil microbial communities from Loxahatchee National Wildlife Refuge, Florida, United States - Lox_Sample_3.5 | ecosystem: Environmental > Terrestrial > Soil > Wetlands | place: USA... | reverse complement strand
GGCCTGGGGCGCTGGCTGCCGGCGATACCGGAACTCGTCAAGACCGACCCCTTCTGGCTCGATCCCAAGGATCCGCACCGCGCCGCCTATACGCGCGAAGGCTTGCTGAGCCCGACCGTGCCGAACTATCCCGCCTTCAATCCGGGCTACGCCGAGGCCAACGCGCAGCAGATCTGGGGAACGGCGGTGGCCGACGTATCGCGAGACGGGATGACGCCGCAGGCCTCGGCCGAGAAAGCGCTCAAGAGCATTGGCGATATATTGGCGAAGTATCCGATCGTACAAAGCTGAGGTGCCACTATGGCGTTCGCTCATGTCCTAAAAGGAACCCGGGCATTTCCCATCGCGCGGCCTCGCCGCCGCGCTTGGCGCGCCGGTCTGCAAGGCTCGGATTTCACCTGGGCTATCGCCTTCATAGTCCCCTACGCCGCGGTCTTTCTGGCCTTCGTGGCCTATCCCGTCTTCTACGGACTCTGGCTCGGCCACGCGCCGCGGCTTTACACCGAGCTGTTCGCCGATCCCATCTATCAGCGCACCATCGTCAACACCGCGATCTATCTCGGCATCGGCGTGAACTTGAAGATGTTCGGCGCGCTGCTGCTGTCGGGCTTCTTCATGCGGCGCGGCTGGTGGGTGAAGGGGCTGCTGCTCATCTTCGTGCTGCCCTGGGCGACGCCGGCGCTACCCGCATTCATCTCGATCCACTGGATGCTGAACGGCCAATGGGGCTTCCTCAACAACCTCCTCTATGATCTCTTCGGCATCGACGGGCCCGGCTGGATCGAGACCTCGCGCTGGCTCGCCTTGAGCTCGGTCATCGCGTCGCACATCTGGAAATGGATGCCGTTCTGGACCGTGATCCTGCTGGCGGGCCGTATGGCGATCCCGCAAGAGCTCTACGAAGCGGCCTCGGTCGACGGCGCCACGGGCATGCGGCGCTTCATCCATGTCACCTTCCCGCTCCTCGCCAATCTCTATCTCATCTGCACGCTGCTTTCGACGCTCTTTACCCTCGGCGACTTCAACTCGGCCTATTTCGTCTCGGGCGGCGGGCCGGCCTTGTCGACCCATGTGCTGGCGACGCTTGGCTTCCGCAACGCCTTCGACGTGGCGCGGCCGGATCTCGGTGTCGCCACCGTGATGTCGGCGTTGCCGCTGATGATCCCGCTGGTCATCCTGTTGATGCGGAAGCTACGCACAACCGAGGTGCAACTGTGAGCGCGGCGCTGATGGAGGCATCGCCCGCGCCGCGGCGCCGGCGTTACCGGCTGCGGCGCCGCCTCAGCGAGGCGGCGGCGCTGGGCTTCGCGGTGATCGTGCTGATTTGGACGCTGATGCCCATCTACAACATCGTCCTGGTCTCGCTCGAGCCGCATGGCGATGTCTTTACCAACGACGTCTGGCCGGCGAAGCCGTCGCTCGAGGGCTTCCGCGTCGTCATGACCCAGGGCTATTGGTATCTCGCGAATTTCTGGCACCAATTCGGCAACAGCCTTTATATCGGCATGGCAACGGTTTTCCTGACGCTCTTCATCGGCTCGCTCGCCAGCTTCGCCATCGGCCGGATGCGCATCCGCCATGGCTGGCTCGTGAGCAACGCCGCGCTCCTGACCTATGTGATCCCGGCATCCTTTCTCTCGATCCCCTTCTACCTGATCATGCATACCTACGGGCTCACCAACAATCTCTGGTCGGTGATCGCCGCCGAGGTGACCTTCGCCACCCCCTATGCCATCTTCATCTTCCAGCAATACGGCGCCAGCATTCCGCTCGAGCTCGACGAGGCGGCGCGCATCGACGGCGCCACGCCGCTCCAAGTCTATTTCCGCATCTATCTGCCGCTGATGGCGCCGGCGCTGGTCGCGGTCGGCACTTATGCGCTGCTGCTGGCTTGGAACGAATATCTCTATCAGTTCCTGCTGCTCTCCTCCAAGCGCAGCATGACTGTCCCGGTCGCCTTGGCGCAGTTCCTCAACAGCGACGAGTCGCCCTGGAACTACATGATGGCGACCGCCATCGTCTACGCCGTGCCGCCGGTCGCGATCTACTACATCTTCCGCGGTCGCATGACCGCCGGCCTCACCGCGGGCGGCGTTAAGGGCTAGACTTAGACTAAAGAATCTTCAGCACGGCCTCGGGCGGCCGGCCGAGCGCCGCGCGGCTGCCCTTCACCACGATCGGCCGCTCGATGACGATCGGATGCATGACCATGCCGTCGAGGATGGCGTCGTCGCCGAGGCCCGGCTTATCGAGACCCACTGCCTTCGCCTCCTTGCGGCGCAGCAGCTCGCGCGGCGTCTTGCCGAGGAGCTTCAAGAGCCGCTTCAGCTCGGTCTTGCCGGGCGGCGTCTTCAGATACTCGATCACCACCGGCTTCACGCCCTTCTTCTCGAGGAGCGCCAGGGTCTCGCGCGACTTGCCGCAACGTGGATTGTGGTAGATGGTGACGGTCATGGCCGCTTCAGGATAGGGCCGCCCGGCGACAAGGAACAAGCATGCGCCTCTGCTTCTTCGGCGACAGCATCGTCAACGGCACCGGCGACCCGACCGGGCTCGGCTGGGTCGGCCGCGTCGGCGCCGCGGCGCGCCGGCGCGGGCATGACGTCACGCTCTACAATCTCGGGATCCGCCGCGACACCAGCGCCGATATTGCCGGGCGCTGGCAGGAGGAAGCGGCGCGACGGCTTCCCGCCGGCATCGATGGACGACTTCTGTTCAGCTTCGGCGGCAATGACTGCGTCAGCGAAGGAGGCGCACCCCGGGTGCCGCAGGCGAGCGCGCTCGCCCATGCACGGGCGGTTCTCGCCGCGGCGAACGCCCTTCACCCGACCTTGATGCTGGGTCCACCGCCGCTTTATGTGGGCGACAGCGACGCCCGGATCGCGCCGCTGTCGCGCGCGCTTGCCGCGCTCTGCGGCGAGCTCGGGGTGCCCTTCCTCGATCTCCACACGCCGCTCGCCGCGATCGGCCTCTGGCGTCTCGAAGCCGCCGCCGGCGACGGCGCCCATCCCGGCGCCGCGGGCTACGCCCTCATTGCCGATCTCGTCGAAGGCTGGCCGGCCTGGCGCGCGTGGGTACCGTAAACGGGCGCTGGATCGACCGCGCGCCTCAACCCCGCGCCACCTTTTTCTTCGGCGCGACGTCCTCGGCGCCGATTTGCGCGCGCGCCGCGTCGGTGAGGTAGGGGCGGAAGAGGGCGAAGATTTGTCTGACGCCGCCCTGCAGGTCGGCCTCGGAGATGCGGGCGAGGCCGTGCCGCTCCTGGAGGTAGTCGAGCCAGTGGCGCGAGATGATCCAGGCGTTGACGGCGAGCTCGGTGATCTCCGGCGCGCTCGCGCGGAGCAACTTCCGCGCCACCATGGCGGCGAGGATGCGCTCGGTGTGGCGATGCGAGCGCTCGATGAGGTCGGCGATGCGCAGCGCCAGCGCGCTCTCCTCCTCGATGTCGCAGCGGTGACGATAGAGAAAGCGGTATTCCCAGATGTCGCGGAAGCTCTGCCGGGCAAACTCGGCGAAATCGGCGAGCTGCTTGCCGTCCGATGCCAGCTCGCGCGAGAGGTTGCGCTCGATGCGCTCCTCAAGCTCCAGGAAGAGCGCGGCCACCAGATCGCGCTTGGTGCGGAAGTGGTACCAGAGATTGCCCTCGCTGATATGCAGCTTGCCGGCGATCTGGGCGAGCGACACCTGCCCCTCGCCGCGCTCGTTGAAGAGCGCCAGCGCCGCCTTCGCTATCCTGTCGCGCGTCCTCACGGTGCGAGCCGCTCCCCGGCAATCAGCGTTTGACAAATAGGGTGACCACCCTAAAGTGGCGAGTAACCGACCCTAGCCGATGCGCGGCGCGCTGCCTAGGAGGAGAGGGTATGGAAGACCGTCGCGACAGGATGCTGGTGGTGGGCGCGGGCCCCGTCGGGCTCGGCATCGCCCAGGGCCTCAAGGCGCGCGGCATTGCCTATGACCAGGTCGAGGCCGACGACGATGTCGGCGGCAACTGGTATCACGGCGTCTATACCACCGCGCACATCATCTCGTCGCGCCGGACGACAGAATTCACCGACTACCCGATGCCGGCCGACTATCCGGATTTCCCGAGCCGGCAGCAGATGGTGGACTATCTCCGCGACTATGCCCGGCATTTCGGCCTGCGCGAGCGGATTGAGTTCAACACCAAGGTCGTGCTGGCGCGGCCGCGGCGGGACGAGCTTTGGGATATCGGTCTCGCCAGCGGCGAACACCGCATCTACAAAGGCCTTATGGTGTGCAACGGGCATCACTGGTCGAGGCGCTTCCCGGAATATCCCGGACGCTTTACCGGCGGCTTCATCCACACCAAGGACTACAAGGGTCCGGATCAGCTCATCGGCAAGCGCGTGCTGGTGATCGGCGGCGGCAATTCCGCCTGCGACGTGGCCAGCGAGGCGGCGCGGGTCGGGGTGAGCTGCGATCTCTCGTTGCGGCGGGGCTATTGGTTCCTGCCCAAGACACTGCTTGGCAAGCCGCTCGTGGAGGCGCTGCCACTGGCGATGCCGGTCTTCCTGCAGCGGCTTCTGTTGCGTTTGGCGCTTCGCCTCGTCGTCGGCGATTATCGCCGCTACGGTCTCCCCAAGCCCGACCACAAGATCTTCGAACACCACCCGACGATCAATTCAGAGCTCCTGCATTACGTCAAGCACGGCCGCATCAAGCCCCGTCCCGACGTCGCCCGCTTCGAAGGGGAACGCGTCGTCTTCGTCGATGGCAGCAGCGCGACCTACGACCTGGTCATCTGCGGCACCGGCTACCATGTCGACTTCCCTTTCCTGCCCAAAGGCTTGGTGCCGGTCGATGGCGGGCTCGCCCATGTCTATGGCGGCGCATTGTTGCCGGATTACCGACACCTCTACATCATCGGCACGATGCAGCCCCGCTACGGCTTCGGCCCGCTCTTGACCGAAGGCGCCGGGCTTTTGGCGATGATGGTGGAGATGCAGGACAAGATGACGCTGCCGTTGGGCCGCGTGCTGCAGGCGATGGGACAGAAGCCGCCCGCCTCGCATCTCATCAACCCGAGCGTGGCGCTCCGGCAAATGCGGCGCGCCAAGAAGCTGCTGCCGCTATTGGCACCGCGCGCCGAGCGGAAGCTCCGGCAGCAGATCGCGCGCGAGGCGCCGCCTTTCTCTGCCGAGACGCCGCTCGCCTGTCCCAACGCCGATCTCAGGGTCTACTAGGGGCGCGCCGTGAGTCTCCAGAATTTCATGCTCACCCTGACGCTACGCCGGCGCGTCAAGCGCTTTGCCGACCGGCCGGTGAACGTGCCGGCGGCGCGGGCGCTGGCGCAAAAGACGGCGATGAAAATGCCGCTGCCGCCAAGCTGGCGCATCCGCCCGGCGACGACGCCCTTTCAAGGCGAGTGGATCGAGCGCCAAACGGGCGGCGATCGCGAGAACCGCACCATCCTCTATTTCCATGGCGGCGGATACTTCTTCTGCTCGCCCGAGACTCATCGCGCCATCACCGTCAACCTCGCGACGCGCGCTGAGGCGCGCGTGTTCGCGCCGGACTACCGGCTGGCGCCGGAGCACCGCTTCCCCGCCGCGGTGGAGGATGCGCTGGCGAGCTATCGCGGCATCGTTGCCGCGGGCACGCCGGAGGAGCGCGTCGTCGTTGGCGGCGACAGCGCCGGCGGTGGCCTGGCGCTGGCGCTGCTGCTGGCGCTGCGCGAGGCAAAGGAGTCGTTGCCGGCAGGCGCCGTGCTGTTCTCGCCCTGGACCGATCTCGCCGCCACCGGCGATTCGCTCCGCCGCAACGACCGAAGCGACGCCATGTTCCGCGGCCATCGCATCGCCGGGAACGCTCGGCTTTATCTGGGCGACACGCCGCCGACCCATCCGCTGGCCTCGCCGCTCTATGCCGACCTCAAAGGGCTCCCGCCGCTCTTCATTCAGGCGAGCGACAGCGAGGTGCTGCTCGACGATTCGATCCGGCTCGCCGAGAAAGCGACGAAAGCGGGAGTCGCGGTCGATTTCCGCGCCTGGCACAGGCTGCCGCATGTCTGGCACTATTTCGCGCCGATGCTGCCGGAAGGCCGTGCCGCGCTCGCGGAGGCAGCGGCCTTCATCCGCCGCGTCGTGCCGTAGCGCTTGACGGACGTGCGGTTCAGAAGACATCGTCCCTCGCCATGAAGCTCGCCCGGCGCACTGTCGCGGTCGTCACCGGCGCCGGCAGCGGCATCGGCCGCGCGCTGGCGCTGGCGTTGGCCGAGCGCGGCTGCGCGCTGGCGCTCGCCGACAAGGACGGGCGCGGGCTCGTCGGCACCGCCGATGACGCCCGGAAGGGCGGCGCACATGTGGTGTCGGAGCATGTCGTCGACGTCGCCGATCTCGAGGCGATGACTCGCTTTCGCGACGAGGCGTTGAAGGCGCATGGCCGCGTCGAGCTCCTCGTCAACAATGCCGGCGTGGCGCTCCAGGGCGAACTGGAGGAACTCACGCTCGAGAACATGCGCTGGCTCATCGACGTGAATTTCTGGGGCGTGGTGCACGGCACGCGCCTCTTTCTGCCCAGCCTCCGGCAGCAGCGCCAGGCGCATATCGTCAACATCTCCAGCATCTTCGGCATCGTCGGCGTCGCCGGGCAGACCGCTTATGCCGCGAGCAAATTCGCGGTGCGCGGCTTCAGCGAGGTGCTGCGCCACGAGCTCGGCAACACCGCCATCCGCGTCAGCACCGTCCATCCCGGCGGCGTCCGCACCAACATCGTGCGCAATGCCCGCATGCCGACGAAACTCGATCCGGAGCGGCGTCGGCACCTCATCGCCCGTTTCGACGAAATGGCGCGCACCACGCCCGAGCAGGCGGCGCGACGCATCCTCCGCGGCATCGAGCGCGACGAGCTCCGCATCCTCATCGGCCGCGATGCCCAGCTGCTGGCGACGCTGCAATGGCTGCTGCCGGTACGCTACTGGATGTTGATCGACCGGCTGTTCTTGCCCAAGGAGGTGCAGAAGACAGGCAAGACGCGCGGTGCTCCCATTCCTCGTTCCTCCCGTCGCTCGCCCTAGTTCCCCGCTTTTCGCCGGGAATGCAAGGGAAGTAATTTCCGCGGCGTAACTTGCCGGGCGCGCGCAGCCGGCGCTAAAACGCGCGGGACTGTGAAAGGTTTCCCATGAGCACCTCGGTCAAGAAAGTCGTGCTGGCCTATTCCGGCGGGCTCGACACCTCCGTCATCCTGCGTTGGCTGCAGCAGACATATGGCTGCGAGGTCGTGACCTTCACCGCCGATATCGGCCAGGGCGAGGAGCTCGAGCCGGCGCGGCAGAAGGCCGCGCTCATGGGGATCAAGGAGATCTTCATCGAGGACCTGCGCGAGGAATTCGTGCGCGACTTCGTCTTCCCGATGTTCCGCGCCAATACGCTCTATGAGGGACAATACCTGCTCGGCACCTCCATCGCCCGGCCCCTCATCGCCAAGCGCCAGATCGAGATCGCCGCCCAGGTCGGCGCCGATGCCGTGGCGCATGGCGCCACGGGCAAGGGCAACGATCAAGTGCGCTTCGAGCTCGCCTACTATGCGCTGAAGCCCGACATCAAGGTGATCGCGCCCTGGCGCGAATGGGATCTGAGCTCGCGCACGAAGCTCATCGAATACGCCGAGGCGCACCAGATCCCGATACCGCGCGACAAGCGCGGCGAGGTGCCCTTCTCGGTCGACGCCAATCTCCTTCACGTCTCCACCGAGGGCAAGGTGCTGGAGGACCCTTGGAGCGAGCCCGAGGAATTCGTCTACAGCCGCACCGTGGCGCCCGAGGCGGCGCCGGACCAACCAGAATATGTCGAGATCGAGTTCAAGCGCGGCAATCCCATCGCGGTCAACGGCGCGGCGCTCTCGCCGGCGAGCCTGCTGCAGCGCTTGAACGAAGCGGGTGGCAAGCACGGCATCGGCCGGCTCGACCTGGTCGAGAACCGCTTCGTCGGCATGAAGTCGCGCGGCGTCTACGAGACCCCGGGCGGCACCATCCTGCAGCTCGCACATCGCGGCATCGAGAGCCTCACCCTCGACCGCGGCGCCGCGCATTTGAAGGACGAGCTGATGCCGCGTTATGCCGAGCTCGTCTACAACGGCTTCTGGTTCGCGCCCGAGCGAATGATGCTGCAGGCGCTCATCGACGAGAGCCAGGTGGACGTCGAAGGCACGGTGCGACTCAAGCTTTACAAGGGCGCGGCGCGCGTCGTCGGTCGGAAGTCGTCGAAGAGCCTCTACAGCCTCGCCCATGTCACCTTCGAGGAAGACCAAGTCTATCGTCAGCGCGACGCCGAAGGCTTCATCAAGCTTAACGCGCTCCGCTTGCGGCTCGCCAAGGCGCTGCGCGAGAGATAGACCAGCAGCGCTCGCAATTCTCACGATGCTTTGATTTCATCGAGACGCCCGAAGAAACGAACTTCTCGTGCGGCATTGAAGGGAACATGCACGCGAGGCCGAAGTCTCGACCAGCGGCGCGCCGATCGCTGTTGCCCGGGCCTTCACGCAAGACGATCTCTTGAAGCTCGCCGACAACCTCTCCCTGCTCGATCAGAGCGGCTTCCCCGGCGACAAGCCGCCCAACAAATACGACTTTGTCATGCCGTCCTGCCTTGGTTGCTTCCGGCCGTGTTGCCGATCGGCACGGTCCTGATGTTGCTGGGGCCGTCGGCTTGTTCCTGCAGCGGCGGCAAAGCGCGGCCTAGCCTCGGTCAAACTTCGATAAAATTGAATCAAAAAAGCCGTCGCTCGCGGCCGAGCGGCCGCACCGGCATATGGTAGATTTGCGCCGCGCTGGAGGGCGACAGATGCGGCGGCAGATAATCACGGTCCTAACCATTGTCATCGCGCTCGCGCTCGTCGGCGGCGCGGCGTTCTTCTATCTCGGCCCGGAGATTCGGGCGACGATGGCGGCGACGCGCGGGCTGGACGAGCAGCAAGCGGGGCGGCAGAACCGCGCCATAGAGGCATTCGACGAGACGATCCGGCTTAAGCCCAACGACGCCAGCGCCTTCTACTATCGGGGCTCCGCCTATGCGAGAGAGCATGAGCACGACCGCGCCATCGCGGACTACGATCGGGCGATCGCCATCGAGCCCGACTACGCCGATGCCATCTACGCGCGCGCGGTGTCCTGGGAGCTCAAAAGCGAGCACGACCGAGCCATTGCCGACTACGACCGCGCGATCGGCCTCCGGCCGAGACCGCCGGCGGAATGGTTCTTGGGCCGCAGCATCGCCTATCTGCTGAAGGGCGAGGCGCGCCAGGCGATCGAAGACGATGATCGCGCACGGGAAATCGACGCGCGTTGCGCTTTCTGTTTCCTCATCCGCGCCTTTGCCGACGAGAGCGCCGGCGAGCACGACCGCGCCGGCGAGGATCGCAAGCGGGCGATGGCCATCTATCCCTGCACCTGCGAAGCCTACCACCTCATCGAGGCCAACGAGGACAAGCGCGGGCAGGATCGCAGCATCGCCCTCTTCGACCTGGCGATCCGGGTGAAGCCCGACGAGAGCGACGCCTACTACGCCCGCGGCCTCGCCTATGCGAGAAAAGGCGACCACGACCGCGCCATCCAGGACTTCAATCAGGCGCTCGCGCTCGAGCCCAACGACGCCGACGTCCTGCTTGCCCGCAGCCACGCCTACAGCAGCAGAGGCGATGACCAGCGGGCCAAGGCGGATGAGGATGCGGCGAAGAAGCTCAAGCGATCCAATCCGACGCCGACGAGCGGATCTTGAGCCAGGCGCTGGGGCACGACGATAATGCAGCGATCTCGGCCCGGGCGACAATGGCGGTGACGCGGTCGACGGCGAAGCGGATCGATGCCGATGCCGCGAAGAAATGCGGGGGATCCGGCGTGAGCGCGTCCTGAGGGGCGGAGTGCTGGGCGGCGCTGGGCGAGAGCGTCTTTTCGGCCTCCTTGAGTTGCACGAACGATTTGCATCCTTCGAGACATGGCGCTTCGCTGACGCGAGCCGCCAAGCTCAGGATGACGAATTTTCTTTGGGCATAGGCAAAGAACATCCTCACCCCGAGCTGGCGCGCGTGAGCGCACCTGGACAAGCCGCTTGCCGCGGACCAGACTCGAGACAAGAAACCGCGGAGGAAATCCCCATGAAGGTCACGGCGCTCGAGACGCTGCATTGCGATGCCGGGTGGCGCAATTATCATTTCCTGAAGCTCGGCACCGCCGACGGCATCGTCGGCTGGAGCGAGTTCGACGAAGGCTTCGGCTCGCCGGGGGTCAGCACCGTGATCGAGCGCTTGAAGGAGCGCGTCATCGGCTTATCGGCGATGGAGCATGAGCGCATCTTCGCCGAGCTCTATTGCCTGACGCGGCCGGCGACGGGGGGCGTGGTGAGCGAGGGGATCGGCGCCATCGAGAACGCGCTCCTCGACGCCAAGGCGAAGAAGCTCGGCGTTCCCTGCCATGCGCTGCTGGGCGGGAAGATCCGCGACCGCATCCCGCTCTATTGGTCGCATTGCGCGACGTGGCGCATCAATCATCCGACATTCTATGGGCCCCCCATCACCGATCTCGCCGGCGTCAAAGCGATGGGAC
>Ga0335081_10021023_pt1 | contig 10559 bp, 11 predicted proteins | sample Lox_Sample_35_FD_206713 | JGI IMG/M metagenome (GOLD analysis project Ga0335081, IMG submission 206713) | Soil microbial communities from Loxahatchee National Wildlife Refuge, Florida, United States - Lox_Sample_3.5 | ecosystem: Environmental > Terrestrial > Soil > Wetlands | place: USA... | reverse complement strand
GAGTTGAAGAACCGCTGCGACGCCCGGGTGTACGAGACCGAGAAGTTGATGCGGGAGCACAAAGACGTCATCAGCGGCGATCAGCGGAAGAAACTGGAAGACGCGATTGAAAAGGTCAAGGACGCCCTGAAGCGTGAGAGCTTCGATGACATGAAACACGCGGAAGAACAGTTGACCGAGGCGTGGCATGCGATTTCGTCGGACATCTATGCGAAGGTCCGCGAAAAATCCGGTGAAGCCGGCGCGTCCGGAGCGGGTGCGGCGACCGGTGCGGCTGGTGAGCCACAGGCCGAACCGGGTGCGGGCGAAAAGAAGGCCGGCGGCAAGGAAGGCGACGTCGTGGATGCGGATTTCGAGATGGTGGACGAAGATAAGAAGAAGTAAGGGTTTCTGGCGGCGCGACACAAGCGTCGACACGGAGGAGCGGCGGTGACGAATACAGCCCGCCGCCGCAAGGCTGAAATTCAAACGACAAACCAAACTGGAGGAATCAGGAACAACCATGAGCGTAAAACCGTTGGGCGACCGGGTGTTGGTGCAGCCGGTCGAAGAACAGGAAGTGAAGAAGGGCGGGATCATCATCCCCGACACAGCCAAGGAGAAACCGCAAGAAGGCAAAGTGATTGCGGTGGGGACAGGCAAACGGGACGACAGCGGCAAGCTGATCCCTTTCGAAGTGAAAAAGGGCGACCGTGTGCTCATCAGCAAATACGGCGGCACCGAGATCAAGATTGATGGCAAAGATTACCTGATCATGCGCGAGGACGACATCCTCGGCGTGATTGAATAACGCAAATACAAAAGGAGTGATTCCACATGGCTGCAAAGCAATTGATGTTTGAGGAAGACGCGCGCAAGGCACTGCTGCGTGGTGTCGAGAAATTGAGCCGGGCCGTCAAGGTCACGCTCGGGCCGAAAGGCCGCAACGTGGTGCTCGACAAGAAGTTTGGCTCGCCGACCATTACCAAGGACGGGGTGACGGTGGCCAAGGAAATTGAACTCGAGGATCCGTGGGAAAACATGGGCGCTCAGATGGTGCGAGAAGTCGCCAGCAAGACCAGCGATGTCGCGGGCGACGGCACGACCACGGCGACCGTGTTGACGGAATCCATTTATCGGGAAGGTCTGCGCAACGTCACGGCCGGAGCCAACCCCATGGCCCTGCAACGCGGCATCGGCAAGGCGGTCGATGCGGTGGTGGAGCAACTGGTGAAGCAAAGCAAGAAAGTCAAGGATCGCAGCGAAATTCAGCAGGTGGCGACCATCTCCGCCAATGGCGACAAGACCATCGGCAACATCATCGCGGACGCGATGGACAAGGTCGGCAAAGACGGCACGATCACAGTTGAGGAAGCCAAGTCCATCGAGACGACGCTCGACGTGGTCGAAGGCATGCAGTTCGACAAAGGGTATTCCTCCCCTTATTTCGTGACGAGCGCGGAGACGATGGAAGCGGTGCTGGAAGACGCCTACATCCTGATTAACGAGAAAAAGATCAGCAGCTTGAAGGACCTGCTGCCTTTGCTGGAAAAGACCGCGAAACTCAGCAAGCCCTTGTTGATCATCGCCGAAGAAGTCGAGGGGGAAGCATTGGCGACGCTGGTCGTCAATAAACTGCGCGGCACCATCCAGGTCGCAGCCGTCAAAGCGCCCGGTTTCGGTGATCGCCGCAAGGCCATGATGGAGGACATCGCCATTCTCACCGGCGGCAAATTCCTCAGCGAAGACCTCGGCATCAAGCTCGAGAACGTCCAGATCGACGATCTCGGCCGCGCCAAGAAGATCGTCATCGACAAGGAAAACACGACGATCGTTGAAGGCAATGGCAAACAGAGCGATGTACAGGGCCGCATCAACCAGATTCGCAAAGCCATCGAAGAAACCACCAGCGACTACGACCGCGAGAAGTTGCAGGAACGGTTGGCCAAGTTGGCCGGCGGCGTGGCTGTCGTTCACGTCGGCGCGGCGACCGAAACGGAAATGAAAGAAAAGAAGGCCCGTGTCGAGGACGCCTTGCATGCGACCCGCGCGGCGGTCGAGGAAGGCATCGTGCCGGGTGGCGGGACGGCGTTGATTCGGGCGATTCCGACGCTCCAAGACCTGCGGCTCAAGGGCGACGAGGCCATCGGCGTGGACATCGTCAAACGCTCCTTGGAAGAGCCGTTGCGCCAGTTGGCCGACAATGCCGGCGAAGAAGGTTCGCTGGTCGTCCAGGAAGTCAAGAACCGCAAAGGCTGGGAAGGCTTCGATTGCGATAAACTCGAATATGTTGACATGGGTAAGGCGGGCATTATCGACCCCACCAAGGTCACCCGGACCGCCCTCCAAAACGCCTCCAGCATCGCGGGTTTATTGTTGACGACCGAGGCCTGCGTTACGGAAGTGCCGGAGAAGGAAAAGGCGCCAGCCGGCCCTCCGGGCGGCGGTTACGGCGGCGGCATGGATTACTAAACCGATGAGTTAGGACACGAATCGCCGGGGCGAGTCCAAGACTTGCCCCGGCGTTTTCTTGCAACTGCATACAATGGGGTAATGATGCCAACGATATCAGACTTTTCGGTGCGATTGTTTCTCTTATTCTTTCCCGGATTGCTTTGTACCTACATTGTTGACGCACTAACTGTTCATAAGCCTCGCCAGCCCCTCTTCTTCATCTTGCAAGCGTTTGTGTCAGGCTTGTCTGCATACCTTATCTATTGGTTGCTTCATGGCCTGTATCAGAATTGGTTTGTGAATACCGGCTTCCACTCTTACCTACATGGGGTCGTTGCATATTGGTTTCCAAATGCTGGGCCTTTGGTGCCGGCAAGAGTTGTTTTCCTTGATGCTCTACGTAGCCCAAACATTCGGATCGCTTACCGAGAAATTGTTTGGACCTGCTTTGTCGCAATCGGGTTGGGGCTCGTATCGACTTTGTTCTCAACGTACAAAATTCCGTATCGTATTGTCAGGAAATGCTGGATCTCTAAGAAAATCGGCGAGTTAGATATTTGGGGATACGCGTTCAATATCCCAGCGCCGGAAGCTCAATGGGCTACTGTTCGTGATCTTGCCAATGACTTAGTGTACGATGGATGGGTTCAGGCGTTTTCGGACGACTCGGAACATGCAGAACTTTACCTGAGAGAAGTCGATGTGTTCAGGAATTCGACCGGCGAGTTGCTTTACAAGACCGGTGCGATTTACTTAGCGCTCAACAAAGAGTGTATATCGATTGAGTTTCGTGCAATTCAGCAGGCAAACGATACAAGAAACAAAGAGGAGCAACATGGAGAAACCACCCCCGAGATTAGGAGACGCACTAAAGACAGTGAAGGCATTGCGCGAGGGAATGGTGAGGAAGGGGGGAGTCAATCAACAGCCACCGACAACACCACGACCACCAGCGCCGCAGGCGCAGAAACCTGCACCAGTTCAACAGTCGCAACCGCCACAGCCGGGAGAGCCGAAGAAGTGAGGTGAGCCAATGGATAAAGAAGAATCGAAACCGAATCCGCCGAATACTCCTAAGGAATTGGAGAGACTGTCGTCTGTTCAGGAAGACGCGCAAAACTTCTCGATGAAATCCGGGCCACCGGCGACACCCCGTCCGCCGGCTCCCCAAGCTCAGAAGCCGGTACAGGCTCAAACACCCGTGCCTGCGCCGACACAATCTAAGAAACCCTAGTGAGGTTGATGTGAGTACCAATAAGCCTGTTAATCGTCCGGGACCGCGCACTAATACCGTTAAGGTTGCACCGCCTGCCGTGCCTCGACCACAACCTCCAAAGCCACAGAGTCCACCTTCTTCGCCAAAGAAGAATTGACTTGGCCAACGGAAAGTTATGGTTCGTAGCAGGCCAATCGGTTTTCGTTGAAATGATTGGAATTCGAAGAAACAATACTAACCTCAAAATAAGGCTTGTGGATGGAAGCGGTTTCCCCTAGAGTCCAGCACCCTTTACGGATGAAGAGTAAATACTTGGAGCCGGCCCAACAACGCATTCCGAATCCTGAGTTGCTCATCAACCTCGTTTCGCGACGAGTGAGGCAACTCGCACAAGGCCATCGCCCCCTCACGCAGACCGATGCGCGCATGGACTTTGCGGAAATCGCCCTCAAAGAAATCAGCGAAGGCAAAGTCGGTTACGAACTTACCGGCGAGCTCGAAGCGGAATCCGAACCGATTCCTGGCCTTCCCGAGTAGCGACCGTTTTTGAGTGGGCTTGAACCCGCGCGGCCAATATACTGGCCGTGATGGCCCCGACAATTCTCAACCACAAAGCCCGCCGCGATTATTTCATCACCGAAACCATCGAGGCCGGCATCGAGTTAAAGGGTACGGAAGTAAAGAGTCTTCGCAACGCTCGCGCTTCCATCGACGACGCCTTTGCCCGCATCGAGCGCGGCGAGAGCTGGTTGTACAACGCGCACATTAGTCCTTACGAATTCGGCAATCGCTACAACGTCGATCCGCTTCGTCCGCGGCGGCTCCTCCTTCATAAGAAAGAAATTGACCGTCTTGCCGGTCAACTCAATGCCAAAGGCATGGCGTTGGTGCCGTTGAAGATTTATTTCACGAAGAGTTTCGCGAAAGTCCAACTCGGCCTCGGCAAAGGCAAGGCGCAGTACGACAAACGCGAGACGCTCAAGCGCAAGACAGCCGAACGCGAGGTGGATCGCGCGCTGCGGGACCGGACCAAACGAGGGGGCTGAACATGAAGTGGAAAGCCGCAATTCTTGCGATTGTTTGTTTTGGGGCTGGCCTTCTGACCGGCCTGATGCTTTTCCAACTTAGCTCAAGAATACACGAAGATCAGTCGCCTGGGTCAGTCAGGTCATTTAGCAAATCGCCCGTTCCGTCTTTGGACTTGTTAAAGGCCTCCGCTGCTGGTTCGTCCACATCCAACTCGTCAGAGGAGGCAGAAGCGACGAAACGCACCGCTTTGGCTGATTTTGAATCTGTATTGAACACCAGCGAAGCGCTCTGTGGTTTGGGTGACGTCTTTCGCGCGGCGGACATGTTGGATACCAATCAATTTGGTGAAGCCGTCCTTGCGTGCTTGAAATCCTCCTCGGCTAACGGGGGCAACGTTCTTTCAGCGCTTTATTGTCGACGGGGAAGGTCCGACCCGCGCGGCGCCATCGCCTTTGCTCAAGCTTTGACAAGCCCCGTCCAACGTAATGTCGCCATTATCTCTATTCTGATGGAGTGGGTTAAGAGCGAGCCGCAAGTTGCTGCCGATTGGGTTATGCAACTTCCAACCGGAGAGATCCGAAATGAAGCTCTCAACATTGTTGCCTACTCGTTGGCTGAACAAGACCCGCAAGCGGCGGCTGCTTGGGCAATTCAAATGCCCCTTGGCCCCGCCTTGGACGAGGCAATTTCAGGCTTGGCGGCAAGTTGGGCAAAATCGGACGCTTCTGCCTTGGTCGCGTGGGTTCAGTCTCTGCCGGGAGGCATAATCAAGGACACGTCTCTTGAGATGTCCATTCGCCAACTTGCAGACCGGGAGCCGGAAGCCGCAGCCAAGCTTCTAACTTTGGTCTCGAACGCGGGCAAAGAGGTGTCCGCGGCTTTCTACCTCAGTGCGATATGGGGACGCAATGATCCTGCCAAAGCTGCCGCCTATGCGCTCAGCCTGCCAGAAGGCGACGTGCAGCAGATGGTCTGGATGTCGAACGTCGCTTCCGGATGGGCGGCGAACGACCTTGAGGCCGCCCGCAGTTGGGCGCTCAGCCTCCCCGCGGGCTCCGCTCGCAGCAGCGCGCTTAACAGTGTCGTAGGCAGATGGACCCTCAGTGATGCCGGAGCGTCAGCTGCGTTTGTCGGACAGTTGCCAGATGGTTCCGAGAAGAATCAAGCAGCGGCAGTGCTCGTAAGCAATTGGGCTAATCAAGATCCCCAAGCGGCTGTCGCTTGGATCAGTCAATTGCCCGCGAACAATGGTCGCGACCGTCTTCTCAGTCAAACCATTAACATCTGCGCTGGCAACGACCCGGCTGCGGCCGCTGCTTGGCTCGACGGAATTCAAGATGACAAGATCTGGCAGGATGCTGCGAAGAGAAGTGCCTCGATCTGGCTGGGCGTCAATGAGTCCGCCGCCAAAGCCTGGGTGGCCCAGTCCCAATTACCAGAGAATTTTAAGAAGGATTTCGCCAACCAAAAGCCGTGAACGCCCGTCTCAGATTGTCCCGTTCACTGACTTTTCTGGACGAGCCCTGTGACGACTTCGTCTGGCCAGGAGCCGCTAAAGACCTGGAGTGGGGAACCTCGATGCCAGCGCAGGATTTCTGGCCGCCTGGCACCGGGTTGCGGCAAGGCCGCCAGGTACAGTTCATCGTTCCCACGCCACGCCGGTAGCGTGCGGGATTTTGCTCCGTGATTGGGAGAAACCACTTCCAGAACACCGGTCGCCACATTCAGAACCGCCACGACATCCGAGCCGTTTTCCACTACTGCGATCTGTCGTCCGTCGGGACTCGGCACAAACGAAGAGAGGTCTTGCGGCAGCGCGCCGGGAGGACTTGCGATCATCACCGGCACCGCATTGGTGCCCAGTTTTGGATCGATCCAATACAAGTGTGCTGCCTGAGTGGTTTGAGCAGAAGCAGGGAATTGCTGGGCGAGACTGGCAAAAAGCACGCGTCCATCCGGCAGGCTTTCCACGCGCGGGTCGAAGCCGGAGAAACTCAAGGCCAACGCCTGAGACTTGTTCTCGATCAGCGCGCCGGCTGCGTCGACGACCGTCCGCCGTTCGATGCGCGCCAGTTGAACAGAATCGGACTCGCCTTTCCCGGCGAGCCGAACCGCGTACACCAGAGATTTGCCGTCTCCCGTCCAGCCGTAAACGCCTTGCACGCTTTCCGCAACAAGAACGCGATTGGTGTCTCCGTCCAGCGGGGCGACCATGAGTGCGCCGTCGCGTACAAACGATACGAGCGGAGCGGAGGACGATGGACGTGGTTGCTCAAGGTCACCCAGTGTGCGTTCAATAGCGCGGAGCGAGCCCGACGGTTGATTGCTGGAAAGCAGCAGCAGCGACACTTCCGCAACCTGGGTTGTGCTAAGGTTCGATAAATCCTTCTCGAACATGTCAGCGTTTTTGCAACCTTCGACCGCTTGGCGCAACGCCATTGGCTGAGTGTCGTGCAAGTAGAGAATGGTGGACGAAATGAATTCAGAGAACTGGATTTTGAGAGGATTAAGGAATTTCTTCTCGATGGCTTCTGGATCTTCGTCGGAAGCGGTCAAGGCGGCTCTTATCAAACCGGGAAATCCCTTGGCGAGGGACGTTACCGTCGCCATTTCTGCCGGCGGAATCAATTGCGCAGCCTCGTTCCAATTCGTGACGGTGAGTCGGCGAAGCAAGACGAGCCCCTGGCTGTCGGGCAACCAGACGGCGGCTTCAACGTTGCTCGCCACCGGCGCGGAGAGGTGGCCATCAGTGTCCACCAGCCGCAGTACGTTGCCAGATCGGAAATAGGCGCGAGTGCCGTCGGGGGACCACGCCATCCGTTCCTCGACTTCATTGCATCCGGTCGCGAATAACAGTGCCGCGGCCGCCATTGCGAAAACATAGAAAGCTCGCATGATCTGAATCTCCTGTTTCACCGTTGTTGAGCGACAACGAAGGAATGTCCCGAATCGTAAACAACACGGTACTGCGTCCAGAGTCCTTCGAAGCGATGATCGGTGGCGCGGGCGACGATTGCTGTTTTGTCTCTGTGGGTCTCGGAAATCCCGGTGCGGAAACCGATCCAGCCGGCGACCGCGGCGACTGCCATCGCGGCGGCGGCATAAGCCAGCGACGGCACGAACCAGGAGCGGATCGGCTCGGAGCGCGAGGAGGGGGTTGTCGCAGGAGTCACCGCCAACTCTGGAAACCGGCGGATTGTCTCCCGCGCGGTCTCGACAGTGCGCGCCGTGGCCTGCGCCTCGGCCCGTGCTTCTGGCACGTGGTCGAGGTAAGCGTTCAATAATTCCACGACCTCGGGAGTGAGTTCACCCAGTTCCCGGTCGACCAACAGCGATTTGAGAATTTCAGGTTTCATTTTGACGAAGCTCCTTGAGACTGTTCAATCCTGTTCCATTTTCTCCCGCAGAATCTCCAACGCACCGTGCAATCGGGAACGAACGGTTCCGATGGGAATGTTGAGAGCTTCGGCGATTTCTGCATAAGACAAATCGTGTTGAAAACGCAGATCGAGGATCTCCCGCTGGAGTGCCGGAAGCACCGCGATGATCTCACGCGCTTCCTCCAGGCGTTGGTCTGACCGGGGTGCCTCGATGGATTCCAGCGCTGTCGCTTCCGAAAGCATGGGTCGCGTGCGTCGCCAGGTATCGGCGCTGACGTGACGGGCGATCCCAAAAAGATAACCCTTGGGTGAAGCGGCGAGAAGACACCGATCCACGCGCCGCATCAATCGCAGAAACGTTTCCTGTAGCAGATCCTCGGTGGACTGCGTGGATCCATGCCGGCGGGCAAAATACGACGTCAACGCCTGCCGGCTTTCCCGGTAGAGTTGTTCGACGTCGGTCGCTGGCGGCGGCTTTCTGAACATGCCGGTCGTTGGGTTCTCCTATCACCCAATACGTCGCTCGGCGAGCGCAAAAGGTTCACTGCCTGTTAAGCTTTGGAACCGCGACAGTGGAATTAGAGCGCCTAAAAATGCGTTTTGTAGCCACGCCGCTCTGTCGGCGTGTGGGCGAAAAGTCTAGCCAGACAGGCAGACGCGGCGACAGAGCGCCGCGGCTACAATGGTGCGGGATGGTTTTGTTAGTGATTCCAAACCTGTTAACAACGACTTCCTCGTCGCGGACGGTCGAGGAATCTAATTCAACCGCAATTCGCGCTCGCGGCCGCTCACCTCGATGGTCGCATGGTCGTGGTCGATCTTTTTTACCGTGGCGCCGTCGATGTAATCCCCCTCGTAGGCGATCCGGCCATTGAGAACGGCGACGTACTTGCCATCGGGATCCTGCATAATCCCGCTGAGCGTATACTTTGTTTCGTTTCCAGCCGGGGTGGGATTGGACGATACAGTTTTCGGCGTTTCGGCGGCGGATGCAACCGAGGCCGGCACGGGCTTGGGCGTCGTGGTCGCTCTCGCAGTCGGCGTCAAAACGGCTCTTGCCGGCGCCGTTTCTTTGGACTGCTGCAGCGCGGACGTGGCGCTGATCACGAGGAAGACGATGGCAATCATGGCGACCATTGCCACGCAGCCGATCAGTACCGGCAGCACAAATTGATTGGCACGAGATGCCTTTTCAATTTCAGGCGCTGGACTGTTGGGCGCAAGTTCATGCGGGCCCGAGGGCAGCGGCTGGACAACCCGCGGCTCCGAAATCGGCTCATGCCTTCCCAGCGGCGTTGCCGGAGCGACAACCGGCGTGCTCGGTGCGGCGGCGGCTTTGCGCTGCTTTTCGCGCTCGGCCTTCTGCAATGCTTCATGAACCAGGCTCATTCAGCGACGGCCTCCATCGCGGACGCTGTGGCATTGGAATTTACCCGGCACTCCGTATCAACAATTGCGCGTCGGATATTGGTCGCATCGATGACAAACGTCTCGGCGATATAGGCGGCCATCAGCGCCTTGTCGCAAAGCACATTAACCAGGCGCGGAATGCCGCGGGAATATGAATAAATGAACGTGAGCGCTTCGGGGGCCCATTGAATGCGGCTGTCACCGCCGGCCACCCGCAGCCGATGATCGATGTATTCGCCGATCTCCTCGCGGGCGAGCGGCGCCACGTGATACCGCAAAGCGATACGCTGCTTGAGTTGACGCAGATTTTGGCGGTCGAGCAATTCCGCCAATTCCGGCTGGCCGACCAACACGATCTGGAGCAGCTTCTCTTTTTCGGTTTCCAGGTTCGACAGCAGGCGAACTTGCTCCATCACACTGGGGCGGAGGTTCTGCGCTTCGTCAATGATCAGGGCGACGTTGTGGTTGGCCGCGAGTTCGCGCAGCAGAAAGGCGTTGATGGCGTCGTACAAATCTTTCTTCGTGGTTTTGGCGGGCTGCAATCGGAATTCATCCGTGATGGCGCGCAATACCTGCGAGTCTGACAAACACGGATTCAGGAGCAGGGCGGTCTTGGTTCCCGGATCGAGCGCATTCAAGAGAGCGCGGCACAACGTCGTTTTGCCAGCACCCACTTCGCCGGTAATGGCAATGAAGCCTTTGCGTTCCCGGATTCCATAGAGCAGGATGTCCAGCGCGACGCGGTGATGACGGCTGAGAAAAAGGAACTGCGGATCCGGCGTCATGCTGAAGGGATATTCGCGCAACCCGTAGAATTCTTTATACATCGCCAGTGCTCCTGATGGCGGGATGCTAACACCGGGCATGCCTGATGACAAGCGGTCTGATGCGTTGCACTTTCGTTCGACATTTTGTCAGCGACTCACGGAACTGGCTGGCGGGATGGCATCGGCCTTGCTCTTTCTCGCCCCATGCCTGCACTTGATCGATATTTTCATGCGATGGTGGCGCAAGGCGCCTCGGATTTTCACCTCTCCAGCGGACGTTGTCCGGTGTTTCGCATTGCTGGGAGCATCGTCACGGTTGGGAAG
>Ga0335081_10021022_pt1 | contig 10559 bp, 5 predicted proteins | sample Lox_Sample_35_FD_206713 | JGI IMG/M metagenome (GOLD analysis project Ga0335081, IMG submission 206713) | Soil microbial communities from Loxahatchee National Wildlife Refuge, Florida, United States - Lox_Sample_3.5 | ecosystem: Environmental > Terrestrial > Soil > Wetlands | place: USA: Florida... | reverse complement strand
CCGACCTGACGATCGGGCGGGTGCACTACGACGGCGGCGGCGACTGGTACTGCAACCCGTCCAGCCTGCCCAACCTGCTGCGCGCCATTCGCGAGCGGACGACGCTCGTCACGGCGCAGCGGGAGACGGTCGTGCGGCTCACCGACCCGGCGTTGCCCGACGTGCCGTACCTCTACATGACGGGGCACGGCAACGTGCTGTGGTCGCCGGACGACGTGCGCGCGCTGCGCGCGCACCTCGAGGCGGGCGGGTTCCTGCACGCCGACGACTGCTACGGGATGGACAAGTCCATCCGGCGCGAGATCGCCAAGGCCTTCCCCGACCGGCCGTTCACCGACGTCCCGCTCGCGCACCCCATCTACCACAACGTGTACGAGTTCCCCAAGGGGATCCCGAAGATCCACGAGCACGACGGGCTGCCGGCGCAGGGGTTGGGCATCTTCTTCGGCCACCGGCTGGCCCTCTACTATTCCTATCAATCCGACCTGGGCGACGGGTGGGAGGACCCACAGGTCCACAACGACCCGGCGCCGATCCGCGAGCTGGCCGTCCGCATGGGTGTGAACCTGTTCGTCTACGCGGTGAGCGGGGGCGCGTGAACGCGCTCCTGGGCGGCTTGGCGCGCCTGGGCGCGATGCGGGCGCGGCGGCTCGGCGCGGCGGCGCTGCTGGGCGCGTTCGCGACGGCGCTGGCCCTCTTGGCCGCGGCGGCGCTCCTCGCGCGGGCGGGGCTGTTCGGCTGGCTGCCGTGGGCGCCGCTCGCCGCGTGGGCGTGCGCGCTCGCCGTGCTGGGTGCGGCGCTGTGGCGCGTCGTGGCCGCGCCGCGCTCGGACGCCGCGGCGCTCCGCTGGACGGCGGGGCTCGTCGAGCGGGAGCAGCAGCTGAGGCGCGGCGCGTTCGTGGGCGTCGTGGACGCCGCGGCGGGCGCGCCGGCCGGCACGTCGCCCGCGCTGGTCGAGAGCGCGGTGCGTCGGCTGACCGACCGCCTGCCGGCGGGCGGCGCCCGGGCCTGGGCGCCCGCCGCGGTGCGCGCCCTCGACGCGCGCGTGGGGCGGCGCGCGGCGGCGCTCGGCCTCGCGACGGCCGGTGCCGCGCTCGCCTTCGGCTGGGCCGGCGCCGCGGCCGCGCCGCTCGCCTCGCCGCTGCGCGCGTGGGAGGCGTCGTTCGGTGCCGGCGTCGAGGTCGCGGTGTCGCCGCGGGAGGTCCGCGCCGGCGGCGCGGTGACGGTGCTCGCGCACTCGCGCTCCCCCGAGGCCATCCACCTCCACGTCCGCGAGACGGGCGAGACCTGGCACGAGGTGGCGGCCGGCACCGTGGCGCCCGGCCGCGTGAGCGCGCGGCTCGCCGGGATCGCCGCACCGACCTTCGTGTTCGCCACGGTGGGCGGCGCGACGTCCGACACGGTGCGCGTCGGCGTGATCGAGCCTCCGGTCCTCACGGATTTCTCGGTCACCGCGCGCTACCCCGCCTACCTCGACCGCCCCGACGAGACCCTGCCGACCGACTCGGGCGCCGTGGCGCTGCCCGTCGGGACGGTGCTCGCCGTGCGCGGCGCCGCCTCCGCGCCGATCGGCGCCGCGGCGCTCGCGGCGGCCGGCGCGCGGGTGAGCCTGGCGGCGGCGGGCCAGGCGTTCCGCGGCGAGCTGGTCGTCCGCGGCTCGGCCGAGTGGCGGCTGGAGCTGGAGGACGGCGCGCGCGAGCCGTTCCCCGGACCGCTCCCCCTCGTGAACGTGCGGGCCGTGCCCGACAGCGCGCCGGTCGTCGCGGTGCCCGTGCCCGGCGCCGACACGTCGGCGCCGCTCGACCTCAAGCTCCCGCTGGTGGTGGATGCGCGCGACGACCACGCGCTCGCGCGCGTCGAGATCGTGAGTTGGCGGGTGAGCCGGTTGGGCACGGTCGACGGCCGCACCGTGGACACGCTCGCGGGTGTGGCGGGCGCCGATCACGTGGTGCAGAGCCTCCTCCTGGACCTCAACGGACGCAGGCTGCTGCCGGGCGACACGCTGCGGTTCTTCGCGCGCGCCCTCGACCGGGCGCCGCAGCCGCACGTGGGCGTGAGCCGGGAGTACCGGATCCGCCTCCGGACGATGTCGGAGCTGCGCGAGGCCGTGCGCTCGGGCGTGGACAGCCTGGCGGGCCTCGCCGCCGACCTCGCCGGCGACCAGGCGGCGCTCGGCCGGCGCACGACGGACCTCGCGGCCCAGCGCACGCGCACGCCGGAGGCGGCGAACGCCGAGCAGCCCGCGGGCGGGCGGGCGCAGGACGCCGGCGGCGCCCCGCAGGCGACTCCGCCCGACTCGAGCGGCGGCGCGCTGCCCTTCGCGCAGGCGCAGGAGGCCGCCCGCGTGCGCGAGGAGCAGCAGCGCCTGGTGGAGCGCGCGGACTCCCTGCGGCGCGCGCTGGCGCAGGTGACGCAGGCCGCCCAGGAGGCGGGCCTGAACGACCCGGCGTGGCAGCAGCGGCTGCGCGAGCTGGACTCGCTGCTCCGCCAGGCCATCACCCCCGAGATGGCGGCGCGGCTCGAGGAGCTGCGCCAGGCGCTGGCGCGCCTCGACCCCGGCGCCGTGGACCAGGCCCTCAAGAACCTCGCGGAGGCGCAGCGCGAGGTGCGCCGCGACCTGGAGCGCAGCGCCGAGCTGTTCGAGCGCGCCGCGCTCGAAGGTTCGCTGCAGACCTACGCGCAGAACGCGGACGCGCTCCGTCGCTCGGAGGACGCCTGGGCGGCGCAAGCGCCCGCGCGGAGCCGGGCCGACACGGCCGCCGCGGCGGCCGAGCAGCGCGAGCTGCGGCGCCGCGCGGACACCCTCAGCTCCGGGCTCCAGGCCCTGGCCCCGAGGCTCGGCCAGCGGGCCGACAGCGCGACGGCCGCATCGGTCGCCCGGGCCGCGGACCAGGTGTCGCGGGCCGCGGACTCGATGCAGCAGGCCGCCGGCGCGATGTCGGCGGGCGAGCAGGGCGAGGCGCAGCGGCGAGCCCAGGACGCGGCCGGGATGCTCGGGCCGGTCGCCGACTCCCTGCGCGCGACGCAGCGGCAGGTGTCGGGCGCGTGGCGCGCCGGCGTGCTGAAGGCGCTGCGCGAGTCGGAGTCGGAGACGATCAGCCTCGCCCTGGAGGAGCAGGGGGCCGCCGACCGCCTGAAGCGCGGGGACGGCTCGGGCGACGTGAGCGGCCGGCAGTCGGCCCTGGAGCAGGGCGTGGACCAGATCACGCGCCGGCTCTCCGAGGCGTCGGGCCAGAACGCGCTCGTCTCGCCGAGGTTAGGCGCGGCGCTGGGCCGGGCGCGGGCCGAGATCGAGCAGTCGCGGCGCTCGCTGGAAGGCCCGCGGGTGGACCCGGGCCAGGCGGCCACGAGCGCGCAGGCGGCGGCGCAGTCGCTCTCGGCCGCGGCCTTCCAGATCATGCGGGCGGGCGACGAGGTCGCGGGATCGCAGTCGGGCTCCGGACTCGCCGAGGCGCTGCAGCGGCTGGCGCAGATGGCGGGGCAGCAGAGCGGCATCAACGACCAGCTCGGCGGCCTGCTCCCGATGTTCGGCCAGGGCTCGCCGGGCGAGATCGTGCTGCAGGAGATGCGGGCGCTCGCGGCGCGCCAGCGCGCGCTCGCCGACGAGCTGGAGCGCCTGGGCAACGCGGGCCTGCCGGGCCACCCGGAGCAGCTGGCGCCGGAGGCCCGCGACCTCGCCGACCGGATGGAGGCGGGCCACCTCGATCGCGCGACGCTGGAGCGGCAGCAGCAGCTGTTCCGGCGGATGCTCGACGCCGGGCGCACGCTGCGCGACGACCGCGAGGCCGACCCCGAGCGCCGCAGCGAGACCGCCCACACGCAGCTCCTGCACGTGCCGACCGGTGCGGTCCCCGCCGGCCCCGGCCTGCGCTACCCGGTGCCGGCCTGGGACGATCTGAAGACGCTCACGCCCGCCGAGCGCGCGATGGTGCTCGACTACTTCCAGCGGATCAATGGCCAGAACCGCTAGGCCGCTCGTCGCGCTCCTGGCCGTGGCGCTCGTCGCCGTGGCGTGGCCGGCGCGCGCGCTCCCGCAGGCGGCGCTGATGCGCGGGATGGACATGGAGCAGCAGGGCCAGTGGGCGCTGGCCGCCGCGGCCTACGCGGCGGCGCTGCGGGAGCAGCCGGGGAACCCCATCGCGCTCCTGGGACTCGAGCGCGTGGGGGCGCAGGCCGGATGGAAGGACACGGTGCTGGCGTACGCGGAGCGCGCGATCGCGGGCGATCCGGCCAACGCCACGGCGTACGGCATCGAGGTGCGCACGCTGCGGAGCATGGGCCGGGACTCGCTCGCCAAGTCGGTGTTGGGGCGCTGGGTGGCCGCGGATCCGCGGAGCCCGATGCCGTACCGCGAGTGGGCGCAGCTCGACCTCGCCGCCGGACGCGTGCCCGACGCGCGGCAGGTCGTCACGCTCGCGCGGCAGCGGCTCGCGAGCCCCACGCTCCTGGCGCCGGAGATGGCCCGCGCCGACGCGGCGTCGGGGCAGTGGACCGAGGCCGCGGCGGAGTGGCGCGCCGGCGTCTGGAACGAGCCGGTGTACGCGGAGGCCGCCGCGTTCAGCCTGCATGCGGCACCGGTCGCCGCGCGCGACGCCGTGCTCGGCGTGCTGACGGCGGCGGGCTCGCCCGGCTCGGCCGGCCGCCGGCTCGCCGCCGATCTCTTGCTCGGGTGGAACGAACCGGCTCGGGCGTGGGACCTGCTGAGCGCCGACCTGCCGGCCCCGGGCCCGCTCAGGGCGCAGGCGCTGCGCAGCTTCGCCGACCGGGCGCTCGCCCTCGACGGGCCCGGCGCGCAGCACGCGGGCGCCCAGGCGCTCGAGGAGCTGGCCGCGCTCGAGCCGCCGCCGACGGCTGTGGCGACGCGCATCGCGAGCGCGCGCGGCTATGCGGCGTCCGGTGACGCCGCGGCGGCGCAGCGCGTGCTGGCCCCGCTCACGGCCGACCCGGACACGGCCGCGCGCTCCTCGGCCGTGGCCACGCTGGTGGAGCTGGAGGCCCGCGCGGGGGACCCCGCGGCCGCCGCGCAGCGGCTCGCGGCCAACGCCGCCATCCTGACCGGCAGCGAGCGCGCCCGGCTCGGCCGCGCCATCGCGATGGCGTGGCTCAAGCGGGGGGATCTCGCGCGCGCCGGCGCCGCCATCGCCGACGACTCCTCGCTCCGGGGCATGGAGATCCGCGGCTGGCTCGACGTCTACGCCGGCCGGCTGCGGGAGGGCCGGGAGGCGCTGCGCGGCACCGGCGCCGCGGGCGGCGAACCCGCCCGGGCGGCGGCGCGGGCCGCGACGGTGGAGCTGCTGGACGCCGTGGAAAGCGACTCGCTGCCGGCCCTCGGCGCGGCCCTGCTGCTGGCCCAGCGCGGCGACACGCTGGGCGCCTCGCGCGCGCTGGTGCCCATCGCGCGCCAGCTGGGCGGCGACGCGGAGCCGGCCCTCCTGACCTGGGCGGCGCGCTACGCGGCGGCAGGCGGCGACGCGGCGGGGGCGGAGGCGCTGTGGCGCGAGATCGCCGGGCACTTCGCCGAGTCGGCCCAGGCGCCGGCGGCCGAGCTGGCGCTGGCGCGCGCGCTCGCGGCGCGCGGCGACCTCACCGGCGCCCGCGCACAGCTCGAGGCGATGATCCTCGCGCACCCGGAGAGCGCGCTCGTGCCCGAGGCGCGGCGCGAGCTGGACCGCGTGAAGGGGCTGGTGCCGTGAAGCGCCGCGGGTTCCTGCAGCGACTGGCCGGTCTCGCGGGTGGATTCGTCATCGGCGGCGGCGCCGCCGGCGGGCGCGGGGGCACGGGGGCACGGGGGCACGGGCAGGATGCGCGGTTCCCGCAGGGCGCCGGCTCGCTCATGATCCCGATGGACGATTCGCAGACGAACCACCTGAAGGCGTACGGGATCGCCTACCACGCGGTGCAGGGCGGCGGGCACACGGAGTGGCTGCTCAACTACCGCGGCGGCTCGTTCCTCGTGCCCGACGACGCGGAGATCCGCCGCGCGACGACGCTGGCGGGGGTCGCCGTGGAGAGCGTGAGCGACCTGCAGATCGTGGCCGTCCGCGGGACCATCGAGGCCGGCAACATGGACAGCGTGATCCTGGAGCGCGCGCCGCGCGTGGCGATCTACGCGCCGCCCTACGCGCCGCCGTGGGACGACGCGGTCACGATGGCGTTGCAGTACGCCGACATCCCCTTCACGCGCGTGTGGGACCCCGACGTGCTGCAGGGCGGGCTCGCCGGGTACGACTGGCTGCACCTGCACCACGAGGACTTCACCGGGCAGGACTCGAAGTTCTACCTGACCTACCCCGGCGCCTCGTGGCTCCAGGACATGGTGCAGGCGGACCTGGCGACGGCCAGGCAGCTGCACTTCCCGAACACGCCGGCGCTCAAGAAGGCCGTCGCGGCCCAGCTCCGCGCGTACGTCGAGAACGGCGGGTTCCTGTTCGCGATGTGCACCGCGACCGAGACGCTGGAGCTGGCGCTCGCGGCGCACGACGTGGACATCGCGGCCGCCTTCGCCGACGGCACGCCGATGGATCCCGATGCCGACGCCAGGATGGACTGGTCGCGCGCGATGGCGTGCGAGAACGCCCACCTCGAGAAGGACCCCGCCATCCCGGTCTTCTCCGACATCGACGGCCACCAGGTCAACAACCCCGCCAAGCGGCAGCCGCTCGGCGCGTTCGAGCTGTTCAACTTCAGCGCGAAGATCGACCCGGTGTTCACGATGCTGGTCCAGTGCCACCGGCAGGTCATCCCGGACTTCTACGGCGTGACGACGAGCTTCACCCGCAACACGCTGAAATCGGCCGACACCATCCTCGCCGAGGAGCCCGGCGCGCCCTGGGTGAAGTACATCCACGGCGATCTCGGCAAGGGGACCTGGACCTACCTCGGCGGCCACGACCCCGAGGACCCGCAGCACCAGATCGGTGCGCCGCCGACCGACCTGTCGCTGCACCCCACGTCGCCGGGCTACCGGCTGATCCTCAACAACGTGCTGTTCCCGGCCGCCCGGAAGCGCGAACTCAAGACATGACGGGCGGACGGCTCGCCGCCGCAGCACGCGAGACGATCGCGGAGGCGATCGCGGCGGCGGGCGGCCGCGAGGTGTCGTTCGTGGCCGACGTCGGGCCCGACGGCACCGTGACGCGCGCGGAGGCGGTGGCGCGCGGCACCGTGGACGCAGTGCTGGCGCTGCCGGGCGTCGCGGCGCGCGGGCAGATGGTGTTGCACAACCACCCCAGCGGCCGGCTCGATCCCTCCAACGCCGACCTCGACGTGGCGGTGCGCCTCCATGACGGCGGCGTCGGCTTCGGCATCGTGGACAACACGGCCGGCGCGCTCTACGTCGTGGTCGAAGTCCCCAGGGCGCGCGCCACGCAGAACCTGGATCCGGTCGCGATCGCCCAGCAGCTCGCGCCCGGCGGCCCGGTCGCGCACGCCCTGGGGCTGCACGAGGACCGGCAGAGCCAGCGCGACATGGCCGCGTACGTGGCCGACACGTACAACGAGGGCGGCGTGGCCGTGCTGGAGGCCGGCACGGGCGTGGGCAAGAGCTTCGCCTACCTGGTTCCCGCGCTCGGCTGGGCGGCGGCGAACGGCGAGCGCACCGTCGTCTCGACCAACACGATCAACCTGCAGGAGCAGCTGGTCGGCAAGGACCTGCCGCTGCTGGCGCAGGCCGTGGGCACCGACGACCGGCCCGTGCGGTACGCGCTCCTCAAGGGGTGGCGCAACTACGTGTGCCTGAGCCGCCTGGAGCAGGCGGGACGCGGCATCGGCACGCTGCTCGAACCGGACCGGCGCGACGAGCTGGAAACGGTGGGCGCGTGGGCCGCGCGCACGTCGGACGGGAGCCTCTCGGACCTGAGCTTCACCCCGAGCGGCGACCTGTGGGACGAGATCGCCGCCGAATCGGACCTGTGCACGCGGCTCCGCTGCCCGCACTTCGAGCGCTGCTTCGTGTTCGCCGCGCGGCGCCGCGCCGCCGACGCCGACGTCGTGGTGGTGAACCACCACCTGCTCGCGAGCGACCTCGCAGTGCGCGGCGCGGCAGGCAACTGGCAGGAGGCCGCGGTGCTGCCGCCCTACCGTCGCCTGGTGCTCGACGAGGCGCACCATCTCGAGGACACCGCGGCCGAGCACCTGGGCGCGCAGGCCACCTCGCGGGGCGTCGAGCGGCTGCTCTCGCGCATCGAGCGGGGTAACCGCGGCGTGCTGCCGGCGCTCCGGGCGGCCCTCGCGACGGACGCCGACGAGGTGCTGCGCGAGGCGGCGCTCGAGGTGGTGCACGCTCGCGTGGTGCCCGCGCTCGCGCAGGCACGCTCGGCCGCCGAGACGCTGTTCCGCCTGCTCGACGCCTTTCTCGCCGGCCGCACCGACAACGTGGTGCGGCTCACCGACGGGTTCGCCGACGACCCGATCTGGGCGAGCGGCCTCGGCGACGCGCTCGACGGCTTTGGGTACGCGCTGAGCCTGCTGAAGGACGCACTGGCCTCGCTGACGGACCGGCTGTCGCTGGAGTCGGAGCCGTCGGAGCGCATCGCGTCGCTCGTGGGCGAGCTGCGGGGGATCGCGGGCCGCCTCGACGGCGCGCGCGACGCGGTGCGCGCGGCCTTGAAGCCCGTGCCCGGCGCGCCGCTCACGGTGCGCTGGGTGGAGCGGCGCGGCGGCTCGCACGTCGGGCTCTCGGCGGTGCCGCTGGAGCTCGCGCCCCTGCTCCGGGACCTGCTGTTCGACCGGGTGGAGACCGTCGTCCTCACCAGCGCCACGCTGGCGGCCGGCGGCTCGTTCGACTTCCTGGCGGGGCGGCTCGGGCTCGACCTCTCGCCGGCGTGCTCCGGCGCGCGCGAGGTGCTGCCCTCGCCGTTCAACTACCGGGACCAGTGCCTGTTCGCCATCCCCGACGACGTGCCCGAGCCGCGGGACGAGGCCGAGGCGCACGGCGCGCGCGTGGCCGAGATCGCGGCCGACCTCGCGCGCGCCTCCGACGGCGGCCTGTTCGCGCTCTTCACCAGCCATCGCGCGCTGCGGGAGGCCGCCGCCGCCCTGCGCGCCCGCGCCGACGTGGCCGGCCGGTGGCCCCTGCTCGTCCAGGGCGATGCGCCGCGCGACCAGCTGCTGCGCCGCTTCCGCGCCGCCGGCTCGGCGATCCTCCTCGGCACCGACTCCTTCTGGGAAGGCGTGGACGTGCCGGGTCTCGCGCTCCGCGCCCTGCTCCTGGCCAAGCTCCCCTTCCGGGTGCCCACGGAGCCGGTCACGGCGGCGCGCTGCGAGGCCATCCAGGCCGCGGGCGGCGATCCGTTCAACGACTACCTCGTCCCCCTGGCCGGGCTCAAGCTGAAGCAGGGGTTCGGGCGCCTGATCCGCACCCGCACCGACGTGGGCGCGGTGGTGCTGCTCGATCCCCGCGTCCTGCGCAAGCGGTACGGGGGAGCGCTGCTGGAAGGACTGCCGGACGCGCACCGGATCGTCGGACCGTGGCACCAGCTGGTCGGGGAGATCCGGGAGTTCTTCTCCATTCACGGGATAGGCGACGGGGAGGTGATGGAGTGATGGAGGTGATGAGGTGAGGAGGTGAGTGAAGCGGCGTCCTCACATCCTCACCTCATCACGTCATCACCTCATCACCTCCCCGTACGGGGATTCCGAGGTGTAATGGTGGACAGACCCGGCAAGATCGTCTGTGTCGGCCGCAACTACCGGGAGCACGCCGCCGAGCTCGGCAACGCGGTGCCCGAGCGGCCGCTCATCTTCCTCAAGCCGCCTTCCGCCCTGATCGGCGACGGCGAGACCATCGTCCTGCCCTCGGCGTCGCAGCGCGTCGAGCACGAGGGCGAGATCGGGATCGTCGTCGGCGCGCGGCTCAAGGGGGCCGGCGCCGCGGCCGCGCGCGCGGCGGTCGGGGGCATCGTGTGCGTGAACGACGTGACGGCGCGGGATCTCCAGAACGCCGACGGCCAGTGGACCCGCGCCAAGGGCTTCGACACCTTCTGCCCCGCGGGCCCGCGGGTGCTGGAGGTGGGGCCGCGCTTCGACCTCGACGGGTTGGAGGTCTTCTGCCGCGTGAACGGCGCGCTTCGCCAGCACGCGCGCGCGACGGAGATGGTCTTCGGCATCCCCGCCATCCTCGCCTTCGTCTCCGGCGTGATGACCCTCGAGCCCGGCGACCTCGTCGCCACGGGCACGCCTTCCGGCGTCGGGCCGCTCGCGGACGGCGACGTCGTGGAGGTCGAGATCCCGGGCGTCGGCACGCTCCGGAATCCCGTACGGTCCCAGGCCCGCTAGCTCAGCCCGGCAGCGGGCCGTCGAGCGCCCCGCGCACGGCGCCCAGCAGGTCGGGGATCGTCCAGGGCTTGGTGAGGAAGGGGAAGCCGGGCTCCATCTCCTCGGGCACGTCGCCGCGCCCCGGGTAGCCGCTGGTGAACAGCACGCGCACGCGCCGGCCGCGGTCCCGCAGCTCCCGGATCAGCTCGTTCCCGCCGAGGCGCGGCATCACCACGTCGGTGATGATGAGGTCCACGGCGGCGTCCCGCTCGAGCATGTCCAGCGCTTCCAGACCGTCGGCCGCC
>Ga0335081_10021021_pt1 | contig 10559 bp, 10 predicted proteins | sample Lox_Sample_35_FD_206713 | JGI IMG/M metagenome (GOLD analysis project Ga0335081, IMG submission 206713) | Soil microbial communities from Loxahatchee National Wildlife Refuge, Florida, United States - Lox_Sample_3.5 | ecosystem: Environmental > Terrestrial > Soil > Wetlands | place: USA... | reverse complement strand
ACGTGATCTGATTGTCAGGGGTGGTAGAGAAGGGTCAGGTGTGCGCAGCGCGAGGCGGCTGCCGGCGTCACATAGCTGGGGAAGATCTTCCAGCCGAGATTCCTGATCGGGTAGATGTTCACCAGCGGATGGGGGTTCTGGTTGATGAACGCCTGGTCCACGTACAGCTCACCGATCTTCGCGTTCAGATACCACGCAAGAACGCTCTGGAACTCGATTGGGGTCCGAGGCTGACCACACGCGAGGATGCGAGCGCCGCCGACCTTCGTCACCAAGCCCTCGAGGCGATCGATCAAAACCGTCCTCGATCGTTGCTGACTTAGATCGGCGTGCTCGAGGCGCTCCTGATAGCGAGCGGCCGGCAGCATCGAGCCGACGATCACGGCGACCGCGACGGCCGTCCCCCACGCGCCTAGTCCAGCCGCCGTCGAGGCCCCGAGCCGGCCTGGTGTCAGGCCGCGAGCGAACCGCGCGACGACCGGTGGCAGGTCGAGAATGACACGGCCCACGAACACTCCGGCCAGCACCGCCACCACCGCGCCGGCCTCGAACATGTAGCGGGGGACCGCGGGAAAGCCGTGGAGCGCGAAGGCGATTTCGATCGCGACCCACAGCACGGCGCCCCCCGCGAGGACGAGGACGTCACGCCGGCGTCGGTAGACGGCCCATGCCACGGTGAGCGCGGCGGCAACCCACACGGTGGTCGCCTGCAGCTGATGGAAGCGGTCGATCGTGCCGGTGATCTTGTTGCCCTTCACCGCTCTGGGGGAGTTCTCGGCGATGTTGCCGGCCGTCAACAGGCTCTTCGAGGTGAGCCCCGGAATCCCGAACCAGAGCACGAGCAGCAGCAGGGCCGAAGCGATCAGCCAACGGCGATACGAGGGTATCGATCGCCACATCCAAAGCCAGGCGAGACCGTAGAACGGCCACACCTCGGGCCTTCCCAGTGCGCCCAGCCACCACAGCCAGAACGCCCACCGGTGTCGGCCCGAAAGATGACAATCGATCGCCGCCAGGCACAGCGACACGATCATCGTGTCCGATTCAGCGCTGAGGACGTAGTGGGCGTAGTTCGCGGGTGCGATCGGGTCCTGCATCGCAAACACGGCGAGGGCCGCGAACAGCCCCGCCGCATAGGCGGCGTAGCGCCGCTCGGGGTTTGCGCCGGTCAGACGAAACGCGATCCGCCAGGCGAACAGCGGTCCGCTGAGCGAGATCGCCACCGACGCGATCATCCACAGCCACAGCGCGTAGTGGCCGGCAACGGCGAACGGGACCGTGAGCAGGAACGGCAGCGGCTTCCACGAAGGCGCGCCGTTGGTGTCGAGCTTCAAGTGGATCGCGAGCTTGCCCCAGACCAGCCAGCCGTAGGGGTCATAGCCCGGACGCGCCCGGGCCCACAGGACCACGACGGTGGAGACAGCGAGCAGGGCGGCGGCGCTCAATACCCAGCGATAGCCGGTGGAGAGATCGACCACCGATCGCCATGGCCGGCTGCTCGGATACCCCTGGGGCTCCGGGGCTAGGGGCGAGGGAGCTTCAATCGTTTGCTGACTCACGCGAGGCGACGACGGTAGCAGCCGTGACGTCTGGAAAGCATCTGCGAGGCGCGTTGGCCCGATCCTCTACCGTGACGCAAGGACCCTATCAGCGGGCCAGGACGGCGCCGGCGGCAACCGTTTACCGTAACCTTACGGTCCGGTAGGCCTACTTCCGTGTGACGGCTCGACTATGCTCGGCGCTCGCGGATCTGCGATCGCCAGCGTCTCGCCCTTCAGGGCCGTAGCGTAGTCAGGAGCCGCTGGAGTTCAATTCGACTGCAAGGCATTGGAGCGTCCGTATGCAAATCTTGGTTCTGGGGGGTGACGGGTACCTCGGATGGCCGACGGCCCTCCATCTGTCCGCGCTCGGCCACGACGTGGCCGTCTGCGACAACTTCGCCCGTCGCGGCTATGACGAAGAGATGGGTGTCGAGAGCTTGGTGCCGATCGCTACGCTGGGCGAGCGCATTGCGGCGTGGTTGGAGGTCAGCGGCAGAGCGATCAAGCCATTCGCCGGCGATCTCTGCGATCCCGACTTCGTGCACGCGATGGTCGCCGAGTTCGCGCCGGAAACGGTCGTTCACTTCGGCGAGCAGCGCGCCGCTCCCTACTCGATGATCGACCAGAAGCACGCGGTCTACACGCAGACCAACAACGTCGTCGGCACTCTCAACGTGATGTACGCGATCGCCGACATCGACCGCGACATCCACCTGGTCAAGCTCGGGACGATGGGCGAGTACGGAACTCCGAACATCGACATCGAGGAGGGGTGGCTCACGGTCGAGCACCACGGGCGCCGGGACAGGGTTCTGTATCCGAAGCGACCGGGCTCCTTCTATCACCTGTCGAAGGTTCACGACAGCCACAACATCGAGTTCGGCTGCCGGATCTGGGGATTGCGCGCGACCGACCTCAACCAGGGCGTCGTGTATGGCGCTGACACCGAGCAGACCAAGCGCGACCCGCGGCTCGCGACCCGATTCGACTACGACGGCGTGTTCGGCACGGTCCTCAACCGCATGGTGATCCAGGCGGTGCTCGGTCACCCGCTGACGGTGTACGGAAAAGGGACCCAGACCCGCGGCCTGATCAACATCGTCGACACCGTCGAATGCATCCGGATCGCTTCGGAGAATCCCGCCGACAGAGGCGAGTTCCGCGTCTTCAACCAGTTCACCGAGTCCTTGTCGGTGCGCGAGATCGCCGGCACGATCGCGCAGGAGTTCCCGGGCGAATGCGTGATCGAGGAGGTCAAGAACCCTCGTGTCGAGCTCGAGCATCATTACTACAATGCCAAGCACTCGAGGCTCGAGCAGCTCGGTCTCAAGCCGACGCTGCTGAGCATGGCGCTGATCGACCACATGTTCGAGGTCGTCGAGCGGCATCGCGACCGCGTCGATGTGGGCGCGATCATGCCGACTGTTCGCTGGCGGGAGACGACGAGCGAGCTCCCGCAGACCGTCGGCGAGCTCGCCGGGACGTGAGCGGCGAGCGGCCGGCGGAGGCCACGGCTCGGTACGGGCTGGCCGGGTGTCGGGTGCTGGTCACCGGCGGCTCGGGCTTCATCGGCCGCCACGTCGTGGCAGCGCTGAGCGGCGCGAGCGCGACCGTGCGCGTCGTCGACGTCGCGGCCCATCCCGATCCGTGCATCGACCTCGTGCAGGGAGATCTGGCGGACGCGGACGTGCTCGACGCATCGCTGGCGGGCGGCGTTGACGCAGTTGTGCATCTCGCCGCGGTGACGTCGGTCCTGCGCTCGCTCGAGCATCCCGAGCTCACCTACCGAACGAATGTCGCTGCGACCGCCGGTTTGCTCGAGGCAGCTCGCCGCGCCGGCGTGCGGTCGCTCGTGTTTGCCTCCACCAACGCGGTGACCGGTCCGATGGATGCGCCGGCCATCACCGAGCGAGCGGTGCTGCATCCACTGACGCCATACGGCTCGACGAAGGCTGCGGCCGAGATGCTGATGTCGGCGTACACGGCGTCATATGGGCTTCGCTGCGCGGCGCTGCGGCTGACAAACGTCTACGGACCGGGGATGCAGGCCAAGGACAGCATCGTCGCCCGCCTGATGCGCGCGATCCGCCTCGGCCAGACGTTCGAGATCTACGGCGACGGCCGGCAGGTCCGCGACTACGTCCACGTCGCCGATGTGATCGCAGCGATCCGCCTCGGGCTGCTGCGCGACGATTGGCGAGGCCCGATGGTGATCGGCACCGGGGCGTCGTTGTCGGTGCTGGAGGTCGTCGACGCCGTGCGCGCGGTGACGGGCGCCGATCTGTCTGTCCGACATGGGCCGCCGAAGGCCGGTGAGATGCCCGCCGTGATCGTCGATTCCGGCCGGGCACGGGCAGCGGGGTGGTCTGCTCAGTACGGATTCGCGGAAGGGCTCGCCGGCGTGTGGGAGGAGTGGTCGCGGGCGGATGCTGACGCGATCGCCGCGGGCCTGCCCGCCGGGCACGTGAGGGTCGGGGGCACCCGGTGACGCTCGCGCCGGCAGAGCGGTTCGTGGCGGAGACCGAGCTTGCCAGTCTCAGGCCCGAGGAGCGCGGCGCTGCCGCGGCCTTCCTCGCCGTCCACCCCGCAGGTGCCGGAGCGCCGCTGGCCGTGGTGATCCCGGCGTATAACGAGGAGCCGACCGTCGCAGGCGTGGTCGCAGAGATCCCCGCCGAGGCGGCAGGGCTGCGGCTGGAGGTGATCGTCGTCGTCGACGGCGCGAGGGACGCCACCGCCGACCGGGCGCGCGGCGCCGGCGCGCTCGTTTGCGAGATGCCGGTCAATCGCGGCCAGGGCGCAGCGCTGCGGCTGGGCTACTGGCTCGCACGCGCGCGGGGCGCGCGCGTGATCGCGACGATCGACGCCGACGGCCAGTACCAGCCGAGCGAGATCGCGAGGGTGGTCGCGCCGATCCTCGCAGGCCGAGCCGATTTCGTGTCCGGCTCGCGCCGGCTCGGCAGGGAGCTGACGACCGACCGCGTCCGCCATCTGGGGGTGATCGTATTCGCGCTGCTGATCAGCGGGCTCGTTCGCCATCGAATCACCGACCCGGCGTGCGGGATACGTGCAATGCGGGCTGACGTGACCGCAGTCGTGAGCCTCGAGCAGCCGCAATACCAAGCCTCCGAGCTGATGATCAGCGCGGCGCTGAGCGGGTTCCGGCTGGCCGAAGTCCCGACGACGATGCGCGACCGGGGCGCGCACGCCACCAGCACCAAAAAGGGCGGAAACCTGGGCTACGGGGTGCGGTTCGCGCGCGCCGCGTTCCACACCTGGCGGCGCGACCGGACCGCGGCCCGGATGCGGCTGCGCCCGTAGAACACCCAGTGCTCGAACGCGACGAACTTCGCCGCGAACAGGAGCGCCTGCACGGCGACGTATGACGCGGTGACAAGCGTCACGCGGATACCGTGGTGCGCCGGAATGCTGCGCACGTGCGCCTGCGTCCAACCGGTCGCAAGCGCGGACGTCACGAGCGCGAGCCCCGAGACCGCGATGTATCCGATGATCTCCCGGCCGAACGCAACCCGGCCGCGGACCGCCCACGCCCAGCGTCTGTTCAAGATCCAGTTCGGAACGGCGCCCGCAGCGAACGCCGTGACCGAGCACACGGTGGTGTCCGCTCCCAGCACGTACAGCAGCGCAAACACGACCACGCTCGTTGCGAGCGCGACGACCGAGCCGAGCGTGTAGCGCGTCACGCGCCGAGCCAGCGCCGAGCTGCGCAGGCGTTGCAAACGATCCGAGAACATCGAGTCGATCCTAGCGAGAAACGTGTTGCCGACCGCGACAACGGTAGGGACTGATAACCACGTGCGCGTTTTGCACAAACGAAGAGTTCCCTCTCAGCGACCGTGATCCTTCCCGGAGGTGGTGAGATCTGCATTACTGGTGGGCCGAGCCGGGGCGCCGGACCAGTGGCACGAAGCGCACCGCCTCGAGGCGCTCGCGGTGCAAACCGGCGGCAGTGCGCCGGCTGACGATCAGGTGCTGATGGCGGGTACCCACCGGAGCAACGAGGCGGCCGTCGAGCGCCAGCTGCTGCTCGAGCACGGCCGGGACCGACTCGCCTGTCGCCGCGGCGACGTTGATCGCGTCGAAAGGCGCCTGGTCTGACAGACCCAGCCGACCGTCACCGATGAAGAAGGTGACGTTGTCCAATCCCAGCTCGCAGATCGTCCGCTGCGCGAGCGCGCTCAGCTCCGGATGGATCTCGATCGTCCACACGTGACACGTGAGCAGTGCCAGCAGCGCCGCGTGATAGCCAGAGCCGGTCCCGACGTCCAGCACTCGGTCGGTCGATCGGAGGGTCAACAGCTCCAGCATCCTCGCGACGACGAGCGGCTGTGAGATCGTCTGGCCGCACGCGATCGGAAGGGCCACGTTGTCGTAGGCGCGCTTGCGCTGTGCGGCCGGGACAAACCGCTCGCGCGGGATCGAGGCGATCGCCGCCAGGACGCGTTCGTCCGTTACCGTTGCTCGGAGTCGCTGCGCGAGTTCGGATGCCTCCGTCATCGCCGGTGAGCAATCTCCGAGGCCGAAGCTCAGCGCCGGGCCAAAAGCGGCCCGAGTCGCTCGCGCAGCTCCTTCGCGGTCATCCCTCGGATCTCGAAGCTGGCCTCGCCAAGCTCGCTGCGCACGAGCAGCTGCGCGCCGTGTCCGCGCCGGCGCAGCCGCCGGCTGTCGTGCACTTGCACCCCGCGGACCTGGGCCCACGACAGGCGTTCGAACGTCTGTCCGCTGCGAACGAACTCCAAGCCGTCCGGCGAGATCCGAAGCTCGATCTCGGACTCGGTCGGCGCGAGGTTGGCCACCCCGCCGATGTGGATCGCCGCGAGCACGACGACGCGTGCCTCGGCCGCCTCCGCTTCGCCGTCGGCAAGCGGCTCCGCCATCCGGCCCTCGGGCTCGCCGCCGACCGCCGCGGACGCGCCGATGCGAAAGGCGGGCGCAGCGGGTTCGGACGCAGGGACAGCCGACGCGCCGGCCGGTATCGGTGCCTGGTGTTGGGGGATTGCGCCGACGCCTGCCGGGGTCGTGGGAGCAGCGGGGAGGGAGGGAGCGGGTGTCGGCGCGGGGAGGGTCGCGGCGCCAGGCGTGGCCGCTGGCGCAACGGGGACCGCCGGGGTTGCCGGGACGGGGGGAGCGGGTGTCGGCGCGGGGACGGGGGCCGCCCATGCCGGAATCGCCGAGGCACTGGCCGTGGCCGTGGGGGTGCCTTCCCAGGTCGTCGCAGAAGGTGCAGATGGTCGCGCCTCGGACGGGGCGGTCGCAAAGAGCTTGGCGACCGTCTCCTCGTAGGACGGAGCGCCGGTGATCGTCTGCGCCCGTGCGACAGCGGGATGCGTCAGTGCCTCGCTGAGGCTGATGCCGAGCTGCTCGACCGCAACCGATGCGAGCGCTCGGCGCCACTGCAGTCCGTCCGCGCGCTCGGCGGCGTGTTGCACCATCTCCTCGAGCTGATCGGGTTCGATCGTCAACACGTCGGAATGCCTGGCGGCTGCCTCCGCGAACGCCGGCCGCAGGCGGCCGAGCAGGGCATCGTGGCCGCGTTCAGCGAGCCGGCGGGCGGTGTGCTCGAGCGTCGTCCCGCTCACAGCGTCGCCTCCGAGAGCAGCCGGCCGATCCGGTTCAGAAAGGCGGCCGCCTGCGCCCAATAGAGGATCCGGTGATCGCATGTGAGCGTGAGCGTCACCGCTGGCGTGCTGCGCAGCGCTCCGTCGCGGACGAGGGCGAGCTCGCGGATCGCCCCGGCCGTGAGCGCTGCCGCCTGCGAGGGGGTGACCACGGTGCTCGCACCAGCGATGCCGTAGGCGCCGAGGTCCGTGAGGGTGAACGTCGCTCCCGATAGCTCGGGTGGCGTCAGCTCGCCGGCGCGCGCTCGCCGGCTGAGATCCTCGATCTCCGCGCTGCACTGCGCGAGCGACTTGCGGTCGGCGTCGAACAAGATCGGGGTGAGGTACGCGTCGTCGGTCGCGACGGTGATCGCGACGTTGACGCGCGAGTAGAGCTCGAAGCGGCCGTCACGATAGGCGGCATTCGCGCGCGGCACCTCGCGTAACGCGAGCGCGCAGGCGCGGACGAGCATCGCGGTGACCGAGCCTTGCTGTGCGAGCAACGCCAGCGGTGAGCGCATGTCGACCTCGGCCATGAGCTCGACATCGGGGACCGTTGCCCGCGACTCCGCTGCGCGGCGCGCAATCGAGCGCTGTCTGGCACTCGGCTCCTCGAGCCGAGTCTGACCTCTGGCCCCGACGGTTGTTGGCGCGGAATCGGGCATCGCGGCAAAACGCAACATAGCTCAACGGAGGCTCCGATCACGAGCGCAGATGGCGAGCGCCCTCAGAGCCCCGAGCGGCTGGAAGGATATGGGATCCGGGGCATCCACGCCCGAATCCCGACAGACGGTCGTTCAACGCTGCCTCGATCGAGGTCTCGAGCTCGGCTCGTGCTGGATCCAGAAGATCACCAAACGGGCGTTCAGGTTTCAGATCATCAAGCGCGGCTACTGGTAGGCGGGGGCTCGGAGCGCCGACGCCACACGGACGACCGCGTCGTCGCCTGCAAACACCTCGGCGCCGAGTCCGAGCGCCGGCAGGTCGCAGACCCCCGCCGCAAGGGCGCGCGCGGTCGCCTGCTCGAGCGCCTCGCCGACGGAGCGGAGGACGATCCCCTTGCGCAGGGCGGACGGGTGCAGCTCGCAGGCGGCGCCGGCGAGCAGGACCGTGCTCTCGTCGGCGAGATCGCGTCCCGCCGCAAACGCCTGGCGAAATGCCGCCAGGGAGAAGGCGACGGCGCGCCCGACCCGCTTCGCGTAGGTCGCGGCCAGCATCGCCTGGCGCGTGTCGGGCGGCCAGGCGCGAGGCCAGCGCAGCGGCAGAAGTTTCTCGTCTGCGGCGCGCCGCTCGATTGCGGCTCGATCCGGCTCGAGGTTGAGTCCCCCGACCCCCCGCGCCAGGACTGGTTCCCACTCGGGCACGACGTCGAGCGCGGACATCACCGTCTCGGCCATCAGGTAGCACTCGGGACTGCCGAGGTCGTAGTAGAAGGTCGGCTGTCGGTGACCCCGCCCCATCACGTCGCATCACGCGGTAGCTGATCCGCCGCGGCCGGAGCCTGCGGCCGAAGATGCGGCTTGGGGAGACGCCGTCGGACGCAACTACCCGTGGATCAGCCAGCCGTCGGTGGCCCGCGCCGCTTCCATCACCGCTTCGGACAGCGTCGGGTGGCCGTGGATCATCCGCGCCACCTCGGGGTAGCCGCCCTCGAGCGAGCGGGCATTGACCAGCTCCTGAATCAGCTCGGTCGCTCTCATGCCGATGATGTGACCACCGAGTAGCTCGCCGTACTTGCGCTCGCCGACGATCTTCACCAGGCCTGTGCGGTCTCCGTACACCGTTCCTGCACCGACCGCGCCGTAGGGCACCTTGCCGACGACGACGTCGTGCCCCTCGGCGCGAGCCTGGGCCTCGGTGAGCCCGAAGCTGCCGACGTTCGGGCTGCAGAACGTCGCGCGCGGCACGTCGATGTATTCGATCGGGTGAGTTTCCAGGCCCGCCGCGTCCTCGATCGCGATCACACCCTCGTCCGACGCTTTGTGGGCGAGCGCGGGACCGTGGACGACGTCACCGATCGCGTAGACGCCGGTGGCGCTCGTGCGCATTGCGCCGTCGACCTCGATCAGGCCGCTGCCGGCGAGCTTGACGCCGGCTCGCTCGAGGCCGAGCGACGCAACGTCAGGGCCTCGTCCGGCCGCGATCACGAACCACTCGACCTCCGCCGAGCGGTCGCCGTACGTGAAGGTGACGCCGGTCTGGCCCGGCTTGACATCCTGCACGAGCGCACTCGTGTGGATCGTCATGCCCTGACGCTTGAAGCCTCGCTCGGCGAGCCTCGAGATGTCGGCGTCCTCGGCCGGCAGCACACGCTCGAGGGCCTCGAACAGCATCACGTCGACGCCGAGGCGTACGTATCCTGAGGCGATCTCTGCGCCCGACGCCCCGGCGCCGACGACCGCCATTGTGCTCGGGAGCTCTCGGAGCGCCCACGCCTCCTCGGTTCCGATCACCCTTCCGGCGAACTGCGTCTCGGGGATCGGCCGTTTCACCGAGCCGGCCGCGATCACGATCGTCTTGGCCTCGATCTGGGTTGCGCCGACGCCGACACCGCCGGCGCCGGTGAGGCTCGCCTCGCCCTCGATCAAATCGATCCGGTTCTTCTTGAATAGCCCCGAGACGCCGCTGGTGAGCGTCGAGATCACCTTTTCCCGGCGTGCGCTGACTGTCGCGAAGTCGACCTCCGGCGCGGCCACGCTGATCCCGAACTCACTCGCCTCGCGGACCTCGTCGAGCACATCGGCGCTGCGGAGGACCGCTTTTGCCGGGATGCAGGCGTAGTTCAGGCAGCGGCCGCCGACCCTGTCCTTCTCGATTACAGCCGTCTTCATGCCGAGCTGAGCCGCGCGGATGGCCGCTACGTATCCGCCCGGCCCCGATCCGATCACGATGCAGTCATACGACGCTTCGGGCATTCGGTCGCAGCCTATAGGAACGACGCTGCGGTCAGCGACGCTCGTCCGTGGGGGGCGCAGGCATCTGGATCCGGCTCAGCGCTCGCACGAGCTTCCAGAACAAGTAGCCGGCGCCGGCGATGATCAACGGCGGCACGAGGAAGCCGAGGAGGTTGCTCGCCTTGATCAGCAGCAATGTGAATACCGCGATGATGATCGCCAGCAGCGCCATGAACCCGAGCACGGCGCCATACCACATCCTCCACAGGCCGATCGCGCACGCCCCCATCAGCACCGCGAAGACGATGATTCCGCTGGCCGCCGGATGCTTGCCGCCGATCTTCACGCCGGCAAGATAAGCCGTCAGGTTGGCCGCTCCGAGCAGCGCGGCGACCAGCGAGCCGACCGTGACCGCCCACGGGCGCTCCCCCGGAGCAAGCGGCGTCAGCGTCGCGCGTACGGCCGCATTGCGCTCCTCGGAGCGGCTGCGCCCGGCCCCGGCGGTGGCC
>Ga0335081_10021020_pt1 | contig 10560 bp, 9 predicted proteins | sample Lox_Sample_35_FD_206713 | JGI IMG/M metagenome (GOLD analysis project Ga0335081, IMG submission 206713) | Soil microbial communities from Loxahatchee National Wildlife Refuge, Florida, United States - Lox_Sample_3.5 | ecosystem: Environmental > Terrestrial > Soil > Wetlands | place: USA: Florida... | reverse complement strand
CGGCTTTGCGGGCAGCCTCGGCGTCGTGCAGGTGCGCCGCCCCGATGGTCCGCGCCCAGTAAGCGACCGACTTGTTCAGGGGCGCCATGTCGGTGGGAGGCTCCAGAGCCGCGGCGTCGGACCAATGCCGCATCTCCAAGTCGTACAGGGCGGGAAATTCCACGCGAGCAAAGTCCATGTAGAAGGCCATGTCGCCTTCGCCCGTGGGCTCGAAAGCTTTCGCTTTGTCCACCAGCTTCTTGGCCTCCGCATCTTCCCCCACCTGCAGGTAGGCGTAGAGGAGGAAGTGCATGGCGTGGACCTTGTGGGCCTCGCCGCCCATGTGCATGCTGGTGGCTTTCTCCGTGGCGGCGATGGAGGCCAGGTTGGACTGGATGTCCTCTTGCCACAGGCCCAGGCGGGCGAAGATGTGCGACGGCATGTGAACCGCATGCGGCGACGAGGGCGCAATCTGCGCATAGCGCCGCGCCGCAACCAGGGCGAGGGGGGCAAGTTGCGGCTTGTCGCAAGTATGAATGATGTAGTGGGCAAGGCCGGGATGGTTGGGCTCCTTCGCGAAGAGCGGGTTCAGAATGGCGAGCGCCTTTTTGCGATTGGCGAAGCTGGTATCGTTCGGGGGCTCGGCGGCCAGCAGCGAAAGCGCGTAGAAGGCGCCCGCCTCCAGGTCTTTGGGATTGTCGGCGTAGAGCTTCTCCATCCCTTGCGAGTAGGCCTGCGCGCGCGCCGGATAATCACGTTTGCCCGGATCGCGGTAAAAGTCAGCGAGGGCAGCGATGTATTCGCGCTCGCGCGCCGTCTTCGCCCCGGCGGCCTGCGCCTTCTGGATTTGCTGCCAGCCGTGCTCCAGGGTAGCGTCGTCGGGCCGCGACCAGAGCTGGTGCCAGAAGCTCATGGCCACACCCCAGTGCGCCATGGCGCATTTCGGATCCTTCGTCGCCACTTGCGCGAACTGCTTCTCCGCCTCCTCGTACCAGAACGAATGCAGCAGGGCCACACCCCGCTCGAAAGACTTTTGCACCGCCGGCGCGCAGGATGTGGGAAAAGAAACCGTCCCCAACTGCAGGTCAGCGTCGTGGTGGTGATGGCCGGCTTCCTCGTCGGCCAGAACGGCCACCGAGCCCAACAGGCAAACAATCAGCAGGCGAGCGATGGTTCTCATAGAAGACCTCGAACGATCAGGCGAGAGGTTTCGGGGTGGGAATTCTTTCATGCTTGGCTAGGAGCGCGCAACTTGCCAAACAGTATCCGCAACGATACAAGTGAGGGGGCACGGCTTTCAGCCGTGCCGTTAGCGTTTATAACAGAAGGCCTTTAGAGACTCTGTCGCAACCGGCTAGTGTTGAAAAAGGTGGAGTGCAACCCTCGATTCACAGCCCGAAGGGCGGTATTTGAGTTAGCCCAGCGCGTAAGCGCTGGGTGAAAGTGGGAGAAGACGCGAGCCCCTTCAGGGGCGACACCAGTTGTGACAGAATCTCTTTAGGCTGGCCCTGAGGCATACTCCCTCAGCGGCTAAAGCCGCCTTCCTGCCCCACCGATTACGGCACGCCTGAAGGCGTGCCCCTTCACGAACCCCAGTAGCCGCCGTACCTCTAGTTCAGCACGACTTCGCGGAGCCGTCGCGCGGCTTGCACCTCCACCCGATTGCGCCCGCGCTCTTTGGCGCGATAGAGAGCTTTGTCGGCGGCTTGAATCACGTCTTCCACGGGCATTTCGGAACCGGCTGGTTCCGCGACGCCGATGCTGACGGTGACGCGCGTATCCACGCGCTGCTTGCGCAGCTTGCGCGGGCGATGCCGGTAGCGCCGCTCGGTGCGGCTGCGCCGGCTGCGGTCCGGGCCGCGCACCGCGAAATTGGTTTGCCCAATCGAGCTGCGCAACACTTCCGCGTGCACCAGCGCTTCCTCGGCCGTGGCCCCCCGGAAGATGATGGCGAACTCCTCGCCGCCGTAGCGAAACGGTTTGCCGTCGCCGCCGACGTCCATCATCCTGGCGGCCACCAGGCGCAGCACCTGGTCGCCGGCATCGTGTCCGAAGGTGTCGTTGAAGCGCTTGAAGTGATCCACGTCCAGCATGGCGATGGCGTATTGCCCATCGAGCGCCGCCACCGCCTGATTGAAGGCGCGCCGCGCCGGGAGCCCGGTGAGCTCATCGTGATAGCCAACCAGGTAGGCAGTCTCGATCACGCTTACGCCCGCGATGGCGGCGGCGACCGCGAAATATCCCGCCGACAGGCGCGCACTCCCGGCGCCGACCGCCAGAAAACAGGCGCACAGCGACCAGAACAGCCCGCTCTCCCGTGGCTTGCGGGTGACGAGGAAAGCCACCAACAGTGCGGCACCACAAGCCAGGAAGAACACCGAGGCAAGCTGAGGAGTTCGGCTCCCATGGCCGAGCTGCGAGATCAAGGGGTGGCCGAGGCGGCGCAAGACCCAGGCTGAATCCGTCCCCAGGATTACCGCGATTACCGCCGCCTGCACGGCAATCAGGCCGCCCCACCAGGCGAATGCTTCCCAATCGACGTATGCATCGTCTACCAATAGCAGGACGGCCACGTTGAGGGGCAAGAGCACGGCGAGCGCGATCCGGACGGCCGGCCCGGCGCCTGCCCACGTCGTCGTCCATGCCCGTTCACTGACCAGCAGGAGGACCAGCATCAACATCAGGCGAGGTGTGCGCAAGCGCCAGGCCAGCAGAACGCCGGCCGCGGCGATGGTCAGCGCAATGAACTCTCCCGCGGGCGGGACGAAAACGGCTTTCAGCTTCCACGGCAACAGCAGGGCAGCGACGGCAAGCAGCGCGCCGTTCGGAATGGCGAGCTGCCGCAAAGCTGAGCTGAGGCCCGATTTCATGAAATCGCCGCGACTCCGGCCGCGATTCGACAATACGTCCGCGGCGCCGCCGCCAGGAATAACTGCCGAGGTTCAAATGGCAGCAGGTGGACGGGCGCGCCGCATTCGTCTACCATCGCAAGCCGGAGTGGGGGGATTTTTCCGCACGTGAATTTGTCATGAGAGACCTGACCCAAGGCTCGGTTACGCGCCACGTCCTGCACCTGGCCCTGTTCATGGCCGTCAGCATGGTGTTTCAGACTCTGTACTACCTGGTCGACCTGTATTTCGTTTCGCGGCTGGGGAAGGACGCGATCGCAGGCGTGGGCCTGGCCGGCAACCTGATGCTGGTAGTGCTGGCGCTCACGCAGATGCTGGGTGTGGGCACCACTACCTTGATCGCTCACGCCGCGGGGCGCAAGGACCGGCCCGGCGCGCAGCGGGTGTTCAACCAGTCGTTCGTGCTGGCCGTGCTGGTGGGAATCACGGTGGTAGTGCTGGGCTACCTCTTCCGCATGCCCTACTGCCGTTGGCTGGGCGCGGACGCGGGAACGGTCCGCGATGGCGCCGCCTACCTCTATTGGTATGTTCCGGCGCTGGGGCTGCAATTTGCCATGGTCTCGATGGGCTCGGCGCTGCGCGGGACCGGCATCGTCAAGCCCACGGTGATCGTGCAAATGCTGACGGTCATTATCAACATCGTGCTGGCGCCGGTGCTGATCGTGGGCTGGGGCACGCACCACCCGCTGGGCGTGAGCGGAGCCGCGCTGGCCACGCTGATCGCCCTCTCTTTCGGCGTGTTGGCCATCAGCGCCTACTTCGTGAAGCTGGAAAAGTACGTCTCTTTCGACTTTTCGATGTGGTCTCCGCAGGTGAAGATCTGGGGCCGGATGGTGAACATCGGGCTGCCTGCCGGCGGCGAGTTCGCGCTGATGGGCGTTTACGTCGGGCTGGTGTACTGGATCATCCGCGACTTTGGGGCAGCGGCGCAGGCGGGATTCGGCATCGGCGGACGCCTGATGCAGTCCATGTTTCTGCCGGTGATGGCCATCAGCTTCGCGGTTTCGCCGGTAGCCGGGCAGAACTTCGGGGCGCGGCAGCCCGAGCGGGTGCGGCAAACGTTTTATTCGGCGGCAGGCATCGGCCTGGTGGCCATGCTGGCGCTCACGCTCCTTTGCCAGATGTCGCCCGCCGGCTTGATCCGGCTGTTCTCGCGCGACCCCCAGGTAGTTGCCTTCGGAACGGAGTACCTGCACATCATTTCCTGGAACTTCATGGCCATGGGGCTGATCTTCACCAGCTCCAGCATGTTTCAGGCGCTGGGCAACACCTGGCCGTCGCTGGCTAGTTCTTGTCTGCGGCTGCTGATCTTCGCCGCTCCGGCGGCGGCGCTGTCGATGCGCCCCGGATTCACCATCCGCGAGGTCTGGTATCTCTCGGTGGCCACGGTTGCGGTCCAGGCCTTGAGCAACCTCACGCTGTTACGCCGCGAATTCCGCAGGAAGCTGATTTTCGCCACCTCGCCGCCGATCGCCCAGGCGAGCGTCGCGGGCGAATTGGGCTGATCCGCCGTCATTTTTATGCTGCCTGAAGAATGAGAGATGAAAAAAGGAGAAATCATAATGAAGAAGATGCCGATCACGGTTCTTCTGCTTTGTGCGGGCCTGCTGCTGCCCGCCATGGTGCGGGCGCAGTCCACGGCGGCCGCTCCGCCTGCCCGCCCCTTCCATGCCGGCCCGGTGTGGACCATCACCTTCATTCACACCAAGCCCGGCCTGAGTCTCAAGTACATGGAATTTTTGGCCACGGAGTGGAAGAAGGAGCAGGAGGCATTTAAGAAGGCTGGCCTGACGCTCGATTACAAAGTCATCGGCTCGGAATCCCATAGCCCTCAGGATTGGGACCTGATGCTGATGACTGAGTACAAAGACCTGGCCACGATGGAAGCCAACGAGGACAAAATGGAAGCCGTCTCCATGCAGGCCCTCGACATGAACGATAAGAAGATGATCCAGGGATACGAGGAGCGCTCCAGTTGGCGGGAGATCCTGGGCGACCGCCTGGCGCGCGAGATCATCCTCGAACCCAAGGCGAAGTAGGCCGGTCAGCCGAACCCGGGGAACAACCGGGTCAGGACACTTGACTCCAGTCCCGACGCTGTTCCCGTTCAGCGTTGGCGTCTGGGAACCGTACGCGTCTGGCGGGACGGTGAGTGCCCAACCGGGCATTATCAAGAAAGACATCCTGCCGTCTGTCGGCCTGTCGGTAACGGCCGCGGCGAAGGCGCTGGGAGTGTCCCGCCAGATGCTGCACGACATTCTGGCGGGGCGCGAGCCCCTGTCTGCCATCATGTGCCTGCGGATATCCCGCCTGTTTGGCAGCTCACCGCAACTGTGGATGCGGTTGCAGGCAGCCTACGACCTGAAGAAGGCTGCCCAAAACAAGAAGGTTATGGCACGGGTTGCGCGGATCGTGCCTGTCAAGCCGGCCGAAGAAGCTCGAGCCTGAGTGATCACGGCTACGCGGCGGCAGATGCCGGGTGGCTCAACCCGACGCGGACCGCGACGTCGAACTTGCGATAATACGCCTTCACGTCTGCCGCCCCGTACTTGGCGCGAAACTTGTCGACTACCGCTTTGACGGTCTTCGGAGCGCGCACCAGCACGGGCTTAAAGCTTGCCTCCAAACTGCCCGTCGAGATACCCAGGACGCGGTTCTTCTCCAGGTTCTTGAACCACTGCGTCTCCGATCCGTTAACCGGCAGCAGGTGGAGCTTGTCCGCTTCGAGAACGAACCACACGGGAAGGGTGATGGTGGCGCCGGACTTTCGTCCGGTGACCAAAATCTTGATCTGGCGCGCGCGGGCGAGACGCTTTTTCAGTTCCTCTGCCGGGTCCGTCATACCTCTCCTCTGCGATCCGCGCCCGCAAGCCGCGGCCCCTTCAGCCGAATGTCGGCAGCAGGACAAGATCGTCACTGGGCACCGGCTCCAGGGGGTAGCCGGCTTTGATCCATGCGCGCAGGCCGCCGTGGATCACGTAGGCGTCGAAGCCATGCTCCCGCAGGATGTGCGCCACACGGGCGCTGGTGGCTTCGCGCACTCAAGTACAGTACAGGTAGATCTTTCTGTCGGGCGGCCAATCCTTCACCGTCGCCAGCAGGTTGTTGGGTTCGAGCCGGATCGAGCCCTTGATGCGCATGGCCCCGGGATCATAGTAGCCGTGGCTGCGGACGTCGGCTACGATCACGCCGCCGGCTTCCCCGGAAGCCAGTATTTCAGCCAGCTCCGCAACCTGCGCTCGCGGCACTATGCGGTACTTCCTGTGCTTCCAGTAAAGAATGGCGCGGTAAGCGACATATCCGATAAACGCGATCAGCAGCAGCCACTCCACCGCATGCCCAACCGTGGCCGCTCCCTCGGCGACGGCCACGATCACGCCGCTAAACAGGTAGCCGAAGCTTGCGTAGGCGAGCGTGTAGAGGCTGGCGCCGACCAGGTCGAGCCGCAGAAATTGAGCCAGGCTCATGCGCATGCTGCCCGCCAGCGGAGGCGCCAGGCTATTGATGCCGGGAATGAACTTGGCCAGCATCAGCGTGGCCCGGCCACGCCGGTAGAACGATTCCGCCGAACGCAGGATGCACGACTCCGGATTGAGCGCGATCCGGCACAGGAAGCCCAGCAAGGCCCATCCCGAGTAGCGTCCGAGAATGAAGAGGATGGTGTCGCCCAGCAGCATCGCCGAGAGGGAGATGAGCAGGACCATCTCCGCGCGCAGGTGATGCACCGCGCTGGCTGCGCCGGCGGCCACCAGCGCCAGCGCCGCCGGCACCGGTACTCCCACCGCCTCCAGAAACACGATCAGCGCCAATACCGCGTACCCGTGTCTCTCCAGCAATGAAGCGACTTCCTGCATGTCACAGCGTAAGATTCACAAGGCCGCCGGAAGCTGCGCGATTTTGTGGGGGATTCCGGGCGCTATTGCCCTACAGCGGTTCTACAGTAGATGTAGCTCGTGAAGGGGCACGCCTTCACAGGTTCGGGAAAACTCCGATCAAGTACCGTCTTGAAGGGGCGCGGCTTCAGCTGCGCCGTGCGGAATAAAATTGTCATCCTGAGCGCCGCCCGAACGGGCCCGGCGAGCGAGGGCCAGCGAAGGACCTGCTTTGGGGACCGCGATCCAATGAAGGCCTTTCTAAAAGCGGGTCCTTCGGTCGCGCTTCCCCGCGCTGACGCGCTCCGTCGCGCTCTCTCAGGATGACAATTTCTGGACTCTGCGGTCGCCGCGCGGCTGAGCCGCTTCACTGGAGTGAGCGATGCGAGGACTCTTTAGGATGTCGCTGATCACGCTCGCGGTTGTGCTGGTGGTGGGAAATCCGGCCATCGCGCAGGAGACCACCGTAACCTTGAACGCGGAAAAAAACGCCGTCAGCTTTACCCTGGATGCCAGCTTCCACACTGTGCACGGCAGCTTCCGGGTAAAGAGCGGCGCTATCCGCTTCGATCCCAGCAGCGGTGTGGCAAGCGGACTGGTGGTGGTGGACGCAACCAGCGGCGCAACCGGCAACAAGAAACGCGACCGCACCATGCACCGGGACGTCCTCAAGAGCGGGCGTTACGCGGAAGTCAGTTTCACGCCTACACACGTCAAAGGCAAGATTCTGCCGCAAGGCGAATCCAAGGTGCAGGTGGAAGGGATTCTGAAATTGCTGGGGACGGACCATCCCATCACGCTGCCCTTCGATGTGCAGATCACGGGCGACGAAGTGCACGCGACCAGTCAGTTCACTGTCCCCTACGTTCAGTGGGGACTGAAAAACCCGAGCAACTTATTTCTGCACGTCGCCGACAAAGTGGAACTGAGCATCGCCGCAGCCGGCAAGCTGTCGCCTGCGGCGGCGGTGCGCTGATCGAGCTGCGCGCCAGGACGGCGGAAGCAAGAGGCGCCCTCACGCTCCCGCGTAGCTGCGGGCCTCGCCCAGAGTGACGGTTGCTTCCATTCGATTCTTGCCGCGGAAAAAGGTGACCTTGACCTTGTCGCCCGCATGATGCTGGTTCATGACGTGGGCGATGTCTTGCTGGTCCTCGATGTCCTGATCGTCAATGCGCACGATCAGGTCCCCGCCGATCATGATAGGAGTATTCCCCAGGTAGGCTTTTTCCGAGCCGCCGCGCAGCCCCGCGCGGTCCGCCGGACCGCCGGGAATCACCGAGAGGATAAGCACGCCATAATCGGCGGGCAAGCCCATCTGCGCGCCCAGCTCGGGTCCAATGGGCAAGCTGCGGATGCCCAGCACCGGACGCCGCACCTGGCCGAACTGCACCAGGTCGTTGATGACCGCTTTGGCCGCATTGATGGGGATGGCGAAGCCGATGCCCGCGCTCTGCCCCACCGAACTGAGGATCAGGGTGTTGATGCCGATGACCTCGCCGCGGGAATTCAGCAGCGGTCCGCCGGAGTTACCGGGGTTGATGGCGGCATCGGTCTGGATGGCTTCGTCGATGATGGCGCCGCCCTCGGGCTCGCGCACCGAGCGAATGGAGCTGACAATGCCGCGCGTCATGGTGCCGTTCAGGCCGAAGGGATTGCCGATGGCAAAGACCTTCTGCCCCACTTGCAGCCCGTGGGAGTCGCCCAGGACGGCGGGCGTCAACTCGTCGCGGGCCTTGATCTGGATCACCGCCAGATCGTGCGATTTGTCCAGGCCGACGATCTCTGCCTGGTATTGCTTGCGATTGGAGAACGTCACCTCCAGGCGGCGGGGATTTTCGCCGATCACGTGATAGTTGGTGAGAATGTGGCCGGCTTTGTCGATGACGAACCCCGAGCCCTGGCCCTGCTGCGGCACCAGTCCGTAGAAAACGTCGAAAGCGACCGTGGTGGAGGTGATGTTCACCACCGAGGGCAGTGCCTTCTTGTAGACGCTGATGTTCTCCTGCTCTTCGGGATCGAAGTGCTGCGGCCCGGCGGCTTGCGTGATGTCCACCTGGGTCGGGCGCGTCACCCAACTGGCGGATTCAGGACTCACCGGCCGGTGATAGGTGGTGAAGTAATAGAAGGCGCCGGCGATTACGAGGGCTAGCAGGATGGGGCGGATCGATCTCATGGGCGCACCAGTCTACACTTTGGCTCTTCCGCCGGGGTCAAACCGGAAGCCGGTGGCGGCAACTGCACAATTCAGGTATCGCCTTCCTGCGTCCTGCTTCCCGCATCCTGCCCCCTGGTTTGACGCCGCAACTCGGCCATCAGCGCGTCCACCTTGGTTTCGAGTTCGCTCAGCGGGCCGGAGTTGTCGATGACGTAATCGGCAACCCGCGCTTTTTCTTCGTCGGGGAGTTGGGCGGCCATGCGGCGCCTGACTTCCCGCTCGGCTTCCGCCAGGTCCAGGTTGTTACGGCGCGCGAAGCGCTCGATCTTCTGCGCCATGGTGCAGATCACCACCACCAGCTTATCGAAGCGCTTGGTTACACCGGCTTCCAGCATCAGCGCCGCTTCCACCACGGCGATGCCGTCGGGGTGCTTCGCCGCCATTTCGGCCGCCCAGCCGTCCTGGCGAGCGATTACGGCGGGATGGACAATCTGGTTCAGCTCCTGGATTCGTCCCGAACCAAAGGCGGCTTCGGCCAGCTTCTTGCGATCGATACCGCCATCGATGCCGACGATCTCCGGGCCGAAGTGCCGCACCACTTCGTAATACACCGGCTGTCCTGGCCGCATGAGATCGTGGGCGATGTCGTCGGCCAGCGCCACGTGGGCGCCGCGCTGCCGCATCATGTGAGCCACCGTGGTCTTGCCGCAGGCGAAGCCGCCGGTCAGGCCGACGCGCAGCAACCTAGCCTCGCTCCACCAAGGCCGCGCTGTGCAGGCGCGCCCCGCGGCGCAGCTTGGCCGCCTTCAGCGTGTTGGCCATCAGCATGGCGATGGTCAGCGGTCCCACGCCCCCGGGCACCGGCGTGAGCGCTCCGGCAACTTCGGCGACTTCCGGATGCACGTCTCCAATCAAGGTGTAGCCGTTCTTGGCGAACGCCTGCTCGCGCTTCTCGTTGCCCTTGAAGTATTTTTCGAACTCTTCGCGGCTGGTGATTTTGTTCATGCCGACATCGATCACGGTGGCGCCCGGCTTGACGAAATCGCGGGTGACGAAGCCGGTGCGGCCCATGGCCGCGACCAGAATGTCGGCGCGGCGGCAGACTCCAGGCAGGTCGCGGGTCTTGGAGTGGCAGATGGTCACGGTCGCATGGGCGTTGGTCAGCAGCATGGCCATGGGTTTGCCGACGATGTCGCTGCGGCCGACGATCACCGCTTCCGCGCCCTGGATAGGAATGTTGCTGCGGCGGAGCATCTCCATGATCCCGACCGGGGTGCAGGGAGCCAGGCCGGGCCGCTGGGTGGAGAGGAAGCCGACGTTCATGGGATGGAAACCGTCCACGTCCTTCTCGGGCGAGACCGCCAGCAACACCTTTTTCGAGTCCACGTGCGGCGGCAGCGGCAGTTGCACCAGGATGCCGTCGATTTCGTCACGCGCATTCAGATCCAGGACCAAATCCAGCAGCTCCTCGGTGGTAGAGGATTCCGAGGGCGTGATCTTCTCGCTGTAAAGTCCCAGGGCTTCGCAGGTCTGCACCTTGCTGCGGACGTAGATCTCCGATGCCGGATTGCTGCCCACCAGCACCGCGGCCAATCCGGGCCGCAGCCCAAGCTCGCGCAGCCGGCCCACTTCCCCCGCCACCTCG
>Ga0335081_10021018_pt1 | contig 10560 bp, 9 predicted proteins | sample Lox_Sample_35_FD_206713 | JGI IMG/M metagenome (GOLD analysis project Ga0335081, IMG submission 206713) | Soil microbial communities from Loxahatchee National Wildlife Refuge, Florida, United States - Lox_Sample_3.5 | ecosystem: Environmental > Terrestrial > Soil > Wetlands | place: USA: Florida... | reverse complement strand
AATACGGTCGACAGACGCCCGATCTGCGCGTCCGTTACGTGGAATTCATTCTGGATAAGTGGCTGGACTGCATTCAAAATCGAGCGGTCAATGTAATTCAGAAGATTCAACGCGGTCAGCAGAACCAGCGTCGCACGCGGATAGAGTTTGGTTCGAGTCACGCGGAATGAACGAATATAACACGCGAGTCATTTCTTCTTCGGCCGCGGCCACCGCGCCACGATCGTCGTCGCAATCCCGCCCCGCGGACGAAACTCTCCCCGCACCTCCGCCCATTTCGGCTGCGCCCACTTCACCACATCTTCGAGCACCTGATTCACAACATTTTCCTGAAAGATTCCCAGGTTCCGATAGCTCTGTAGATATTCCTTCAGCGATTTCAATTCCAGGCAATCCCTATCCGGCATGTACTGAATCTTGAGCACGCCAAAATCCGGCAGCCCGGTTTTTGGACACACCGATGTAAACTCCGGATCGTCGACAACAATCTCGTATCCCGGAAACTGGTTCGGCCAGGTCTCAATCTCCGGAAAATTGAAATCAAGTCCGGCAGCAGCGTGCTCAGGCGTATAACGTGGCGATTTCGACATGTTCGTATTGTATCGGTTCGTTTCCCCTCTCCTCGTAGAGACGTAACTGGCTACGTCTCTGGCTGCAAACGCGAATCAGCCGAAGTCGCCCTCCGCCACCCTTTCATGAGCCGAACACGTCCCAGCCGCATCTAAACCGTATACCGTCCCCGAGCGCTTCCCTGTACTGTCGCGGCCTCCGGAATGGTAAATTACTGCTTACGGAAATTCCTGCCGCACCCTGAAAGAAAACAGGTTGGCGTCGACTAACAATTCGCAAGTACCGTCGCGCAGACGGTGGGTCTGGATCGCGTTCGCAGTGGTTCTCCTCTTATTCGTGCTGTATTCCTATCTTCATCAGACTCCCCTAAAAGTGCGTGCTGTCAGCGTGAAGCGAGGCCCCATCCGCAGCGTGGTGTCGACGAACGGCAAGGTCGAGCCAGTGCAGAATTTCGAAGCGCATGCGCCCCTCGCCACCACGGTGAAACGCTTGCTGGTCAAGGAAGGCGATCACGTCCGCAAGGGACAACTCCTGCTCGAACTCGACGACTCCGACATTCGCACACAGGCCGCGCGCGCGCAGGCACAGATCAAAGCCGCGCAAGCCAATCTCGCTGCCACCAAGAACAGCGGCACGCAGGAAGAAGTCATGACGTTGACCGCACAACTGGTCAAGGCGCGCAGCGCCCGCGATGTCGCGCAACGCAATCTCGACGCCTACAAGCGCCTTGAGCAAGATGGCGCCGCTTCTCCCGGAGAAGTCCGCCAGGCCGAGCAAACGCTGCAGAGCACGCAGGCCGATGTCACTCTGCTTGAACAGAAACAGAAAGAGCGCTACTCACAGCCGGAAGTACAGAGCACAATCGCCCAACTGACCCAAGCGCAAGCAGCCTACGATGACGCCGTCGACGCGCTCAACAAATCCAGCGTGCGCGCTCCCTTCCAGGGAACCGTCTATTCCCTTCCCGTAAAGCAGGGCGCGTTCGTGCAAACCGGCGATTTGCTGCTGCAGGAAGCGGACCTCACGCACATTCTGGTGCGCGCCTTCGTCGACGAGCCTGATATCGGCCGCTTGCAAAGCGGAGAACGCGTCGAAGTCACATGGGACGCCGTCCCCGGCCGCACCTGGACCGGTAGTGTGAACAGCGTGCCCGCAACGGTCAAGCCTCGCGGCAACCGCAATGTCGGAGAGACCACCTGCCGCATCGACAATCAGGATCAGCGATTGCTGCCCAACATCAACGTCGGCGTAACCATCGTGGCCGCCGAACACGACAATGTCCTCACCCTGCAGCGCGACGCCATGCACATCGACGACAGCGCGCCCTACGTGTTCAAAATCGTCGACGACCGCATCCGGCGGCAACCAATCCAGTTTTCTCTGCAGAATTTGACGCGCGTCGAAATTACCTCAGGCCTGTCCGAAGGCGACACCGTGGCCCTGCCCGCCGAGGAAATGAAACCGCTCGTCGATGGCGCCTCTGTAAAGGTCGTGCCCTGAGTTATGCGTCCCGCCTCACTTTTTCTCATCTTCGCGGTCAGCCTGTTCGTTCTGCCCGGCATTTCCGCATCGCCGTCTCCTGCTGAGCTCCTCACATCAGGTCATGTTGACGAAGCCGTTCAGGTTCTGGAGCAGCAGATCCGGCAGACTCCGAACGACGCCGCCACGCACAACCTGCTCTGCCGCGCTTATTTCGTGATGGAAGATTGGGATCGGGGGATCGCGAATTGCGAACGTGCCCGCGATCTCGACCCGCAAAATAGCCTCTACTATCTGTGGCTGGGCCGCGTCTATGGCGAGAAAGCCGACCGCGCCAATTTCCTGACGGCGGCTGGATTGGCCAAGAAAGTCCGCAGCGCCTTTGAGCGCGCCGTCGAACTCGCCCCCACCAGTTGGGAGGCGCGGGCCGACCTCGGTGAATTTTACGTGGAAGCTCCAGGCATTGTGGGAGGCGGAAAAGATAAGGCTCAAGAGCAGGCCAACGCCTTGATGTCTCTCAAACCTGGTAAGGCTTACTGGCTGCTGGGCCGCATCGCTGAAAAAAACAAAGACATGACTGATGCCGAGCGCCAATATCGCGCTGGTATTGCCGCCACCCACTCAGGCACGCGCGCCTGGGTCGAGCTTGCCATCTTCTTCCGACACGCCAACCGGCTCGACGACATGGAAAAAGCCCTGCGGGAATTGGAGAATGCGACCGTGGACGATCATCTGGCTCTTATGGACGGCGCCAGCCTCATGGTTCGCACCGGACGCGATCCGCAGTTAGGCATCCGCTTATTGCACCGCTACTTCTCGTCCGGAACCGTGGAAGAAGGTCCCGCCTTCCGCGCGCATGAATACTGGGGACAATTGCTCGAAAGAGCGGGAGAGCACCGCGCCGCGGCGCAGGAGTACCACGCCGCCCTCGCGCTCTTCCACAACTACCGCCGCGCCGAAGAAGGCCTGAAGCGAGTGGAGCGTTGAACTCGTCGGTGCCCCATCCTTGTCGCGACTTGTGCGACAGGGCGGGGCTTTTGACTTCCTCGCAAATCACAGAACTTTTGAACCGCCCTGAAGCACACTTGTTCATCCACGAAAGACTGCGTCGTTACCTGATCCGCCATTTAGAATTTCCCGTGCATCCAAACGATTACTACGACCGTTCACTTCACTGCTGAAAGGGACGCAATGAAACCTCCAAGCCGCGGTGTAATGCTGTTCTTCCTGATCGCCGCAATTGCCATTCTTCCTTGCGCGCTCCAGGCCGAGCCTGTTTCACTCAAGCGCGTGGTCGAACTGGCCCTGTCACATGCTACGGGAGGCGTAATCGCAGCCGCCGACGAACAGCGCGCAGCCGCCGGTGTCCGCGAATTGCGCGACGGCTACCTCCCCCAGCTCATGGTGGGCGCCGGTCTGGGCCCGCCGTCTTACGGCTTTCCGCTCTCGATCGAAGGCCAGCCGCCGTCGTTGTTCAACGTCAATGCGCAGTCGGCGCTGTGGAACCCCTCCCTGCGCGAATCTCTCCGTGCCGCCAAAGTCGAGTCGACCGTCGCATCCCTGAAATCGAAAGACGAACGCAACCAGATCATCCAGGACGCCGCCCTCAGTTACGCGGAACTAGCCAAGTGGGAACAACGCCTTGCCAAGTTGCAGGAGGCCCAATCCGACGCCAACAAAATGGAAGCCGCCGTGGCCGAGCGCGTGAAAGAAGGTGTTGACACCGAAATCGATGGCACCAGGGCACGGCTATCCGCCGCCCGCGTTCGCCTGCGCATCGCCGAGGCTCAGGGTTCAGCCGATGTTCTGCGCGAACATCTTTCAAAACTCACCGGCCTGCCCGCCTCGAGCATCCAAACCGATCTCGATTCGATTCCCGCCCCTCCGGCACCCGCACTCGCCGACGACACAACCAAGGCCGCCGCCGAGTCCAACCCCTCCGCACAAGCGGCCGTGGAACACGCTCGCGCCCAATATCTCCGCGCTCAGTCTGAGCACAAGGCACTATGGCCTTCCTTCGACTTCGCGGCTCAGTACGCGCTACTGTCGAAGTTCAATAACTTTCAGAACTATTACATTCCCTCAAAGCCGTGCATCGTGGGCGGCGTTTCCGTGCTCTGCACCACCAACACCTTCCAGCAGAACAACGCCAGCGTCGGCATCAGCATCCGTTTTCCCGTGTTGAATTTCTCGCAGCGCGCACGCGCCCAGGCCGCCGATGCCGATGCCCTGAAAGCCAGCAAACAGGCCGAGGCCGCCAAGAATCAGGTGTCGGAGCACACGCTCCGCCTGCAGCGCTCGGTAGCGCAGTTGCAGGCCGCGCGCGACGTTGCAGAACTCGAGGCCGACATCGCGCAAAAGAGCCTCAAAGCAGTTCGAACGAAGATGGATGCGGGCACAGCGAATCTGCACGATCTGGACGACGCGCGTTCCCAGGTGAGCGAGCGCTTCATCACGCTGCAGGACGTGACATTCGAACTGGAGCGCGCACAACTCGACCTGCTGCGCTCAACCGGCGATCTGGAGAAATGGGCGTTGGGAAAATAGATTTAAGAAGAATGTCATCCTGAGCGGAGTGTTCGTCCGCGATAGCGGGCGAACACGGAGTCGAACGATCCCTGCCATCTCATCGGACCCGCACTCCAATTGCAAGCAGCGGAACTCTTCAGGAAAATTCAAGGCGAGCGCAGAGAGGATTATAGGGATCCTTCGACTCCGTGGATGCATAACCCGCATCCACTCCGCTTTGGATGACAATGTCTATAGCTTTCCCCGCAACATCTTCACCACCTGCCGGATCGCCTTCTCATTTCGTCGATACCACCGCCACTGCCCGTGCTTCGTAGCCTCGACCAGGCCAGCCTTGGTCAAAATTGACATGTGATGAGAAATGGTTGGTTGGGAAAGCTGAATGCACTGCTCGATATCGCCCCCACACAGGCACGAAGCGTGGATATGCTTCGGGGCAGGTGTCTTGCTCGCAGTTCGTTCTTTTAAGACCAGCAGAATCCGACGGCGGGTGGGATCGGCAATCGCATGGAGAGCGCGATCGAGTGAACTTTCAGAGGGCATGCCGACTACAGATATCGCGGAAATTGATGAAAGTCAATCTACTACTTCTTCACAATTGGGCTATATCCATCCCCGACTAGCTTCGTGCGCATCCCATCGGCTTCCTTGAAATCCGCAAATGGCCCTAGTTGCACCCGGAATAGCTTGTCGGCGGCCGCCGGTGCCACAAACGCCGGATAGTCCTTCTTCTTCAAAGCATCCACCAGAGCCTCGGCATCTTCCTGCTTGCTGACCGCGGCCACCTGGACGAAATATCCTCCGCTCGGGAGCGCCGCGGTTTCATTCGCGTTGGCCGGTGTCGCTGCAGATCCTGTATTTGTGGCGGTCGAGTTCGTTGCGGTGGCGGCGTTCGTGTCGGTCTTCGTATCGGTGGGAGGAGTCAGTTCCGCGTTCGGATCCTTCTGCTCAACGGCCTTGTAGAATCCCATCGGCTGCGCCGGAGTGGCAGTCGCCGCCCCGCTCGACTTGCTGGTATTGGAAGAAGTCTGCGGCACGGGAGCCGAACTGGCTGTCGTCACCGGCGTCTCCGACTTGCGGCCGAGCGAATATCCCAAGGCAAAGAACAGCGCGCACACGCCCACCAGCCCGAAGAACAAGACCAGTAGTTTTCCCGTCCCCAGAGTTATTTCAGTATCTTCCGCCGCAGACATAACTCCTCCCCGCCCCAGACCAATCTCAGAATCCGGCGCGCTACGCGCTGGCGGGACGGGCGAAGGCGCCCGTCCCCACACGAGCTGTTAAGCTGTTTTCGCTGGCGCGGTCGTGCCGTCACCCGCCTTACCCAGCAACTTCTGAATCCCCGAGAAGAAATCCACCGGCACCGGGAACACGACGGTTGTGTTCTTCTCGACCCCGATTTCCGTCAGCGTCTGCAGATAACGCAACTGCACGCTGACCGGCTCGCTCGAGAGCAGATGCGCCGCATCGACCAGCCGCTGCGCCGCCGAGTATTCGCCTTCCGCGTGAATGATCTTCGACCGCTTCTCGCGCTCGGCCTCAGCCTGCTTGGCCATAGCACGCAGCATCGACTCGGGCAGATCGACCTGTTTCACTTCAACGTTGGTGACCTTCACTCCCCAAGGGGAAGTATGCGTATCGAGAATGCTCTGCAGCCGCAGGTTGATCTTGTCACGATGCGCCAGCAATTCGTCGAGTTCCTGCTCGCCCAGCACGGACCGCAACGTAGTCTGCGCAAACTGCGAGGTCTGATACACGTAATTTGAAACCTCGACAACGGCCTTGCGCGGCTCAATCACACGCAGGAAGATGACGGCATTCACCTTCAACGTGACGTTGTCGCGCGTGATGATGTCCTGCGGCGGCACTTCCAGCGCTTCCTGCCGCAGCGATACGCGCACAATCCGGTCAACCGGCGCGAATACCAAGATTACTCCCGGCCCTTTCGCCGCGGGCAGCAGGCGGCCCAAGCGGAAGATCACGCCGCGTTCATACTCGGCAAGAATCTTGATCGAACTGAGAATGTAGATGGCAACTATGACGCCGACAATCATTAAAAAGCTAACGCCGAAGATTTCCACAAGCGCCTCCCACGATCAGGGCAGTTCCGCCCCTACCGCCGGATTGTATAGCAGCCAGCGCCAGCCGGAGCGCAAATCGCGTGCAGAGAGTTGCTTGGCTTGATGCGGGAGACGACGAATCTCCGTCGGCTCTCAAATGCCTTTTTCATCCTGAGGTCCGCGTTCTTGAGGGGCCGAACGACCTTGCACTCCATGCGAACGGCATAGGTCCTTCGGCGCAAAAACAGCTCCTCAGGATGACAAGAAGTATATGAAGTTGATTTACTGCGCTTTCGCCACTTGAATCCGGTTGGCGTCAATCTTGATGTCGCGCTGGATCTCCATCTCCAGCGACGTCCCCACCTCAAGCTTCAATTCCGGACCATGCTTCAGCAGAGCCCAGGCGACTCCGCCCGCGATGCCGGCCAGCCCGCCATAGCGCGCGCCGTTCAAGCCTCCGGCAGCCACTCCTGCGATGCTGCCGACGGTGCCCGCGACCGCCGCGTCCTTGGCGGCTTCTTCCACCCGCTTCCCCGTATCTTTGTCCTGCTGGATAGTTCCCTCTGAATCCTTTACGCCCTTATCGTCGGCTCCCGGAGTGTTATCGATCGATCCCGGCAGCATCACCGTGTACCCCGTGGGATAAATCATTGACGTGAAGTGAATCAGCAACTCTGCCCGTTTCTTCGAGCGACCCGAGTGCTCGGTATGCATGATCTTGCCTTGAATGTAGGTCCCGGCCGGAATCAGGACGTGGTCCTTCAGCACAAACGGAAACACCGCTTCCGCATACACGGGATCGCCCTCGCGCGCATTCTTGGTGGAGATCGCTTGCTTAAGGCAAAGCGGAACCTTGGTTCCGGCGGGGATCACAACTGCACTGGGATCATCCTTCGCGGCCGAAGTCTCGGCTTGCGCCAGACTGGTTCTCTTCTCTGCGGGCGCCATCGCGGTCGGATCCGCAGGCTTAGTGGACTCCTGTCCGACGGCTATCCCGGAAACCAGCAGCAATGTCCAAAACATGCGCATCCCGCACCTCCAAGGTACTTGGTGTACCCCAAAGCTTACTACGCCTTAGCCGCTAGGATGCAAAGACTGTTAGAGGAGTTATCTCTCAGCGGAGGGTTACCACTGCTCCAAATAGTACCGCGGCGCACGCACACCGGCACCGCTCAGTTTCGACGTCGCCCCTTGCTGCAGGGCTGTGCTAACTTCCCGATCCACTGCGTGGAGTTCTTCCGAGCCCAGGCTGGTAAAGCGGAACGGCTGCAGATAGCTGACGGCACCCAGCATGGGAAACATCATCTCGGCGGTAGCGCGCACGGGGCCGGAACTTAGATAGATGGTCACATCCACCCAGGTCCGCTCTTCGAGATAGGCGGCAAGATCCAGCAATCCTCCAGTGATGGAGAGTTGTTGCAGCTTGGCGGGAAGCTGCCGGCCGTTCTCCAGGCGAACCACGGCCGCAATCGACCCGCGCATGTTCGCCCGCGGGGCGCGTCTGCGAGGCTGGCGTTGCAAAAAGTGACTCATGTCTTTTTCCATAAGTTTCCGTTGGCGCACAACGGGGCGCTTGCCCACCTCAGTGCGAAAGACTCCCACCGTGCAGTTCGTGCTGCACGGCCGCCATCAGCAGGCGGTTGGTCCTGCGCATCAATCTCCAGTCATACTCGTAAGCCGTTCCACAGGCCAGGCAGATCTGATAATGACGCCCATGCTCATCGATCCGCGGCCACGAAAAGCGATGCGTACAACCTCGCCGAAGAAGCAGATTCAAGAATTTCACGATCCCACCTGATTCCGGCTCTTCCATTGATCGAGCCAGCGCGAGAAAAATGGTTTGTGCTGGTCTCCTAACATCCCCTGCAGCCTGGACAGGAGCATGCTCGGCGGCTGCGACTTGGTCAGAAACGAGTCCACGGCGCGCAGCTTGTTCTTGGGCAGCGGACCGTAGGCCGACAACATCATGATCGGAATCTGCGCGTTCATGCGCTTCATCTTCTCGGCAATCAAGTCCCCGCTCATGCCGGGCATCTGGTAATCCACGACCACCGCATCAACGTTGCCAGAAGCAAACAGTTTCAAAGCCTCGTCGCTGCCGCTGGCCTCAAGAACCTTGTAGCCGTTCTTCTCGAGCAACATCTTCCGCCCGATGAGCCCGTGCCAGTGGTCGTCAATGCATAGGATTGTGGCTTTTCTGCGAGACATGACTCCTCAGATTCCAATCAGGCCAGAACAGGATTCGTCCAGCGGCAAGACTTCCCGGCCAGGAAAGCTGCGAGAGCTGAACTGCGAAGTGGTGGGCAAGTAGATTCTGTATCGGGTAACACAAATCAGCAAATTACCAAGGGGAACTTTGGTGACAGTTACCGTGTGGAATCAGAAACTTGAGGGCCAGAATTCGAGGGGGCCCCATTCTTAAAATCGCGCCGTTTGCGATTTTAGGATGGGGAATTTGATTTCTGACCGAACCGGGGTTCCCCGTGTCTCACAGATTTTGCGAGACGCGGGAATTTGCGATTGCATTACTTCTTTTCCGCCTGCAATTTCGCGATCTTCTCTTTGGCTGCTTTTTCCAGTTGCACCTTGAACAGCGGATCGTTGGTGTAGGCAGGCAGCAATTCCAAACACTTCTGCTCCGCCGCCAGCGCAAGATCATTCTGTCCTGCGGCAAGATAACCATCACTTAAGCTGTCTTGCGCATTTGCCGACCCGGGATACGCCTCAGTATTCAACTGGAAGAGAGTGATGGCGTCCTCGACATTCCCCGCCTGCAGCTTTCCGTACCCCAACAGATTTACGGGATACTCCGGGAAAAGGTAAGCGTTCGGATCGCGTTTCCGCGCTTTGTGAAAAAGGTCCGCAGCTTTGCTGGCACCGCCTGGCTGATTTACTTGTGCTAGGAACTCCGACGCTTGCGTCTTCCGGGGTGTGATCGATGACTTCAGATCGACGGGTGACGTAACCAGCGTGTCCACAAGAAACGCGACGATCTGGTGCACCAACTCGGGATGCGGCCCAAAAATCTCCGTCCCATGCCGCCCATCCTTGAATCCGGAGAACTTCGTGCGCGGGTTGCCCGAAATATCGCTGAACCACTGCATCAATTCGAGCGTCGCCGGATTGTACTCATCATCTTTCGCGGCGGCGGTGAAAATCGGCCGCTCCGGGTGCTGGGCGATAAAGTTGATTCCCGCCAGATCGGTGCCGCCGGCGAGCAGAACCAGCGTCTTGACATCCGGATGCCGCTCAGCGACTCCGAGTGCGTTCCCGACACCGCAGCTTCCGCCTCCAACTGCAATGCGCGTCTTGTCCACGCCAGGCTGAGCCACTAGAAAGTTGTACGCGGCATCGAAATCCGCCGGCCACTTCTCGTTCAATTGCTTCAGCACGTCGGCTGACGCCCCTTCAAACCGCGGCCCGCCACTCTCGCCAAATCCGCGATTGTCGATGGTGAGCGCATTGATTCCCTTTTCGCGGAGTTCTTTCGCGACAGGTTCCCAAGACTTTCTCGTGGTGTTGCACATATGCAGCAGCAACACTCCGGGCCCGGGTTTGGCTGCCGCAAAGAAAGTCGCCCGCAACTTGACGCCGTCGGGCGCAGCAATGTCCACATCTTGGGGGGAAGGAGTTTGGGAATACGCGATACCGCCCGCCAGCATCAGGCACAGGAGGAACTGTCGAATCATCATAGCTGCACCCCAGAAGCGACTCGCGACAGGCTTGATCCCTCGCCATACAGCTTCTAACATCTGTTTAGCATCCATCCGCACGAGGCTGCCGTATGCCGCGATTTTGGCTGTCGCACATTTTACTCTGCGGACTCGTCGCGCTCGTGTTGGCGACGCCGCTTTCGGCGCAGGATGGGAAACCTTCATCCCCAGCAGCACCAGGGGCAACGAAAAACAAAAGCAAACCGCTG